>JACCDQ010738985.1_pt1 | contig 10433 bp, 8 predicted proteins | sample 7446031 | NCBI WGS metagenome assembly JACCDQ01 (sample SAMN15323442, study PRJNA562643) | freshwater metagenome | isolation source: river surface water | place: USA:Blue River Watershed | collected 2017-08-17
CGCTCATGCCATGGTCCTTGGCGATCTGCATGTAGCGTTTGGTCGCCTCGATCACGCGCGGGCGCATGTAGCGCGGGCTCCAGTTCGGCGGGAATACGGTGAGGCGGCCATGCGCTTTCGGGTTCTCGATGTATTTGCCCGTCAGCTGGCCGAAGGCCAGCGGGCTGTACGCGAGCAGGCCGACTTCTTCGCGGAAGCAGGTTTCATCCAGGCCGCTCTCGAACGCGCGGTTGGCCAGATGGTAGGCATTCTGGATGGAGACGATGCGCGGCAATCCATACACCTGCGAGTGGTAGATGAATTCCGATACGCCCCACGCGCTTTCATTGGAAACGCCGATGTAACGAATTTTCCCCTCATCAATCAGTTCCTCCAGCGCTTCCAGCGTCTCGCTGATGGCCACGCACGGACGCTCCTTTTCGCGGTTGAAGAATTGCTGGCCGAAGATAGGCACGTTGCGACTCGGCCAGTGCAGCTGGTACAGGTCGATGTAATCGGTCTGGAGGCGCTTGAGGCTGCCTTCGATGGCAAGACGGATGTTCTTGCGGTCGAAGTTGCTCTGGCCGTCGCGTATCCAGGGCATGTGCGCCGGGCCGGCGATCTTGCTGGCGAGGATGATCTCGTCGCGCTTGCCGGTTTTCTTCAGCCAGCTGCCGATGATGCGCTCGGTCGCACCCTGGGTCTCAGCGCGCGGCATCACCGGATACACCTCGGCCGTGTCGATGAAGTTGACGCCATGCGCGAGCGCGTAGTCGAGCTGGCTGTGGCCGTCAGCTTCGGTGTTCTGCTCGCCGAAGGTCATCGTGCCGAGGCAGACCTTCGACACCATCAGGTCGCTGGTACCCAGTTGAACCTTGTCCATGCTTGTCTCCGTATTGTCTTGTTGATGTTGTCAGGTGTTGCAATGGAAATTCAGCGCACGGCGAGCGCCTTCGCGCATTCGTTCACCAGTGCCGGGCCGCGGTAGATCAGGCCGGTGTACAGCTGCACCAGGCTCGCGCCGGCCGAGATCTTGGACTGGGCATCGGCGCCGGACAGGATGCCACCGACGCCGATGATGGGAATCTGCGTGCCGAGTTCCCGCTTCAGCCCGGAGATCACGCGGTTCGACAGTTCCAGCACCGGTGAGCCCGACAGGCCGCCGGCCTCACCCGCATGCGCGAGTCCCTGCACGGCATCGCGGGATAGGGTGGTGTTGGTCGCGATCACGCCATCGATCTTGTGGCGCAGCAGCGCATCGGCAATCGTCTTTACCTGGTCGCCGTCGAGGTCGGGCGCGATCTTCAGCACCACCGGCACATAGCGGCCGTGCTGGTCGGCGAGGCGTGCCTGCGTGCCCTTCAGCTTGGCCAGCAAGTCATCCAGTTCGGACGCCTGCTGCAACTGGCGCAGGTTCTTGGTGTTGGGTGAAGAGATGTTGACCGTCACATAGGCAGCGTACGGATAGACCTTTTCGAGGCACAGGAGGTAGTCGTCGGTGGCGCGCTCGATGGGCGTGTCGGCATTCTTGCCGATGTTCAGACCCAGCACGCCCAGCTTTTCCTGATAGAAGCGCGACGCCTGCACATTGCGCACGAAGGCATCGACGCCGCCGTTGTTGAAGCCCATGCGGTTGATGATGGCGTTGGCCTGCGGCAGGCGGAACATGCGCGGCTTCGCATTGCCTGGTTGCGCGCGCGGCGTCACGGTACCGACTTCGATGAAGCCGAAGCCCAGCGCGGCCAGTCCGTCGATGTAGGCGCCATCCTTGTCGAGTCCGGCGGCCAGACCCACCGGGTTCGGGAAGGTAATGCCCATCACGGTGCGCGGGTCGGACTTGGGGCGCGGCAGCAGTGCCGTCAGTCCCAGTGCATCGGCGCGGCGCAGCGCGGGCAGGGTCAGGTTGTGGGCGGTCTCGGGATCGAGCGAGAACAGCAGCGGGCGGGCGAGGGCGTACAGGAGCTTGTCGGACACGATGGCGCAGGCGGGTTCGCAGGTTGTTGGAGTGTGCTGCGCATTTTACCTGTGAGTATGGCCGCGCTTCGCGCTGTCGGTAGCCCTGCGCCTCATGCCGAAGAGTGCGCGATGGCCTGCAATGAGGCCGGATGAGAAGCGGGATAAGAAGCGGGATAAGAAGCGGGATGAGAAGCTTTAACCGGGCAGCGGTTCCCAGCGGCCGCGGCGCAGTGCCTCGATCGGCTGGAAATGGGTCTTGTAGTTCATCTTGCCGCTCTCGGCGATCCAGTAGCCGAGGTAGACATAGGGAATCTCGAGTTGCCGCGCCTGTTCGATCTGCCACAGCACGTTGTAGGTGCCGAGGCTGGACTTCGGCAAGTCGGGATCGAAGAAGGTGTAGACCGACGACAGGCCGTCGTCGAGCACATCGATGATGCTGACCATACGCAGCGTGCCGTCCGACTCGCGGAATTCGACCAGGCGCGTGTTGACCTTGCTCTGTAACAGGAACTGTGCGTACTGGTCGCGGCTGTCCTGGTCCATGCCGCCGCCGGCATGGCGCACTGCCTGGTAACGCAGGTAAAGCTCGTAATGCTCATGCGCGTAGGCCAGCCGTGACACCGAAGCCTTCAGGTGCTGGTGCTGTTTCCAAGCGCGGCGCTGGCTGCGGTTGGCCTCGAACTTCACGGCATTCACGCGCACTGGCGTGCAGGCCTGACAGCCATCGCAGTAAGGCCGGTAAGTGAAGATGCCGCTGCGGCGGAAGCCGTTCTTGACCAGCTCCGAGTACACATCGGCGTTGATCAGGTGGGACGGCGTCGCGACCTGCGAACGGGCCTGACGGTCGTCAAGGTAGCTGCACGGATACGGCGCCGTGGCATAAAACTGCAGCGTCGAGAAGGGCAGGTCCTTGAGATGAGTCATGGCTGAGAATTTACACCGAGATTGCACCGTCGCGCAAAGTCTGGCCGCTGTCCGTACCACCATACACCAGCATGGGTGCCCATTCGACAATCGACGGTTGCGACAGTGCCGGTTTCATCAAGCTCAGGAAGCGTTTGCGCGACATTGGTTGGGCGCCCAGCGAGGCCAGGTGCCCGGTCTCCTGCTGGCAATCGATCATGGCCACGCCATGCTCACGCAGGAAATGCACCAGGTAGGCCAGCGCGACCTTGGATGCGTCGGACTGGCGGGCAAACATCGATTCGCCAAAAAACATGCGGCCGATGCTGACGCCATAGGCGCCGCCGGCCAGCTCGCCGTCTATCCACAGCTCGGCCGAGTGTGCATGGCCCATGCGGTGCAGCGCGCAATAGCCCTCGATGATCTGCGGCGAGATCCAGGTGCCGCCACTCCCCGGCCGCCACCCGGCACAGGCTTCGATCACCTGTCGGAATGCCGAGTCGAAGCGAACCTGCCAGCGGCCGCCTTCGGTCATGCTGCGGTCGACCTTTTTCAACAGCTTTTTCAGGCTGTGCGAAACATGAAAGGCATTGGTCATCAGCACCATGCGCGGGTCGGTGCTCCACCACAGGATGGGCTGGTGCTCGGAAAACCAGGGGAAGATGCCACTTCGATAAGCCATCAGCAGCCGCTCCGGCGACAGGTCGGCGCCGGCGGCCAGTAGTCCGGGCGCGCCGTCGCGTTCCGTCAGCGCCAGCGAAGGGTCGGGGAACGGGGAGTCAGGTTCGAGCCAGGGGATGGGCATGCTCACCAATTCGGAACGTCATTTCGCACTTGAAGGGTGCGGTCTGGTACGTGGACGAATTTACAAGAGAATAAATTCATTCAAATTCAACGCCTTGGAAGTGCTGCTTGAAGGCACCAAAATGGTACGAAAATTGCTAACGGGCAGGGTTTCAAATTAATCCTGCACTCAAAGGGGGAGACTTACATGGATTCATTCCGCACCGGCGCGGACACGCTGTTTATTCTGCTGGGCGCCATCATGATTCTGGCCATGCACGCCGGCTTCGCATTCCTGGAGCTGGGTACGGTGCGCAAGAAGAACCAGGTCAATGCCCTCGTGAAGATATTAGTCGATTTCGCCATCTCCACGATCGCCTACTTCTTCGTCGGCTACAGCCTTGCGTATGGCGTGGACTTCTTTGCCAGCGCTGATGTGCTGGCCCAGAAGAGCGGCTTCGACATGGTGAAGTTCTTCTTCCTGCTGACCTTCGCCGCAGCGATCCCGGCCATCATTTCGGGGGGTATCGCCGAGCGCGCGCGCTTCCATCCGCAACTGATTGCGACCGCCGTGCTGGTGGGCCTGGTCTACCCCTTCTTCGAGGGCATCGCGTGGAACAATCGCTTCGGCATCCAGCCGTGGCTGGAGGCGAACTTCGGTGCGGCCTTCCATGACTTCGCCGGCTCGGTGGTGGTGCATGCTGTCGGTGGCTGGGCCGCCCTGCCGGCCGTGATCCTGCTCGGTTCGCGCCATGGCCGCTATACCAAGGATGGCGCGATCGCTGCGCATCCGCCGTCAAGCATTCCCTTCCTCGCGCTGGGCGCCTGGATCCTCGCGGTGGGCTGGTTCGGTTTCAACGTGATGAGCGCGCAGACCCTGGACAAAATGAATGGCCTGGTCGCGATGAACTCGCTGATGGCGATGGTCGGCGGTACGCTGGTTGCCGTCCTGCTGGGCAAGAATGACCCGGGCTTTGCGTACAACGGCCCGCTGGCCGGCCTGGTTGCTATCTGCGCGGGTTCGGATCTGATGCATCCGCTCGGCGCGCTGGCCACCGGCGCAGTCGCAGGCGCGATCTTCGTGTGGATGTTCACGCTAACCCAGAACCGCTGGAAAATCGACGATGTGCTCGGCGTGTGGCCGTTGCACGGCCTGTGCGGCGCATGGGGTGGCCTTGCTGCCGGCATCTTCGGCTTGAAGGCCTTCGGCGGCATCGGTGGCGTCAGCTTCATGTCGCAGCTGTTCGGCACCGCGCTGGGTATCGTGATTGCTGTCATCGGTGGTGCCGTCGTCTATGGTGTGCTCAAGCGCACCGTCGGCATCCGTCTCGACCAGGAACAGGAGTATGAAGGTGCCGACCTGTCGATCCACAAGATCACGGCAACGCCGGAGCGTGAGTCGAGCTGGTAAGTCGCTCGCGAACGCATGAAAAAAAGCGCGGCCACGGCCGCGCTTTTTTTATCCGTTTGCAGCAGATATGGTGGCGCTCAGTCGCGCATGCGCTTGCGTATGTCCATCGTATGGAAGCCGAAGGCTTTGCCCGAGCGGTGTGCGGCAAGGTCGTCGAAGAAGAATTTCAGCGTGTGCGACACGGTCGGGAACGCAATGTCATCCCACGGGATCTCGTGCTCGGCAAACAGCTTCACTTCCAGGCTTTCAGTGCCGGCTGCAAAATCAAGATCGAGCAAACGCGCCAGATAGAACAAATGCACCTGGTGCACATGCGGCACGTTTAGTAGCGAGAACAAGTCCTGCAACTCGATGCGCGCACCAGCTTCTTCCACCGTTTCGCGTTGCGCGGCTTCACCGGTGGTCTCTTCGTTCTCCATGAATCCTGCGGGCAGGGTCCAGTAGCCATGGCGCGGCTCGATTGCGCGCCGGCACAGCAGCACCTTGGTGTCGCCAGCCAGGTCCCAGACCGGAATGCTGCCAATCACCATTTTGGGGTTCTGGTAATGGATGGTGCCGCAATGACCGCAGACATGGCGCATGCGATTGTCATCAGGTGGTAGCAGCAGGGACACCGGTCGACCGCAGTCGGAACAGAAATTCATTGGCGCAGGCAAGGGATGAAGAGAGTGAATGCAGGAGCTGCTGCAGAGGCAGCAAGCGACCGCGAGTGTAGCATTCACACTTTCGCGTGCAGCTTATTTGCATTGTGATGCAATACGTTGTATCATTTCATTCTTCAGACGCGGGGTGGAGCAGTCTGGCAGCTCGTCGGGCTCATAACCCGAAGGTCACAGGTTCAAATCCTGTCCCCGCAACCAGATACGCAGGCCCGGATCCATGATCCGGGCCTTGTTGTTTATAGGTCTTGCCTTATTGGTTTTGTACCCTGGGGCAATGACATCAGGGGTGAGTTGCCCTATAATCCGGCGCAATGTGGTTCCCAGCCCCGCGCCGATGGCAGCAGGCGGCCCCCGACGGACCACCAGTCTTACCGGCGCGCACACGCCAGCGGCCCCAACAACAATCTACAACGCGGCCCTGGTACGCCAGCATCACCTTCTGTTTGAGCCTGCGGCATCGTTGATGCAGGCCGTGAATTTGATCTGCCCACTGCAACCAACCAGTACGACAAGAATCGTAGATGAATACCGCTGAGGCGAAAAAAGTCCTCGAGACTGCGCTGCTGTGCACGCACGAGGCCCTGTCGGTCAACGACTTGAAGAAACTGTTCATTACCGGGCACGAAATCGTTGCGGCGCCTAAGGCTGCCAAGGCAGTCAAGGCTTCCGAAAAAGCGAAAAGCGTGCAGGCGGTTGAGGTTGCAGGCGCGACTGAAGCTGGGGCAGTGTCCGACGATGCATCCGAAGCGACATCGGAAGCGGCATCTGACGCGGCATCCAATGCCGATGCGGCCAATGAGGCTGAAGCAGCTGCTGACGTCGATGCAGCGCTTGGTTCGGCCGATGGTGCCGATGACGCCGATGATGCCGATGACGCCGATGACGCCGAAGGTGCGGACGAACAGCCCGAAGGCGAGCAAGCCGACGGCGATGATGTCGCGCCCGACGCCGTGATCGACACCGAGGCCATCAAGCAAATGCTGGCCGAGTTGCAGCAGGAATGGGCAGATCGTGGCGTCGAGCTGGTGAAGCTGACCAATGGCTGGCGCTTCCAGAGCCGTGCCGAAATGAAGGTTTATCTGGATCGTCTGAATCCGGAAAAGCCGCCGAGATACACGCGCGCAACGCTGGAGACCTTGGCGATCATCGCCTACCGTCAGCCGGTGACCCGCGGTGATATCGAAGACATTCGTGGCGTTGCGGTCAACTCGCAGACGATCAAGATGCTGGAAGATCGTGGCTGGGTCGATGTGATCGGCCACCGTGATGTACCCGGTCGTCCGGCGCTGCTGGCGACGACCAAGCAGTTCCTCGATGACCTCGGTCTGTCGTCGCTGGAAGAACTGCCGCCGTTGCAGGCCGTCGGCCAGGAGCATATGCCCGGCGGTCCTGAAAATGCAATGCAGGCCATGGAGCAGAACCTGCAGGCGACGCTTGACCAGGCCAGCATCGATTTCGACGCGGAAGCCGGGGGCGACGTGCATGCAGTCGCCGTCGCGCAAGGGGAAGCGGGTACAGCCGAAGGCGCCGCCAATGAAGCCGATGTAAACGACGCAGAAGCAGTGCAGGCCGAGGCAGAACACGCCGAAGCAGCAGAAGCAGCAGAAGCAGCACAAGCAGCAGCAGAACAAGGCGATGCCCAGCACGCCGATGCAGAACAATCCGATAAAGAGCAAGAAGATCCGGCAGGAACGGACGACGAAGCTTCCGCACCAGAGCCCGATGCGACATCGGGCGCGGAGCACGACGAACCTACGCCAGAACCGAAAGATGACCAGTCAACATCCCACTGACCCGCAACAAGCCGCCGTGCCCGAAAACGCCGACAATGCGCAGGGTGCCGAATCCGGGCAGTCGCAAGACAAGAAATCGCCGCGCCGCGGCGTACGCGGACCCCGTTCACTGCGCCGCTCGCGCAATCCCGAAAAGAGCGCTGAGCGAGGCGACAACGCCGAGAGTGCGCAAGCTGAAGGCGACAACGCCGGCGAGCACGCCGAAGGCAAGCCGCAGCGCCAGCAACGCCGCGCCAAGCCGCAGGGCGAAGGCAATGAGCGCAATGAACGCAATCAGCGCCAGCGCAGCGACAAACCCCATGGCAATCAGGGCAACCAGGGCAACCAGGGCAACCAGGGCAACCAGCGCGGCAAGGGCCGCCAGGCACAGCAGGGCCGTGCCGGCCAGCCCGGACGCCAGAGCCAGCATGGACAACAGCGCAAGGGCGGCAACGACGCTGACGCCGTGTTCAGTTATGTGACCTCGGACGACTTCGACCATCTTGCCGCCGACGACGGCGCGAACGCGAGTCGCCAGAAGTCCGTGCGCCGCGACCTGACCGCCGAGGATGATGCGCCCAAGCTGCACAAGGTGCTGGCCGAAGCTGGCCTCGGTTCGCGACGCGACATGGAAGAACTGATCATCGCCGGCCGTGTATCGGTGAATGGCGAGCCGGCTCATATCGGCCAGCGCATCCTGCCGACCGACCAGGTCCGCATCAATGGCAAGCTGTTGCAGCGTAAAGTCAGCTCCAAGCCGCCGCGCGTGCTCGTTTATCACAAGCAGGCAGGCGAGATCGTCAGCACCAGCGACCCGGAAGGACGCGCCACTGTGTTCGACCGCGTGCCCAACATGAAGACCGGCAAATGGCTGGCCGTCGGTCGCCTCGACTTCAATACCGAAGGTTTGCTGTTGTTCACCACCTCCGGCGACCTCGCGAACCGGCTGATGCACCCGCGTTACGGCATCGAGCGCGAATACGCGGTGCGTACGCTGGGCGTGCTGGAAGAGGGCATGCGCCAGAAGCTGCTGTCGGGCGTGGACCTCGATGACGGCCCTGCAAACTTCAACAAGATCGTCGATGGCGGTGGTGAAGGCGTCAACAAGTGGTACCGCGTGACGATTTCCGAAGGCCGCAACCGCGAAGTGCGCCGCATGTTCGAGGCCGTGGGCCTGACCGTGTCGCGCCTGATCCGTACCCGTTACGGCGCGCTGACCCTGCCCAGCAACCTCAAGCGCGGTCGCTGGGAAGAACTGGATGAACACGCCGTGCGCAATCTGATGGCTGCCAGCGGCCTGGGCGCCAAGGCCGGCGGCCAGAAGCCGCAGGGCAAGGGTGGCCAGAAAGGCGGCCCGCGCCAGGGCAAGGGCAATGGCGAAGTCAACGGCAATGCGATCGGCTATGCCGCCGGCAATGCCAATCGCCCTGTGTACGGCAACATGGATCGTAACGTCGACCGTAACGCCGACCGCAATCCCGACCGCAATGGCAAGCGCCAGGGCAAGCCGCGCCAGCCGGATCCGCTGCAGACCGCGCTCGGCTTCCCCGGCGCCGGCAATGGCGGCAACCGCAACCGTGGCGGCCAGCGCCGCGGTGCCGCAGGCGCTGCAGCCGGCGTGGGCGTCTGGACCGGCGATCGCTATGGTTCCGGCGGCGGCACGGGCGGCGGCATGGGTGGTGGCACGGGCCGCCGCCGTTCGCGCGGCTGATGCTGCCTGCGTGTCGGCTCTCCTGCGGTACCCGACACGCTATTCCCTGCCGTTGTTCTGGTTTTGGCAAGGCCGCACTGCGCTTTGTGCATTGCAGTGCGGTGTCAAATCGCTTATAATCAGGCACTTAACAAAAGCCGCCGGCGTTCTCGCCAGCGGCGGCAACATAAAAAAGATGGGCAGATGCCCATTTTTTTTTTCCCGAAACGTTCGCGCGTTTGCGCGTTTTCCCGAGCCGGGATTGAGTAGAGCAATTTAAGAGGTGAGGGTCGGTGTTAGCCGCGCTAATTGAAAAAACCGTAACCGGCATGGGCTATGAGCTGGTTGATGTCGAGCAGGCTGCGCGCGGGCTGGTGCGCGTCTACATCGACGTGCCACAGGTCGACGGCGAGTGCTTTGTCACGGTCGAAGACTGCGAGAAGGTCACGCACCAGCTGCTGCACGTGCTGACGGTCGAGAACGCGAACTACGAGCGTCTCGAAGTGTCATCGCCGGGGCTGGATCGCCCGCTGAAGAAGCTCTCCGACTACATGCGCTTCGCCGGCCAGGAGGCTGTGGTGAAGCTGCGCATGGCGATGCCGGGCGCGCAGAACCGCAAGTCGTTCCAGGGCGTGCTGCACGAGCCCGAAGGCGAGACCTTGAAGCTCGAATTTGAAGGTAATGAAGGGCCGGCGATGCTTGAGTTTTCGCTGGCGGAAGTGGACAAGGCACGTTTAGTGCCAAAAGTGGATTTCAGGAGTCGCAAATGAGTCGCGAAATTTTGTTGCTGGTGGATGCGCTGGCGCGTGAGAAAAACGTCGACAAGGAAGTCGTCTTTGGCGCGCTCGAGCATGCGCTCGCACAGGCCACCAAAAAGCGCTACGAGGGTGAGGTTGACGTTCGTGTCGCGATCGATCGCGAGACCGGCGAATTCGAATCCTTCCGTCGCTGGCACGTGGTGCCTGACGAAGCCGGCCTGCAACTGCCCGACCAGGAAATCCTGCTGTTCGAAGCCAAGGAGCAGATCGACGACATCGAAGTCGACGACCATATCGAAGAGCCGATCGAGTCGGTTGAGTTCGGCCGCCGTTTTGCGCAGGACACCAAGCAGGTCGTACTGCAGCGCATCCGCGACGCCGAGCGCGAGCAGATCCTGCAAGACTTCCTCGAGCTCGGTGACGCGCTGGTGACGGTCACCATTATTCTCATGGAGCGCGCCGATGTCATCATCGTATCGGGCAAGATCGAAGCTCGCCTGCCGCTCGACCAGATGATTC
>JACCDQ011429442.1_pt1 | contig 10433 bp, 10 predicted proteins | sample 7446031 | NCBI WGS metagenome assembly JACCDQ01 (sample SAMN15323442, study PRJNA562643) | freshwater metagenome | isolation source: river surface water | place: USA:Blue River Watershed | collected 2017-08-17
AACGCTTAGGAACGCCGAGATTGGGCCGTTTCCGGTTCCGTGGGCCTCTAGTTCGCCGGCGCCGTCGCGAAGCACGATATCAAGATCTACGGTGCCATCCATTTCGCTGGCGGTGCGCATTTTCTTCAACTCGAAGCGGCCCCACTTTAGCTCTGACCTATCAGAAGGTGCCGGAAGATACTCATCGTTGAAGATATCCCAGAGCATTGCCGAGGAAACCTCGCCGCCTTCTTGATCTGTTTTGTTTTGCACCACGCGAGAAAACTCAATCTGAAGTTTTCTTGGAAGATCCAGCGAGTGATCGGTCTTCAAAAGATAAGCAACGCCACCCTTGCCGGACTGTGAGTTAACCCTGATAACCGCCTCGTATGAACGGCCAACGTCTTTAGGGTCAATTGGAAGATAAGGAACCGCCCAGACAAGGTCATCAATACTTACGCCCTTTGAGTTGGCTTCCATCTCCATAAGTTCAAAGCCTTTTTTGATTGCGTCTTGGTGTGAACCAGAAAAAGCTGTGTAAACCAAATCTCCACCGTAAGGGCTGCGCTCGGGAACCGGCAATTGGTTGCAGTATTCAACCGTGCGCTTGATCTCGTCAAGATCGCTGAAGTCAATGTGCGGATCAATTCCCTGACTGAATAAATTCATGCCCAGAGTAATAAGGTCAACGTTTCCGGTGCGCTCACCGTTTCCGAAGAGACAACCCTCAATGCGATCAGCGCCGGCCATGAAACCAAGTTCGGCCGCGGCAACCGCAGTGCCGCGGTCATTGTGCGGGTGCAGAGAAATCAAAATGCTGTCGCGGCGGGCGATGTTGCGGTGCATCCATTCAATCGAATCCGCATAAACGTTGGGTGTCGCCATCTCAACCGTTGCCGGCAAGTTGATTACCATTTGGTGATCAGGTTTTGGATCAAGAACCTCAATTACCGCGTTGCATACTTCCACCGCGTATTCCAGTTCAGTTCCGGTATACGACTCAGGTGAGTACTCGTAGTAGATATCGGTTTCTGGAAGCGTCTTTTCCATTTCGCGACACTTACGAGCACCGGAAAGAGCAATTTCCATGATGCCTTGCTTGTCTTGATTGAAAACCACGCGACGTTGCAAAACTGATGTTGAGTTGTAGAAGTGAACAATCGCCTGCTTGACGCCCTTTAGAGATTCGTAGGTGCGCTCGATGAGTGCGTCGCGCGCCTGAGTCAAAACCTGAATAGTCACATCTGAAGGAATGTGCCCCTCTTCAATTAGAAGGCGAACAAAATCAAAGTCTGTTTGGCTTGCCGAAGGAAATCCAACTTCAATTTCCTTGTAGCCCATGCTCACCAAAAGCTTGAACATCTTTAGTTTGCGCTCTGGGCTCATTGGATCAATCAGCGCCTGATTGCCATCTCGAAGATCAACGGCACACCATCTTGGTGCCTGGGTAATGACTTTGCTCGGCCAGGTGCGGTCCTCAAGTGAGACTGTGATTTGCTCGTGAAACGGCACGTACTTATGTACCGGCATGCCTGATGAAGTTTGGGTGTTTTTCATTGAAGTGTCTTTCGTGTGGTGGGTGGTCAGCCAGCAGAAGGCCCCGCGACGAGGAGGGCCTGTTTAGGCCTCGCCGCGGCCACTAAGTAGTAGACCGAAGAACACGTTTTTAGACTAAGCCCTAACCGCCCTAAAAACAAAGCGCTGCCTAGAAACCAAGCTTTCCAAGCTGCTTTGGGTCTCGCTGCCACTCAGAGGCAACTTTGACCCGAAGGCCCAAAAACACCTTGTGCCCTATCAACTTCTCAATTTCTAGCCTGGCCCGCTTGCCCACATCAATCAGTCTCGAACCGCGGTGCCCAATGATGATTCCCTTCTGGCTGTCACGCTCCACAAAGATGTTGGCGTGGATGTCAGTCAGATCCTTGTCTTTTCGTTTTGAAATCTCATCAATAGTCACGGCAATCGAGTGGGGCAATTCATCGCGAACCCCCTCAAGAGTGGCCTCTCTAATTAGCTCGCAAATGCGTGCTTCGATTGACTCATCGGTGACGGCGTCTGCAGGATAAAGAGCCGGCGAAACTGGAGTTAGGTCAATCAAAACTTTTGTGAGCACCTCAAGTTGGTCCTCGGTTACCGCTGACACTGGCACGATTGCCTGCCAATCACGAAGTTCAGAAACCGCTAAAAGCTGCTCAGCCAGAGCCTCTGGAGAAACCAGTTCACACTTTGTGACAACTGCAACAAGCTTGGCTCTTCTAAATTCACTCAACTGTTCGTTAATGAACTGGTCACCAGGGCCGATTTTTTCATTTGCCGGAATGCAAAATCCAATTACGTCTACATCACCCAAGGTCTGCTCAACCAAATCATTGAGTCGCTGCCCCAGCAAGGTGCGCGGCCGGTGAAGCCCCGGAGTGTCAACCAAAATTAGCTGCCCGTAGTCACGATGAACGATTCCACGAATTGCTCTTCTGGTGGTCTGTGGTTTTGCGCTGGTTATCGCAATTTTTTCACCAACAAGAGCATTCGTGAGTGTTGACTTGCCAACATTGGGGCGACCAACAAACGAGGCAAAGCCTGATCTATGTTGCACTGATTCAATTTCAGACATTACTTCTCCGGTTCCAGTTGCTCAAAGGCAGACTGGGCGTCAGCCAAATTTTCATCTTTTTTGATGATTACGGTAATTAGTCGCTTTCTGCGACCTTCGATTCGATCCGCAGATATCACAAGGCCTGCCACAGAGACCTCGTCACCCTTGCTAGGCAATCTGCCGAGCTGCTTGGTGAATAGTCCGCCAATGCTGTCTACGTCTTCGTCTTCGAGTTCTAATTCAAAAAGTTCACCAAGCTCCGCAAGTGAGAAGCGAGCGTTTACTCGGTAGCGCCCGTCGCCAAGTTCGTCGACGTCGGGAACTTCGCGATCATATTCATCGCTAATCTCACCAACAATTTCTTCAATTACGTCTTCCATGGTTGCCAGACCGGCAACGCCGCCGTACTCGTCAACGATTACGGCGATGTGAGTGGAACTTAGCTGCATGTCTCTCAGCAGATCATCTACGGGTTTGGATTCGGGAACATAAATTACCGGTCTAGATATTTCACTGGCCAGCGTTGTGTCCATTTTTGACGGTGATTCGTGGAGGATTCGAGCCACATCTTTCAAATACAAAATTCCGCTGATGTCATCGATGTTTTTACCAATCACCGGCAATCTTGAATAGCCACGACTTAGAAACACGCTCATGGCTTTAGAAAGTGTTGAATCTGCAACTACGGTGGCCATGTCTATGCGAGGAACCATGATTTCTCGAACGATGGTTTCGCCAAACTCCTCGACAGAATCAAGCAGTTCCTGCTCAAACTCCTCTGGTACATCTAATTTTGGTAGCGAGATAGGCGTAAATAAAAGGTGGATTGAATCAACCGGTCCACGGGTTATTTTCAACAAACGTTGACCAAATGAATGGTGGCCGAGTCTTGCCGCTGCGAACTGCGAACCAAAGAGCAGCGCAACCATCATCAGCGTTGAGATGATTGCCGAAAAGTACCAGGCAACCTCAACCGGGGCCAGGGCCTGCCCTGCAACAACGCCAAAAACACCAGTGAGTGCCAACCTAACAAAGCTGAGTGATTCAGCCTTAGCCGATTCCTCAACCTCGAGGGCGGCCTTCACAACTGCAGTTAGCGTGGTGAAAATTGCTAACAAAGCTGCAATCCATAGGGCTAGTCCTATCAACTATTCCCCAGTCTCGCTGTTGTAAAAACTATCCAAAATGGATTTTTGAAGACCAAACATCTCTTTTTCATCATCTGGCTCGGCGTGATCAAAGCCCAATAGGTGCAAGATACCGTGCGTGGTTAGCAGAAGAATTTCGTTGATTGGCTCATGCCCGGCCGCAGACGCTTGTTTGATGGCAACCTGAGGGCACACCACGATATCGCCAAGCAGACCAGGGGGCGTGATCTCGCCCTCGGAACCTGGTCTTAGTTCATCCATGGGAAAACTTAGGACATCAGTTGGGCCCGGCTCGTCCATCCACTGAATGTGCAAAACTTCCATTGCAGGTTCATCTACGAATTGAATCGCCAATTCAGTTTTTGGATGAATGTGCAATTCGGCAAAAGCAAACTGGGCAAGACGCAAAACTCTTTGCTCGTCAACCTCAATGGTTGATTCGTTGTTTATCTCAATAGTCATTAGCGCGCCTTGTTCGAAGACTTTGTGACTGCAGCTTTTTGATCTTCATACTTACTGTAGGCATCAACAATTTTTGCAACCAGTGAGTGACGCACCACATCTTCTGAGGTCAAGGTTGCAAAATGCATTCCCTCGACCTTTGACAAAACCTCAACTGCGGTTCTAAGCCCAGAGGATCCTGTTGGTAAATCAATCTGAGTGATGTCTCCGGTTACGACCATCTTTGAATTAAAGCCCAATCTAGTCAGAAACATTTTCATCTGCTCTGGGGTTGTGTTCTGCGCCTCATCAAGAATTATGATAGAGTCGTTCAATGTGCGGCCACGCATGTACGCCAGCGGAGCAACCTCAATAGTTCCTGCTGCTAATAACTTTGGAATTGATTCTGGCTCTAGCATCTCGTGTAGAGCATCAAAGAGGGGTCGAAGATAAGGATCTATTTTGTCGTTAAGTGTGCCCGGCAAAAACCCTAGACGCTCGCCAGCTTCAACAGCCGGTCTGGTCAAAATAATTCTGCTGATTTCTTTGCGCTGCAGAGCTTGCACTGCCTTTGCCATCGCAAGATAAGTCTTTCCGGTTCCTGCGGGACCAATTCCAAAAACAATAGTTGCCCCATCAATGGCATCAACATATTTCTTTTGACCCAAGGTTTTAGGCCGAATGCTTTTACCTCTTGAGCTCAAAATGCTCTGACTAAGCACATCGGCTGGACGTAGCTCTGACTCGATCATTTTCGCCGACCTGGTTAGATCCTGTGGAGCAAGGTCTTGGCCGTTTGCGATGAGGGCAACCATTTCTTCAATTAATTTTTTAGCCTCAACAACCTGGGCGGCTGGGCCCTTTAGGACCACCTCATTGCCACGCGCGTGCACTTCAACATCTGGATAAGTCTGCTCAAGGGTTTTTAAAAGACGGTCTTCAGTGCCAAAAAGCGCAACCATTGGAACGCCAACAACCTGCAGCTTTTCAGTTACCGACTTCTTGTCTGCAGATTTCTTTGCTGAATTAGGCAATCTGATCCTTTGGTGTGCGACTGGTGATATGACCGTGAGCGTGAAAAACGGTTTGGCCTGCTTCTTCGCCGGTATTGAAACTTAGCCTGAACGAGCCCGTGGACTTCTCAAGAGCAATTTGAGTGCCTAATTGCATCAAGTCGACAAGCTGCTCTGGAGAGTTCATGGTTAGCTCTGCAATGTTTCCATGGTGGTTTTTGGGTATAACCAAAATGTGTATTGGCTGTCGTGGGGAGATATCCCAAAAGGCAAGTGAAAGCTCTGTCTCGGCGACCAGGTTTGCCTGGATGTCCTTGCTTGCAATTCTGCAAAATATGCAGTCAGGGTTGATCAATTTTTCCTCCAGCACTGAGTCTACTTTGAGCCCCAACGCCCCGTCAGAGCAAGGATTGCGGAGATTGCAGCTACCCCGGCTGTTGAAGTCCTAAGAATTGGTGCACCCAGGTTCACTCGAACCGCTCCGGCTTTTTCTAAAGCCTCTAGTTCAAGTTCGCTAATGCCGCCTTCTGGGCCAACTACAAACGCCACAGTCCCCGAACTTGGCAGGTTTGTTGAACCAATGCCTTTTTCTGCACTGGGATCAAGTACCAAAACCGCGTCATAGGAGTCAACCAGTTGGGCGACTTGAACGCCCTTTATAGGAGCGTCTACTTTTGGATGCCAAACACTCAATGATTGTTTAGCAGCCTCTGTGACGATACTTTGCCAGCGCTCAACGCCCTTGGCCTCTTTTATGCCAATCCACCGGCTAACTGACCTATCGGCTTCCCAAGGAACAACAGCCATGACCCCAAGCTCTGTAGCCGCCTGAATCGCTAGCTCGTCTCGGTCACCCTTGGCCAGTGCCTGCACCAAAGTTAATTGAAATTGCGGAATTTGCTCTTGTTCCACCGATTCAACTCTGACGTGGAGGGTGTTACCAATAATTGATTCCACTGACCCGCGCACTCGCAAACCAGTTTTATTTGTTAATTGAATAGCCTCGCCGGTTCGCATTCTTCGAACGGAAACAGCGTGCTTTGCCTCTGGACCAGTCAGGTCAATCACAGCGCCAACTTCAACCGGTGACTCGAAAACTCGAGTGAACATAGGTTCAACCATTTTTAGTTTTTACGCTTACCCGCGAAGCGGCCGTGACTCTGCTTTTGAAGTCTGATGCTTTCGTCTTTGCGCAGGCCAGCCAACGACCTGAAGATTTCTTTTTGCTTTGAATCAAGCTTGGTTGGGGTAATGACTTGAATTTTGATTTTCAAATCACCGCGACCACTAGATCGCAGGTGCTGCACGCCCTTGCCCTTGACATTAATGATTTCGCCAGTTTGCATGCCAGGCTCAACTTCAATTTCAATTTCGCCGTCAAAGGTTTGAATCTTGGCCAGTGAGCCAAGAACTGCATCATGAAGCGGAACTTCAAGAACACAAGTTAGGTCATCGCCCTGGCGCCCGAACACGTCGTGCTCCTTTACTGCCATGTCTACATACAAGTCCCCGCTTTGGCCACCTGCAAAACCAACTTCACCTTGACCGGATAACTGCAACCGCAGTCCGTCTTCTACACCGGCTGGAATATTAAGATCAATTGTGCGCCGTGCTCGCACTCTGCCTTGACCACGGCAGTCAATGCAAGGCTCAGGAATAACCTGACCAAACCCTCGACAGGTTCCGCAAGGCTGCGAAGTTACGACATTGCCTAATAGAGATCTAACTTGACGCTGGATTTGGCCCGCGCCACCACAAATGTCACAGGTTGCCATTGAAGTACCCGGACGGCAACAAGAACCCTGACAGGTCTCGCAAAGAACTGCGGTATCTACCTCAACGCTTTTTGTGACTCCAAAAATTACTTCATCCAAGGTAAGGTCAATGCGTATCAGCGCGTCCTGGCCTCGCTCGGCGCGCGAACGTGGGCCACGTGATGAGCCCCCACCAAAGAAGGTGTCAAAGATGTCGCCAAAACCACCAAAACCAGCTCCACCAAAGGGGTCATTGCCACCCATGTCGTATTGACGTCGTGAGCCAGCGTCACTCAAAACCTCGTAGGCGTGAGTCACCGCTTTGAATCTTTCCTGTGCTTCAGGGGCAGGGTTTACATCGGGGTGTAATTCGCGGGCTAATTTGCGGTAAGCCTTTTTAATCTGGTCTTCCGTTGCATCTCTTGCAACGCCCAGGGCTTCATAGTGATCGCTCAAAAAATCCTCTGTTTCAATGAATTCAGGACCTTAGTTACCTAAGGTTTTTGATAGGTATCTGGCAACGGCTCGCACCGCTGAAATATTTGACGAATAGTCCATTCTGGTTGGGCCTATTACACCCAACTTGGCCATCTCGCTGCCTTGGTTTTCATATCCGCTCACAACCACCGAAGCATTTGCTAATCCTTCGAATGAGTTTTCCCGACCAATTCGCAGACTAACTCCATGCTGTTCTGCCTGCATCTCGCTGATGAGCTTTAGCAAAACAACCTGTTCTTCAATTGCCTCTAGCACCGGAGAAATGCTGCCCGGAAAATCTTCTTCGCGCTTTGCAAGATTTGCTGTTCCGGCAAGGATGATTTTTTCTTGACGATTTGCGTCTACTTGCTCAAGCAAATTCTTGATAATTTGATTTGCAATTTTCAGATGCTCTGGCTTCATGCCGGCCGTGACCGACTTAATTTTTGAATTAACGTCGGTTAGTGCCGCGCCAATAAGTGCCGAGTTCAACTTTGCTCTTAGTTCAGAAACAAATACTTCATCAACCGCAGAACCAAGGTCCACTACGTGCTGTTGAATTCTTCCGTTATCGGTGATTAATACCATCAGCACTCTGGTCTCTGCCGCTGGAATAAGTTCAATGTGACGAACCGAGGCCTTGCCCAGAGTTGGATACTGAACCATGGCCACTTGATTAGTGAGCTGCGATAAGAGGCGCACAGTTCTGCCAAGGGTTTCGTCTAAGTCGGCACTGCCAACCATAAAGTTTTCGATGGCCAAACGCTCGGCCGCGTTGAGGGGCTTTACTTCGTTTAGGCGATCCACAAATAGCCGATAGCCCTTATCGGTTGGTACTCGCCCAGCCGAGGTGTGCGGCGCGTGAATCAGGTCTTCTTCTTCCAGAAGAGCCATGTCGTTTCTGATCGTGGCCGCCGAGACGCCAAACGAGTGGCGTTCCACCAAAGATTTTGAACCAACCGGCTCTTTGCTAGCGATGTAGTCCTGCACTATGGCTCGAAGAACCTCGAGGCTTCTGTCTGGAATCATGCAACACCCCCTCGTCTTATGGTTTAGCACTCCAACACTCTGAGTGCAAATATTACCCGCTGTTAATTGCAATAGATAGGCTAAACAGGCTAGTAAGGAGCCCCTCGTGTCCACCGATAACCCGTACTCATTACCCCAAGAGCCTCTATCACCTGAACTGGAAAGGCTCTGGGCGATTGCCGTGCATGCGCTAGGCGTAGTTTTAGAGTTTTTTGCACCATTGCTTGGCTACTTGTTCTTAAAAGACCGCGGGCCGTTTATTCGCCACCACGTGACCGAGTCCCTAAATTTTGGCATCACGATGGTGCTGCTTTACGTCATTCTCGCGATCAGCATTATTGGCTGGCTACTGTTTTGGGTTCCACCAATTATCTGGACTGTTTTCAGAATCATCGCTGCCTATAAAGCCAGTCTTGGCGAGTTTTACCGCTACCCGGTTTCGATTCGTTTTATTAAGAACTAGTCAGCCAAAAGCTGGCGCACTAGAGAGTCGGCTAGCAACCGGCCCTTGAGCGTGAGTTTTAGAACACCACCGATAGCCGAGCTTGGCTCGACCAACTCGTCTGCGATAAAACCGGCGATTAACTTTGCGGCTTTTGGGTTTGCCTGCTTGGCAAGCTCTATGCTCATGCCTTCGCTAACCCTAATTTCAAGCAACACGCGTTCCTCTAAACGAGTTCGCTCCCCTAAAGTCTCGCGGCCCGCCGCAGGTGAGCTGCCATCGGCTAGTTTGGCGGCATAAGCCGATGGGTGCTTTACGTTCCACCAACGCACACCACCAATATGGCTGTGCGCTCCTGGCCCATAACCCCACCAATCTTGAGAGTTCCAATACGAGAGATTGTGCGCCGAAGAATTTTCAACACCATTGGCCCAGTTGCTTACCTCGTACCAGCCAAAGCCAGCTTCGGCCAGAAGTTTATCGGCGAGCTCGTATTTATCTGCTTGCAGATCTTCGTCTGGTTCACTCAGTTGACCGGATTTAATTTGACGGGCAAGCTTTGTGCCTTCTTCCACAATCAACGCATAGGCCGAGATGTGATCCGGCTTCATGCCAATTGCTGATTCAATGCTTTGCTGCCACTGCTCGAGCGTTTCCCCTGGGGCGCCATAGATGAGATCAACAGAAACCTTAAGGCCAAGTTCTTTTGCTGCAGCGACCCCAAGCGCAACATTTTGCGGGTTATGCGTGCGCTCTAAAGTAGCCAGGACCTCGGGAACAGCAGACTGCATGCCAAATGAAATTCGGTTGAACCCGCCAGCGCGCAGTTGGTCAAGGTATTCGCGCGTCACGGTGTCAGGATTTGCTTCGGTTGTGATCTCGGCTGCGGAGTGAATTTCAAATGCCGAGTCAAGAGCCTTGAGTATGCGCACCAAATCAGCCGCAGGTAGAAGCGTTGGTGTACCGCCACCAAAAAACACGGTGCTTAACTTTCGCTTTGGCAGGCCAGATAGTTCAAGCACTTTTGCGCTAAACAAAATTTCCGAGATCAGGACATCGGTGTAATCAGATTGCTTTGCGCCCTCTAGTTCACTTGCTGTGTAGGTATTGAAATCGCAGTAGCCGCAACGTACCTTGCAAAAAGGAATGTGCACATAGGCGTGAAACGACCGTTCGGCCACGCCAACTTTAGATTGCGCTGGCAGTTTGCCGTCTGCTGGCGCTGGGTCTCCGATTGGTAGTGGGCCTGCCACTACTTACCCTTCTTTTCGCCTTTTTTCTCACTGTCAGAGGAAAGCGCCGCGATAAAGGCCTCTTGAGGAACCTCAACGCGGCCAACCATCTTCATGCGCTTCTTACCTTCTTTTTGCTTCTCAAGAAGTTTGCGCTTACGAGAAATGTCTCCACCGTAACACTTGGCCAAAACATCTTTTCGCATTGCACGAATAGATTCACGGGCAATGATGCGCGCGCCAATTGCAGCCTGAATTGGTACCTCAAACTGTTGACGCGGAATCAACTCACGAAGCTTGCCGGTGATCATTACTCCATAGGCGT
>JACCDQ010217607.1_pt1 | contig 10431 bp, 5 predicted proteins | sample 7446031 | NCBI WGS metagenome assembly JACCDQ01 (sample SAMN15323442, study PRJNA562643) | freshwater metagenome | isolation source: river surface water | place: USA:Blue River Watershed | collected 2017-08-17
GCCACACCGTTGCCATTGAGGCTCAAGTTGGAAGCGTTGGCGCCAGATGTAACGTCGCCCAACACTTGTTGGATGCGAGCAGCTACAGAACTTGTGCCCGTTTCAGCATTGACGGTGCTGTTCACTGTTTTTTGATTGTTCAGCACCGCCATGTCCGCTTGAACAGTGAGTGTCGTTGAATCAAATGATGTGGTGGGCTCAACCAAAGCGGTTGTCCCCAAGACATTTGTGGCAGTGACTGACAAGCTGTTGCTTACCGAGTTGGCGGCAGAGGTGGCCAAGACCGTGTTGTTGTTGACCGAAATATTGCCGCCACTCACATCGCCCGTGGTGGTGCCCGTGACACCCACACCCGTGCTGCCGGTTTTAGCTGTGGAAAGGATTTTGCCGAGGTCCATGACTTGCTGTGAAGCCACACCAAGGGTGGTGCCGGACATTCCGGATGAGTTGACCGTGAGTGCGTTGCGTGCCTCGCTGCCTGTGGCCGCAGCCGACACGGCGTTGCCATTCGCCGTGATGCTGCCCTCGGTAAGGTCGGCATAATTATTTTCAACAGTTCCCACCACATTGGCTGTGATCACTGCCACGGTCTTGCCGGTACCCAGCACATTTTGCTGATTGGCCACCGCCAAATCTGCCACAGCATAGTTGGTACTCAAACTTGTATTGGCAGTCAAAGCGGGAACAGTGACATCACCGGACCGTCCATCCCATTGGCCAGCTGTCACGGCCAAACTGTTGCTCACTGAGTTGCCAAGATTTTCCGCACTGATGCTGTTGTTGCTGACCGTTAAGCTGGGATTGAGCGTGCCGGTGCCCGTCACAGTCTCAACAGCCAGTTTGACACCGCCAAAAGTTGCAGCCACTGAAGGAGCAGCCAATGAACTCACATTTTGTCTGGAAGCAATAGCGCCCGTCATGCCTGCTCCAGTGGTCATGGCCAGTGTCATGCCATTGGTGGCCAAGTTGTTGTAAGCGGCTGAAGCCAATGTATTGCCTGACATCGTCAAGGCCGAACCGTCGTTCACGTTAGCCGCCAACAATTCGATGACAGAAGACGTGCTGTCAGTGCCCACAGAGGCCGTCATGGTGTTTTGCGTGCTGGTTTGGTCATTCGCTAAGGCGCTGGTTGCCACCACCGTCGTGTCTGCGCCTATTGCGGCGCCGTTGTCAGCCAACACCAACGAGGGCGCTGTGACGTTCGTACTTGAAACCGTGACCTGATTGGACACCGTGTTGGCCATAACCGCAGAGTCGACACGGTTGTTGCTCACAGTCAATTGAGAACCGTTGATGCTGCCCAAAGAAGCGTCCAATGAAATACCCGTTGCGGTATTGAGGCTCTTGATGTCGGCTATCGATGCTTTCTGCATGGAGGCCACGGCCATATCGGCCTGGGACAACTGCCCCACGGCCATGTTCAAAGCATTGCTAGCGCTGTTCCCGCGGCTGCTGGCGGTCAAACTGTTGCCGGTCATGGACACCGTGGAGCCGCCACTGATGTCGTCACCAATCGTGGCCGAAACCGCGCCCGAAACTGCCGAAGCGATGTCGTTGATAAGACTGGTCTGACTCAAAACCTGGCTGTTGCTCAACGCAAAGTCAGCCTTCACATCAGCCGTGGTACTGCTCGCGATGGCTTTGGTGGGGGAGACATCATCGCCCAAGACCGGCGCATTGACCGCACGGCCAGCAGCCGTCGTGGCGGTCACTCCCAAAATGTTGGCAACCACGTTGCCCAAGCTGGTCGCACTCACCGCGTTGTCGTTGACTGAAATGCCAGACGCCTTACCGGTGGCGCCCACAGCAGCAGTGGCGACAGAAACAGTCCCAGCTGTGGTGGTGGTCACGGGTGTTGTATCCATCAACTGACCTGAAGCCAATGCCGCGGTCATCTCACTCATGTTGGTGTTGTTCAGACTCATGACATTGCTGGCCGCATTGCCTTCGGCTGTGGCAGCGATGCGGTTGCTACTGGACTCCAGCGTGGAAGCGGTTGTTGCACCCACAATACCCGCTCCGAGGGCGATGGCACCGTATGTTGAAGCCAAAGCCGAAGTACCGGTGTTGACCTGTGCGTTGCCCAGCGCCAAATCAGCTTGGGATTTGACCGCGCCAGTGACTGCTGCAGTGGTCGTCAAGTTTCCAACAATGGCGCTGGGTGCGTCTGTATTCGTCAGCATGCCAATGACCCCATTGGTGTTGGTCAAGGTGGACGACAAGTAATTGCTAACGGTATTGAGCTGTGCTTGCGCGCTGATGCTGTTGCTGCTCAAGCTCAGTTGTGAGCCGTTCACGGTTGACAGCGCTGTCAAATCTATGCTTAGCGGTGTAACTGTTGAACCTGATGTGGCTGTGGTGGACCCATTGGTATTGGTTTGGCTGTTGCCCATGGCCGCGTTCATGCCGCCCGCATTGGTGGCTTGCAAGGTGGTTCTGTTGCTTGCAGAGTTGGCCGTGGCCATGGTGGCGAATTGGTTGCTGTTGGCTGTTGCTTGGGTTCCACTGACTGCAACAGCTGTCCCTGCATCCTCAAAGACCAACGCCATGCTGCCACCCGTGTTAATAGCGGACAAGTTTTGCAAGTTGTTGCTTTGGACATTGAGTGTCGACACGGCCAAGCCAGCGACCGCGCTGCCAACACCCGATCCGGCAGATGGTGTCAGCGCAACGTTTTTGCTAAGACCATTGGCACCGACGTTCAGGTTGTCGGCTTTGAGCAAAACGGTGCTCGTCGCCAAATTACCCTGCGCTGTGGCGGTGGTGGCATTGCTGCTGAGACTGGCCGAGCCATCAACGGTTGCACCCGAATGACCCACAGTGGCAGTAATCTCGCTGTCTGTGACTTCTGCCAGGGTTGTCACGGTTTTGGTTTGCTGGGTGTTGAGCATCACAGCGGAACCGCTCATGCTGCCCATGCTGGCGCTCTGTCCGACACTGATGAGGTTGCCTGTCAGGTTATTCGTCACAGAAGCACTCAGCATATTGCCGTTTTGCGTCAGACTGCCATTGCTGCTCAGGTTATCCAAGTTCGTCGTGATCAAGGGCGTGGTCACGGATGCTGTGAATTTATTGCTGTCTACACGCTGTGCGTTGTTGACAAGCAGGTCGGCTTCAGCATTGGCTGTTGTCGCACCGATGTTGGCTGTCAATTCAGTGCTTCGCGTTGTGTTGGCACCTGTGAAATTGCTGCCGCCTTCAAAAACAATGGCATTGCCAGCAACAACACTGCCCGATGCCGATTTTGAGCCTGCTGTGTTTCCCGTGCTGACGGCCGAAACGACGTTGTCGTTGACGGTGATACTGCCGGTCACTTGGGTTGTGGCAGCGACAGCATTACGCACATCCAGCACAACACTGCTGCCACTGACTTTCGCCATTTGTGTTGGTGAAGAGGTCAAACCGCTGGCAATGGATTGCGAATTGGTGACCCCTACCGTGCCCGTGAATGCCGCAGAGTCCTCGGTGGATGTGAACACACTCACGGCTGCATTGTTGTTGGTCGTGGCTGTGATGCTATTGCCATTCAGGTCGATGGATTTATTCAAGCTTGTTGACGATTCCGAGACGCCAATCTTGGCCATGACGTCTACCACCTCTGCTGTTGCCGCTGCATTGAAGGCGCCTTGCAAATTGCTGAGGTTCACGCTGGCCGTAGAACCAGCCGTTGGTGTTGCTGGCACACCCATTGTGCTGCCAGTTGCCGCGAATGACAGCGAACTGAAGCCCTTGCTGGTTGAGACATAGCCTGTAGGTGTGGCCACAGTCACGGGTGTTTCCATGCTGTTGAAACCCACGCTTGCACCCATGCTGTTGTTGGACAAGGACAAGTTCGCAGCATCCAAGCCCTGTTGACTGATGTAGACCGTCCCATCAGTGAAGGCGCTGTTGTCAAGACGCGCTGTTGCACTCACTGCACCCATGAAATCTGGTGTCACAACATCCACCAAACCCGTGAAAATTTGCAGATTCAAAGACAAAACACCGTCGTTGGCGGGACCTGTTCTGTTAAGACTGGTCAAGCTGGAGGTGCCTTGGTTGGCCAATACCGATGACAAAATGCTGTTGCTCACGATCGAGACTGGATAGCTGCCACCTGTGCCCGCTGGAAGCGATGAAAAGTAAGTGGCACTGTTGATCGGCGCCATGATGTCTGCCGAGCCGACTTGTTCATTCACCCATTGGCTGTTGTAGCCGATGGACCATCCATCTTGCAGGGTCTGCGCAGCTGTACCAGTTTTAGTGCCGTAAGTCAGACTCAAAGCGGCACCGGGGTCTGCCCACACCACGGAGCTGGCACTCGCACCCGCGATAGCCAGCACACAGGCCTTGGCCAGTGCATGGCGTTGCCAAACTTTGGCGGACTTCAAGGAAGTTTTGTTTATGACACTCATGATGTGACTCCAGGTTTAGGGGCTTTGTTGGGCCAGATAAATTGATTGACTGCGAAAAAATTACCAACCGCTGCCCGCTTTGGCCTCGGTGACTTTCAAACGGGCGACGACTTGCATGCCAGCGCCTTGACGCTGGATGGCAGAGCTGGCATCGGGCAACCACTCCAGGGCAATGCGGCTGCCTTGCACGCCATTGGCGACCAGCGCATCGCTGACCGCTTTGGCGCGTTCTTGCGCCAATTGACGCCGCTGAGCAGAGGGCAGGTTTTCGGTCTCACGTGTGAGCAATTCGATGGAGACCGACTTTTGCCGGTCGGCCGCCAAGCCTTTGCCCAGCTCGGCCAGGGCTTGTTGGGCCATGCCATCAAGGCTTGATTTGTTGGGCTCAAAACCGATGCTCACAGCCCCATTGGCACCGGCTTTGCCGCTGTTTTGTGAGGCGTTCACGGGCACGGGCAAGGGGGTGTTTTGAGTGGCCTCTGCGATGTCTACGACTTTGGCAGACTCGACCAACTTGTTCGCTGGTGCAGGCTCTGCGGGCGCTGGGCCTGCGGCTTGCAACAAAGGCAGTGTGGTCGCATCGACGGCGGCTTGCAGTTTTTCAGCGCTATGGGCACCTTTGAGTGCGTAGTCCACACAGGGCTGAGCATTCAGGCCGCTGACGGCGCCCAGCAACTCGAGCAAGCCGTGCTCGATGGTGGTGCGCACACCCAACTGCAAAGGCTCCTGGTTCTTGGAGCCCATGTTGACGTCGAGCAACTCGGTGCCAAAGAAGCGAAAAATGCCGGCGCCCACTTCGGTGCCGGTGATCTGCTTTTGCATGCTGACGGTTTTGACCACCACCAAGCTGCGCGAGTCAACGATGCGCAGGTCCACACCCACGTTCATGGTGAAAGTGCGCACTTTGCCGCCGATGGACGACACGCTGAACTCGGCACCGCGCGACTGGATGTTGTAATTGACTTCGGTGATGCCACCTACGATGTAGTAGTCGCTGCGCAAAATCGAGCCACCAAAGTAAGGCACCCAAGGCACTTGGGGCTTGCCAGCTTCGACGGCGTGCAGTTTGCCGTCACCCAATTGGCGGCGGTCTGCATAGGCCAGTTCCAACTCGGCGATGCGGGTGTCAAAGCGTTCTTGCAAGCGCACGGCGCTGCCCATCTTGCCCAGAGCCGAATAAAGCATAAGCGAGCCGCCCTGCGTGATGGCGTTGCCTTCGGCCTGACTGTATTTGCCAGTGTAGTCCTTCACATCGCCGACGGTGATGGAGACCACCGGCACTTTGACTGCGCCATACGACTTGGCCAAGCAGGCAAAGGCCGACTCCATCGGTGTGGTGTTGTTACGCGATGAGCTGCCAGGCATGACCGAGGCTTCTTCGGGCGGCTGCGCCTGGGCTTCTCGCCTTGCTTGAATAGCGCTGCAACCGGCCAATGTGACCATGGCTGCAATAAGGCCCAACACCTGAAGTGTTCGGCGAATCGGTGTGCGGTGCATGTTTAAACCTTGGGGCATGTGCGATCAGGGCTGCTGGCCGGCGCAAGCCGAACTGGCACTGATGGAGGAGGTCAAAACGCCGGAGTTGGTTTGCTGTGAGTTCAGGACCTGGTCGGTCGTCCCGCCGCTGGCAGCGACCTGGCCGGTGCTGGCGCTATTGCTGGCACCCGAGATGCTGCTGTTGAGTGCCCCCGAACTGCTTTGGCCGCTGCTGATGCTGCCGGGCGGAGTGGCGTTGGTGTTGAAGACGCCCGTCAGGCTTGATTGCGACAGCCCGTTGCTAGCCGAGTTGGCTGCGCCGCTGGCCGATGTGGTGCCGGTGTTGTTGAGCACAGGCGATGAGGTGCTGGCATCCAATCCATTGGCACCGGATGTGCCGTTGGTCACAGCCGACAAGGTGCAGTTAACCTGCTTGTCGATGTAAGTGTTGTAGTTGTAGGTCGACTTGATGGCGTTGTAGTAGCCGTTCTTTTTCTTCTCGATCATGTCCAGCACGTAGGCCTTGTTGACCTTATCTTGGTTGGTTTGAAAGCCCCAGCTGGCACTTTCACCATAGCCGTTGGCACGGGACTGCGCTGCAACCAACAACAGCCCAACGCCCAAGGCCACACACCACAATGCACGCTGGCGTGGGCTTTCCATCCTGGTGCGAGGCTTGTCGCACGTCTTTACGGGTCTATTCAGCATATGAATCCAAATCAATTAAATTAATCAATACAAAATAAAAAATCTTAAATGATTAATTTGACAATTTTGATTTTCCGCAATGGAGGCGCATTGCGCCATCACGCAAAACACGTGAGGAAGCTCAAATGGGAGGGGATTAGGATGTGTTGCCGACTGGCAACAACGCTCAGCCACCTATGGCGCGGCGAAGTTGCGAGCGGGAGTTCACGCTGAATTTGCGGAAGATGGAACGGACATGCGTGTCCACGGTACTGGGTGAAATACCCAACCGGATGGCGACTTCCTTGTCCGCATAACCCCGTGCAACCAGCTTGAGCACGTCGGTTTCGCGCTGAGAAAGCTTGGAGGTCAACAAGGCCAGTGCATCATCCAGCGACGAGTTGGCCGCAGCCGCCGTGGCTTCAGCCACACGAAACTCGGCAAGCAGCTGGTACGCAATGCCTGGATTGATAGGTGAGCCGCCAGCCCTCAATTGCTCAACGGCTCGGCTGAGTTCTTTTTCTAATGTACTCTTGAGTACATAGCCCTGCGCGCCCGCACGTATGGCCGACAAGGCCTCTTGGGGGGCGTCCACCGAGGTCAACACCAACAAAGGCACATCGCCGTGGCTTTCGTGCAGCTGTGCGATCAAGTCCACACCAAGCTCTTGCCCGAGATGCAAATCAACCACGGCCAAAGCCAAATGTTGGCCCTCCGGTCCGGCCAACCAGTTTCGCGCCCCGCTCAGGTCGTGAAACATGACCAAACTCAAATCGGGGCAATCGCGCTTAAGCTCAGCTTGCGCCCAATCAGCAAAATTCAGGTCGTCTTCAACCAGCAGCAGAAATGATTTACCCGTATTCATTGTTTGAATTATCTTTGTTAAGTCAAACATTGAAAATATTTGAATACTAATTTTCTTGCATCTGTTAAATTTGCGCATCACGTGATTTGCGTGACCCTGTGCTGCGAAGCTCAGTGTTCTCCTGACGATAGCGCCATGAATTCTTTTCGATCATTTTTCACGGCCAATGCTTGGATCGCTTTCAGATTTTTATCAGGCCTGGTCTTCGCCGGCATGCTGATGGCTTCTATGTACGCGTTGAACTGGTCCATGAGCGCCGATGCCTTTGGCATGGTCAGCCAAGGCAAGATCCAGGTTTTACGCCAAGCCACCCTGGGACTGGGGCCGGAATTGGAGGCGGTCCCAGATGGCGCCGTGCAAACCAGCCTGCCCCACCGCATTGAAGACGCCAACGTTGGCTTTGCGCATTTCAGATTGTTTTTCAATGTGAATGCGACACCTTACCAGCGCAACTTGGCCATGTGTGTGCCGCGCTGGTCGGCCAATGCCAGCGTCTGGGTAGATGGGAAAGTACTCTTGTCACATGAGAAGAACGACCTTGATTTCAAAGCACTTTTCCGTCCGACATTCATCCCACTGCCCTTGCAATTGGCGCCCGGAGAGCACCGCATAGACATCCGCTTGCGCACACTGGATGGCGCTTTTCCGGGTTTGTCAGAAGTATGGTTTGGCGGACACGAAACCCTTGCGCGTGAGTGTGGCGAGCTGCAAGATCTGCTGGTAGGCATGCGCATTGGTGGCTTGTTTTTGATGCTGTTCATCACCTTGGTCGCTGCTGCCGTTTTTGCGTCTGAGCGCGATGGCTTGTCACTGGGTTTCGCTTTGGCTGGACTTGGCTGGTGCCTGCACGCCTTGGTGGTATTGGGTTGGCTCGGACCCATGAACAACACCACCTGGATCACGTGGTTCATGGTCACCCGCCCAATGACAGGTTTCGCCGGCATTTACGTGGCACTTCGCTTGGTCAAGCGCCGCCACAGTAGCTTGGAATGGGGACTGCTCGGTTTGAGCTTGCTGGCCTTTCTTGTATTGCTGTTCTTGCCGATGGCACATTGGCAAAAATGGCTACTTGCCGTTGCGTCCATTCTGGTCCCTGCCACCTTGATCATGGGCGTGTATTTGTTGTGGTATGCCTCTGCAAAATCGCGTTATTTGTCAGACTTTGCATTCGCCACATCCATGTTTTTTGGTGTCGGCGCCAATGCGTTGGACCTCGCTCGTGCAAATGACCTGTTGCCGTATTCGGCTTTATCCATGACCCACTGGCTGGCCCCTTTGCTGGGACTGGCCATAGGCTTGCTGGTGGTCGAGCGTTTGGTGCGATATTTACAGTACAAAAAAGAAGCTTCCGCTCAGTTGAAGCAGGAATTGGCAACGCAAAAAATCCAATTGGCGTCTTACCACGAAGAACTGCAAACCCAACGCGAAAAAACCCTTCTTGCTGAAGAGCGCCAGCGCTTGGTGCATGACATGCACGACGGTCTTGGATCACAGCTGGTGTCGGCGAGTGCTTTGCTCAAATCCAGCCAAAGCCCGGACACCAAATCTGCGGAACTGGCAGAACTGATCGACCACGCACTGCTCGATCTGCGCAGTGTGCTGGATGTGTTCTCCAGCACCAACAACCCGGATATCAACGACAGGCAGGACGCCGTCTCGGTCCTGCTGGGCATGCTTCGGCACCGTTTGGCACCGGTATTTCGCTCACAAGCCATTGAATTTGACTGGCAATCAGAGCCATTGCCTCACGAATTCTTGCAGGGCGACCGTGATCGCCTGCAATTGCTGCGCTTGCTGCAAGAAGCTTGCGCCAACATCATTAAACATGCTCAAGCCAAATTGGTGACTTTTAGAATTCACGTGAGTGACAGCGCTATTGTTTTTGAAGTCAGAGACGATGGCCGAGGCATGGATGCGTCCAAAGCAGAACCCCGTAAACGCACAGGACAAGGCATGTCCAGCATGGCGGCCCGGGCAACACGCCTAGGTGCCCAATTGGCCATCGATTCATCCGATGAAGGCACCTGCATACGCTTGAATTTCGAGCGCTGATTGCAGCACGCACGGCCAGTTGGGGCTTACTCAGTCGCCCCTGCAAAATTCATTTCAAGCCAGCACCCAACGCTGATCTGAGTTTTGCACCCGATGGCGGCCGAAGATTTTGGCCAGTATCTCGAACATTTCCGTCAAACCACTCGCCTGCAACAGGCACAACAAAAGGCCCAGGCCTTTCTTGATGATCATCCGCAGCAGCCAGCGGATGTTGTAGCCCGCTGCGCACAGCACCGCGTGCAGCGCATCCCCTTCTGATCCCTTGAGGTGACAGCGGTCCATCCGGTGGTCTCCCGAGTTCGACAGTTAACGACGTAAGTTATTGATTTGTATAGGGGTGCGCTGCAAACGCTCCACTACAACAGGCTCATTTGGGGGTCGAGAGTGGGTTTTTTGATGTCCAGCGTGGCCAATATGGCGTTGTGCTCTTGAGTAATGGTTGACAGGCCCGTGACGGGCTGTGTTTTGTTCAAAATGATCTTCTGATGTTGAATGCGCCGCAACTTCTCCAGCGCCCTCTCTGGCGACAGCTTGGTGTCTCCCGCCCACAGCTTGGCGCGCATCACACGGTACAAAATCAGTGCCATGAAACAAATCGCTGCATGCGCTTTGATGCGCTGGGGCAAGCGGTGGTACACCGGCCCGATCTCGATCTCGGACTTGAGCGCCCGAAAGCCCCGCTCAATGTCGGCCAGCGACTTGTAGCGCTCCACCACCTGAGCGGGCGTCAGATCGGCCGTGTTGGTCACCAGCAGCAGCTTGCCATCCATCAAGCGCGCATGCGCCAAAGCTTTGCTGTCAATCGCGTAGCTGAACAATTGACTTTTGAGGTCCACCCGCACGATGCGCGACAGGTGCGCCTCGCAGACCTCGTGATAGAACCTGGCACGCGCCCCGCCATCGGAGAGCTTGCGTCCACGCCCGCGTTGGCCTGTGTCTTGCGCATCGAGCTTGCCC
>JACCDQ010569591.1_pt1 | contig 10431 bp, 15 predicted proteins | sample 7446031 | NCBI WGS metagenome assembly JACCDQ01 (sample SAMN15323442, study PRJNA562643) | freshwater metagenome | isolation source: river surface water | place: USA:Blue River Watershed | collected 2017-08-17
CCCGCATGCTGGGCCAATGATTCAGGAGAACACAAGATGAAAACTGCTGAACTGCGCCAAAAAGACGTTGCCGGCCTGCAAGCCGAGGTGAAAGCCCTTCAAAAGGCCCACTTCAACCTGCGCATGCAAAAAGCCACGCAGCAACTCAACAACCTCGCCACGCTGCGCAGCACCCGCCGCGCCATCGCTCGCGCCAAGACTATTCTGGCCGAGAAGCAAGCCGCTGGCCAATAAGGAGCGATCCATGACGGAAGCCAAAACATCCCTCAAGCGCACCCTGATTGGTAAAGTGGTGAGCGACAAGCGTGCGAAAACCGTGACCGTGCTGGTGGAACGTGCTGTGAAGCACGAGCTGTACGGCAAGATCGTTACCAAGTCGAGCAAGTACCACGCGCTCGACGAAAACGGCGAGTACAAGCTCGGCGACGTGATCGAAATCACCGAAAGCCGTCCGCTGTCCAAAACCAAAAACTGGGTTGCTACCCGCCTGGTCCAAAAGGCCGCGTTGGTGTAAGCCTGTTTCGTGGCCTTCGGGCACGATTCCAAAAAACGACCGATACTCTCGGTCGTTTTTTTATTTCCGGCCCCAGGGCCCAAACCGAGGAGCTTTCATGATTCAAGTTGGAGATACATTGCCCGCCACCACGCTGATGGAATACAGCGAAGTCGAAGGCAACGGTTGCAGCATTGGCCCCAACGCCGTGGATGTTGCCAAGGCCACCGCTGGCAAAACGATCGCGTTGTTTGCTTTGCCCGGGGCCTACACACCCACCTGTTCGGCCAAGCACGTGCCTGGCTATGTGGAGCAGTTCGATGCGTTCAAGGCCGCTGGCGTGGACGAAATCTGGTGCATCAGCGTGAACGATGCTTTTGTGATGGGGGCCTGGGCACGCGACCAGAAAACCGATGGCAAGGTGCGTATGTTGGGCGATGGCAGCGCCGACTTTGCCAAGGCCACAGGGTTGACCCTGGATCTGACAGCACGTGGCATGGGTTTGCGCAGCAACCGTTATTCCATGCTGGTCAAAGACGGTGTGGTCATGACATTGAATGTGGAAGGACCCGGCAAGTTTGAAGTGAGCGATGCCAGCACCTTGCTCGCGCAGGCCAAAGGCGCCTGAGACCGAGGCGCTTGCGGTGCTTACAAGTCCACTTTGAGGTAGTGGGCCCCGGCCAAGGGGTTGTGGTAGTACGGTGCGATTTCCACAAACCCTGCTTCCTGGTACAACGCCCGGGCCGCTTCCATGTCGCGCAGCGTGTCAAGCAGCATGGAGGCATAGCCAGCGGCTTTGCCCGCCACCAAGGTGGCGTCGACCAGCAGGCGCCCCAGACCAAACCCCCGGTACGCTTTGCGGACGTAGAGGCGTTTCATCTCGCAGGCGTTGGGGTAGTCGGCGTTGGGCAAGGGGCGCAAGGCGCAACAGCCGGCCGGTTCTTCTCCCACACAAGCGAGCAGCAGCGCCCCATGGGGCGGCTGGTAATCACCCGGCAATTGCCGCAGCTCCTCATCAAAGCCTTGAAAGCACAAATCAATGCCCAGTTGTGCCTGGTATTCCTGAAACAGCTGACGCACAACATCAACGCGGGCGCTGTCGGCCACCACGTGAACCGAGATGGGAGGGGCGATGGACTTCAAAACAGGTGATGAGGTTGGCGGCGTTGTGTGGAACTATACCTGCCCCAGGCTCACCACCCAAGCCACAATGCCGGCGCATGCACCCAACAACGCGCATGCCAGCAGGCGTTGGGGCGCGCCGTCGAGCGATGCCTGCGCCGGTTGGCTCAGGGTCTTGTCGCCAGAGACCATGGCCCGAACCAGGCGCTCGCCCTTGAAAAGGCGGTGGTACAACAGTGCCAGCAGGTGCAACGCCACCAGCCCGACCAGCAAGGGTTTGCCGATTTCGGTGTGGTATTCGGTGGCGACCTGAACGGTTTCAAGGCTGACCCAACGCGTCAGCGGTCCAAAAAATGCAATCTCGTCGTCACTGAACAGCCCGCTGCCCACCTGGGCCAACAGCACCGCGAGCATCGCGAACACGGACAAGGCCCCCAATGGGTTGTGGCCCACGTTGAGGTCCGGGGTACCGCGTCCTTGGAGGTAACGCCAGATGGTGGTTGGGCTGTAAAGGAAGTTGGAAAAGCGGGACCAGCGTCCCCCCAGCAAACCCCACGCCAGCCGAAAAAGCAGCAGCGTCATGACCGCATAACCCAGTCGCAAATGCCACTCCATCAGGTTGCCTCCCAGGCTGCCGGTGGCGACCAGTCCGACGACCGCCACGGCCAGGGTCCAATGGAAGAGGCGGGTGGGCAAATCCCAAACACGTACTCGGTGCATGGCCTGGCTCCATTCGTGCAGAAAATTGATGAAAAGCATACACTGGCAACACAGCTTTGCAAGGGCTGCATGCTTGTTCCTGCTTTTGGAAAGGTTGCTTATGAATATTCGTCACGCACTGGTGCTGGGTGTTGTTCTGGTCACTGCGGGGTCTGCTCTGGCCCAATCCCAATTCCGTAAGCCTGAAGATGCGGTTCGCTACCGCAAAAGTGTGATGGCCGTGATGCAAGAGCACTTGGGCAGCGTGGGGGCCATGGTCAGTGGTCGTCAGCCTTTCAATGCGAAGGCCGTTGCCGACCATGCCCAAGTGTTGGCTGTTTTGGCACCGTTGCAGTTCGTCGGCTTTACCAAGGAAACGGAAAACTTGAGCAACAAGGTCAAACCGGAGCTGTGGATGGCCTGGGACAAGGCCAAAACCGCTGCGGACAAGATGAACAGCGAGACCCAAAACCTGCTGGCAGCCAGCAAGACCGGCAACATCGACGCGATCAAGAAAACCTTCGGTGACGTGGCGGGCAGTTGCAAGTCCTGCCACGATGCGTACCGCGAATAAGACCAGGGTGGGCTGATGGGGCGCCTCAGGCCTGCGTCAGCAGGCCTTCCAGAAGTTGTTCCAGAGCGGCGAAATCGGGTTCGCCCACAAAGCGTTTCACGATTTGCCCTTGTTTGTTGACCAGGTAGGTGGTGGGCGTGAGCCTCACGTCGCCCCACTGTTTGGCCAATTCACCGGTGTTGTCCAAGGCCACCTTGAATGGCAGCTGGCGGCTGCTGCTGAAGTTGACCACCCACTGTGGCGGATCGTAGCTCATGGCCACAGCCACGGTTTCAAAACCCCGTTCGCGGAATTTCTGGTAGGTGCGAACGAGGCTGGGCATTTCCTTGACACAAGAAACACAGGTGGTGGCCCAGAAGTTCACCAGGGTGACTTTGCCTTTGAGGTCGGCGGTGGTGAGGGTGCTGCCATCGAGCAGCAAAAAACGGGAGTTGGGTGCCGATTCGTACGTGGAGCAGGCCGCAAGGCTGCCCAGGCCCACGGTACCCAACCCGCAGCCCAGCAAACCCGCCAGCCCCAGGCGGCGGCGTTGCGCACCGTGTGGGGCCAAGGGGTTCTCGGTGGTGGTTGCTGAGAGGCGGGTGGCTGGGTGTTTCATGGGCGGTGGGTTTGATGGCGGGCGGTTTCCAGCCGTTGTTCGAGGTAAGCACCGTAAAAATCGGCGACGCCCACCCCTTCCAGGCGTTCGGCAAGTTCCTGGCCCTGGCTGTTGATGAACAACAGGGTCGGAGCCAAGGTGACCTTCCACTGGCGGGCCTGCTCGTAAGGTGTGGTTGTGACACCCTGCAGATTTTGCAGGGTGCTTTTGCGGTCGAGCATGTCGATCTGGACCACTTGTACCTCGCCCCGTTTGTACATGGGCACCAGGTGGCTGTTACGCACCACATCGCAGAACGCGCAGCCTTTGAGCGTGACCATGACCACCAGTGGCTGGCGCAACTGGTCTGCGGCCTGTGCCGCAGCGCGCAAGGACGATGGCACCGGCAAAACCGGTGGCAAGGTGCTGGCTGGGGCGGTACTCATGAGGGTTGATGTGGGGCTACAGGGCTGTGAGATCGCTGCTGGCGCACAAAGTTCACGGTGTGTCGATATTTTGTGGGAATTTGCGGGGCAGGGTCTCGGCAGGGGCGCGGCTGTGGTCGTTGTTTTCAGTGACCAGGCGTTGCAGCAGGGTCATGAAGGTGTGTTGCTCGGTGGGGCTGAGCGGCGCCAGCAAGCGTTGCTGGGCATGGAGCATGTGGGGCACCAAGGTCTGCAGCAGCGCGCTGCCTTCGGCGGTGATGTCGAGCAGGCGCACGCGCCGGTCGGCTGCCGAGGTGACGCGGGTGATCAGGCCCCGCGTTTCCAGGCGTTCCACCACCCCGGCGGTGGTGGACGTGTCCTGTGCAATGCTGCGGGCCAGGGTGCGTTGATCCAACCCCGACTGGTTGGCAATGCACTGCAGCGCGGCGTACTGAACAGGGGTGATGCCACAGGCCTGGGTTTCGTGCAAAAAAATACCCACGGCAATCTGGTGCAGGCGCCGTATGGCGTGTCCGGGTTGGTCGTCGATCAGGACGTGGGGTGCAGAGGGGGCAGACATGTCGGTATTTTAGGGAAAACCCGCTAGACAAGCATGACAAATAATCATTACACTAATGATCAGTGTACTAACAAATTGAATTTCCAGGAGCAAGCACATGAGCGACATGCAATCTGATCTGCCCGTGTTGGTGTCGGGCGGTGGTATCGGTGGCTTGGCCGCCGCACTGGCGCTGGTGCGTCAAGGCTTCAAGGTTCAGGTGTTTGAGCAAGCCCCTGAAATTGGTGAAATCGGGGCCGGCATCCAGTTGGGGCCCAACGCGTTCCACGCCTTTGACGCGCTGGGCGTGGGCGACAAGGCCCGTGGCCGCGCCGTCTACACCGACTACATGGTGATGCACGACGCGATTGATGAAACCCTGGTGGGCAAGATTGAGACGGGGGAGGCGTTCAGACAGCGGTTTGGCAACCCGTATGCGGTGATCCACCGGGCCGACATCCACGGTTCCCTGCTGGAAGGTGCTGTGGAAACCGGGCGGGTGGAGTTTTTCACCAGCACCCGCATCGAAAAAATCGAGCAGGACGAAACCAGCAAAACCGTGACCGCCATCGACCAGAATGGCAAACGCTGGGTGGGTCAGGCACTGATCGGTGCGGATGGCGGCAAAAGCGTGGTGCGCACCCAGTACGTGAACGACCCGCCGCGGGTGACCGGCCACGTGGTGTACCGCGCCGTGGTGGACAAGGCGGATTTCCCCGACGACCTGAAGTGGAACGCCGCCAGCCTGTGGGCTGGCCCCAAGTGCCACCTGGTGCACTACCCCCTGCGCGGTGGCGAACAGTACAACGTGGTGGTGACCTTTCACAGCCGCCAGCAGGAGCAGTGGGGGGTGACCGACGGAAGCAAGGAAGAGGTGGAAAGCTACTTCCAGGGCATCAGCCCCAAAGCCAGGCAATTGATCGAATTGCCCAAGAGCTGGAAACGCTGGGCGACCGCCGATCGGGAACCGATAGGCACCTGGGTGTTTGGCCGAGTGACCATCCTGGGTGACGCCGCGCACCCCACCACGCAGTACATGGCGCAGGGGGCCTGCATGGCCATGGAAGACGCCGTGACCTTGGGCGAAGCCTTGCGGGTGACGAACAAAGATTGGAATGCCGCCCTGCAGCTGTACCAGAAGAACCGCGTCACACGGACGGCGCGCATTGTTCTCAGTGGTCGCGAAATGGGCCGCCTGTACCACGCGGCCGGCGTTGAACGCCTGATCCGCAACAGCCTGTGGAAAGGCCGCAGCCAGGAGCGTTTTTACGATGCGATCGAATGGCTGTACAGCTGGAATGTGAACAACTGCCTGAATCAAGGCTGAAGAGCGCCAACCACCAGGAGCACCGAATGCAAGACACGAGCCGATTTGACGCCCTGGGGCGTCTGGAAGACCTGCCGCAGGATTACCGCGACGCCCTGACCGCGCAGAACCTGGTGCCTCTGTGGCCCAGCCTGCGGGCCGTGTTGCCACCGCACATTCCCAGCCGCAAGACGCAAACCACCCATTGGCCGTACCAGCCGCTGCGGGAGTTGTTGATCAAGGCCGGCGAGCTGACACCGATCGAAAAAGCTGAGCGCCGCGTGCTGGTGTTGGCCAACCCGGGCCACGGCCTGGAGAAAATGCAGGCCAGCGCCGCCATGTACTTGGGCATGCAGTTGCTGCTGCCCGGTGAACTGGCCCCGGCCCACCGCCACACCCCCAACGCCGTGCGCATGGTGGTCGAAGGCGAAGGCGCCTGGACCCTGGTGAACGGCGAAAAGTGCCCCATGAGCCGGGGCGATCTCATTCTCACCCCCACCGGCCTGTGGCACGAACACGGCCACGACGGCAACGGCCCCGTGATCTGGCTGGACGTGCTGGACCTGCCGCTGGTGTACTACATCGAGGCGTCCTACCATGAGGAGGTGCCCAGCCAAACCGTCAAACCGGGCCAGGGTGCGAACCACTACGCCCGTGGCGGCGTAGCGCCCACCACCGTGTTCCAGCGTTCGGACAAGGCCTATCCCATGCTGCGTTACCCCTGGGCCGATGCTAGGGCGGCGTTGTTGTCCATCGCCGAAGACCAGCCGAACCAGGCATGCGTGCAGGTCACCTACATCAACCCGGAAACCGGCAAGGACGCCGAGAACATCCTGGGCTTCTACGCCCTGATGCTGTGCCCGGGCCAGACCCTGCACCTGCCGGCCCGCTCGCCGGCCCAGGTGTTCCACCAGATCGAAGGCAACACCGACCTGAGCGTGGAAGGCAAGGACTTCACCCTGGTGGAGGCCGACACCTGCGCCGTGCCCGGTTACACCGCTGTGACGCTGAAAAACCGCTCGACCACCGAACCGGCCTTCCTGTTTGTGGCCGATGAATCCCCGCTGCACCGCAAGCTCGGTGTGTACGAAGATCGAGGCTAAATCCATGACTCAATACCTGTTCAATCCACCCGCCGTCCAGTCCCTGCCCATCCGTGGCAAGACCGAGCGCTTCCCCATCAACCGCATCTTCTGCGTGGGCCGCAACTACCATGCGCACGCCGTGGAAATGGGCCGCCCGGTCGATAAAAGTGTGGAACAAGCGTTCTACTTCACCAAATCGCCGCAAACCCTGGTGGAAAGCGGGACGACCGTGGCCTACCCGCCGCGCACCAGCAACTACCACTACGAGATGGAACTGGTGCTGGCTATCGGCAAGCCCGGCTTCCGTGTGAGCGAAGAAAACGCCCACGAACTGGTGTACGGCTACGCCGCCGGCCTGGACATGACCCGCCGCGACCTGCAGCTGGTGGCGCGCGACAAAGGCCGCCCCTGGGACACCGGCAAGGACATCGAGGAAGGTTCGGTCTGTTCCGAAATCGTGCCGATGGAAGGCGTGGTGGTGGAACACGGCGCCATCGCCCTGGAAGTCAACGGTGTGACCCAGCAATCGTCCAACGTGGACAAGCTGATCTGGAACATCCGCGAAATCATTGCCGACCTGTCCACCTACTACCACCTGCAGCCCGGCGACCTGATCTACACCGGCACACCCGAAGGCGTGGGTGCCGTGGTGTCGGGTGACAAGATCACCGGCCGCGTGGAAGGCGTGGCCGAGATCGCGCTGACCGTGGGCGAAGCCGAGTGAGGCAAAACGACGGCCACCCGTTAAACTGCACGCCATGAAGCTGTACAACTTTTTTCGCAGCGGCACCTCGCACCGACTGCGCATTGCGCTCAACCTCAAGGGCCTGCAGACCGAGTACGTGCCGGTGGACTTGCGTGCCGACGCCCACCACAGCGACGAGTTCAAGGCCGTGAACCCGCAGCAGCTGGTGCCAGCCTTGGCTTTTGAGGGGAAGGTGTTGATCCAGTCGCCAGCCATCATCGAATGGCTGGAGGAAAAGCACCCCAACCCACCCCTGTTGCCCCCCGACCTGAACGACCGGGCGCACGTGCGCGCGCTGGCTGCGATCGTGGGTTGCGATATCCACCCCATCAACAACAAGCGGATTCTGGACCACCTGCGCCAGCAATTTGGCGCGGATCAGGCCACCATCGACGCCTGGGCCGGCAAGTGGATCACTGCGGGTTTTGATGCGTACGAGGCGTTGCTGGCCGAGGACAAGCGCAGGGGGCGCTTCAGCTTTGGCGATGCCCCGACCCTGGCCGATGTGTATTTGGTGCCACAAATCGAAAGCGCTCGCCGCTTCAAGGTGGACCTGGGTCGCTGGCCTTTGATCATGGGCGTGGATGCTGCTTGCGCCGAACTGGAGGCCTTCAAGCAGGCATCGCCGTTGCTGCAACCCGACGCGGCCTGAGCCCGCCGCTGCCATGCCCGATCTGGCCACACGCCGTTTGCCCGGGGCCCTGTACCACCCGGAAACGGGTTTGTACACCCGTGAGGCCTTGCTGGACGCGCTGGCGCGTTATGTGTCGCTGGCCGACCGTTTGAAGCAGCCGGTGACGGTGATGATGCTTGAGTGCGATGGCTATGCCCAGGAGGTGGCGCTGCACGGGGTGGCGTTCAAGGAGGCCTTTTGGCAGGCCCTGGCGCAGCGGGTGCAGACGCGTGTGCGCGGTTACGACTTGCTGGGGCACTGGAGCGAAGGCCGTCTGCTGGCGGTGTTGCCCAGCTCGGACCTGGGGGGCTCGCTGGTGCTGGCACAGGACCTGAAGGAGATGGTGGGCAACAGCCCGCTGGATGTGCTGGGCCAGTGGCTGCCGACCACCTTGAGTGTGGCCGTGTGCGGCGGCGCCCCGACGGCCGAGCGGCCTTTGCTGGACGCCATGCCCGAGTTGCTGGTGGGGGCCGAGCGTGCGTTGGACACCTCGGTGGATGAGGGCCCCAACCGGGTGGCGGTGGCGCCTTTGTAGATTTTCGGGCGTCAGGGCTGGGCTGCGGTCCATTCCAGCAGGGCTTCCAGCACCGGGCGTGCACCGGCTGCATTCGGGTGGTTGACCATGGCCACCAGCACCTTACGCTCACCGGTTCGGGTGTGAACGTAACCGGCAATGGCTTGAACGTCGCGCAGGCTGCCGGTTTTGAGGTGCGCCGACGCGGTGGGCGCGCGGCGACGCAGGGTGCCGTCCAGCCCATAGACGGGGAGCGATGCCATCAGCTCTGGCATCACGGGCGAATCGTAAGCCACTTGCAGCAAGGTGCCCAGGCTTTGGGCGCTGATGCGGCCCTCACGGCTCAGTCCCGAGCCGTTGTCCATCTTGGGAGGGGCCACCTCGGGGCCCAGGCGCTGTTGCCACCACGCCGTCAGGGCCTCCCGGGCCGTGTCCGGGTGGGCCGGTTGTTGCGGCAGGCGTTGCTGCGCCAGTGCCAGGTAGACGTGCTGCGCCATTACGTTGTTGCTGAACTTGTTCACGTCGCGCAGCACTTCGGCCAGCGGCGGTGACTCAAACACGCCCCGGGGTGTGGCCTGGGATGGCAACAGGCCCCATCGCACCTGACCTTGCAAACCGCCTCCCAGGCTGCGCCACATGCCCGCCACCGCGCGCAACGCAAACTGGGCTGGTTCGCCGTGGGCGATCGGCCACCAGCGCTCGCCGCAGCCGCTGGGGTAACTGCCCCGGAACACGGGCCGCAGGGGCTGGGAAAAATCGGCTTGCAACTGAGCGCGCCAATCGCCGCAAGCGGCGTTGCCGGGGCTGGGTTTCAAGGGCAACTGGGTCGGCAATTCCAGCCCGGCCAGTGGGGGCTGCAGGCTCAGGTGGACCACGCCCTGGGCTTCGTCGGGCACAAAGCGGAACAGCTGCGACTGGAAGTTGATGAGCAGGGCGTCCGCCGCTGCGTTGTACGGTTTGAGGGGTTCTCCGTCAAATGCGGCGGGGTCGTTACCGGTGTCGGCGTAGGCGGAGCGGTCCAGCACCACGTCACCCTGCACCTGGCGTATGCCCGATGCCTGCACTTGTTGCAGCAGCAACCACAGCCGTTCGGTGACGAGTTTGGGGTCGCCCTGGCCCTGGATGTACAAATTGCCTTGCAGCACGCCGTTGGGTTGGAGCATGCCGTCGGTGGCCAGGCGTGTGGTCCAGGTGTGGGCTGGGCCGAGCAGGTCAAGCGCGGCAAAGCTGGTGACGAGTTTGGCGGTGGAAGCCGGGTTGGCCGGTACCTGGGCCTGGTGCGTCAGCAGGGGCGGCTGGCCGGTGCGGGCCGGGGCCACGTACACATAAAGGGCGCTGGCAGGCAACTGGGCCTTTTGCAGCGCCTGGCGCACGCTGGCTGGCAAGGCCTGCGCTTGTGCCGAGCACAGACCGCTCAGGCCCAGAAAAATACCGATCAAACCATTCAAACAGCGCATGCGGGGATTATTCCAGCAGCTGGGCCCTCTGGAGGAGGCCCGATGGCGGTAAGCTGAGGCAAACTACGGCCTGCAAGAGGCGTCGATAATCGGCACATGCCCGATCACGCCATTTCGCCTGACCCAACCGCCTTCTCGCCTTTGGCCCGCGTGCTGGCCCTGGACACCAGCACGGAAGGGCTGAGCGTGGCATTGGGCGCGG
>JACCDQ010892498.1_pt1 | contig 10429 bp, 9 predicted proteins | sample 7446031 | NCBI WGS metagenome assembly JACCDQ01 (sample SAMN15323442, study PRJNA562643) | freshwater metagenome | isolation source: river surface water | place: USA:Blue River Watershed | collected 2017-08-17
CACTATTGATCGCAGCCACGTTAATGGTCGTGACCCCTGTCACCCCCGCAGCCGTGTAAACATCAACACCCAGCGCACTTGAACTAGCACTGTCCGATTGCGCTGCTGTGCTGATTTGATTCAATGCAGCCGCCTTCGCAGCCAACGTCTGCACTTCTGGCTGCGTATCTGCATCCGCCTTGACCGCCGCATCCACTTTTGTGTTCACGGCGTTCAGGTTCGTCGCAGTCACTCCCGTCACTCCAGCATCCACATAGTCTTGCAATGTCGGCACTGGGTTTGTACTGCTGTCTGCGTAGTTCGCTATCTTTGCCAACGCCGCCTCTTGAGACGAAGGTTGCTTCACAACGGTGGCTCCACCTCCACCTCCACCTCCAGCAGCCGCAGCAGCAGCTAAACCTGCAACACCAGAAGCCAATTGCGCAAAGGAAAATCCAGTTGAAGCACTTAGAACGCCAGACGGCCCTAAAGCCTCTTTTAGCTCAAGTGAAGTCAGGCTTTGTGTTGCTGGCTGAGACACGTAATCCCAGGAAATTTCCCCCAAGGTGACTCCCTGAGTCTCATAAAAGTCAACCACCTCAAGCAAAACCTCCCCATCTTTGGTTACAACAACCAAATCAGCGCCTCGCTTAGCCACCTCTACATCACGTGGATTGACTATTTTTTTGGGATTTTTTGGATTTGCTGCCAGCTCCTCTGTAGTTGAAAATTTAAATTCAACCCTCGCCCCAGAGGTTGGAGAAATTTTTAATTTTTCCCCACGCCAATCTAATTGACGTGTATTCGCTTCACCATTTTTAAATTTTTCTTTTACTTCAATTTGGATTGTCATAATTTAATTTCTGAAGCTTAGCTGATCGCAAATGTCACACCGCAAGAAAGCAAATGAAATGACTTGATTTTTCGCACACAGAAGATGCTTGAATTTTTAGCTACATAGTAATCATCGCCGCACCAACTCGTCGCTTAATACAAAAAAAAGAGGGAATTAACTTCCCGTAAATTACCGCCGCGTTCACCAAATTTCAAAAAAAATTAGATTAAAAGCATCCGCATGTAATTTATTGCTTTCTAGCGCTCCCCCATAGATTCACTAATTGTTTTGGCGATGGGCTTCGTGAGATAGCTAAGCACACTGCGCTCCATAGCTTTCATCTCTACGCTTGCTGTCAGACCAGGCCTTAAATAAATTTCGTTGGATTTGCTACCGTTAAACTCGGCACCTTTGACCCGTATCCGAACACGATAGTACATAAATGGACCTTGGCGTGTTTCTTCAGTGAGAACATCAGGACTGATATAAATTACCGTGCCCTGTAAAGCACCAAATACTGACGAGTCATATGCATCAAGTTTTATTCTTGCATCTTGACCTACAGAAACAAAAGCAATGTCAGCTGGAGGAATTTTGGCTTCCGCAACCAAATTGTCTCCGGTAGGAAGTAATTCCATTACAGTTTCACCTGAGCGCACTACTCCACCAAGGGTACTAACTTTGATGTTATTAACAACTGCATCAACAGGCGCAACCAATTCTGTGTGCTCCAGCACTTGACTACGGTCTCGCAACTGCTCTGTTTGGGTACTTAGCTCTTCTTGCGCCTTCGTCATTTCAGCCTGAGCATCTTGAAAATATTTGTTTCGCTTACTCACAAGTTGCGCTTTGATATCGGCAACACTTCGTTGTAATCTCAGAATTTCTGATCGGCTAACGTCACCAGTTTTCTCTAGCTGCCGGTTAATACTCAATTCATTTTTTGCTAACGTCAAAATTTCTTGCAATGCTCTGATATCGTCTTTAAAAGCAGTTTGTCGTTTGTTATATAAATCTGTTTGATTGCGAATAAAGTCACTGTAGGTTAGAAGTTTTTTATCAAAAACCAAGGGGGTGCCATACACCTCGGCATGGAGCCGTGCAAGAGTAATGTTTAATGCAGCAACTTTAGCGCTGCTATCAGATACAGCTGCTGCTGCTCTTTCATTTTGCAAGGTAGCTAAGAGTTGACCCGCTTTCACGGCTTCACCTTCTGTCACATGGAGCTGCGTCAGTACTCCACCGTCGGATGATTGCACGAGCTGAGTTCGCTCAGCAGCAATAATTTGCGCTTGCGCTCGGGTGACTTGGTCAATCTTGCCAACTGACGCCCATAAAATCAACAAGAAAATACCGCCAACCATGACTCGTAAGCTCCACCGCGCATTAAGAGGCATCTGTAAGTCGTTCACACCAGATGAAGCAACACTCTCTAATTCAGGTTTAGGATAAATGATGCGTAACTTCCGAGAAATATACTCATATATCTTTTTGAAATAACTGAAGATTTGAATTTTGGTGCGCATTAAATTGGGCTTAACTTCAATATTATTTGCAGCGTCATCGAAGTGTGTTTTTTTATTTTTATTCATGACGTTTTGCTTCTTACTGCACCGAAGTGGCCGCTGTGGATGATTCTTGCCTTACAGGCATCGAATGCACAGCAGTTTGTTGCTGTGCGCTATTTTTTTGAAGCTGTTGAAGCACAATGTCACGCGGCCCGTCAAGCACAATACTGTTACCAGCAATCACAATAATGCGAGTAACTAGTGGCAAGACGCTGAGTTTGTGAGTGACGATGATCATGCTTTTGCCTGCTTGAACTTCTTGTGAAAGCACATGTAAACAGCAACGTTCTTGCTCATCGTCCATAGTGGCTGTAGGTTCGTCGAGTAGCATGACACTGGGACTGCACAGAATCAAGCGTGTAAATGCCACCAACTGCTTTTGCCCCCCGCTCAAACCCTTTCCACCTTCAGAAATTACGCGATCTAAGCCTTTTGGATGACTGGCAACAAATCGGTCCATGCCCGTACGCCGCATGACATTGAGTAACGCATCATCGCCGGGGTCGGGCAAACCAATTAATAAGTTTTCTCGTAGAGTACCTTGAAATAATCGATGATCTTGCTGCAAGTAGCCGACATATTGACTAACAACTTGTCGGTCAATATGACTGAGCTCCAAGTTATCTAATAGCACTCTCCCATCTTGCGGATGGTAGAGACCACTCAGCAAGCGTAATAATGTAGATTTTCCAGCGCCGATAGGCCCAAAGATTGCAATTCTTTCTTGGGGTTGAATTTCTAATCTTGGAATTATTAGTGCCGGTGGATTGGCTCCATACGAAAATTTAATATCGCTGATCACAAAGTGTCCGTTGATCCGCGAGGGTACTAAAGGGCGGTCCGTGCCATGGTGATCTGACTTAAGCAAATATAGTTTTTCTAACCCTTCTAGTGCCGCTTGTGCATGTGCATATTGAACTAATAAGTTAGGGATTGCCATGATTGGACTCAAAATACGCCCACTCAATATAGAACTAGCAATCAAGGCACCCACGGTCATATGGCCTTGCATAACTACGATCGAACCGACTACGACCAAGGCTGCATAGCTGATTTGGTGCACAGCTGCAGCAAAGTAACCAACACTTTCGTTGGCATCTCTGATTTTTAAATCACTCAAAATGGTTTTTCCATTTATATTGATCCATCGGGACAAAAACTTCCAACCACCAGACCCGGCTTTGATAGTTTCTATACCTTCTACGGCCTCAACCAACAAACCTGTCTTCATATTAGAGAGTGCCGCACCATCTTTGGCCAGACTCATAATTTTTTTTCTGATTGAAAAGCCAATCAAAAGAGCAATGCAAGCAAAAATCAAAGGCACCAAGGCAACGAAAGGGCTGGCTATCAACATAATCAGAATTATGAAAATAGCAGCCAAAGGCAAGTCAATTAATGTGAATAAGGTAGTTGCGGTGTAAAAACCTCTTACTTGTTCGTAGCCACGCAATTGAGCGGCGAGACTCCCAACTGAAGCGGGAATTTGATCAACACGCAACTTTAATAATTGATTAAAAATCTCGCGCGACAGTCGATTATCTATTCCAACGATGACATAGCTCATGATATGTGAACGAGCAAATTTCATTGCAAGCTCGATGAAGATACTCAACAAAACGCCAATACTTAGGACTATTAAGGTGTATTCACTGTTCGAGGGGATAACACGGTCGTACACCTGCATCGAAAATAACGAGGTAGCTAGTGCAAGAAAACCTATAAAAGCAGAGGCAATACATACCTCAAACAATTCATACCGATACAAATGCAATGCATTTTGAACATGCGAAAAAAAAGTTAATTTACTAACGCTCTTACCTAGAAATCCCCATCCAAAACCTAGTTCCACAGATGGCGTCAGCTGAAGAATGATCACATTGTTCTTCAGCTGACTAAGCTCTACATATTGGACTCCCTTTGGGGTCAATACCACCCATGCCCCTGATGGATTTCGATCAACGACCAAACCCCACCCCAACTCATGTGTATGACTAAGCATAGGAAGATGCACGCAGTCAGGCTCTTTCATCAACTTGGGTTTGTTCAATCCCATGCGTTGGCAGATTTGAACTACGCTCTCAAATGGTTGAGAGGATTGCTCTAAAAGCTCAGTAGCACTTGTATGAAGGCTAAGAATATCGACGCTTCCTCCCTGCATTTGAGCTAGTCGTTGAAATGCCCATAAAAACTGTTGAAGGGATGCGACCTCGGGAGCATCTGATGGTTCTGGCGTTGAACCAAACGAGATAGTAGGTGTACTGACGTTCATAACTTTACTGAACCTATTTAGGATCTTGGCCCGTACGTATTTGAATCCTGTGCATGGAACCAACCATTGAGGCTTGCGCATCGGCTAAAGCGTATTGGTTTTGCGCCAACTCCCGCACTTGATTGAGCAAGTCTTGCCACTGTTTGCGACCCGCTTGGAACTGACGCTGATAGGATTCCAACACCAGCTCAGAACTAGCCACTGATTTTTCAAGAGCTGCTACGCGCGAGCGTGCATTGTTAAATTCTTGACGGTCGTTTTGCAGGGATTGCTGCACCTCACGAATGGCCAATTCGACAGAATGTTCCACACTCTCTAAGCGTGTGGCGATGGCTTTTGCTTCAGCGTAAGTAGAGAAACCCGCTCCGGGTGAATAACGCATACCTAAGAAGGTTGTTGCTGTTGTGTCTGCGCCTGCGTAGTTAGCACCGATAGGCTTATATGCGCGAACAAACACTTGCGGCAAAGCTTCAGCCTTTTTGGCATCAAGTCTCCTTTGCATTTGCACAACTTCAATGCGTGCCTTAGTAACAACGGGGTGATCACTGGCAATCCTTAGCCAATCGATATCTTTAAGTTGTTGACTGAAGAAACTGGTTTCCCCCAGTGTTGAGGGATAACGCATATCCTGAATGCGCGCAGATAGGTTGAACTCACCAGAAAATTGCTCTAACCGGCTGAGAGCCACTATCAAATTAGCTTGTGCACTGGTGTATTCAACTTCGGTTTGCAGCAAGCGAGCGTCTGCTAGCTCGAGATCAATCCGCGGTGCGGCTTCGGCTTCCACACGTCTGCGCATTTGGGCCTGAAAACCTTGGAGACGATCATGGGTAAGCTTTGCCGCTTTAACTCTCTCATGGGCTGCAATCATGCTTTGCCAAGCCCCCGCCATTTGCAGAAAAACGTCTTGCTGTTGCAAATAGACCTTCAGCAAACTGATATCGGCAAGCGCTTTTGCCTCAGAAATTTTTGCAGTATTACGACCAAAATCCCACAATATTTGGTCCATCTGAACAGAGCGTGACGGATAAGAGCTTCGACTGCCACTATAGGATTCGACGGTGGCGGTGATGGTCGGCCAACGAATGCGTTCAGTGGCAGAGACATCTTCTGCAGAAGCTCTCGCCTCCAATTTTGAGGCAATCAAAGAAGGATAGGTAGCACTGGCAGCAGAAAACAATTGCTCCAGCGTCAGCGTTCTGTTTTGAACGTTGGGTTGAGCCAACGCAAAATTGCACGTCGTAATGAGTAACGATACCAACGTAAATCGTAGAGCTTTCATTATCTTTTCTCAATCATTAAAAAATCTTTTTCAAAAATACGTCGCACTTGATCAGCATGCAAATAGATAGCTTCGTAAAATTTTTCGGTAGGCATAAGGTATTTAGATCGAGCGTCTTCTTCACCGGTAACAGAAGCGATGTAGCCATCTCGCTCCATCTCACGCATGCGGGTACGTAATGCTTTTTCGGTGTAACCAGAACCGCCCATGAGATCTTTCAATGCCCTAGATAAAAGAGCCCGATCACCAACTGCACGCTGCGCAATACGAAAATAAAGATGACGACCAGTTAAGCTAGATAGCAAAGGCGCATGATCTAACTCCCACTCATGCAACTGCGCCAAATTAGCAACAATGGCAGTCAATTTCCCTGTATTCATTTCTTTTGTATTCACGAAATCCCCTTGCTTGACTTGCAAGGGGGAAGTGTTTACCGAAACAAACATAAATACCGGTATTAAAAGAGCAAACAGCGGAAGACAATTCCGCATTAGAGAGCTAAATTAATTAGTTATATTTTTCCCAGTACATCTAACAACTTGATGCTAGTTAAGGGCTTCAACAGCACAGCATCAAAGCCAAGCGAAATGAGTCTAGAGGTGTCTTCAGCTGTTACACAGCCCGTATATGCAATGATTTTTATTTTTTTATCATTATTGTTATTTTTTATGTTTTTTAGCACATCTAAGCCACTAACTTCGGGCATTATTATGTCCAAAAGAATTAAATCAATATTAATTTTATTCAATACTTCGCTTACGCCAGCCGCACTATCAACTTCATAAACATCCCAACCAAATGGACGCAAGATGAGTCCAGGCAGAAGACGATTGATTCCGGTGTCGTCAACTACCAAAACCGATTTGGACATATGACGATTTATATTATTCATTCAACTTAAATTTATTCGAGTTTTCAATCTTACATTTCACAGAGCCACCTTTTACAGGAATACTCTACCGACAATAATACGAAATCTGGAAACCTCATCAAACGACATAAATAAACTATTGTAATGAAAAAAAATATTCCCCATTTTTCTGAAAAGTCATTAAATTTAGAAGATCGCATTGCACTGGTCAACTCTGTTTACCAAAAATTAGGGTTTGTTAACCGGAAATCACTGATGCAAGCCTATGATTTGTCTCAAATCGAGGCTGGTAGTTTGATGCGTGACTTTATTCACGCCCATGCCAAAAATTTAGAATGGGACCTACAAAAAGGTCACTACAAAATAAAAGACCAATATTCAATTTAACCAATAATTTTGTTTGAAGCCAGAATTTCAACTAAAAAATGACGTAGGCAATCCATATCAGCAGGTTTTCTAATTATTTGAACATCTCTAGGAAGACCACCTCGGTTTTCGATTTGCGCGTAACTAAGACCAGTTATAACAATGATGGGTAGTGTGGAAAACAATTTGTGTTGACGCAACGTTCTGATAAATTTAAATCCATCCATATTGGGCATATTCAGATCGATTAATAATGCCACCGGCCGCATAGTTGGCATGTCAATCATAGCCTCCATGGCAGACGCATACATGACAACATCAATTGGCAGGCTCCAACGATTGAAATAATATTGGTACATTAGTCGTAAATTTTCATCATCTTCTACGACAAGTATGCGCGAGCCGACACTGTTACTACTCAATGGTGTTGGTGTCAAGTTGTTGGCAAATTGATATTCCTGTATAGACTGCAAAGAAACTCGTCGCTGTTTGCCTTGAGTTTCCCACGCTTTCAAAGCTCCAGAATTAACTAGTTTTTGAACAGTACCTATAGATAAATTGAGTAGTCTAGCGGCAAAACCAAGCCCGCAATATCTATCATGCACCTCTATCAAACCATCTTCAATTGCAATTGCACCATTTTTTTTCATAGTGAAATTGTCTCAAAAAATCATTAGTTTTTATTTAAGTGGGCAACTATTACCCCACTTAAATACCTATTTGGCATGCTCAACAGATACTTCAATCTATGATGAGTGAATACAGCATATTGAAAACTGCTTACTTAATGAATTGCCATCGTTCATTAACGGCACGCCACATCTATTTTCATCTCACCATAGCAGGAATTACAGACTCATGACTTCACCACCATCAAGTGTCGAGCATCGCTAAACCGCTTGAACATATGAAGATGCTGGTTTAACCGTCGGATGAATTCCACTGTTGGAATCACCCGCCTTGTTCTTGCATCGTCTTCGTTTTCCACGACCTCAACCAAGCCTAGCGCTTCAAACTCCCTAATTCGACTTCTTGTGGCTCGGTCCGTGATACGACCACTCAGTAATTTCAGTGGCTGTTTCTTGCCTGTGGCATCCTCTAGCATGCTGGCTGCGATCCTGAAATACAAGTCTCGACCCGAGATGGTTTGCAACTCACGCCTATGACTGTCTTCCCATTGGTTAATCTCTATCAGTATTCGTAGCAGGTGGGGCTCACTAACGCCCATCTCTTCCGGTGATTGCACTAACGCTCTCGCTTATTCTTGTTGTGAAGAGCAAAATATTTGCACTTTTGAGTAGTATGTTTTCAACAAGCATTTTGGACGACCTCTTCATAAATGACCCGCCAAAATCGTGCGATATGTGCACACGCCCTTTCATGAAACAAACAGCGAGCACATTGATTTAACTATGAGCAAAGACAATACAACCGCGATTTCTCAAGATGGCCTGCGATACAAGTCCAAACAAGGCGGCTCACTGTTTGGTGAGTCAACCAGCATGGGAACGATGAGCTGCTACAAGTGCGGCCTGCATAAATCCAGAGCCCTTGGCTCGTTCAAAAAGTTCTTAGGTCAAAGCATGTTTGTTTGTGGTCAATGCAAGCCTGCTGCAAAAGGCGCTTGATCCGTCCATACTTTGGACACTCGATTCAAAAAGTCACAGGCTTAGAGTATTAATTGGAAGCAACAAAGAGCAACCCGAAATAGAAGAAGGCCGAAGGCAGGACAGCTACTCTGCCTTTTTTTGTCACGAAGCCATCATGGCTGCAAACGACACCTGAACCCATAACTGATCAAGGGCTAGGTCACTGCCCTGCACGTCTATTTCGATGTTGCGCCGGAATGTTTTGACTGAGATCTTTGTATCACCCGCTTCAACCTGCCCCACGTACTCAACATCGTATTGCGGGATCAACTCGCCATCGGGCAAGGCTGATCGCACAGTCGTGAAGAAACAGCCCTTGTAGCTATCAGCCAACTCCCATGCTTCGTCTGCACGCATTAGGCTTTGCTTGAGCAAACGCTGCACAGTTAATCGCACTAGATCCGCCATCAAGCCCTTGACCTCGGGGACTTCATCTTCAATCGATACGCCACTATCTAGTTTTCTTGATACAGCTTTGTAGAACACGACGTTTGCACGAGCCTGCTCACTGAGCTCAAAAGATCGCTTGGCCATCGTCATGAACGCCTCATGCAACTGTGCACGTGAGTCCGAGTTTGCGGTCGTGGCTGTAGGTGATGTCATTGCAAAGTTCCTTGATTAGTTGGGCGCAGCTGCTGCTGAGGTTTTTTGCAATTCTTCACGCAGCTCTTCAAGTGCAGGCTCGTTTTGTTGCTTCAGCGAAATGCTGAGACCCGTACTCAATTCGGCCATGAACATCAACTCGTCGTTGGGCGTGCTGTTCAACAATTTCGCAATCGATGTCTCGATAGAACCACCCTCACCTTGCCCCGAGAACTGTGCAGCATTCATCAACGGGCTCATGTGGTTGTAGAACTTGGCAATCATGGTGGCACTGGTTCGTACCTGCGCTTGAATTTGCTCGGCTGTAAGCCCCTTGGCAATGAGTTGCGTGATTGCGTAGTGCCGCAGGCTGTACAAGGTTCTTTCTTGCCCTGTCGTTGGACACAGCAACATGTCCAAGTCTTGCAGTAATTGACTGAATTGGGCAATCAAGTGGGTGGGCTGGACACCATTGCGTGGTCGAAACACCCTTGATTCATGCTTTTCTTCCAACACTTGCTCAAGCGACTTGCCTTGTAACTCTGGAGCTAACTCAATCAGTCGCGTTAGATACGTTTTGCAGCTTTCATGGAACACAGCAAACATCGGGGTGTTCTTCTTGACGGTCTTGCCCTTTTGGATACGTGCATAGAGCACTGGCTTCTCTAGCCCAACATCACGCAACTCAATGTGTCGCCATTCAAGGAACTCCATCTCAGTACCTGGGCGCATGCCTGTTGCTGCCGCAAACGGCACATAAATTGACAACAGCTCACGCAGCTCGCGCGTTCTGCCAATTCGCCCCTCTTGCACCCAATCTGCAAACTTAGAAGCCATATGCAGGACTTCTTGAGATGAGAAGTCTGGTCGGCGTCCTCCATGCTCGCCTGTGTTCTTGAGAACTGGCTTTTGCATGTTGCTCATGTAGGCGCGTTCAATGGCGTAATCAAACACCAAGCTCAATGCGGCGTTGTGATTGGCTTGGGCGCTATGACTTAGCTCACGGCCCACTTTTTGGCGACGCC
>JACCDQ011013470.1_pt1 | contig 10429 bp, 4 predicted proteins | sample 7446031 | NCBI WGS metagenome assembly JACCDQ01 (sample SAMN15323442, study PRJNA562643) | freshwater metagenome | isolation source: river surface water | place: USA:Blue River Watershed | collected 2017-08-17
ATTGACAACTATAACGTTTGCATGTCAGAAAAAATTTAATGAGTTTTACGACAGGCCGGAAGATCTTGATCCGCCGATTTATCAACAACTCCAGGCAAAAGGCCGCTTTACCCAATTTTTAAAATTAATTGATAAGGCAGGTTACAAATCAACACTGTCTGCTGCCGGTTATTGGACGCTTTTTGCGCCCCACGATTCTGCAGTTACTGTGTATCTAACACAAAACAGTATTGCTAATATTGATGCAATTGATTCGGCTGCTGCACGAAAAATTGTTACCTACAGTTTGGTGTATAATGCGTTTAAACAGGAACGTATTTCTGATTTTCAAAGTAACCTTGGATGGGTAGAGAACGCCGCTTTCAAACGCCGTACTGCTAACTATACAGGTGTGTATGAAGATCTCAATCAAAGCGGACAGAAAATTAAAATAATCGCTTCGAACCGAAACAACTCTGGTTCGTTCTTTTATGTTGATGCCGACAATAACAATAAATACATACCCATTTTTGAAAAAGGGTATATGTCCGGTAAGTCATTAACAGCATCTGACTATAATTATTTTTATCCTAATTCAACTTATGCCGGTTTTAACGTAGCACAGGCAAAAGTGGTAGAAAGTGATATCGCTGCAGAAAACGGAGTAATACATGTTGTAGATCGTGTTATTACATCGTTACCCAGCATCGACCAGTATATTGCAGGCAATCCACGTTACAGCGAGTTTAAAAAACTGCTGGATAAATATCTTGTACAGTATGTATTAAATCAAACTGTTTCGCAGAACTATAAAAATATTTATGGTGTGTCTGCAGATATTTATACGAAAGTGTACAACTCAAGTCTGGCATTTTCACCTAACAACGAAAACTTTTTAAAGCTACAGGATAACGATGGACAGGCAGACGGTTATACGATGTTTGTTCCTGAAAATGCTGCATTAACGAATTATATCAATACAGTGTTGTTGGAATATTATCCGAGTATTGATGCATTGCCTGCAACGGTTATTTATGACTTTATGAATGCGCATATGTGGCGTACTGCTGTGTGGCCTTCGAAGTTTTCAAGTACGTTTAATTCTGTAGGTGAGGAAGCCCGTTTCAACCCATCAAGCGATATTGTAGATAAGCAGGTTTTAAGTAACGGTTTCTTTTATGGTACCAATAAAGTGCAGGATGCAAACGTGTTCAGCAGTGTATATGGTAAGGCTTATCTCAATCCGAATTATTCGATCATGACCAGCTTACTGAATCTTGATCTGAAATATCAGATTTCAAACATTTATCAGAAATACACATTGTTCCTCATCAGCAATGCAGCGTTTAATGCTGCCGGTTATTATGCTGATGCAACAGTAAGTAATAACGTAAATGAACAATGGCGTTATATTCCGCCGGGTGGTGGTTCACAACTTACCGGCTCATCTGCATTGGTACGTTTACAACGTATTTTAAATATGCATGTTATTCCGGGACGTGATATTACTTCGCTGGCAACACCAGGTGTTGGCCAAAGCTACTCCGGCGAATTTTTGAAATACGATAACAATAAAATTATTGCAGCAGGTAATGCAGATGCAGGTACACAGGCTACTGTTCTTGATAAGAAAACAGCCCGTAACAGTACTGTTTATTATCTCGACAGAATTCTGGAGTTCAGCGAAAAAATAATTGGTAAACACATTGAAGCATTGGGTACACCAACTACTTCGCCTTATAATTACTACTGGAATTACCTGAAAGCATCACCCATCTTTAATACAACAACTGGTGAAATTGTGCAGGTTGCATCCGGTTCGTTTTATACCTTCTTTATTCCCAGCAATACGGCAATTCTGGCAGCAGTAAATGCAGGTTATTTACCGGGCACAGGAACAGCGCCAAACAAAGTGCCGAAGTATACAAGTTTAACTCCGCAGGAACGTCAACAGGTTGATGAATTTATTTACTACCATATTCTGAACAAAAAGAATATTGCAACAGACGGGCAGGAGAGTGGAACGTTTGAAACGATTTACAAATTTCCGAATGGTGATCCTTCAACCATTTTTGTAAACAATTCAATGCCTAATAGTATTCTAATAAATGATATGAAAAGCAGGTCGGCAAATGTTGTTACTGTATCCAGTAATAACCTCAGTAACAGATGTACCATTCATCTTATTGATAACTACCTGCGTTTTAACTAAACTAATTACCCAAACAAGCAAAGTATGTGGAATAAACTAACGAGATTGTTTTCCTTAACAGCATTATTTATAATGCTCTGTGTAACGGCATATGCACAGGAAGTTTTAAAAGGAAAAGTAACAGATAAAGAAGGGAAGCCGCTGCAGGGTGTATCTGTTTCAGAACTTGATGCCGATAACCGTATTGTTCGTGGTACACAAACAGATATTGAAGGAAACTTTGTGTTGAAAAATGTAAACACAAAAAACCGGATATCGATTTCTTACATCGGTTACAAAAGTTTGACGCAACGCCTCAATGGCCGTACTACTGTAAATCTTTCAATGCAAGATTCGCAGGCCGATCTTGGGGAGGTAGTAATTGTTGCCCGACCATCTTCTTCAAACGGTATGCTGAGTGTACCTGAAAAAAATATTACTACTGCAGTATCCCGTATTAACGCTAAGGAAATGGAAGAGATGCAGGCGCCAAGTATCGATCAGGCATTGCAGGGTCGTTTAAGTGGTGTGGATATTACCGCATCGAGCGGTGATCCAGGTGCGGCAATGAATATCCGTATACGTGGTGTGTCGTCAATCAACTCTACCGGTATTCCAATGATTGTATTGGATGGTATGCCTTACGAAACTGAAATCCCCAGCGATTTTAACTTTGGTACTGCCGATGAGCAGGGCTATGCACAACTGTTGAATATTTCGCCTGCAGATATTAAAGATATTACAGTGTTGAAAGATGCTGCTGCTACTGCTATCTGGGGTGCTAAAGCAGCTAATGGTGTTTTGGTTATTACTACTAAACGAGGCAGCATTGGTAAACCAACCATCAACTATTCGTTTAAAGGAACTGTTTCGTTGGTGCCCAAAGCTATTCCGTTGTTAAATGGCGACCAGTATTCGTCGCTTATTCCTGAAGCGTTTATGAACCGTATCGGTTCTACTTTAAATTCAACAACAAACCGTGAGTTTAACTACGATCCGAACGATCCTTACTGGTATCATAACTATAGCAACAATACCAACTGGATTGATGCTGTTTCAAGAACAGGTTATGTACAGGATCATACCGTAAGTTTAACCGGTGGTGGCGAAAAAGCGAAATACTTTGCATCAGTAGGTTTCTTCGATCAGAAAGGTATTACCATTGGTACAGGATTGCAACGTATTGCAACACGTATCAACCTCGATTATACGGTATCTGAAAAAATTAAATTCTTTACCAGCTTCTCTTATACACACTCGAATCAGGTTCGCCATTATCTGTCAAGCAGCGAATCGTCTATTCGTGGTATGGCTTATATTAAAATGCCGAACATGAGTGTGTTTGAGTATGATGCAAACGGTGATGTTACAACCAACTACTTTTCGCCGGCAGCAAACGTACAAGGCCAGTACAGCCGTGTATACAACCCGGTTGCAATGGCAGAAAAAGCAAAGTATGGTGTATTAGGCGATCGTATTATTCCACGTTTCCAGGTTGATTATGATATCATCAAACGTGTATTAAAAGCTACGTTCGATGTACAGTTCGATATCAACAACACAAAGAACAATAGCTTCCTTCCGCAAATTGCTACAGGTCGCCCCAATACAGAAACGGTGGTTAACCGTGCTTACGATGGCGATATTGATGCCTTCAGCGTTGGTACAAAAACAAGTTTGATCTATACGCCTCAGCTGAAATCAGAAAAGCATAATGTACAGGCGTACATGAACATTCTTACAAACGATTATACAGCGGTGTACCAGGAAGTAATGTCGTCGAATACGGCCTCCTCTTTATTGGTAGATCCTTCTGTTGCATCACGTACGCAGAACAGTGATTTACGTGCTGTATCAGGTCAGAATCAAAGCCGTTCAATTGGTGCATTAATCGGTGCACAGTATGGCTTTAAAGATAAATATCTCATCAATGCAACATTGCGTGGTGATGGTAACTCACGTTTTGGTCCTAATTACCGTTATGGTTTGTTCCCTTCTGTTTCTGCACGCTGGCGTGTATCGGAAGAAGGATTTTTGAAAGACGTGAAATGGATCGATGACCTCAGCTTACGTGCAAGTTATGGTATAGCAGGTGAGGTGCCCCGTTACGATTATCTGTTCTACAACCAATACAGAACATACGATTATACCTATCTCGATCAGGCCGGTATTTATCCTTCTTCTATGGAGTTAAAGAACCTTCGCTGGCAAACACTGCGTGGTACCAACGTTGGTTACAACGTAAGTTTATTTAAAGGTCGTATACGTATGGATGGTGAAGTTTACCGTAACCGTACTAAAGATCTGTTCTTCGACGGTTTACAGATTTCTTCTTTTACCGGTTTCAACTCTATTTTCATGAACGTTGGTACAATGGATAACCAAGGTTGGGAATTAGCAGTGTGGACACAACCTTACAAATCAAAAACATTAACTGTAGGTTTTGATTTCAATATTTCAGGAAACCAAAACGTGATCCGTGAAATTTCGGAGTTCTATCCCAACCAGCGTGGTGATGTAACCAAGAATGGTGAGTACCTCCGTTTGTTGCAGATCAATAATCCGTTCGGTTCTTTCTATGGTTATAAATACAAAGGTGTGTACACCGATATGAATGCTACCGTTGCAAAAGATGCAAAAGGTGCTCCTATTGTTGGCCCTAACGGACAAACTATTTACATGCGTTTCAACTACCCGCAAACAAATTACATTTTCCAACCGGGCGATGCGATGTATGAAGACATTAACCATGACGGTAACATTAACTACATGGATGTGGTGTACCTCGGTAACAGTAATCCTAAATTGTCTGGTGGTTTTGGTCCTTCTGTTACATGGAAGAACTTTAAGTTAACCTCCTTCTTCAGTTTCCGTTACGGTTACGATGTAATTAACGGTACCAAAATGAATACAACAAACATGTACGGGTTCGATAACCAAAGTACAGCGGTGTTAAGCCGTTGGAGAAAGGAAGGAGATGTTACAGATATGCCCCGTGCATTAATTGCAGGTGGTTACAACTGGTTAGGTAGCGATCGTTACGTAGAAGATGCTTCTTACATCCGTTTCAGAACAGTAACACTTCGTTACAATTTCGATAAAAAGGCATTGAAAAAAATGAAGATGAAAACGGCAAGTTTCTATATCACTGCCGAAAACCTTTTCACTTTTACCAGCTACCTCGGTCAAGATCCGGAAGTTTCGTTCCGTGGTTCAGATCCATTCAGGGTATCGTACGATTATTCAATGACGCCGCCGGCAAAAAATATTACAATCGGTATAGTAGCAGCATTCTAATTTATATCTCATGAAACAGCATAAACTAATTCTATTTTCTTTCCTGCTTCTGTTCGCTGTTGGTTTCAGCAGTTGTAAAAAATGGCTTGCGTTGAAGCCGCAGGATGGTATTGTAAAAGAAGAGTTCTGGAAAACAAAGGAGCAGGTACAGGCATCTGTATTTGGTATTTACTCTTCCATGATGGAGTATTCCAGCGGTACGTATGGTAATCCAACAAACTATGTGCCTTCAATGGCCGAGTTGTTTTTTGTGTGGGGCGAAGGCCGTGCCGATCATGTGGCAAATGCTACGGTTTCCAGTGCAGATGATATTGCATTGATCAACGTAAATATTCAGCCTACCAATGTAAATGCCAACTGGCGTCCTTTTTACCGCACTATCAATTACTGTAATACGGTTATTGAAAAAGCACCGGAAGTTTTGGCAAACGATAATACGTTTTCGCAAAAGCAACTCGATAACTATCTCAGCGAAGCATTAACTATTCGTGCATTAATGTACTTCTATCTGGCACGTACATTTGGCGATGTGCCTTTGAAACTGGATGCAACCTTGAGTGATGAAAATATCACACCCATTCCCAAATCAACCCAGGCAGCGATTTTTGCACAGGTTGTGAAGGATCTTACACTGGCCGAAACAAAAGCCGTAACAACGTATGGCGATGCTGCATCAGACAAAGGAAGAGTAACCGTTTACACCATCAATGCTATTTTGGCCGATGTGTATCTGTGGATGGAAAAATATACCGAGAGTATTGCAGCCTGCGATAAAATTATCAATTCAAATCGTTTTGGTTTAATCAAAGGTGCAACTGTAAATGGCCCAACCGTTGAGTATAACGAGAACTGGTTTAATACACTGTATTATAACGGTAACTCTAACGAAGGAATTTTTGAATTGCAGTTCAGCCAGCAGCGTTTAAATCCGTACTTCACTATTTTCTCTTCCAGTATTTCTGCAAGAAGATGGACGGCAATACCGGATTTAATGGATCGTGTGTTTTCTGTTGATATGACGAACGATAAAAACTATGATATCCGTGGTGATGGTGGTTCTGTTCGTGCAGCAACATCAACTGTTTGGAAATATGTTGGAGCAAACAACAATGGTCTTTTACGTTCACTCGATCAAAGTTTCGCACACTGGTTTTTTTATCGCTATGCCGATATTTTGTTAATGAAGGCAGAAGCATTGAACGAAACCGGCAACGGTCAAGGTGCACTTGATCTTGTGTATACTATTCGTACACGTGCCAACGCATTGGCTTCTACCGATCTCACGCCCGCCGCAAACGATAAAAACTTAATTCAGGATTTTATTATTGAAGAGCGTGCCAGAGAATTTTGTTTTGAAGGTAAGCGCTGGTATGATGTTTTACGAAATGCAAAACGCAACAACTATCAACGGTTACCCATTCTGTTAAACATGGTTGCTATCAGTGCCCCGTCAAACATGCAACAGTCTGCTCAGGCTAAATTGAAAGATTATAACAGTCATTATCTGCCTATTTACCTGTACGAAATGCAAACGAATAAACAACTTGTACAAAACCCTTTCTATAAATAATTGAAACCTGCATTATGAAAAGAAACATTGCTCTTGCCCTCAGTACGGTTTTGATCATCAGCTTTTTGATGTCAATGCCCGGCTGCAGAAAAATCAAGATTGAGGAGTCTACAACAGGCGACGTAAACATTGTAGGTTATCTCGATAAGAACATCGATTCATTTTCGCTGTTTCGTCAAATTCTTGAACGCACCGGAAATGCTGCATTTTTAAATGCCTATGGTGCATATACCTGTTTTGCGCCAACAAACAGTGGCGTTAAAACCTATTTGGCTGGTCTTGGTGCTGCATCAGTTGAAGCAGCAGATCTTGCTACATTAAAAGATATGGTGCGTTTGCATTTGTTGGAAGATACCGTGTACACCAACTCTTTTACCGATGGTAAAATGCCGGTTATTACCATGTATGGTCAATACCTGGTAACTGCTGTTGCAAACAAAGGTGGCGTATCGAGCTATGTGGTAAACAGACAAGCCAGTGTACAAAAATCAAATATTAAAACAGGTAATGGCATTATTCATGTAATTGATAATGTGTTAAAGCCGGCATCAAAAACAATTGCACAGCAGCTGGAGGCTAATCCCGACTATTCCATTTTCGTAGAGGCAATGAAAGAAACAGGGTATTACGCAAAACTGAATACTGTAGATCCGGATACTTCAAAACGCTGGATTACTGTTTTTGCAGAGAGTAACAAGGCTTTGGCCGATAGTGGCTTTAACAGCTATGCCGCATTAAAAGCAAAATATTCCAAAACAGGCAAGCCTGCTAATGCAAACGACAGTTTACATATTTATGTAGCGTACCATATTACACAGGGGCTTAAGTTCTTAGGCGATATTATTTCAACTGCAACGCATGAAACACTTCAGCCGCAGGAAGTAATCAGCGTTAAACTGATCGATCAGGTGGTTATTCTGAATCAGGATGAGTTTAATGGTGTGATGGAAAAGGGTGTTGTGTTGAACCGTGATAAAAGTGATGTAGCGGCAACAAATGGTGTGTGGCACGATGCTGCTGCCCATTTTATGGTGAAGTATCGTAAACCAACCGCTTTATATTGGGATGTATCTTCTTTTGATGAAATCAAAAAATTACCTGGTTACTATAAAAAAGCAAACTACAATTTTACCCGTGCTACAGAAGCCGATAATCCAATTAAAGATCATTATTGGGGCTGGGGTCCGTTGGCAAGTACGAATACATTAACCTATACGTATTCTGCAGCAAGCAGTATTACAAACTATGCATATAATGCAGACATTAACATGCTGCCCCTTGGTTTGCCTAACCGTTCGCCATGGTGGGAAATGCGTACACCTCCTATTGTAAAAGGAAAATATAAAGTATGGGTTTGCTACCGTCAGCAAAAGCAATCGAGCAGTTCAAATATGCTTTGCCAGGTAAGTGTAAACGGTACAATCATGCAACGTACCATGAACTTTACCGATACGAGACCTGCCGGTACCGATTCGGAACTGGAAGCAATTGGCTGGAAACGTTACACAGAAAATACCAGTAATCTTTGGGCTGCTCGCCAGGTGGGTGTAATAGAATTTACAACAACTAAACAACAGCTTATCCGTATTACTGCTTTGGTTGGTACGCAGAATAACAACAATCTGGATATGATTCATTTTATTCCGATTGATCAGGATCAGATCCTGCCACGTTTCCGTCCAACCGGTGAAATGATTTATTTCTAAGCAATAACCCAAACAGCAGCACAGAAAAAATATATTCGAAAATGAAGATCAGGTATAAACATTTTTTATTGCTTTCCGCAGCCTTGCTTTCTTTGCAAATTTTCAGCGGTTGCAGTAAAGTAAAAGACGACCGCAACGGTGTAAACGATGAGTCGTTAAAGCAGAATTTATTTGAGCTGGTGAGTGCAAATGCACAGCTAAGCACTTTTACAAAATATCTTGTACAAACAGGTTACGATAAAGTAATCAGCTCATCAAAAAACTATACAGTATTTGCACCGGTTAACAGTGCGCTTGCTTCTTTAGACCCTGCTGTTGTTAACGATGCCGTAAAACTGAAAAAGTTTGTTGGTAATCATATAGCATTACAAACCTATCGTACTGCCGATGTGCAAACCCAAACAAGGATCAGCATGATCAATGGCAAGTACATTAACATGATGGGGAAAAAAGCAGAAGATGCGACAATTACTATTGCTGACAGTTATGCCAACAACGGTTTGTTGCATATTGTTGATAAAGCATTGCCTGCGTTAGATAACTGTTGGGAGTTCATCAGCAACAGCAGCGATGCACCTGCAAAGCAAAAAGCATTTATGCTTTCGCTTTTCCGCAAAGTGTTTGATATTACCAATGCGGTGGTGGTAGGAATTAATCCGAACACGGGTGAACCTATTTACCAGGCCGGCACAGATTCTATATTTACCAATCTCTTCCTGAACCGTGTACACGATCTGCAGCAGGAGAAAAAGCAGTATACTTTGTTTATGCTTGCTGATGCTGCATGGGATGCAGAAGTAACAAAATTCACTCCCTACTTTGTAACAAATACGCCCGATAGTAATACCCTTGTTACCAGTTGGAATGTTGTAAAGGATTTTGCAGTTGATACGGTTTATCAGCCGGGATCTATTCCTGCAGTTGTTACTTCAAAATACGGAACACAGTTACCGGTTGACAGAGCTGCGATTGTAAAAACAATCAAAACAAGTAACGGTATTATTTACATCATGAACAAACTGGATGTACAACCTGCCAGTAAGTTTAAACCTATTATCATTGAAGGTGAGCGGTATGCTGCTTCAAGCGTTAACAGGAATTCAAACACTTATTTCCGAGACAGGTATAATACATTAACGGGTGTTGATTTTCGTGATGTACTGGTGTTGAACCACGGTGTAGCCTTGTTTAATCTACGTTATGATATTGCGGAAGTACCTTCTATTAAGTATAAAGCATACTGGGTAGCTGTTAACGATTTTCAAACAGCAACTTATACGCAATCTCTCGGCATTGGCGGCATTGCGGCTCCCGCTACTGTTCTGTCTTCAGTTGTAGGATTAAACGATTACCGAGAGTTGCCGATCGGAGCAGGAGAGTTTACAGTAAGTAAATATTCCCCGGTGTTGAAAATTTATTTAACAGCGGCCAATAGTACCAGCAATGCAGTAAATCCATTGGTATGCGATTACATTAAACTCGTACCCAGTTTATAACCGAACGATTATTAAAAGAAAGTTGTAATGACAAAAAAGAATTTACATAGTCTGTTGATCACTTTCCTGCTTACAGGTGCTGTTTGTTCATCGGCAGAAGTACATGCACAGCAAACGAATAAGGTTAAGACAGATTCTGTGGCAACAAAGAAGAATACGATTTCTGTAACAGGCACTGTAACAGATGCAG
>JACCDQ011571457.1_pt1 | contig 10428 bp, 10 predicted proteins | sample 7446031 | NCBI WGS metagenome assembly JACCDQ01 (sample SAMN15323442, study PRJNA562643) | freshwater metagenome | isolation source: river surface water | place: USA:Blue River Watershed | collected 2017-08-17
GATGCCTTCATTGAAGCGGTTCAGAACGACCCTGACACGTCTGAACTGAACTTTGCCCTGGGCAACCTGTTTCGTCGGCGCGGCGAGTATGAACGGGCCGTGCGCGTGCACCAGCACCTGCTGTCGCGCGCCGACATCAGCCAGGCCGACCGGCATCGGGCACAACACGCGCTGGCGCTTGACTACCTCAAGGCCGGCTTGCTGGACCATGCCGAAACGGCCCTGCTCAAGCTCGAAGGCACCGCCTTTGAAGCCCAGGCCCGACTCGCCCTGCTGGCCAACTACGAACGTAGCCGTGACTGGCCGCAGGCAGCGGCCATGGCGGAAAAGCTCGAACATGCGGCGCAAGGCAGTTTCACGCCGCGGCTGGCGCACTACCTCTGCGAACAGGCCGCCGCCTTGGTGACCCAAGGCCAGCTTGAAGCGGCGCGTGAGTTGCTGCAGCGCGCCATCGACAAAGCACCCGAAGCGGCGCGGGCACGCCTTGACCTCGCCAGTTTGCAAACCCAGCAGGGTCAGGACACCTGCGCCTGGGACACACTGATGCAGGCGCTTGACCTTACCCCCGCCGCCATTCCGCTGATCGCTCGCCCACTGGCCGACCTCTCACTGCGCAGCGGCAACGCGGCTGCCACCCTGACCAGGCTGCAGCAGCTTTATGCCGAGCAAGCTTCCCTGGACCTGCTGGAGGCCATCGTGACCCTCTGCAACGCAGATCCGTCCATACAAACGAGCGGCCGCGACTGGTATGCCCACCATCTGGAAAAAGAGCCTTCACTGGTGGCCGCGACGCGATGGATCGCAGGCGAAAAGCTGGAGCATGAACAGTTTCATCCCCAGGTGCAACGTGCCCTGGACCATGCGACCAAACCTCTGCTGCGTTACCGATGTGCAGCCTGCGGCTTTGAAGCCACGCAACATTTCTGGCAATGTCCTGGTTGCCAGACCTGGGACAGTTACCCCGCGCGCCGGGTGGAAGAGTTATGACCATTTCAAAAGAACACTTGAATCAGAGCCGCGTTTTGGTGGTGGGCGATGTGATGCTGGATCGCTATTGGTACGGCGCAGTGGACCGCATCAGCCCGGAGGCCCCGGTGCCGGTGGTGCGCGTGACGCGAGAAGAAGAGCGACCCGGCGGCGCAGCCAACGTGGCCTACAACGTCGTGACCCTCGGTGGCCAGGCGTCGTTGCTCACGGTGGTGGGCGAGGACGAGGCCAGTCACAGGCTGGAGGCGCTTGTGGCTGGTACCGGTATCCAGACCCGTTTTGGCCGCGACTCGGAACTCAAGACCACCGTCAAGCTGCGGGTCATCGGACGCCAGCAACAGTTGTTGCGGCTGGACTTTGAAAACACCCCAAAAAACGAGGTGCTGGCGACACAAACCGCCACCTTCATGGCGCTTTTGCCGAGCCACCAAGCCGTGCTGTTTTCAGACTATGGCAAGGGCGGCCTGGCGCATGTGACCGACATGATTGCACGTGCCGTCGAAGCTGGCAAACCGATCCTGATCGACCCTAAAGGTTCGGACTATTCGCGTTACCAGCGGGCCACTGTGATCACTCCCAACCGGGCCGAGTTGCAACAGGTCATTGGCAGCTGGGGAGATGAGTCCGATCTGCAAACCAAAGTGCAAAACCTGCGCCAGCAGCTCGGACTTCAGGCGGTGTTGCTGACGCGCAGCGAGGAAGGCATGTCCCTGTTCGACGCGCAGGGGCGCGCCGATGTCAAGGCGCAGGCACGTGAAGTGTTCGATGTCACCGGCGCAGGCGATACAGTGATTGCCACGCTGGCCACGCTGGTGGCTGCCGGCATGAGCCTGCGGGAAGCCCTGCCCTGGGCCAATCGGGCCGGTGGCCTGGTGGTGGGCAAGTTTGGTACCGCCACCGTTTCTTATGAGGAGTTGTTTGCATGACCCGCATCGTTGTCACCGGCGCTGCCGGTTTTATCGGTTCCAACCTGATCAAGGGCCTCAATGCACGGGGTCTCACCGACATCATTGCGGTGGATGACCTGACCCAGGGTGACAAGTTCCGCAACCTGGTTGATCTGAAAATTGCCGACTACGTGGACGCCGCAGATTTTTACGACGCGTTTGCCGCCGACGCCTACGGCAAGGTTGAAGCTGTATTTCATGAGGGCGCCTGCAGCGACACCATGGAGAGCAACGGTCAGTACATGATGCAAAACAACTACACCACTTCGGTGCAGTTGTACCAAACCTGCCAGAAACGCAGCGCCCGCCTGCTTTACGCCTCCAGCGCCGCCACCTACGGTGGCTCCGACACTTTCCGCGAAGAACCTGCCTTTGAGCAACCGCTCAATGTCTACGGCTACTCCAAACTGCTGTTCGACCAGCGCATGCGCCATGAATGTGGTGCCGCGTTTGAAAAAGCACTGGCCGGGCTCACGCGCCAGGTGGTCGGTTTTCGCTACTTCAATGTCTATGGCCCGCGCGAGCAGCACAAAGCCCGCATGGCCAGTGTCGCTTTCCACCAGTTCAAACAATTCAAGGCCGAGGGCAAAGTCAAGCTGTTTGGTGACTACGGCGGTTACGCTGCAGGTGCGCAAATGCGCGACTTTGTGTTTGTTGACGACGTGGTCGCGGTCAATCTGTGGTTTTTTGACCACCCTGACATCTCCGGCATTTTCAACCTTGGCAGCGGCCGCGCCCAGCCGTTCAACGACGTGGCGAGCGCGGTGGTCAATTCGCTGCGCCAGAGCCAAGGCCAATCGGCTTTGACTCTGGAAGAACTGGGGCAGGAAGGCATGCTTGAATACATCCCCTTTCCCGATGCGCTGCGCGGCAAATACCAGTGTTATACCCAGGCCGACCTGACGGCGCTGCGCGCCACCGGTTGCGATCATGTCTTTGCAGATGTACAAACGGGAGTCGCCAAGTATGTGCAGTGGCTGGCACAGCAAGGTTAGGTCAAAACCACATTCAAGGAGAGTGCCATGTTCAAAAAATTTCTGACCCTGATCGCTTTTTTCGTCGCGCTGTCGTGTCATGCGGCGCTCGACATCAACAAGGCCTCCGAGGCCGAGCTCGACAGCATCAAGGGCATCGGCCCGGGCACCTCCAGCAAAATTCTCGCCGAGCGCAAGAAGTCGGCCTTCAAGGACTGGAATGATTTCATCACCCGCGTGCAAGGCATCGGCGAAGTCAAGGCGGCCAAGTTTTCTGCCGAAGGCGTGACGGTGAATGGTGCCAGCTTCAAGGCAACATCCGCCGCCAAGAAATAGCCCGGGCTTCTGCACGCATGCTGTCAGTGCTGGCCATTTGTATTGGCGCTTGCCTGGGCGCGCTGGCGCGCTGGGGCCTGGGTTTGTGGCTTAACCCCGGTGCGCTTCTTCCCATGGGAACATTGGCCGCCAATTTGATCGGCGGCTACCTGGTTGGGCTGGCGGTGGCCGTGTTTCAGGCGCTGCCGCACATCGATCCGGTCTGGCGCCTGGCCATCATCACGGGTTTTCTGGGCGCGCTCACCACGTTTTCCAGCTTTTCGGCCGAGGTGGTCGGGATGCTAGGGCAAGGACGGTACTTGCTTGGCTTGGGCACCACGGCCTTGCATCTTTTTGGCTCGCTGCTGCTGACCGTGGCGGGCATCCGGACAGCAGAATTCTTCATCAGGGCGTCAGCCTGACCCACTAGGAGCCTGGTCGGCATAGCGTTCTGCTGCGTGTCCCCCGCCCTGCGGGCTCCTCCTTTTCCCTCCGCAGAACACTCTGCCGCCCAGGCTCCTAACCGCCACCGCGCTGCATATACAAGTCAAAACGCCTCATAAAGGCATAACGTTCCTGCGCGTTGACGCCGGCAAAACGAAAGCTCACCTTGAGCACTGGAATGCTGATGAGCCCGATCACCCGGGGCGGAGCGACCTGCCATTTCAGACCAAGGGCACCGTCGCCGAGCCGCACGCCTGCTGCACCTGCCTGCCGCTTCCAGTGGTGATCGCCAATCGCCTTGGGCAGCCACATCAACCATTCCGCCTCGGTACAACCCATTTCGCGCTCGAAGCGCTCCGCATAAAAATCCTGCATGCCTTGATGGACCTCAGCCGCCGGCGATGGGCGGCCAGATGGCGAGTACATCACCCTGGTCCAGCCTGCGGGTGGCGCGCAACTCGGGGGCCACATAGCTGCCATTGACCAGCACCAGATGCACCAGTTTGTCAGGCAGGCGGTACTGTTCCACCAGTTGACCGATCGTGGTTTCAGGGGCAATGTCCAGCTCAACAATATTGGTGTATTTGGACTCGGGCGGCAGGTAGTCGGTCAGCGACGCGAAAAGTTTCAGAGTGATCTTCATGCCGCAAACTTTAACGCCTGCGCGTGTCCGCTGCACCCGACCACTCGCCTTGACCTTGTGCTGCAGCCAGGTAGGCGTCCATCAGACGCGTCGGGTCCAGCTTCAGGGTTTTGGCCCATGCGCCGAGCTTGATTTGACCTTCGACCAACCCACGCATGACTCCGACATGTTCGGTCCAGCCCACGCTGTTGCAGCCCACCAGCACGTCGTCCTTGAACTGCAGGCTCAAGTGACGCCCGGCCGCCTTGTCGGTGAGTTCTACATGGTCCCCGCCCGGCACCCCCTCCCAATCCCCAAAACTGGCCGAGATCAGCCCCAGTGTGTCGAGCACGTTGATTTGTGTCACGCCCTTGAGTCTGGCCTGGGGTGCCTGCCCGCGCGCAAACGCCACCATATTCATTCCCGCAATACGCGCCTGCTCGGCGGCATTGGGCTGGATCGCGCTGACGATCATCTTGCCCGATACTTTGTCCAGCGCCTCAGCGCAGTCACCCGCGGCGTAAATGCCGGGCGCATTGGTTTGCAGATATTCATCGGTCAGCACACCCAGGAGGCAAGTGACCCCAGAGTTTTCGAGGTAGCCAATGGCAGGGCGCACGCCAGCAGCACTGATCATGAGGTCAGCCTGCATGGTTTTGCCATTGGAGAGCTTGACCGTCAAGGGCGCTCCTGGCTCGATCGACTCCACCTTGGTACTGGTGAACACCTCCACACCTTTGGTCTCGCACCAGTCGCGGATCATGCCGCCTGCGGTGGGCCCCATCATGCGTGGCACCATGCGGTCGCCCATTTCAACCACACTCAACTTCACACCGCGTGCTGCCAGTGCTTCCATGATGATGCAGCCAATAAAACCGGCGCCGAGTTGCAGCACCCGGGCACCGGGCTGGGCCAGCGCGGCAATGGCGCGCGCGTCGGCCAGGGTCCAGCAACGGTGAACTCCTTCAGATTTGATGCCTGGAATGGGGGGTGTGACGGGACGTGAGCCAGTCGCCACCAGCAAGGTATCAAAAGAAATGCTTTCACCACCGTCAAGTACCACCGTTTTGCTGGCTGCGTTCACCTGCTGCACATGCGCCACCATCACCTTGATGTTCAAGTCGTCAAAGTGGGTCGGGCTCTTGCGCAGGTAGGTGCCGGCCTCGTTGATATTGCTCATCAACAGGTAGGGGATGGCCATGCGTGAATAGGACGGCTCGGGCTCATCGCCGATGATCGTGATGCGGTCCGGCGGAGCCTGTTTACGAATGGTCTCGGCCGCAATCACACCGGCGGGGCCTGCACCGAGGATGACGTGGTGGGTCATGCTGATTTCTCCAGAAAAAAGCGGCTGGTGAAGCCGCTTGTTAATGACGCTGCGTCATCATTGCGAGTGATGGGCGGCAATCCATGACTTTCTGGATTGCCGCGTCGCTGCGCTCCTCGCAATGGCGTAACGCGTTCTTTACAGACTCAACCGCTGTTTGGTGGCCGCGGTTGGCCGGCCCTCAGCGTCCCAGCCACGGGCCTCGTAATACAGCGGCAGCATGGTGGCAATTTCATTGAACTTGCCTTTGGCCGGGCCGGTCTTGCAAGCCTCGGCAGCGGTGGTCAGACGTGCTGGCAGGCTGTCATCCAACTTGGTGAAACCGGCACGGTTGTTGAACTCGCGCTCCATGTTCCAGATGCGTTCACCAATCTTGGCGAGTTCTTCAATCGTGTACTGCTCACCGCACGCGCCTTGCATTTGCGGCGACAAGTCCTGCAGGCCCCAGGCAAAGGTGGTAAAGATGCACAAGCCCGACGAGTCAAAGGCGGCCGTGGCATCCTGGAAGGCCTTGACCAGCTCGGGTTTGCCTTGCGATTCGAGCGGATCAGTCTTGACCGGAATGCCCAGAATCTCGGACGCAATGGTGTATCCGCGCAAATGGCAGCCGCCCCGGTTGCTGGTGGCATAGGCCAGGCCAATACCCTGAATGGCACGACCGTCATAGGCCGGAAATTCCTGGCCCTTGGATGACATGCTGAGTTCCGGATGGCCATACTTGGCGGTCAGGCGTTTCGAGCCCTGGCCAATTTCCTTTCCAAAGCCACGGCCATTGACGGTTTCCTCAGCCAGGAATGCCAGTGCGCGGGCTGAGCCGAAAGGCGCTTCGATACCGATTTGCTCCTTGGTCAGCACACCCATGCCGTAGAGTTCCATCACGGCGCCCACGGTGGCACCAAAGCTGATCGGGTCAATGCCCTCTTCGTTGCACAACAGGTTGGCGTATTGCAGGCACTCCAAATCATTGACGCCATTGGCGGCCCCCAGCGCCCAAGCGGCTTCGTACTCCAAACCGCCATTGGCGCCACGGTATTGCGGCTTGTTCTCGATGGTGAAGTGACCTTCGTCCATCTTGCTGATGCGCCCGCAGGCAATGGTGCAACCAAAACAGGCCTGGTTGGTAACCAAGTGTTTCTTGCCGTCGGTCTTGCGCGGTGTCGCCATGGCTTCGGCACCGATATCCTTGGCGCCTTCGAATTGGTTGTCCTGATGGTTGCGTGTGGGCAGGCCACCCACTTCGTTGATCACACTCATGAGCACCTGGGTGCCCATGGCGGGCAAGCCGGTGCCGGTGACACCATTGTCGGCCAACACCTTCTTGGCGGCTTTCACCGCCGTCATGAAGGCTTTGGGGTCACGGATATTGCCGACGCCCTTGGTGCCACGCACCGCAATCGCCTTGAGGTTCTTGCTGCCCATGACGGCACCGACACCGGAACGACCGGCTGCGCGGTGCAGGTCGTTGACCACAGCGGCAAACAACACACCGTTTTCACCGGCCTTGCCGATGCTCGAAACACGGGCCAAGGGGTCTTGCAGACCCTTCTTGATGATTTCTTCGGTTTCCCAGACGCTCTTGCCCCATAGGTGGCCAGCATCACGCAGCTCGGCCACGTCGTCGTTGACATAAAGGTAAACCGGCTTGGCCGACTTGCCCTCGAAGATGACCATATCCCAGCCCGCCATCTTGAATTCGGCACCCCAATAACCACCCGAATTGGAGCAGGCGATGGCACCCGTCAATGGCCCCTTGGTGATGACGGTGTAGCGGCCGCCAGTGGAGGCCATGGTGCCGGTCAATGGGCCGGTGGCCCAGATGATCTTGTTGTCCGGCGACAAGGGATCAACCTTGGCATCGACTTCTTCGACCAGATACTTGGTACCCAGTCCACGCGAGCCAATGTAGGCCTGCGCCCATTCCATATTGAGGGGTTCCGACTTGACCGTACCAGCGCTCAAGTTGACGCGGAGGATTTTTCCTGCCCATGACATGTTCGTTCTCCTAAAGTGTTGGGGTCAGAGCACGTTTGCTGCGCAAAGTGGTCTGACCCACAAGTTTTTTTAAACTGCGGTGGGTTGATTGCCGAGCTTGTCAGCCCACTGTTCCATCTTGCCCAGACCGGTCCAGTTGGCGTCGATGAAAGTGATGGCACCCGTGGGGCAGGCATCCGCGCAGGCAGGATCACCGCCGCAGAGGTCGCACTTTTGCACCTTGCCGGTTTCCTGAACATAGTTGATGGTGCCAAACGGGCAGGCGATGGTGCACACCTTGCAACCAACACAGGTGGCTTCGTTCACCACCTTGGCGCCAGTGGCCTTGTCCACCGTGATCGCTTCGACCGGACACGCGTGCAGACACCAGGCCTCGTCACACTGGGTGCAGGTGTAGGGAACTTTCTTGCCGGTGTGGTGAAAGTTAAACACCTTGATGCGCGATTTAGCGGTGGCGAAGGTACCGTAGTTCTCGAAAGAACAAGCCATTTCGCACTGCAGACAGCCGGTGCATTTGTCTGCGTTGATGTGCAACACCTTTTGCATGTGAGGGTCTCCTATGAAATCAGTTACATAGCCATTGTTAGGGTTTGGCAAAAATTGCCAGCTAGGGATAACCCTGAACCGGCCGGGGTTTGTGTCATAAATTCTCAAATTGAGACAAACACCCCTGCTGCATCCAAAATGCGATAGATTAGGGCCTGTGCCGAGTTGATCATGAACACCGCCAACCCAAACCACACTCCCGACACAGCGCCCGGCCGCCTGGCGCGCATCGCCCAGGCACGCCAACGCCTGATGCAGGAAGGTCGCGCGATCGCGCCAGGCTGGGTGGCGCCCTGGGTCGAGCGATCCTGGCAGCGTTGTCTTGAGTCAGGTCTGCAACCTGGCCAGAAGGTCGGCTTTGCCCAGGTCAGTGCACCCATGCTGCGCCACACGATGGAGGCCAACCATGGTCTGATTGCGGCGGCACAACCCATGCTGCAAAGCCTGGCACGCGCGATTGTCAACACCCGCTACTTTGCCATCCTGACCAATACCGACGGCGTGGTGGTCGATGCCTGTGGCGCCATCGACCATGCGGACCCACGCGCCCACCTGATCACCCGGATCGGTACCGACCTGTCCGAGCGCAGCATGGGAACCACCGCGATTGGCACGAGCTTGTCTGAATTGCAGCCGGTCTGGCTGCACCGGGGTGAGCATTTTTTTGATCAGACCTCGGTGTACAGCTGTGCTGGCGCACCCTTGTTCGGACCTGATGGCGCGTGTGTCGGCATGCTTGATGTGACGGGCGTGGATGTGCAGGAGCGCCCGGAGCTGAAGCACCTGGTCATGCAATCAGCCAACAAAATTGAAAATGCCCTGATCACAGCCCTGCCCCATGCCCTGTTGCTGCGCCTGAACTGGCCCGGCAACACGCTGGGCAGCGATGCCGACGGCATGTTGTGCCTGGATGCCGACGGCTGGATCTCGGGAGCCAACCCGGTGGCGCGCCAGATGGTGCCGGGGCTGGCCGCACCCGGCGAGAAGCCCGTACACGTCAGTGAAGTATTTGGTCTGCCGTTCGAACCCTTGTTTGATGCCGCCAACCATCCCGGCCACCCCATTGAGCTGCCGCTCTGGAGCGGCCTGCGCCTGCAGGCTATGGCCATCAAGCGGGATGACGAATCCCGCACGCCGCGCGCCAGTAGTTCCATGTCTGCGCCGACACGCGCGCTGCGCGAAGTCGAGGCGGCCATGATCCGCACGGCGGTGGATGATGCGCGTGGCCATGTCGGCCAGGCCGCGCGGGCGCTGGGCATCAGCCGCGCCACGCTGTACCGCAAGCTGGGACACAAGCAGGCGTGACACATCACGCGGTATTGAAGTTGACGCCTACTCCGCTACGCCACCAGGGCGACTGACTTGATCTGTGCCCAAACCTGTTTTTCTGGCTCAAGTCCCAGTTCCATGGCAGCCCGGGCTGTGATCCTGGCCAACAAAATTTCTTGGCCGCAAGCCAGTTGAACCAGTACCTGGGAAGGGTGGACATCAGCCACCATCGACCTGACGACGCAAGGCAGTACATTTTGAATGCTCGTTTCCTTGGGCAGCAGCGTCGTGATGCTCACATCACGTGCCAACAGACGCAAGCGGACATGCTGTCCAATGCTCACGCCAGCATCACGCAGCCACAAACTCCCGCCGCCAAAGTTGACCTGAGCCAAATGCCAGCGCGCATCGCGCAGCGCCACCGTCCCATCCAGCAGCGCACCCACGTCTTCGCCCAAGACGACCGGCGTCTGGATTTGCGAGAGCACATCGGCAACAAAACCAGCCGCTGTCACTTGGCCCTGTTTGAGTGCTACCAGCGTATCGGCCAAGCGGGCCACTTCGTCGGCCGCGTGGGTGACGTACAGCATGGGAATTCGAACTTCGTCGCGCAAGCGCTCCAGCCACGGCAGGATGTCCTGACGCCGTGAATGGTCCAGCGACGCCAGAGGTTCATCCAGCAGCAGCAACTTGGGCTGCATGGCCATTGCGCGTGCCATGGCAACACGCTGACGCTCCCCTCCAGAAAGTTGCTGAGGACGACGCTTCAGCAGTTCCTTGATGCCGAGCAGGTCAATGGCGGCGTCCAGATCGTTGGGCTGCTTGGCCAATCCGATGCGTCGCAAACCATATCGAAGGTTGCCGAGGACATCCAGGTGTTCAAACAGGCTGGCTTCCTGGAACACATAACCCAGCGGTCGGCGCCAGGGCGGCAAAAAAATGCGCTGCCGGTCGTCCTGCCAAAGTTCCCCCGCAATCCGTAACAAGGCATGACGCGGATGTTCC
>JACCDQ012088381.1_pt1 | contig 10428 bp, 9 predicted proteins | sample 7446031 | NCBI WGS metagenome assembly JACCDQ01 (sample SAMN15323442, study PRJNA562643) | freshwater metagenome | isolation source: river surface water | place: USA:Blue River Watershed | collected 2017-08-17
CCATCAGCCTGGTTCAGCGCCGTCTGGTCAAAGAAGAAAGGGCCATCGAATGAGCACCCGTGCAGAACGCCTGTTTTTGATGGTGCTGGCCCTGGCCTTGCTGGCCTTTGTGCTGGCACCGCTGATGCTGATGGTGGCCACCTCGCTCAAAGCCGACGAACAGCAGATTCTGGTGGACTTTGGCAACTGGCGCGCCTTCTGGGTCAGCCCCGCCGACATGTCGCTGGAGAACTTCCGCCAGGTGCTGGGCGACACCACCTCGCCGGTGATGCGCTACCTGGGCAACTCGGCCATCATCGTTTTCTCGATTGTGTTCTTTGGCGTGTTTGTCAACTCCATGGCCGCCTACGCCCTGGCACGCATCCGCTTCAAGGGACGCAATTTCGTGGTGATGGCGGTGATTTCGCTGATCATCATCCCGGTGGAAGCATTGGCGGTTCCGATGCTGCTGATGATGAACGAAGTGGGCTGGGTGGACACCTACCAGGCCCAGATCGTGCCTTTTATTGCACACCCGTTCTCGATCTTTTTGTTCTACCAGTTCTTCGCCAAGATCCCCAAGGACTACGACGAAGCCGCCTACCTCGACGGTGCTACGCACTTCAAGATCTACTCGCAAATCATCATGCCGCTGTCGCTGCCGGCGATTGCCACAGTGGCCATTTTGCAGAGCCTGGAGTACTGGAACAGTTTCCTGTGGCCGCTGATGGTGACGCGCGGTGCCGATGTGCGCCCGGTGTCGCTGGCACTGGCGCAGTTCTTCGGCACCCCCCCACCGATCTGGGGTGACGTGATGGCCTTCTCGGTGGTCATGTCCGCACCGGTGCTGTTGGTTTATTTGCTGTTCCAGCGCTGGTTCATCCAGTCGGCCATGGGCAGCGGCGTCAAGGGCTGAAGCCCCACCAACCCATTTGAAACAGGAATCAACATGGCCAGTTTGACCTTGCGGGGTATCCGCAAAAGCTACGACAACACCCTGGAAGTCATCAAGGGAGTGGATCTCGATGTTCGTGACGGCGAGTTCATGGTGTTCGTCGGCCCATCGGGCTGCGGCAAGAGCACGATGATGCGCATGATTGCCGGCTTGGAGAGCATCACCAGTGGCAGCTTGAAAATCGGGGACAAGGCCGCCAATGACCTGCCCGCCCCCGAACGCGGCGTGGCCATGGTGTTCCAGAGTTATGCCCTGTACCCGCACATGACCGTGGCGCAGAACATGGGTTTCAGTCTGAAAATGGCCAAAGTGCCCAAGGCCCAGATCCAGGAACAGGTGCAACGCGCCGCCGAGATCTTGCAAATCACCCACCTTCTGGAGCGCACACCCAAAGCCTTGTCGGGCGGGCAACGCCAACGGGTGGCGATTGGCCGCGCCATCGTGCGCAAGCCCGATGTGTTTTTGTTCGACGAACCGCTGTCCAACCTAGACGCCGGTCTGCGCGTGCAAATGCGCGTGGAATTGACCAAGCTGCACCGCGAACTGGGCAGCACCATGATCTATGTGACCCACGATCAGGTGGAGGCCATGACCATGGGCGACCGGATCGCCGTGTTCAACGGTGGCAAGATCGAGCAAGTGGGCTCGCCGCTGGAGTTGTACCAGCGCCCCGCCAACGTGTTCGTGGCCCAGTTCCTGGGCAGCCCGCGCATGAACGTGCTGCCCGCCACCGTCACCTCGATGGGTGCAGGTGTGCGGGTGCAAAGCCTCAACAGCCCCCCGTTCGTTCTGCCCATCAACGACACCACCCTGGGCAGCGCACTGGCCCAGGTCACGCAGGTGGGGGTGCGCCCCGAATCCATCACCGTGGCCGCCCCCACCGAAGGCGGCAGCGGCTGGGCGGCCCACATCGACGTGCTGGAACACCTGGGCGACACGGTGCTGCTGTACCTGAGCGTGGATGGCATCGACCAAAGCGTGAGCGTGAAACTGTCCGCCGAAGACGCCGGTCAATGGCAACCGGGCATGGCCTGTACCTTGCACCCCAAGGCAGGCCACTTGCACCTGTTCAACGCCAACGGCGAACGACTGGGCGCGATTTAAGCCGGGACAGGGCCGACCGAAGCCCGGCTGATCAAGGGGCAATGCAGCCGAGCCTGCTCGGGCGGTTCGCCGCGTTCGCTGAACAAGGCCTGTATGCCCCACTGCCCCATTTCGTAATGAGGCAGGCGCATGGTGGTCAAGGCCGGCCGCAGGTGGGCCGCAATCAGCTGCAAATCGTCAAATCCGATCACGGACAAGTCTTGCGGCACCCGCAGACCCAGCTCGCGTGCGGCATCGATCGCACCCATGGCGGCCTGGTCGTTCAGACAGAACAAGGCCGTGGGCCGATCGCTTTGCTGCAACAAGGCCATGGCCCCCGCATAGCCTGCCGCCTGCCAACCATTGATGTGCACCACCCAACGGGGGTCGGGCGTCAGCCCCGCGTTTTGAAGGGCTTGCTGGTAGCCCTGGATGCGCAAGGGTACGGCCAACGCCACGTCCAGGTTGTTGATCAAGCCGATGCGCCGGTGCCCGAATTGCAGCAGGTGTTCGGTGGCTTCACGCCCCGCCCGCAACTCGTCGGGCACCACCGAAGGCGCACTGCACCGGGGGCATGAGGCGTTGACCAACACCACCGGCAAACCGGCCAGCGCCTGGGGCACCTGCACGTGGTTGTGCGACATGCTGGCCAACACAAACGCCCCCACCTGGTGTTGCAGCAGGGTGTTCAGCGCCTCTTGCTCCAGGGCATTCTGGTGGTCGGTGTTCACCAGCGTGAGGATGCGCCGGTGTTGCCACGCGGTGTCTTGCGCCCCCCGAAAAATCTGCCCGGCAAACGGCGTGGTGGCGATTTCATCGGTGACGAAGCCCACCAGGCTGGAATCGCCCTGGCGCAAGGCCCGGGCCATGGCGTTGGGCCGGTAGCCCAACTGGGCCGCAGCAGCCAGAATGCGCTCGCGGGTGTCGGTGGGGATGTTGGCACCCGCCCGGCCGTTGAGCACAAACGACACCGCGGTTTTGGACACCAGCGCGGCGTCGGCCACGTCCTGCAAGGTGACGCGGGGCGGGCGAGCGGATGAGGGCAAATAACTGCGCATGATCAGCTTGGATTATCACCATGCGCAAGGCCCGAAAACCCTCATACCCGCTCGAATCGCCACATCCAGCTTAGGCAGTCGCCCTGCACCAGCGGCCAGAACAAACCGATGGCCATCAGCTCGTCCCCCCCACAGTTGCATCCGCCGCCCCGTTCGCGGGAATTGCGACGCGCGTATCGGAGAACATATTGCCCATCGTCCAGACGTGGCAGTCGACTGCATCCGTGCCTTCGCTGTAGACCTCGCCGAGTTCGCTGGCAGGGTCTGTGGGGTAAACGCGGGTGGTCAGGCAGACGCGGTCGTTGGCAAACACCTCCAGCATGCTGGCGTCGAGCAGCACTCGAAGCTGCAGGTCCTCGCCGGGCTGCAGTTCCAGATGGACATGGACGTCCTGGCGCTTGACGCCGTGTGCCAGCGAGCTGCGCCCGCGCTCGATGCTCAGGCGCCGCGCTTCGGGCCAATAGACGACGCGGGTGACTTCGCTGCCAGCCGGGTTGGCCAGCAGCGTGACGCCGACCTTGTAGCGGCCCGGGGCTGCAAAGCGCGCTTCGATGTCGAGATGGCGGCCGGCAAAGCGCCAGCGCTGAGCGGGCGCCGCGTCAGCCACCGGCTGCAATGCCACTTCGGACTGGCGCAGCAACGCCACCTCGGCCACCGGCGCCTGCGTCAGGCCGCCTTGCGCGTCCAGGCCCAGCTGGCGCGGCACGGTCATCGCGCCAGCCCAGCCATCGGCGTCGATCAGGGACTGCTCGCGCTGCTCGTTGGCCCAGGCCCATTGGAGCGTGCGGCCGTCGGGCACGCGAGTGGTCAGGTGCGCGAAGGCGCCGGCATCAACGTCGAGCGGGCCGCTCCATTCGGGCAGGAAACGTTCGTTCTCGAAGCGGCCGACCCAGGCCTGCACGCCCAGGCCCAGCCACAACGACGCCGTCAGCACCCACTTGTCGCCCAACGGGAAGAAGTTCGGGCACTCCCACATCAGGCCCAGCCGGCTGTCCTCGGCGGCGTAGAGCACGCCCCGGTCTTCCCAGGTGATGCCGTCGGTGCTGCGGTAAAGCAGGCACTGGCCGCGCTGGTGGTCGAGCGATGCACCCAACGCCATGTACCAATGGCCGTCGTGCTGGAAGACGTAGGGGTCGCGGAAATCATGGCCTTCGACACCGGCTGGCGGCTGCACCAGCGTGCGCTCGGGGTGCTTGGTCCAGTGGATCAGGTCGGCGCTGGTGGCCACGCACTGCACCTGGCGCTCGGCGGTGTATCCGGTGTAGTAGACGGTGGGCAGGCCGTCGACGACCGCAAAGCTGCCCGAGAAGCAGCCGCCCGAGTCGGGCCCGGGCGATGGTGCCAGCGCCAGCGGCTCGTCGCGCCAGGTGACCAGGTCGGCGCTGCTGGCGTGACCCCAGTGGATGTCGCCCCACTTGCTGGCGTTGGGGTTGTACTGGTAGTAGAGGTGGTAGCGGCCGGCGTGGAAGCACACACCGTTGGGGTCGTTGATCCAGTTCGTGGGCGCGGTGAAGTGGTAGCGCGGGCGGTAGGGGTCGGTCATGGTGAAGGTCGTGGGTGGGACAGAGTTATTGGGCGGGCATGTCCGCCGTGGGCAGAGGGATGAGGGTTGCCACCGAGTCGCGCTCGACCACCTCACCGGCCACGCGCTGCCAGATTTCGGTCGGCGCGGGGTCACCGGCGATGCGTTCGAGCAGACGCTGCACCGCGATCTGGCCCATCTCGAAGTAGGGCAGCACGACGGTGCTCAGGCGCGGGCGGGTGACCTCGCAGATCACCTCGTCGTTGTCATAGCCGATCACGGCGATGTCCTGCGGCACGCGCAGGCCCAGAACCTCCAGCTCGCGGATCGCCTGCAGGGCCATCACGTCGTTGCCCAGGCACAGCGCTGTCGGGCGCGGCGTGCGGCCGACAATCTGCTGCAGCGCCGGGCGCAGCGGCGTGAACGGATCCTGGGTCTGCAGCGTCGAGCCATTCAGCACCGGGCAATGCGCGGGATCGAGCCCGTGCCGCGCGCACGACTCCAGGAAGGCCGCCTTGCGCAGCCCCCCCGCCACCATGTTTTCGTCGACGCCCACATAGCCGATGCGGCGATGACCCTGGGCCACCAGGTGATCCACCACGCGGCTCTGTCCGAGGCCGTCGTCGGGCACGACCGCCGGGGTGCGGTCGAGGTCGAAACAGTTGACCAGCAGCAGTGGCGTGTCCTTCAACGGCGGCAACACCACCTGCTGGTGGTAAGGCGCGGCGTAGATGACGCCCTCGACGCAATGCGAGGCGAAGGTCTTCAGCAACTTGCCAACGGCGTCGGCGTCGCGGCTGGCCCCGGTGCCCATGTCGGCCGCAAGCAGCGTCTTGCCGGCGGCGCGGCAGGCCTGTTGGGCGCCGCGCAGAATGCTCAGGTCGGACAAACCGGCGCGGGTCTTGGCGATCTCGATGTCGCTGAACAGGCCGGTGATGAAGCCGATCAGCCCCGACTTGCCCGAGCGCATCAGGCGCGCGCCCCGATGCGGCTCGTAGGCCAGCATCTCGATGGCCTTGTTCACCTTCGCCATGGTTTCAGGGCGAATATTGGCCTCGCGGTTGACGACCCGCGACACCGTTTTGATGGAGACGCCCGCGAGTTGCGCTACGTCGAAGATGGTGGCCATGGACGCTCGTTCAGTAAATGACAATGTTGTCATTATAACCCCCGCAACAAGGGCTTGGCTATCGAATGCAGATTGTGTGAGGTATGACCGGCACGTGAAAAGCAGTGGAAAAAACCGACTTTTATAGCAATTTAACCGAATATTTTGCTTTTTTATGGGGCAAGGGTTTTCACTGATGAATTGTTTGTCAGCTTAGCGCTACAGTCTCGACCTCATGACAATGTTGTCAATTGTGAGTGAAAACCCTAAGGAGCCCGTTATGAACCTGCCTTTTCAACTGAATCGTCGCCTTCTGGTCCTTGGCATGGCCGCACTCGGTGCTGCGTCTGCGGCGCAGGCCCAAACCACGCTGTCGATGTGGTACCACGGTGCTGGCAACCCCGAAGAGAAGAAGTTGATCGCCGGGGTCATTGATGACTTCAATACCAGCCAGAAGGAGTGGAAGGTCGAGCTGCAGCAGTTCCCGCAAGAGGCCTACAACACCTCCGTGGTGGCGGCCGCGGTGGCTGGCAAGCTGCCCGACATCCTCGACGTCGACGGCCCGGTGATGCCCAACTGGGCTTGGTCCAAGTACATGCAGCCGCTGTCCCTGCCAGCCGGCGCGATCGACAAGTTCCTGCCTGGCACGATCGGCAAGTGGAACGGCAAGGTCTACTCGGTTGGCCTGTGGGATGCCGCCTGCGCGGTCTTCGCCCGCAAGTCGGTGCTGCAGGCACACAATATCCGCATTCCCACGCTCGACAAGCCCTGGAGCAAGGCCGAGTTCGATGCCGCACTGGTGACACTGCAGAAGGGCGGCAAGTTCCAGTACCCCATCGACTTGGGGATGGCCTGGAAGGGTGAGTGGTACTCTTACGCCTTCGGCCCCTTCCTGCAAAGCCACGGTGGGGACTTGTTGAACGCAGCCACGCCCAAGGCCAACGGCACGCTCAACGGCAAGGCTGGCGTCGAGTTCGGCACCTGGTGGCAGAGCCTGTTCACCCGCAAGCTGACGCCGGGCACTTCGCAGGACGGCGCCGATCGCGAGACCGGTTTCCTCGATGGCAAGTACGCCATGCAGTGGAACGGCAACTGGGCCGCGCTGCCCGCCATCAAGAAATTCGGCGACGACCTGGTGTTCCTGCCCGCGCCCAATTTCGGCAAGGGCCCGAAAATCGGTGCGGCCTCCTGGCAATTTGGCGTGTCCGCCACGACCAAGCATGCCAAGGGCGCGAATGCCTTCATCGCATTTGCGCTCAAGGACAAGTACCTGGCGGCCTTCTCCGACGGCATTGGCTTGATTCCGTCCACGCCTGCGGCCGCAGCCCTGACCAAGAACTATGCCAAGGGCGGTCCGCTGGAAGTGTTCTTCGCACTGTCGGCCAAACAGGCGACCCTGCGTGCTTCGACCCCGGGCTATGCCGGCGCGTCGGGTGAATTCGAGAAGGCGCTTGCCGACATCGCCAACGGCGGCAAGGTCGCCGATGCGCTGGACACCGCCGCCGATGCAATCGACGCCGATCTGAAGAAGAACAACAACTACCGCTGAACGCGGACCGTCAACAGGAGCCGAGACCATGACCCACCAAACGACCCCCAGTGCGCCAGGGGCGGCGCGTGCGCGGCGCGCGGGGCTGCTCATGGTCTCTCCGACCATGTTGCTGATGGCCCTGTTCCTGATCGTGCCCTTCCTGCTGGCCTTCGCCATGTCGTTCACCAACCAGCGTCTGGTGTCACCCAACCCCACGCAATTCGTCGGGCTGGAGAACTACCGCCAGATGCTGGGCGTGGGCGTGCTGGTTTTGGAGCCTGAGCGGGACGAGCAGGGACTGGTGGCGCGCGAGCCCGACGGTTTCGCGGTTTACCCGAGTTTGCGCAACTACACCCGCGACAACCCCGAATACCCTCACCTCAACCGCATGCGCGAGTGGTTCCACCTCGATTGGACAGGCGACAGCCGGTTCTACGTGCTGGCCAGCGATGTCATCTTCATGAAGGCGTTGGTCAACACCGTGCTGTTCGTGGTGGTAGTCGCGCCGGTGCAGGCCGCCCTGGCGCTGTTGCTGGCCATGTTGATCAACCGGCCGCTCCGGGGCATCAACATCTTTCGCACCATTTACTTCATGCCGGTGGTGATTTCGATGGTGGTGGTGGCATTCCTGTGGCGCTTCATTTATGCCGGCGACAGCGGGCTGCTGAACTCCTTGCTAGAAATGCTGACCTTCGGGGCGTTCAAGCCGGTCGACTGGCTGGGCCAACCTTCTACCGCACTGTGGGCCATCATGGCCATGTCGATCTGGCAGGGGGTGGGCTTTCACATGATCGTTTGGTTGTCCGGGCTGCAGACCATTCCCGCATCGCTCTACGAAGCGGCGGCGCTGGAAGGTGCCTCGCGCTGGCAGTTGTTCCGCTACGTGACCTGGCCCGGACTGCGCAACACGGCCATTTTGATCATGGTCGTGATCACCATGCAGGCATTCACCCTTTACCCGCAAATCGATGTCATGACACGCGGTGGTCCGCTGGATTCGACCCAGTCCATCGTGTTCCAGGCGGTGCAACGCGGCTACGGCAAACAGGACATTGCGGGCGGTTCGGCCATCAGTGTGTTCCTGTTCCTGTTTGTGCTGGCCATTTCGTTGGGCCAACGCTGGCTGACGCGTGAGAAGAACCGCTGAGCGGTCACACAAGGAGTCCAACCATGAGCCATTCCATGATGCCCTCGCTGGCCAATCGCGCCTTGAACTACGTGCTGCTGAGCTGGATCGCGCTGATCTTCATCTTCCCGATCGTGTTCATGATCATGTCGTCGCTGAAGCCCGACCTGCAGTTGCTGCAGGACGCCAGCTCGCTGCGCGCATTCCTGCCGGTGGGCGACATTTCGCTGGACAACTACCGCTCGGCCTTTCAGCGCGTGCCCATCACCCACTTCATTTTCAATTCGGTGCTGGTGACGGCGATCACGATGGTGCTGTCTTTGGTGATCTGCTCGATGGCGGCGTTCGCCTTCGTGTTCCTGGAATTCCCGGGGCGCAACCTGATGATGGCGGTGGTGCTGGCCACCTTCATCGTGCCTTTCGAGTCGATCGCCATTCCCCTGCTGCTGGTGGTCAACAACCTGCCCTGGGTGGGCAGCGCAGGTCTGGAAATCGGCTGGCTGAACTCCTACCACGTGCAGATCGTCCCGTTCATTGCCGATGCACTCACGGTGTTCCTGTTCGTGCAGTACTTTCGCGACTTGCCGCGTGACTTGGTAGAGGCGGCCCGCGTTGACGGTGCAAGCTACTTCCAGATCTATCGACGCATCGTGGTGCCGCTGGCGGGGCCCGTGTTCGCCACCGCCGCCATTCTCAAGTTTCTGGCCATGTACAACCAGTACCTCTGGCCGGTGATGACCGCTCAGTCGGAGGAATACCGGCCCATCATGGTCGGCCTGCAGTACTTCTTCCAGCTCAACATCGCCTGGGGCGAAATGATGGCCTACCTGACCGTCATCACGGTGCCGGTGCTGCTGTTTTACCTGAGCCTGCAGCGGGCCTTCATCGCCTCCATCGCATCGACCGGGGTCAAGGGCTGACCCACCTTAGCAAAGCAAAATATCATGCACGACGTTCACCTCACCGGTATCCGCAAGTCATACACCACAGGCGTGACCGTGATCCCCGGCCTCGACCTTGAAATTCCCGCCGGATCGTTCACCGTCCTCGTGGGCCCTTCGGGCTGCGGCAAGTCGACCCTGCTGCGCATGGTCGCGGGCCTTGAATCCGTTAGCGGTGGCAGCATCCACATCGGTGGGCGCGATGTGACGCACCTGGAACCGGCCGACCGCGGCATTGCCATGGTGTTCCAGTCCTACGCCCTGTATCCCCACATGACCGTGGCCGAAAACATTGGCTTTGGCCTGACGATTGCCAAGAAGCCCAAAGCCGAGATCCAGCAGCAGGTGCTCAAGGCGGCCCAGATCCTGCAGCTGGAGCACTTGCTGGACCGCACGCCCAAGGCCTTGTCGGGCGGGCAGCGCCAACGCGTTGCCATCGGCCGTGCGATTGTGCGCAATCCCTCGGTGTTTCTGTTCGACGAGCCGTTGTCCAACCTCGATGCGTCCTTGCGCGGGCAGATGCGCGTGGAACTGGCCGACTTGCACCGCAAGATCGGTGCGACGATGATCTACGTTACGCACGACCAAGTGGAGGCCATGACCATGGCCGACCAGATTGTGGTGCTCAACAAGGGCCATGTGGAGCAAGCGGGTGCGCCCATGGACCTGTACCGCCAGCCCCTGACGCCTTTCGTCGCGGCCTTCTTGGGTGCCCCCAGCATGAACCTGTTTCAGGGCGAACTGGCGCGGGACATGGGTTGCGACACCTATGGCGTGCGCCCCGAGCACCTCGATATCCACCCAGAGCATGGACGGTGGGTTGCCACAGTCCACCACATTGAGCACCTGGGTGCTGACACCGTGGTGTACGCAGACGTGCGCGGCGTGGGCAGCATGACAGTGCGCGCCGAGGGTGACGTGAGTCTGACTGTCGGGCAGACCGTCTTCCTGTCCCCGCGCGAGGGCTTCGAACACCGGTTCAAGGATGGCAAGCGTATCAAGGTCTGAGGTGTGGAGCGAGCAAAAGGCCGCTTTGGCAAGGCGTTTGCGCAGCACCGTGCCGTTGGGCAGAGTCTGGCCTTATAGACCCTGTGGCAGGTAGACCGGGGGCGCTGCTGTCAGGCC
>JACCDQ012163482.1_pt1 | contig 10427 bp, 4 predicted proteins | sample 7446031 | NCBI WGS metagenome assembly JACCDQ01 (sample SAMN15323442, study PRJNA562643) | freshwater metagenome | isolation source: river surface water | place: USA:Blue River Watershed | collected 2017-08-17
GCATTTTCGATGGTTTCTTGCGAAGGTCCGAATTGGAGTTCAACCTTGCTTAATAGTTGAATCAGTGCTTTTGTGTCGGATGCATTCCCTTTGTTAATGTATTGAATATAAGCGATTTCTGCTTGTTTTATCCAAGCGCGATGCCAGATGCGATTTTCATCATCTTCGTTGGAAACGGTGGTACAATATTGAAAACATTGAAGGGCAACGTCGTAGGCTTTGTTAGAGATACACAGTTCACCGAGTTCAAATACGCGTGCACCTTTTTCCTTGAGTTTTTTATCAAGTGCCTTGGCGAAAATGAAAGCTTTTGGCCAGTTTTCCTGTTTGATAAAGGTGTAATTCAAGGCCATGGTAAGTTGATTGTTATCCGGGTTAACTTGAATTTCCTTTAGTAGGATTGATTGAAAAGCAGCGATATCGGCACTGTCAGCAAGATGGGCTTCTAAAAGATGTTGGATATTGTTGAATCCTACCCTTCCCATGGTAAGCATATCTACATAAATCTGAATGCCTTTTAATCGATCGCCCGATTCTAAGTGTAATACAGCCAATTGATTAACTATTTCTGGTAGGGGGCCGAATTCATTTTGAGCTTGTTCGAGAACTGCGATGCATTGTTTGCGCATTTCATATCTTTCGAATAATTGAAAAGCGTAAATATGTGCATTATAATCGGTTTTGATTTTATCAAGAATTAAGGAAAGAATTCGCTGAGCTTTTTCATTATCTGAGGTTCTAACCGCCAGGTAACAATCGTCGATGATGTAGGGTAGAGGCTGACTGGATTTCTTGATTTTCTTTTTAAGGTATTTTGAAGCCTTATCGAAACTAGCAGTTTGCACCAAGCATTGCAGATAGCGGTAGTGGTAAAGTTCGTTTGATGGTTGGGTTTCGGTGAGCTGTTCGTAGAGCAAGCCCGCCTTTACATAATCTTTTTGATTGTATAAGTTGTTGGCTAATAGTTCGTTATTGTCTTGTGCGTGGGCGCAAATTGAGAACAATGAAAACACAAATAACAAGACAAATTGCCGGTAGTTTTTGCATTGGGATTTGAAAAACTGCGCAATCTTCATTTTGTGTCTTGATATATCAAAAATAGCGGAAAATCTATTAAGAATTTTGAGAGAAGAATTCTTCTGGGTTGATTTGTTGTTCAACCATTCGTTTGTACAAGGAATTAGGGGTATTCATGAGGGTTTCATGGTTGCCGATTTCTTGGATTTTTCCGTGGTTGATGATAACAATTTGGGTGGCTTGTTTGATAGTTGAAAGCCTGTGTGCAATAACCAAAGAGGTACGGTTTTCCATGAGTTTTTTGAGTGCATTTTGAACATGGATCTCGCTTTCTGTATCCAAGGCACTGGTTGCTTCATCCAGAATCAGAAAATCAGGATTTCTCAAAATCGCCCGAGCGATAGCGATTCTTTGTTTTTGACCTCCGGATAATCGTACACCTCTATCGCCTACCAATGTGTTGAATTTGTCTGGAAATGATTGAATAAAATCCCAAGCGAAGGCCATTTTAGCGGCATTTTCAACTTCATCTTTGCTCGCATTGGGTTTGCCATACAGGATGTTTTCGTAAATGCTACCTCCGAAAAGCAAGACTTCTTGCGGAACCAATGCAAAATGACTTCTATAATTGGTTAGGGAATAGGAATTAATGGGTTTATTTCCGATGAGAATTTCTCCATTTTCGGGTTCGTAAAATCTGTAAAGCAATGAGGCGATGGTTGATTTTCCTGCACCTGACGGTCCAACCAATGCAATGGTATCACCCGGATTAATTTGAAGATTAATGGATGATAAAATAGGAATTTCTTTTCTAGAGGGATAAGCAAAAGAAACGTTTTGCATGGAAATGGGTTGGGTAAAATTTAGCGTTTCGGATGGCTGTTGTTCGTCTGTTATTTCACCGGGAGTTTCAATAATATCAAGTACTCTTTCAATGCTACCCAAAGTTTTTTGGATTTGCACAAATTGTTCGGCCATACCGCCGATGGAGCTTCCCACAAATGCAGTTAGGATCATGAAATTGAATAATTCACCCATTTGCATTTCGCCGCTTTGAACCATGGAAAGTCCTTGATAAATAAGCCAAATGATGGCTCCGAACATAGCAATGATGATGAATGAACTAAATGCGCCTCTCCAGTAACCGCGCTTGATGGCGTTGAATTTTAACTCTTCCGTATTTTGGGTGTACCTCGAGATTTCAAATTGTTCGTTGGTGAATGCTTTCACCGATTGTATAGACGAAAGTGATTCTTCAACAATGATGCTATTGCTGGCAGTTAGGTTTTGAACTTCTTTTGATTTGTTGCGTATAAATCGCCCGAAAAATAAAGCGATAATAATGATGCCGGGAAGGGTAGCAAGCATGAGCCAAGCGAGTTTGGGAGAGGAATAGAACAGCACAACAACACCGCCGATCAATACCAGAATTTGCCTGATGAACATGGCCAAATTGGTAGTGAAAGCATCTTGAATTTGGGCTACATCGGCTGAAAAGCGCGACATCAATTCACCCACTCGATTTTGGTAATGGAAATTCAAATCTTGTTTGATTACGGATTTGAAAAGGTCGCGGCGAAGGCCAAAAGTCATATCCTCTGTAACCCTAACATAGATGGCAATTCTGCCGAAAGAGAAAATTGCTTGAACAATGAAAAGGTACACAAATCCCATGGCAATTTCTTTGATTTTATCAGGACTTGCGGCTTGAAGATTGCTGGATTTATTAAAGGTTAGGGCGCCGTCCATCATTTCTCCCAATAATTTGGGGAACATAAGAGAAGCTGCTGCGGTGATGGCAAGGAAGCTGGTACCGAGTGCAAACCACCAGCGATTTGCTTTGGTCATGTATTTGAAAAGGCGGAAGGCGTTTTTGAGGTTTTCGAGGGAGAGTTTGCTTTTGGGGATATCGCGATCTTCTAAATGACGGGCCATGGGTGCAAATTTCTGCGTTTTTTGCAACTTATGGGGGTGTAATTGGATAAAAGTGGGTTTTAGGGTTATGAAAATGATAAAGAAGTTTTGGCGCAGCTTGGATTTTGTGGATGTTTTTTTTCCAAGGGCGTGTTTTCGGTGTGAGGATTTATTAATGGATAGTGAATCTGGGGTGTGTTTGAAGTGTTGGGATAAGTTGCCAATTTCTCAAGATGGAATTCATAAGGAGAATGCTGTAATGCGGGTTTTTGGGGGTAGGGCGATGTTGAAATGGGGTTATTACCATTTTGAGTATCAGAAATTGTCTGTGATTGCGAAGATTTTGCAGAGCATCAAGTATGATGGGAATCAAAATTTGGCTTACGAAATGGGGTTGGCGATAGGAAATCGGGTTAAAAAATTATTAAATGTTGAGGGCGGAATCATTAATGGATTCGGAGGTAAAATGATACTGGTACCCATACCGTTACATATTTCAAAGTTGCGGAAGCGGGGGTATAATCAGAGTTTTTTGATTGCAAAGGGGATCGCAGAAGTTACAGGGTGGGAGATAAATGAAAATGTTTTAATTCAACATGTTAGAAGCAAAACGCAAACCAAAAAAAATCGAATTGGCCGGTGGTTAGGATCGAAAGAAAAATTCAAAGTGGTTGCAAACACTCGATTTATCGAAGAAAATCATATCATTTTGGTAGATGATGTAATTACTACTGGGGCCACAATAGAGGCAGCTTTTGATGTGTTAATTAATACGATGGACGGGAACAATTTTCATTGTAGTGTCATATCGCTTGCATTAGTGTTATGAAGCTTAGCTAAGAATTCCTATTTTTGTATGAAATCATCAGATATGAAAAAAGTATTACTAGGATTAGCAGCGTTGTTAGGAATGAAAGTTGCGAGTGCGCAATTTACTTCTATGAATGTGGCTGGATTGATGGTGCCGAAGTATATTATTTCGGGCGATTCAACAAAGAGAATGCCTACTTATGTAAGATTGAGGTTGCAAAACTTGAATCCAAATGCCTCTTATCGTTATATTATTAAGGGTATTAAATCAAGTGATTTTGCATCAAAATCAATGTTGCCAGGTGCGGGAAACGCGATGTATGTTGATACAACCATTGGCAATTTGAGATATTATTCTGGCACTTCACACTGGACGGCTGGTGCGGGTCCTAATGGTGATGACACTATGAAAACAGATTTTATGGGTGCTTATGAGGGTTGGTTTGGATTAGTAGGTACGGGTAGTGCAAGTTATTGGTCTCCAGGTAACAAAATCTATATGGCTGTGATTGCAGTTGGACTCACCACGAATGATACTGTAAGAATGTATTGTCAGGATTCAATGGAGGTAATTACATTCAACAGAAGTTCAACATCTTACACTGGTACCGCCATTTGGGGTCAGAGTTTAGCAAAAGCTAAGAATTTTGTTGCGATTTTTGATAATACTATTGGTTCAGGTAGACCTGAATTTTTATCGCCAATTGAAGGTTGGTCTGTAACAGGAAGTAGTTTAAGTTCTTTGGTATCTTTTTACAGCAGTAATGCACATAAAAAGCCAAGTTACTGGGCTTCTATTGTACCAAACGGCTTGGCCAATGGTATTAGAAGGGTAGATTATTTATCTGCTGGTACCGGTATGACAGTTTATGCAAACACAGACAAGGATGGTGTTTGGGGACCTAGTGCTAAAAACACGGTGAATTTGACTGGTGGATATTGGAATCCTATACAGTTTACAACAGATGACGCTGCCTTGGTAGCGCCTAAAATTGAATTTTGGTTGCGTTCTTCTTCTACTACAGAGGGAGTTGGAACTTATAAAGTAATGGCTATGCGTAGATATGCGAATGAAGATAGTTCTTCAGCTCGTTTCTACGTTTCAGGTGGTACGGCAACAGCAGGTGCTTCTGCAGATTATACAGTAACTGAAAGACGTGTAAAGTTCGCCGGTGCAACAACCACAGCTTATGATACACTATTGGTTACGATCAATGACGATAATTTGGCTGAAGGTCCTGAGTCTATGGTTTTTGGTTTGGATCAAGCAACCAATGCAAGCATCGGTGTTGAGAGAGCGCATACTGTAACAGTGAGCGATAATGACAAGGCAAATATTTTGATAGCTAATCCAGTGCTTGTTGTAAAAGAAAATGCGGGTAAAGTTGGATTGACATTGAAAATGGATAAGGGTGTAAATACAACTTCTACCTTGTCTTTATCGGTAATTAAAAAAGGCGATAGCACATATATTCCTTCTGAATTTCAATTGGGTTGGAATGGTACCGATTCAGTGATTACAATGGGTAAAACCAGTTCACCTGATTCAGTAACAATTTTTGCTAAAGTATTTGATGATTTTAAAGCTGATCCTAATGATACAATCATTGTTAGAGTAAGACAAACTGCAGGTGATGCTTTCTTAGTAGATTCAATTTTTACCATTGTTTGTTTGGACAATGATGGTCCGGCAAGGGTTCAATTTATTGGCGCTAGAAAGTTCAATGTAGGAGAGAAAGATGGCTCATTTAACATTAAAATGCAAATTGTTAGCAGAACTGATGCTAGTGGTGATTTTGCTTTAAGATGTTATACAGGAAGGAGCACAGCTACAGAAGGTGGTGATTTTAAATTTAATCCAACTTCAAAAATCATCAACATTACGAGCTCAACTGCTGATACAATCACAGTGAATGTGCCCATTTATAATGATGATAATTTTGAGATTAATAAAACCATCTATTTTGGTTTAGGTAGTTTAACGAATGTGCTTGTTGATAACAAGGACACCATGATAGTGAATCTAATCAATGATGATTTGCCAATTTACAAAGTTTCAACCATTACAAAGCAAAATGCTTCGGGTGTTGCTGATAGTTTGAATAGCAGATGCAGGGTTTTCGGTACTGTTCACGGTGTGAATATGCGTGTTACAGGAATGAATTTTACTATCATGGATAATACAGGTGGTATTGGCGTTTACAATAGTCCAAAAACATTTGGCTATTCGGTAAATGAAGGTGATAGTGTGATGATTCAAGGTAGAATTGGTCAGTTCCAAGGTTTGGTACAAATGGATCAATTGGATACTGTAATATTACTTGCTTCAGGAAAGGCATTGAAAAAGCCAACATTGGTAACCCAATTGGGTGAATCTACCGAAAGTAACATGGTTGTAATGAGAAGAATGAAATTGGTAGATGCTGCAGAATGGCCTTCAACTGCATTGTCTGCTAATGGATTTAAGAGTGTTAGAATGGTGGGAACTACAGGTCGTGTGGATACATTAAACATTGATGCTGAGACAAATATTGATGGCAACCCTGCTCCTGATGGTTATTTTGATGTAGTAGGTATTGGTGGTCAGTTTGATGCTTCAAATCCATTTACTAGCAGGTATGTATTAAGCCCACGCTACATGTCGGATATCACCGTTTCAACTTTGCCTGTTGTTAGTTTCACACAAACTACAGATTCATTGTTTGAGCCAGCAGATTCATTCCGTATGGATTTCAAAATTGCTCCAGCGGATGATAACTTTAGCTACGATGTAGTTGTTAAATCAGCCACTGCAGTAAGTCCTACTGATTATGATTTTGCCACCCGTAAAATTAACATTATCAAGAACACAAGTAGTGTGATGATTAAGGCAAATATTTCTGATGACGCTGTTTATGATGGTGTAAAGTACATTGAGTTTGCCATTAGAAATGTTCAAGGTCCTGCGAAAATTGGTGCAGATTCAGTTTTGACTTTGAAAATTAATGACAACGAAGTAAATGCAGTAAGGAAGTTTGCTAGTAGCGGTATCAAGGTATATCCAATGCCTAGCAAAGGCACTTTGAAGATCCAGGCTAAATCTGCGATTTCTGGTGTAAATGTTTATAGCATTTCTGGTGCATTGATTCAGCAAGTTGATTTTGCTAATGCAAATGCATACCAAGAATTGAATTTGGATGTTCAGACAGGTGTTTATCTTTTGGAGGTTGTTTTGACAACAGGAGATAAGTATTCTGATATCATACAGATTCAGAAGTAAGAAATTTGATTTTCATTGTATAAAAAGGGAGGCAATTGCCTCCCTTTTGTTTTTTTGGTCCTTATTGCTTTTATCCCGTTTATTTTCTATTTAAAACAGACAAACTTTTATAACTTCGCTGTGATTTGAAAGCTGTATTAAAATTTTTAAAGTATGCGGCCAACCACAAAGGGTTGATTTTTGCCAATTTCTTTTTTAATCTTCTCTTTATCATCTTCAATTTATTTTCATTGATGATGATTATGCCTGTGTTACGATTCTTGTTTTTCAAGGAAGAGAGCGTAAAGATGGTGAATACCCATGGAATTGATGCGGGCGATTGGTTTAATAAACAATATCAAAGTTTTATCCATTGGTTTGGGCCATTGGTAAAAGGTGAACCCTTTACCGCCTTGGCTTATTTGTGCATTGGTTTAATTGTTGTTACAGTATTAAAAAATGTATTTCGATACTTGGCAATGAACTTCATGGTTTTGATTAGAAACCGAAGCATCCAAGAAATCAGGGTAAGCATTTATAACCGTTGTTTAGAGTTACCGGTTTCTTTTTTTAATAATGAGAGAAAGGGTGATTTGATGTCGCGAATGAGCAATGATGTGAAGGAAATAGAATTTGCGCTCATGGTTTCATTGGAGGCTTTATATTTTCAGCCATTGAATATCATCATATTTATGGTGGCTTTGGTGGTCTTTTCTGCCAAATTGACGTTGTATATTTTGATTTTCTTGCCCGTAACAGCTGCTATTATTGGATTAATCGGTAGAAGTTTGAGAAAGAAAAGCAGCAGAAACCAGATGTTAATGGGCAAGGTAATGACTGCTTATGAAGAGACATTGGGGGGCATCAGAATAATCAAGGCATTTAACGCCACCAATTTTTTTGCTGATAAATATAAGCGGGATGATGATACATATACACGTAACAATATTTCTGTTCAACGACGTTATGATCTATCATCACCGATGAGTGAAACTATAGGATTAAGTGTTTCGGCTTTGTTGTTGTGGTTAGGTGGAGGGATGGTATTTCGCCACGAGTTAGATCCTGAGTTTTTCTTAACTTATTTTGCTATCTTCTCACAGTTAATTCCGCCATTTAAGGCCTTTTCTAACGCATTATATGCTGCACAGAAGGGTATTGCTAGCTTGGATAGAATTCAGGAGCTAGTAACTGCTCCTATGATGGTTACAGATCCAGCAGTTGCAAAGGAAGTTCGGTTTCAGGATTCTATCGCCCTAAAAAACATAGCATTTAGTTACTCAGATGGGAAGAAAGTGATTTCGGGTGTTGATTTCACTATTAAAAAAGGAGAAACGATTGCTTTGGTTGGACCCTCTGGTGCGGGTAAAACAACGTTAACGGATTTGATTTCGCGGTTTTATGATGTAACGGAAGGCGCAATTCTATTGGATGGAACGGATATTCGGGAATTCAAGCAGGATGATTTAAGGCGACTTATTGGGATAGTTAATCAAGAGAATATACTTTTTAATGATACTGTTCGGAACAATATTGCCTTGGGAAAGCCGGATGCGCAGATGGACGAGGTAGAATCTGCTGCTAAATCTGCTTATGCCCATGATTTTATTTTGGAATTGGAAAATGGATATGAGACGGAAGTAGGAGAAAGGGGTGGTAAGTTAAGCGGAGGACAGAAGCAGCGATTGGCGATTGCACGCGCATTGCTCAAGGATCCAGAGATTCTTATTTTGGATGAGGCAACGAGTGCATTGGATTCACAGAGTGAGAAGCAAGTACAGATGGCATTGGAGTTGTTAATGAAGGAGCGTACGTCTATCATCATTGCGCATCGATTATCTACTGTAATGCATGCAGATCGGATTGTAGTTTTGGATTCTGGGGCGATAGTAGAGGTGGGAAATCATCAAGAATTGTTAGCCAAGGACGGTTTATATGCCAAGTTGATCAAGTTACAAGAATTAAAATCATAATATGATTTTCAATAACTAAAAAAGGCTGCCCATGGCAGCCTTTTTTAGTTTAATGGTGCATTCAGATTAGTTTTCTGAAATTATGTTTTCGTTGTTATTTGAGGACTCTTCAGTTGTAGCTTCTTCGATGCTGTTGTCTTGGTTCAAGGCTGGAGTTTCGGTTGATTCTACGTGTCCGTTTTGATGATTGGCTTGATTGATTTGTTGGCTATTGGCCACTTCAATTACTTGTTCATCTTCTTCATAAGGTCTTTTACCAATGATTCTTTCTAAATCATGTTTAAAGATAATTTCCTTTTCGAGCAATTCTTTTGCAATGGCTTCAACTTCGTTTTTCTTGTCTGAAAGCAATTGGATTGTGCGTTTGTAGGCTTCATCGATCATGCCTCTAACTTCTTCGTCAATAAGTTGAGCTGTTTGCTCTGAATAGGGTTTTTGATAGCCATATTCGCCAGAAGCATCGTTATAACTTAGGTTACCTAATTTTGGGTTCATGCCATAAATGGTGATCATGCTGTAGGCCAATTTGGTAATTCTTTCTAAGTCGTTTTGTGCACCGGTAGAGATTTTTCCGAAGAAGATTTGTTCTGCAGCGCGGCCTCCCAATGTCATGCACATAGAATCTAACAATTGTTCTGTGCGATATAAGTATTGTTCTTTGGGCAGGTATTGAGCATATCCTAAAGCGGCTACACCTCGAGGCACGATGGATACTTTTAACAATGGATCTGCGAATTCCAGGAACCAGCCAGCAACGGCATGGCCAGCTTCATGGTAAGCAACTATTTTCTTTTCTTCAGGAGAAATGATTTTATTTTTCTTTTCAAGTCCACCAATTACTCTATCAATGGCATCTTGAAAATCTTTCATTTCTACTTGTTCTTTCCCTCTACGTGCAGCGATTAAAGCAGCTTCGTTACACACGTTGGCAATTTCTGCACCAGCGAAACCTGGGGTTTGCGTTGCCAATCTATGAGCATCTACATCAGAGGCAAGTTTGGTTAAGGGTTTTAGGTGAACATGGAAAATCTGTTCTCTACCTACAATATCAGGACGATCCACACTAATTTGACGATCAAAACGACCGGGTCTCATCAGTGCGCTGTCAAGGATATCTGCTCTATTGGTAGCAGCCATTATAATTACGCCGGAATCGGTTCCAAAACCATCCATTTCTGCCAACAATTGATTGAGTGTATTTTCTCTTTCATCGTTGGAGCTTTGGATAAGGTTTTTACCACGTGCTCTACCGATGGCATCAATTTCGTCTATAAAAATAATTGCGGGGGCTTTTTCTTTGGCTTGTTTGAACAAGTCTCTCACTCTACTGGCACCAACACCAACGAACATTTCCACGAAGTCTGAACCAGAAAGAGAGAAGAAAGGAACGCCGGCTTCACCAGCAACAGCTTTTGCTAGCAGGGTTTTACCTGTACCTGGAGGTCCCACCAACAATACGCCTTTTGGAATTTTAC
>JACCDQ011138328.1_pt1 | contig 10426 bp, 6 predicted proteins | sample 7446031 | NCBI WGS metagenome assembly JACCDQ01 (sample SAMN15323442, study PRJNA562643) | freshwater metagenome | isolation source: river surface water | place: USA:Blue River Watershed | collected 2017-08-17
TGAAGATGCTGGTGCAGGTCAGCCTGACCAGCGCCCTGGGCACGCTGGTCTTCGGCGACATCAGCGGCCTGCTGGCCAGCGCGCCGCTGCTGCTGGGCCAGCTGGCCTGGTCGCGCGAGGCCGAGCGCGAGGCCGACGTCAGCGCCCTGGAGCGGCTGCGCGCGCACGGCCTGGACGGCGAGCCGATGGCGCGGCTGCTGGAGCGGCTGGCTGGCGGGAATGAGGGCGGCGGGAACGAAGGCGGCGGCAGGGGCTCCGAGCTGCTGTCGAGCCACCCGGACCATGCCGAGCGCATCGCCTGGTTCCGGCGGCCTGGCTGACCGTCCCGACGCCCGTCGTATCCTTCCACCCCATGCTGATCGACTTCTTCTACACGCTGCGCAGCGCGAAGCTGAAGGTCTCGGTGACCGAGTTCCTGGCGCTGCTGGAGGCCCTGCGCGCCGGTGTGCTCGATGACGACGAGGGGCCGACGGTGGACAAGTTCTATCACCTCGCCCGCACCGTGCTGGTCAAGGACGAGACCCAGTTCGACAAGTTCGACCGGGCCTTCGGCGCCTACTTCAAGGGCGTCGAGATGCTGACGGACTTCACCGCCGAGATCCCGCTGGACTGGCTGCGCCAGACGCTCGAACGCGAGCTGAGCCCCGAGGAGCGCGCGCGGATCCAGAAGCTCGGCTGGGACGAGCTGATGGAGACGCTCAAGAAGCGCTTCGAGGAACAGCAGGGCCGCCACGAGGGCGGCAGCAAGTGGATCGGCACGGGCGGCACCAGCCCCTTCGGCCACGGCGGCACCAACCCGCAGGGCATCCGCATCGGCGGCAAGAGCCGCAACCGCAGCGCCGTCAAGGTCTGGGAACAGCGCGCCTACCGCGACTACGACGACACCGTCGAGCTGGGCACGCGCAACATCAAGGTCGCGCTGCGCCGGCTGCGCCGCTTCGCCCGCGAGGGCGAGGCCACCGAGCTGGACCTGGACGGCACCATCCACAAGACCGCCGCCAACGCCGGGATGCTGGACATCCAGCTGGTGCCCGAACGTCACAACCGCATCAAGGTGCTGCTGCTGATGGACGTCGGCGGCACGATGGACGAGCACATCCAGCGCGTCGAGGAACTGTTCTCGGCCGCCAAGAGCGAGTTCAAGCACCTGGAGTTCTTCTACTTCCACAACTGCGTCTACGACCACCTGTGGCGCAACAACCGCCGTCGCCACGCCGAGAAGATGCCGACCTGGGACGTCATCCGCAAGTTCAACAAGGACTGGAAGCTGGTGTTCGTGGGCGACGCGACGATGAGCCCCTACGAGATCCTGCAGGCCGGCGGCAGCGTCGAATACAACAACGCCGAGCCCGGTGCCGAATGGCTGCAGCGGCTGACCCACGCCTTCCCGCAGCACGCCTGGATCAACCCCGAGCCGCAGGGCGTCTGGGACTACCGCCAGAGCATCTCCATCGTGCAGCAGCTGGTGCAGCAGCGCATGTACCCGCTGACGCTGGCCGGCCTCGAACAGGCCATGCGCCAGTTGTCGAAGTGAGCCGGACGACCCGTTCGGCACCGACCTGGCTGACGGCGCTGGCGGCCCTCGCGCTGGCCGTGCTGCCGCACGCGGGGCGGGCCCAGGTCGTGGCGATCGAGACCGACCGGGCACCCGATGCCGAGCTCGATGCGGCGAGCGATCCGGACGCGGACGCCACCGATGCCGCCGTCGAGGACACCCTCAGCGCCGAGCAGCGTGCGCAAGAGCAGCGCTACGTCACCTGGCAGCTCGACATCCGCGGCGTCGAGCCCAACCTGCGCGCGCTGCTGCGCCGGCACCTGGACCTGGCCCGCTACGAGGACCTCGCCGAGGCCGAGCGCATCACCCGCATCGAGCTGACCCGCCTGATGGCCGCCGCGCCGGCCCAGGCCCGCAAGCTGCTGGAGACCGAGGGCCACTTCAACGCCCGCGTCGCCACCCAGGTGCTGGAGCCGACCGGCGGGACGACCGCCGCGACGCCGTCTGGCGCAGCCTCCGCCGCCACCGCCAGGCCGCTGGCGCTGCAGGTCGTCATCGACATCGACCCCGGCGTGCGCACCACCGTGGGCGAGGTCCGGGTGGAGGTGCAGGGCCCGCTGGCGGTCGACGCCGAGGCCGGTGACGCCGAGGCCCGCGCGCTGGTCGACCGCCTGCGCGAGAGCTGGTCCCTGCCGCGCGGCAGCGCCTACACCCAGCGCGGCTGGGCCGATGCCAAGGCCGGCCTGATCGCCACCGGCCGCACCCAGGCCTATGCCGCCATCCAGCTCAGCGGCAGCGTGGCCCAGATCGACACCGAGGGGCAGCGCGCCGACCTGTTCGTGATCCTCGACAGCGGCCCGCGCTTCCGCTTCGGCGAGCTGCGCTTCGAGGGGCTGGACCACATCCGCCCGGACGCCATCGAGGCGCTGGTCAACTTCGAGCGCGGCGAGCCGCTCAAGGAGCAGACGCTGCTCGACTTCCAGGACCGGCTGGTCAAGTCCAGCCTGTTCGACAACGTCAGCGTGCTCTACGAGCCCGACCCGGAACTCGCCCCGGCCATGCCCGTGACGGTGCGGGTCAGCGAGCAGTCGCTGCAGCAGGCCACCTTCGGCGTCGGTGCGTCGGACCTGAGCGGGCCGCGCATCACGCTCGAACACCTGCACCAGCGCATCGCCGGCTACGGCTGGCAGGCCAAGACCCGGCTGCAGCTCGGCCGCAGCGCGCAGTCGCTGTCGCTGGACCTGACCTCGCACCCGCAGCCCGGCCCGTATCGCAACCTGGTCGGCGCGGCGCTGACCCGCACCGACGCCAGCGGCCTGCGCGTCACCAACGAGCGGCTGCGACTCGGCCGCACGCAGGACACCGAACGCATCGAGCGGCTCTACTTCGTCGAATGGCAGCGCGCGATGACGCGCGACCTCGACTCGGGCCTGATGACCGACGACACCAAGGCCGCGACCGTCAACTACCACTGGGTCTGGCGCGACCTGGACCACCCGATCCTGCCGACCCGCGGCTTCAGCCTGTCGGCCGAGACCGCCGCCGGCCGGTCCTACGCCAGCACCGACAACAGCGGCTTCTTCGGCCGCCTGACCGGACGCCTGACCGGCTACTGGCCGCTGGGCGCGTCCTGGTACGGACAGGGCCGCGTGCAGTTCGGCCAGGTCTTCGCCAGAGAGGCCGTCGCGGTGCCCTTCACGCTGCTGTTCCGCGCCGGCGGCGACGACTCGGTGCGCGGCTACAGCTACCAGACGCTCGGCCCGAAGGACGCCAACGGCAGCGCGGTCGGCGGTCGCGTGCTGGGCACCGGCAGCATCGAGCTGGCGCGGCCGTTCTCGGCCAGCACCCCCGCCTGGTGGGGGGCCGTGTTCGTCGACGCCGGCAACGCCGCCGAGCGCTGGAACGACTTCCGCAATGCCTACGGCGCCGGCTTCGGCGTGCGCTGGCGCAGCCCCGTGGGCCCCCTGCGCATCGACCTCGCCTGGGGCGACCAGACCCAGCGCTGGCGCCTGCACTTCAACGTCGGCGTGACGTTCTGACCGGCCGTTTGCTGTCCATGCCGACCGACGACTCCCGCCCATCCGCAGCCCCTGCCGAGCCGGTGCGCACCCGGCCGCTGCCGGTGCGCCGGTGGTGGAGCCGCGGCCACCTGCTGATCGGTGCGCTGCTGGCGCTGGTCGTGGCGCTGGCCGCGCTGCTGGCCAGCCTGCCCTACGGCACGGCCGGCACGCGCTGGCTGCTCAACTGGGTCGCGCCGGTGTTCGGCCTGCAGGCCGAGTCGCCACAGGGCGCGCTGATGGACCCGGACTTCGCGCTCGAACGCCTGGTCATCGAACTGCAGCCCGGCCTGAGCCTGGACCTCGAACAGCCGCGCTGGCAAGGCATGCGCTGGCGCTGGCAGCCGCGCGAGGGCGACGTCGCCGGCCACCCGGCGCTGCAGGCCGCGCACGTCAGCGCCCGCCGCGCCACGCTGCGCGACAGCCGCCCCCGCAGCCCCGATCCGCTGACCCTGCCCGCCCAGCTGACGCTGCCCTTCGCGCTGGATGTCGAACGTGTCGAACTGGCCGAACTGGCCCTGCCCGACCGGCTCGCCCAGCCCCTGACCGACCTGTCCGGCCGCCTGCACCTGGCCCCCGGCCGCAGCGGCGTGCACCGGGCCGACCGGCTGCAGGCCCGCTGGGACCGGCTGCAGCTGGAGACCGGCAAGCTCGCGCTGCAGGCCGATGCGCCGATGACGCTGAGCGCCCACGTCGATCTGCGGCCGGCGGATCCACGTCCGGCTGATCCAGCGCCCGGCCCCGCCCTGCCCGACTGGCGGCTCCAGGCCAGCGCCGACGGCCCGCTGGCGGATTTCCGCATCACCGCCGAGCTGCGCGCGGCCGGCCAGTCGCTGGACGGCCATGCCCGCATCCAGCCCACCCTGGCGATGCCGCTGACGCAGCTCAGTGCCGACCTGAGCGCGCTGGACCTCGGCGCGCTGGCCAGCAACCTGCCGCGCACCGCGCTGACCGGTCGCATCGACCTGCAGCTCGACCCGGCACCGGCCGGCCGCGCCGCCGAGCCGCTGCACCTGCAGGTCCGGCTCGACAACGCCCTGTCGGGCGACTGGCAGGACCGCCGCCTGCCCGTCCACCGCCTGCTGCTGGACGCCCGCGGCGACCTGCGCCAGGTCGACCAGGGCCGCGTCGGCGCGCTGCAGCTGTCGCTGGGCTCGCCGCGCGCACCGGCGGGCACGCTGTCGGCGACCGGCCGCTGGGCCCTGATCGGACAGGGCCGCGAGCGCCGCATCGACATCGACCTGAACGCCGAGCTGGCCAACCTGCAGCCCCAGCGCCTGGCCCCCGCCAGCCCGCCGCTGCAGGTCGGCGGCCCGCTGACGCTGCAACTTGGCCTGCCCTGGCCGGACGGCGGCACGGCGCCGCGCGGCTTCCAGGCCCACGGCCAGACCCGTCTGACCGGCCAGCTCATCGGCGCCGGCCTGCCCGCCGTCACGCTAGCGCTGGAGGCCGACGCCAGCGAGCAGCAGTTGCGCATCGACAGCCTGCAGGCCGATGCCGGCGGCGCGCGCCTGACCGCCAACGGCACGCTGGCGCGGCGCGCCGGCCAGCTCGCGCTGCAATGGCGCAGCACGCTGCGCGACTTCGACCCGGCGATCTGGTGGCCGCGCGCCGCGCTGCAGAACCCCGCCGACGCGCTGGACCGCCTGCTCGCCGCCGGCCCGCACCGCCTGAACGGCACGCTCGATGCCGACGTCGCCCTGCCCGCCAAGGCCGGCCGCGACCTCCCCGCCCTGGGCCAGTTGCGCGGTCAGGCCCGCCTGGCGCTGCAACCCGGCATCTGGGCCGGTGTGCCGCTGTCGGGCGCGCTGGAACTCGACGGCACGCCGCAGGCCGCCTCGGCCCTGTCGCAGGCCCACATGCGCCTGAACCTGGAACTGGGCGCGCCCGAACACGCCACCCGGCTCGCGCTCAGCGGCGACATCGACCCGGTCGGCACCCGCGACCACTGGCAGTTCAGCACCGACAGCAGCGACCTGGCCGTCTTCAACCCCTGGCTGCGCCTGATCGACCCGGCCCGCGCCGTCGTGCTGGCCGGACGCGGCGATGCCGAGCTCACGCTCGACGGCCGCTGGCCGCAGCTCGCCAGCCGGGGCCGCGTGCAGATCCCCGAGCTGTCGGGCAGCGGCATCGGCCGGCTCGCCGGCCTGAAGGGCCAGTGGCAGGTCGGCACCGGCGCGAACGACCCGGTCGAGATCGACGGCGGCATCGACGAGGCCGAACTCGCCGGCTGGCGCCTGCGCCGCGCCACGCTGCAGACGACCGGGCGCGGCGAGGCCCACCAGTTGCGCGCCCGCATCGACGAGCTGACACGGCGCGTCGCGGCGGGGAACGGGAACGGGAACGGGGCCGGCAACGGTGCCAGCAACGGCAACGGCAACGGCGCCAGCAACGGCACCGGCACCGCCCTCACCCCCCTGGCCACCGAACTCGACACCGCCGGCGGCTGGCAGATCGACCTGCGCAGCGCCCGGCTGGTCTGGCAGGGCCGCATCGAACGCTTCGAGCTGCGCGAGCGCGACACCCCGCGCAGCCTCACCGCCGCCAGCCTGACCGGCAACAGCGGCCTGCTGCCGCGCCCGCTGCGGCTCACGCTGGACCCCACCCGCATCACGCTGGACCAGTCGCCCGCGCGCACCGACCTGACGCTGGGCGAGACCCGCGCGCACTTCGGCGACATCCACCTCGCGCTGCGCCAGTTCAGCTGGCAGCAGGACCGCAGCGGACCCGAATCGATCGAGCGCCTGAGCCTGCGCAGCCAGCTCGACGCGATCGAGGTCGCGCCCATCCTGCAGCGCATGCAGCCCGGCTTCGGCTGGGGCGGCGACCTGCGCATCGGCGGTCACATCGACCTGCAGGCCGGGCCGGAGCGTTTCGCCCTCGACGCCAGCGTGCACCGCGAGTCCGGCGACCTGCGCGTGACCGATCCGGACAACCCCAAGAACCCGCAGCGCCTGGGCCTGGCCGACCTTCGTCTGGCCCTGAACGCCCAGGACGGCCGCTGGCGCCTGACCCAGCGCATCAGCGGCGGCAACCTCGGCCGGCTCGACGGCGAGCAGAGCCTGCAGACCGACCGCGCCGCCTGGTGGCCCGACCGGCAGGCGGTGGTCGACGGCCGCATGGACCTGCAGATCGCCCAGCTCGGCAACTGGGGCCGCTGGCTGCCGGCCGGCTGGCGGCTGTCGGGCCGTCTGGGCGGCAACGCCCGCATCGCCGGCAAGCTCGGCCAGCCCGAGCTGAGCGGCGAACTCGTCGGCCAGCGCATCGCGGTGCGCAACCTGCTGCAGGGCGTGGACTGGAACGACGCGCAGATGCAGGTCCGCTTCGACGGCGCGCGCGCCCGCATCGACACCCTGAGCCTGCGCGCCGGCGAGGGCCGCGCCACGGCCACCGGCGAGCTGACGCTGGGCGAGTCCCCTCGCCTGACGCTGCAGGCCCGCGCCGACAAGTTCGCCGCGCTGCAGCGGGTCGACCGCCGGCTGGTCGTCAGCGGCGACGCGCTGCTCAAGCTCGACGGCCGCGGCACCGCACTGAGCGGCAGCCTGAAGGCCGACGAGGGCCGCATCGACTTCAGCAACGACGACGCCCCCAGCCTGGCCGACGACGTCGACGTCCAGCGCCCCGAAGAAGCCGCCGCCCGCGCCGCCGCCCAGCAGCGCGATCCGCGCATCAACCAGGTCGACCTGAAGCTCGACCTCGGCCCGTCCTTCATGCTCAAGGGCCGGGGCCTGAACACCCGCCTGGCCGGCGACCTGCGCCTGACCAGTCCGGGCAACAAGTTCGCGCTGACGGGGGTGATCCGCACCGACGAGGGCACCTACGCCGCCTACGGCCAGAAGCTGGAGGTCGACCGCGGCGTCATCACCTTCATCGGCCAACCCGAGAACCCGCGCCTGGACATCGAGGCCACCCGCTCCGACCTGGAAGACGTGCGCGTGGGCGTGCTCATCACCGGCACCGCGCAGGCCCCGCGCGTGCGGCTGTTCAGCAGTCCCACGATGACCGACACCGACAAGCTGTCCTGGCTGCTGCTCGGCCGCGCCTCGGACGGCCTGGGCCGCACCGACCTGGCCCTGCTCCAACGCGCGGCCTTTGCGCTGCTGACCGGCGAACAGGACTCCCCCTCCCTGATCGAGCGCATCGGCCTGGACGAACTCTCGGTGCGCCAGGCCGAAACCGGCGACACCCGCGAGACGGTGGTCACCCTGGGCAAACAACTCAGCCGCCGCTGGTTCGTCGGCTACGAACGCAGCCTCAACGCCGCCGCCGGCAACTGGCAACTCATCTACCGCGCCGCCCAACGCTTCACGCTGCGCGCCCTGTCAGGCAACGAAAACGCGCTGGACCTGATCTGGACGTGGAAGTGGGGCGATGACGTGCTGCCGCCGGAGCTGCTGCCGCCGGGGGGGTTGATGCCGGGTGGGGTGAAGGGTGGGGCTTCGGGGGCCGGGCCCTGACGCAGCGCTGGCGGGGGGCGTTCTGAACCGTCCGGCAGGCGTATGGACGTCAACGGCGGCACTAACGCCGCTGAATCCACGGATCGCGTCGATGCCTTCATGGCCTGTCTTGGCAAGTTGACGGACTGTCAACTGAGTCGTCAGCAATCGCCGCAACGGTCGGCGAATAGCTACTGCATGAATGTGCAGTTGACCGGGGGAGAGGGCAGATGCGAAAAGCACATGGGCAATGTCAGGTGCACACGATCAGGAAGACGGGCGCCGTGTTGGGCGAAAGTTTGGTATCGCCCGTAACGCATTAGATTTAACAGTTTAACTATGCAAGACACTCGATACTCGTTCGGAATGGCAGGTCAAAGCCACTTTCTGCGACCTGCTGCAGACGTGCAGAAAGAAGTTCTTGAACCATTCTTCGAAACTGATGGCTGGCAGTTCGATAGCAACTTCTTTACGCAAATACCGGCCCTCCAGCAATCCAAAGCCCCAATGGCATTGGGAGGCCTAGAAATTTCCGGGATAGTCATGTGCTTCATCGGCACATGCTTTGCACAAAAGGTCTTCGACGAAGTCTATGAGAGGACGCTAAAGCGCCCCATTGGCGAGCAACTCGACAGACTACTCAACGTCGTGGAAGCTCCAGCCGGGAAGTCGATTGAGTTTCGCGACATCATCTACCTCGAAGATATTGATCTGGTTGTAGTCATACGCGCAATCGCCCGCAAGGACTACGGACAAGAGATTCAAAGGCAAGTGATGCAAGCACATCGCGTAGCCCACAGCTACATCGAGCAGCATGGTCGAAAAGCACCGATCCATTGTCACAAGATTGAAGAAGGGCAAATAGCGATAGAACCAGACCTGTTCTCCACGCTGGAGCAGATCAAACAACACGACCGGGCTCAACTCAAGACCACCTGGCACAGGTGAAATCCAACCCCTCTCACAAGGACTTCCCCGCGATCCGCCCCCCGTGGCATGCACTTGATTTCTGGACAACCACTTCAAGCCTTACGCCTTGAATCCACATCATGATCAGGAGCAGACTGCCCATCCACAAACGGCCGTGCGCGTCGTGACATGGCGCTTTCCCAACTACGAACCGATCAGCAGGGTCGAGTTGCCAACTGTTGTGGGCGTCATGGCCCTTGCCAAGGCTATACGCACCAGCGCCGCCTTGCCCGCCTCATCAACGCCGAGCAACGCGAACATCGCCTTAGCGAGATCGATGCCCACATGCACAATGGTCATGACCATCCTCTTTCGACAGTTGTGAGTTGATGAGCGTTCGCGACACCATCGTCTCGCATCGGGACGGGGATGTCCCTCTCATTCGTTAAGAAGCCTATGTATATCGCACAAATATTCCATAGCATCCCTGACGTAATTTGGTCCGGAATAATCGCCTCCTTCCTCACCCTTAGTGGGGTGCTTATCTCAAACCGGAGTAACACAACGCGCCTCAAGACACAACTCGCGCACGATCGTGAGGAAAGATTTAAGGAACGCACCCAGAGCCTGCGTCGCGATGTTTATTTAAAGACATCAGAGGAGCTTGTCAAGCTGAATGCATTTCTTGCGTCTTTGCCTCAACAGGACATAGCCAAGGGCAACCTAGGGGACGGGTTCGTTGGCTTTCAAACTGCATCAGCCCGACTACAACTGGTGGCAGAGCCGCAAACGACTCTATTAGCCATGCGCCTCTCGGCCACCTATGGAGAGCTATTTCTTGAGCTCATGCAGCACATCATGATCCTCGGCAAAGCAAAGGTAGACATACAAGTCGCGGATGATCTGTACACCAAAGCAAACAATGAGGTGCAGCGCATTCTTTCTGCCATGTCCCAGCACAACGAAACTGGGAAGACTGACCAGCAGGCATTTGAAGTACTTCGACGTAGTTTTTCATTTAACCAAGATCAGGCCTCCAAGTTTGCGGCTGATCGATCCGCAGGTTGGACCGCATTCAACCAGGGCAATATTGCATTCATGCGACACCTCTTTTCGCGCCTACGCGAGATTGCACCCCAACAAATGAAACTAATGGCAGAAATTCGTCGCGACCTTTCGCTTAACGGTGATCTATCTGAAGTCGAGTCAGAAATGCAAAAACAGCTTGATCGCATGACAGAGAAATTCAGCATATTCCTGCAGTCAATGGACTCGGAAGTTTCCTAACTGGGCGGTCAAGCGGAAGCCAACATTGGCCATGGCTTTGTGGTTTTCATAGTCAGAGTTGGTGCCCTCTGCCCAATCGGGCTCCGGCGCCGCTTACGTCGAGCATTGAGCAACCGCATCCGAGCATGGAATCCGCACTCAAGCTGGACCACTATGGTCGGATAGCCACCATCCAAACAATTGCCCACGCCCGCCCCTTCACCCCACCTCCACAACCCTCACCCACCAAGCCTGCACCTCCA
>JACCDQ011319612.1_pt1 | contig 10426 bp, 12 predicted proteins | sample 7446031 | NCBI WGS metagenome assembly JACCDQ01 (sample SAMN15323442, study PRJNA562643) | freshwater metagenome | isolation source: river surface water | place: USA:Blue River Watershed | collected 2017-08-17
CTTTAGCGTCAGTTAAATTTGAGAGCCCCTTAAAACTAATTAAATTTTTATTTTTCTTAGAGTACTCCAAATAAATTGGCTGAACGACTTGTCGCAAAAATATATTTTGCGGAGAAATCTTGAAGGCTACAATATCCTCTGCCTCACTTTTTTTCTCTATATTAAATTTAAAGTAATCAAACTTACTGGTTACTACGATTGAAATATTTTTAGAGCCTTTCAGTAATTGATCAAAATTTAAAACAATAAAATTATGGAAGCCTTGGCCTGAAATCATCGTTGAATCTAATAACAAACTTTGCTCTTCATTTGATTCTTTACTTTGACGTTTGATGATTAAACTCAAGCCATTAGAAATCTTAGTGGTTTCAACCAAATTAAATCTAGAATCTTTAAATGTAGATTCTGGAACAAATAAATTCTTTTCAAAATCCGAAGTGATCTCAGCAAACGCAAGATTGGTCTTCGGAAAGAGGTATTCCGTCTTTAATTTTTTATAACTTCCGTTTTCGTTTATAAAAGGAGTGTGTCTTTCAATGTAAGTCAATTGACCATTAACAAAAGCATTGCCAATAATCATTTCCGCCTTAATTGAAAAAATAAAGAAAGAAATTAATGTAAACATAAATATTCCTATGGCAGTTTTCTGATATTTAAAACTACCTCTCCTAAATCAATGTTAAATTTAGACATATATGACTGATTGAGCATGTTGTTTTCATCGATTAAATACATCCAGTCGTCAAAATGAACTTGATATATTTTTCCATCAACATCTAAATTCAGATCATAATTCCATTTTAAAGTATTACCTACAACTTCACCGATTGCCTCACCGACAACATCATCGGCAGTCCCAATAAATTTATTTTCTGAAACTTTCTTTAGTTTCCAAACTCGCTTAGAAGTTGTTCCGTCATTATACTTAAAGTCTTCATTTAAAATACCTTGCCCATTAGTCCAAGTGGTTTGCATATCTACGACAAAAGTTTTTTTAACTTTGCCAAATCGATCCTTAAAAAAACCATGGGCAATCATCTTGCCATTAAAAAACTTTTCAAAATTAAGTTCTGGTTTTTGACCGGCATATTCTTTGATTGATGTCGAGCAACTAACCAATAAAAATGCCACTAATAGCAAACTAATTCTCTTCATCGATCCTCCTAAAATACTTTATCAATAACAACAGCAAGACCCAAAAGAGTCCGTGTAAAATAAGCGTTTTATAATTTAATGTATAATCAATTAATTCAAATTTACTCGCTCCTATATAGGAGATCGGTCCGCCGACAAGGCCCATGATAGATAAAATACTCCAATGAAAGTTCCAAATTTTTTTTAAGGAATAATTTAGAGTTGAAGTGAAAATTGGCCAAATGAGAAAGAGCCAAAGAAAATAGTTCTTTTTAAGTATAAAGATATGTTGCCAATGAAAAAACAAATCTCCGATTATTCCAAGCATTGCTACACTTAAAATAAATCGCAATTCTTTTTTTATTGAGTCTAATTTTTTTAGATAAACAAAATAATGAATAAAAAAATAAATTATACTGATTAAAATCAATAAAAGATTCGACTCTATTTTCGCAAAATAAAGCACCGACCACCAAGCAATATAGAAAGAAATTAAGTTAACCCACATAACGATACTTTAACTCATTCCTTACAAAAAAGATGAGGGGCCCCTAAAACGTCTACTTTTTGTCTAAGCTCATATACAAGAATTAGTGCTAGATTAGCGTATGGAAAAAAAACAACAACCTAAAGTCGCGATAATTGGTTCTGGAATAGCTGGTTTAGGCTTTGCCTATATAGCCCAACACAACAATTGGGATATCACTCTCTATGAAAAGAATCATTACTTTGGTGGCCATAGTAATACTATAGATCTGGAAATCAATCAAAAAACCATCCCCGTGGACACTGGATTTCTAGTGCATAATAAAATTACTTACCCCAATCTTATTCAACTTTTTGAACAACTTAAAGTTGAAATTGTCGATTCTGAAATGTCTTTGAGTGTAGGTCTGGATGAAAGCGATTTTGAATGGGGTGGAAATAATCTTGATACCTTGTTTGCTAAAAGAACAAATATTTTCAATTTTAAATTCTACCGCTTTATAAAAGAGATTTTAAAATTTAATAAATCGGCCAATGAATATCTAAATTGGGCAAAGGCAGATACGACTCGAACACTTGAAGATCTGCTAAACCAATTTAAATTTCATCAAGAAATTAAAGAATGGTATATCATTCCAATGGCCGCAGCGATTTGGTCAACGCCTGCTAATAAAATATTAGAATTTCCCGCTCACACTTTTTTAACTTTTTCACTCAATCATCATTTATTACAAGTCAACGATCGCCCAACATGGCGAACGATCAAAAATGGCTCGCGAAATTATGTCAAAAAAATCACTGATTTGATTGAGAAGAAATATTTAAATGCGGAAGTTAAAAGTGTTGAGTATAAAAATAACTTGGTCTATATCACTTGCAATGATGAAATTAAAGAATTTGATAAAGTGATTTTTGCGAATCATCCAGATGAAGTTTTAAATCTTATCAATAATACTGATGTTCAAATAAAAGATGTCCTTTCTAATTTTGTTTACGAAAAAAATACTGCTTATGTACATCGCGATACGACTTTTCTTCCGAAAAGAAAAAAATTATGGTCGGCATGGAATTATATTCACTCAAAAAAACATAAAAAAGTTACTGTCAGTTATTATATTAATAAACTTCAGCCACTAGAAACTACAGAGCCGGTGATTGTCACTTTAAATCCCCATCGGCCAGTTGATCCATTAAAAACTTGGAAAGTTATCGAATATGCTCACCCGCTATTTGATACGAAAGCAATAAATGCGCAAGCTAAAATTAAAGACATACAAGGAATTCAAAATATGTACTTTGCAGGTGCATGGACACGTTATGGATTTCATGAAGATGGTCTACGATCGGCTGTGGTTTTAGCTAAACAATTAAACTTAAAGATACCGTGGAATGAAGTTATTTAACGCCAAAATATATTCAGGTAAGGTTTTCCATTTGCGTACTTCTGTGAAAGTGCATCAATTCACTTACCCTACAATTTTCATTAAATTTTCTTTACTCAATATAGATAAATATAAAAATATTTTTTTTAGTATTAATCGATTCAATTTATTTAGTTTTAATTTTATTGATCATGGATATCGCGACGGCAGCTCACTCATTACCTTTGCTAAAGATAAATTAAAAAAAGAAAATATTGATCCTGAATTTGAAGATATCGTGATTCAAACCTATCCCAGAATATTGGGATATGTTTTTAACCCAGTTAGTTTTTGGGAGTTTTATAAAAATGGTCAAGTCTATGCCAGACTTGCTGAAGTGAATAATACCTTTGGTGAGACCAATACCTATGTGATAACAGGGCTCGATCAAAATTACATGAAAACTCTGCATGTAAGTCCATTTAATCAAATTGAAGGGCATTATCGATTCTCTTTTTCAAACAGTGAAAATCAAGTAAAATCTAGCATTGAGTATTTTGTTAATTCCAAGGTTTTATTGTTTGCCTCAATTACAGGTAAGGCCAAAGAATTCACTTCATTGAATCTCTTCTTCACTTTTTTAATTTATCCCATACATAATTTAGCGGCGATTTTTTTCATTCATTATGAAGCGCTCTTTTTATATCTTAAAAAAATACCATTTCATGGAAAACAGGGAGTTAAACATGACCACACAACCTAATATAAAAAATTTAAACATTCCAGGTGAAGCTAAAATCATTCTGGATGCTTTTTTAAAAATCAAATATGGTAAATTCACTCTGATTACTCCTGAAAAGCTTGCTATTATGCACGAAGGTGAAAATCCAGGTCCTGAAATAACTTTGGAAATTTTTGATTGGAATGTTTTTACAGAAATATTAAATAAATCTGATATCGGACTAGCAGAATGTTATATGGATGAAAAAATCAAAATCTCTTCTATTGCTAATTTGATTGAACTCTCTATTTTAAACGAATCCGTATTCAAAAAAGCTTTTATGGGTAATTTAACTAAAATTTTATTTTACCGATTAAAACATGAGGCGCGAGAGAACTCACTCTTTGGATCAAAAGAAAATATTCGTGAGCATTATGACTTAGGAAATGATTTTTACTCTTTGTGGCTCGATCAAAGCATGACCTACTCTTCAGGCATTTTTAAAAATCAAGCTGAAACTCTGTTACAAGCGCAATCTAATAAATATCAATCAATGCTTGATTTAGTTGAGGCCAAAGCTGGGGATCACATATTAGAAATTGGATGTGGTTGGGGCGGTTTTTTAGAATATGCTGGAAAAAAAGGAATTAAAGTTACTGGCATCACTATTTCAAATGAACAATATCAATTCGCCCAGGAAAGAATCAAAAGAGAAAAACTTGAAGATTTTTGTAGCGTAAAAATTTGCGACTATAGAGAACTTGAAGGGCAATTTGATGCGGTAGTTTCAATTGAAATGATTGAAGCCGTAGGAGAAAAATATTGGCCAACTTATTTTCAGACTTTTAAAAGAGTTTTAAAACCCAATGCCCTTTTTGCGATTCAATCAATTGTGATTCAAGATCATTTCTTTGATAACTATAAAAAGGGAACCGACTTTATTCAGCAATATATTTTTCCTGGCGGCATGCTTTTGTCTCCAAAAACCTTGAGAGCTCTAACGCAAAAAGAAGGTTATCAATTTAAAAAAGAAATCTCTTTCGGTTTAGATTATGCAGAAACTTTAAATCGATGGAATAAATCCTTCCAAGAAAAACTAAATGAAGTTAAAGCTTTAAACTTTGATGATCGCTTTATACGAATGTGGGAATTTTACCTCGAGTATTGCGAAGGTGCATTCAAAGCAAAAAGAATTGATGTCTTACAATTCGCTGCTAAAATTTAGTTAATGCGCGTTTCAATTCGTCGATCTGGAATCAGCCAAATAATGGCCACCAGAAAAAATATGCCAAAAGCGATGATGGGAAACCAAAAAGAAAGCGCTGTTCCTAGAACATACAATAAAAGCGAACCGTGTTCTTTTAATTTATTTCCTACAGCTTGGTGGATAACCGAATCTGTATCGTGATTTTTTAATAGTGAAAGCGTGACCATATAATAACTAAAAGCACATCCTAATAAAATAATTCCATAAAGACTTACGGTTAAACCAGTAAAATGATTTTCACCCATCCAGCCTGAAGCGAAGGGAATCAAAGACAACCAAAAAAGCAAAAATAAATTTGACCAAAGAACTTTGCCATCAACTTTTTTCACGGTCTGAAATAAATGATGATGATTGTTCCAATAAATTCCAACATAGATAAAACTTAATACATAACTAATAAAGACTGGTACCAGTTCAAGTAGCGCTTCGAGTGTTGCCTCGTGTGGAACTTTTATCTCTAGTACCATAATGGTAATAATAATCGCGATCACTCCATCGCTAAACGCTTCCAATCGATTTTTATTCATGCTTTTCTCTTTTTAGTTTTTTAGTTTACTGTTAAACTATTTTAAATAATTTTAAGTTAGTTTGGCAATGAACAAAGGCTTGTTATGAAAATCATTTTAACTGCTCTCTTTTCCATTTTATTTTTTTCAAGTTGCGCTCTCATTAAAGCACAGAACTGTACTGAAAATGCCGGTTATGAAAAAGGTTTAAACGATGCCAGAATGGGCCGCTTAATGTTTCTTGGCCAATTTGCCACATTATGTAGCGGGAAAGAAGTTGAAGTCGCTCAAAATGCCTATAAACTAGGCTACGAAGAAGGAAAAAAGAATTCTACTCCAACAATCAATCTGTCTTTTAATAAAGGCAAAGTTGGTTTTAGAGGTGCCTACCGTTGCAAAATCAATTATCAAAATCAAGATTTCGAAAGTGAAGCAGTCTCTGAACCAGAAGCTAGAAATCGTGTTTTAGATGAATGCTCTAAAAAAATCCCTGCTTGCCGAGGAATGGAAATGAGCGTTGCCTGCTTTAAAAACTAAAACAGGCAGACGCTCAATATTTTTATTTATCTAAAGCTTTGATAACTAATTTTGCAACTTCTGCTCCAGAATTTTGCTGTTGTCCCGTTATTAAATTTTTATCTTGGACCGCATGAGGCATGAAGGCCTTTTTGACAACAAACTTTGCTCCAAGTTTTAAAGCCTCATCTTCGATTCTAAACGGCATAACTTTTTTGCCAATCACTTGATCTGCAAAGTCTTCTTCAGAATTAGCAAAACCTGTAATCTTTTTTCCCTTAATAAATGGTTTACCAGCTTTATCTTTTAAATCTAACAAGAGAGCTGTTCCATGACAAAGAGCTGCTGTTGGTTTTCCCGCATTATAAAATTCTAAAAACAATTTTTGAAGCTCGGGATTATCTCTAAAAGTGAACATTGGAGACTGTCCACCTGCTACAATTATAGCTTTATAATTTTCAACTGAAACATTTGAAATAGGCATAGTGTTTTCCCACATTTTCATCAAATCTGGTGAATTTAAAAATCCTAAAGTAATAAGATCGTGTTTAGAATAACCAGATTTATCTCGCGGATCACTATATGCATCTAATTCCACTTTTCCACCTTTTGGACTGGCTACTTCTACGCTATAACCATTTTCAATCAAAGCTAAATAAGGATGGGTAAATTCCGCTCCCCAAAAACCAACTGGCCAACCTAATGTAGTTGAAACTGATGGATTGGCTACCACAATCAAGACCTTCCCTTTTGAATTTTGATTTTCACTAGCGAAAGCTTGAAACATTACGAGAAATAGAAAAATAAAAAAATTTAATTTCATCATAGACTCCTGATTAATTTCTTCTGTTTAAAGAGAAGGCAAAATCCCTTCCGATTCCATATTTGTACGCGGTTGATATCCATAATAGTGCAAATGGTTCTAATGATCGACTCGACTGAATTGGGCCTGAATCAATTGGCATAAAATCTATTTCGGTAATCATTGATGAAATTACATGCTTGGCTTTTTCATCATTCCCGCAAAAATACATGACGGACTTTCGGCCATCAATCACTGGATTTTCCATAATATTATACCCAACAGTATTAAATGCTTTTACCACTTTGGTTTGTGGAAGAAGGCGCTGTACATACTCACCTCCTGAATCTTCACCAGTAAAAAGTAAGCCAGATAAATCTGGTTTTAATGGATTGGTGCAATCAACCAAAATTTTACCAGTTAATGCATTAGAGTACTCCTTTAGAAATCCTTCAACAGCATTAAATGGCGTTGCTAAAAAAACAATCTCACTTTTCTCAATCGTCTCTAAAATTGATAAGACTTCGGCATTAGCGCCAATCGATTGTGCGATTTGATGCGAATCTTTTTTATTTAAATCCCTCACTCCTAAATAAATAGAATGCCCCTTTGAGCCAAACCTTTTGGCCAAAGTGCTACCAACTTGACCGATACCAATAAATCCCATTTTCATTTGAGCCTCCATTTTTTGTCTATTATCGACCAATTTAAAGATTGAAACCAGATAGCAAATATGAGAATATTTGTTCCATAATATGGAACAATACCCAAATCTCGAATCAGTTTTTTTGTTTGTGAAAGTTGTTGAAGCTTCAAGCTTTGCCAAAGTGACTCGTCAGTACAATATTCCAAAAGCAACATTAAGTAGAAAGATAAATCAGTTAGAAGATTTCTATGGAACACAATTAATAGTTAGAAACACTCGTCATATTCAGTTAACTGAAATTGGCCGAGAAATATTCCATAAATCTCATTCACTCTTATCTTTAGTAGAAGAAACTCAAAACACTATTTCAAAAACGAAAGAAAAACCTCACGGACAATTGCGAATTACTGCCGGAGTTGAATACGGCATAAGTGTCATCTCACCGATTGTAAATAATTACTTAAAAAAATTTCCCGATGTTAATATTGAACTTGATCTTACAGGACGCAGAGTTGATTTAATTTATGAAGGATTTGATTTAGGTATAAGAATTGGACCACTTGAAGATTCAACTCTGTCGATGCGAAAAATAGGTTCATTCAAATACGGACTTTTTTGTAGTCCAAAATTTTTAAATGAAAATAAACCTCTTAATATTGAAAAATTAAAACAACTCCCAACCATGGGGTTTACTAGAACAGGTAATAAAAAATCTTGGACACTTATTCACAATCTTGAAGAAAAAAAAATCGAAATCAACCCTCGAATTATTTCTAATAATTATTGGGCATTATTAAATTCGGCTGAGTCACACCTAGGTATCGTATTTATGCCAATGTTTCTCGCCCAAAAAAGCCTGGATCAAAAGAAAATTGTCCAAATATTACCAAGCTGGAATTCAGTTGAAATACCGATTCATTTTATTTACCCATCTCAAAAATATTTAAACAGCAAAGTAAGAAGTTTTATAGATTTTGCGATTGAAGAAATAAAATCAAAAAAATAAAAATTAAAGGAAATAATCCAATGATAAAATTTCAAATCCTCTTTTTTTCAATCATGCTGAACATTCAAGCTTCAAATCTCGTCATAAAAGATGGTATTTATCTTGATCAAAAAACCAATCAATTTCTTTTTTCAAGTCTAGACAAAAAAATCAATGATAAAGCTAAGTTTATTCCTCTTCATCAATTAAAAGAAATGGGATTGGGAAAATATTTATTTCTTTTTAAAGATAAAATGAAATGGGAAGAGGCCATTATTGCTGGCGGTTGTTTTTGGGGTGTTCAAGAATTATTTCGCACTCAAACCGGCGTCCTCTACTCTGAAGTTGGTTACACTGGTGGAAAAATAAAAAATGCAAAATACGACGATGTTAAAACGGGACTATCAGGCCACGCTGAAGCAGTGAGAGTTCTTTTTGATCCAAAGAAAACAAGCTTTCAAAACATACTGCTTTATTTTTTTAAAATCCATAATCCGACCACTATGAACCAACAAGGTAATGACATCGGAACTCAATATCGCTCAGAAATTTTTTATTTGAATGATGAACAACAAAAAATTGCCAATGCAGTCATTCAAAGAGTGGATCGCTCAAAAAATTGGGGAGCTCCGGTAGTCACTAAAGTTTCAAAAGCGAATGCTTTTTATCGTGGAGAAGAAAATCATCAAGATTATCTTGTGAAACACCCTGGAGGATACACGTGTCATTTCCCTCGCAAGTTCAACTTTTAAGTTCATTAAAGTGATATTAATTAGCTTTATAGCTAGTTTCTCTTAGATTTAAGTACCAACTACAGGCCTATAGTCCTCTTAGGAAGAGAAAAAGGAGGACGTTATGAAAAATGTAATTCTATGGATTGATAAAAATCACGCTCATTTATTTAATTCGTCTGAACAAGGAATTATTCCTGAAGGAGAAATTGATTTAAATAAAATCGATCATCACAATGGTGTAAAAAAAGATAAAAAAGACAAAGGTGAAGGTGTATTTTACAACGCCATCATAAAAAAGCTCTATGAATCTGAAAATGTAGTTGTCATTGGGCCTGGTATTGTTAAAGATAAATTTATTCATCACTGTGAGAAATTTGATCCAAGTTTGTTTAAAAAAATTATCGGATCGGAAATTTCAGGAAATAGATTAAAAGGATTTGATCTAGAATTTGCTTCAGAAAAGTATTTCGACTGGAAACTTTAAAATTTTAGAGTTTTTGGCAAAGGATTTTCTATGATCTTACAAAAAAAGTTACATTGCCAAAATCAATTGATCGGAAGAAGTCCTGAGGAAGATCAAAACAAGGAAGACAATCAATTAAAGATCTATCTGTTTATTTATGTTGTTACTTTGATTATTGTTATATTGTTATTTTCTAACTCAGAAGGCTTTGTTCAATCTGAAACTATTAAGTCTAGTGGTTTCATGAATTCAATCGGAACATTTGCTAGCTTAGTAGGGATTTTACTTGCGGTTGGTATTTTTTACTTAAGTGAAAAAGCTCAAAGAGAAATAAGGCGACTATCTCAAGAGATGCACTCCTTATCGATTATGGCTTACAAAAATCAAAGCTTGCAGCTGCTTTTAGATAATCACTTAAAGTCACCTAGAGACACTAAAGAAAGAAGGTATTGGCATTATCGCTTCTCATTTGAGAATTACGATACTTTGAGATTGAAGGTTTTAAATGATAAAAATGATAAAATAGATGAGTTTATCAAAGTAAAAATCATTGGAACTAACATTGCTCCATTTCAATCTCCCGCTGAAAACATCATTACTTATTTGTATGCGGTTGAGGTAATGGACTCTGTGGGAAACCTCATTCCATTAGGACCAGCATACTGTTCTTTTATTGATGGAAGAAATAAGATTTCACTTTCATGCAATCAATTAGATTTAATTGATCCGATGTATGAATTTGAAATAATAGGTCCTGATATCCTCCATTCAACTTGGGTTGGCGATATGCCTAAGTTCTTTAGCC
>JACCDQ010593077.1_pt1 | contig 10425 bp, 8 predicted proteins | sample 7446031 | NCBI WGS metagenome assembly JACCDQ01 (sample SAMN15323442, study PRJNA562643) | freshwater metagenome | isolation source: river surface water | place: USA:Blue River Watershed | collected 2017-08-17
CGGCCACACCCACAGCTACACCCACGGCCACACCCACAGCTACACCCACGGCCACACCCACAACTACACCCACGGCCACACCCACAGCTACACCCACGGCCACACCCACAACTACACCCACGGCCACACCCACAGCTACACCCACGGCTACACCAACGCCTACACCAACCCCGACTCCAGCCTGTGTACTCCCCAACATTATTGGTCTGAGTCGTTCGGCGGCCAAGGCCAAACTGGAGGCCGCGGGCTTCAAACTAGGCAACTGGAAAAAACGGGGCGGAAGCGGTTATATCAAGCGTCTATACCGCATTTCAGGTAAAAAATACTACTGTGGGGAGTCAATTGAATATGATGATTGATTTTTCGGCTCTTAACATTGAGTAACTTGCCCTTTTATTGAGGTCTTTCTATGGTTATTTCCTATCTAAAATTCGTTTTTCTGGGCCGTCAAAGACCGGATGCTTTCGGATTTACTTTAACGGAAAATCTGGTGGCATTACTGATTCTTGTCATTACGCTATCAGCCATCTCCTCTGGTTTTATGGGGTTCACAATGGAGAATAGCAACAACCGGATTTTGTCGGCGGCGATCGTCCTAGCGAACAATCAGTTAGAGGATTTACGCAGACAGAACATCAGCAGTTTAACCCTGGGGGCTACGACCCAATCGAATCTAACCAGTTCTGATTTTACTTATAAGTTAATTCAATATATTTGCACGGCACAACCGACTAATATCACCACGACAAATCCGACTTGTTCAACAACGGTTGATCCCAACAATTCTAATCGTTACATCCTAATTAAAATCCAGAAAAACAATAATAACAATGAAGATGTTTATTCCATACAAACGGTTTTTACTAAGCTTCAGTAAACCAGGGGACTTAAGTTGCCTCGTTCAACCTGATGTGGCGAAAGGCATGACCCTGGCTGAATTAATTATTGGGATGATGGTTGGCACAATTATTATCCAAGTGGCTTATTTTGGATTTGCTATTAACCGCACAATTATGCTGACAGATCAGCTTAAAAATGAAGCGAATCAAAATCTTAAAACTCTCTTTAGCATGGTTGGCCCCAGCATCCAAGAAGCAGGACAAGGTGTGGGGAGTGATCCCACTTTTCCGGTGATCTCAATTAATCCTGATCCCCTTTCTCCCACCAATGCGGATGGTTCTAAAAACTCGGAAATGATCATTCGTCATGTGGTAGCAGACATTAGTTTACCCGTCTGTAATACGGTTACGGTCGGCCCACAAACTCAGGTTGTCGTTTTTGATAGTTCAACGACTAATGTGGGTTGTGTAGATACCACCGACGGGAATAATAATGGGCTACCGGATCAAATTGAAAATGACCTAACCCAATGGGAAAATTATCGTAACCAAGGGGGCGGGACTCTCCAAGTCTATCTCTATGATGGTGCAGGAGTAGGACAGTTTTTTAATTATACTGGAGTCCGTTTTTATAATAGCAGTGGTGGTACGGTGACAACTCCCTCTGTTAGCCCTTCTACGGCTCAAGTGACGAAGGTGGCTTTCCTCACAAATACCACTTTTAGTAATAGTTATACGGCCGGCATACCTCGCCGAATGTTGTTAGTTAAAGAGCAAAAATATCGTCTTGGCTATTCGGCTAACGCCGCCAATAATAAACCCCATACCCTACAGGTATCAACCAATAATGAAACCCCGGTGGATCTCCTTAGTGGCATTGGTCAATTTACTGTTACAACAACCCTACAACAACAACTAACTCCCACCAGTAGCCAAAAATTTGAATGCACCCAAATTCCGCCATTGATCGCGGCTAATTGTTCGGCGATCGCCCCAAATACCAGTAGTTTCGTTACGTCTAGTTATAACTGGTCACAACTTTACGCCATTAATGTCAAGGTGACTCCCCAGCCCATTGATCCGACAACTCCTGGTTATTCGGCAACCTTAGCCAATACGGTCAGTAAGATGACCCAAACTCAAAAGTTTTTACCGCGCAATGTTTTAAATTTTTAACTTTAAGTTTTTTAACTTTAGGTTTTTTAACTTCAAGTTTCTAAATTTCTTAACTCAGGAAAATTCCGATGAAGTCCCCGATTTCTTTTTGGTTCTATCGTAGTTTAATTCAACTGCACAGAAGCCGTCACTCTAGCCGCAATGCTGGCTATATGCTTTTTTTGGTCGTTTCTCTTTCCATCACCTTATTGGGTTTATTAATGGCCTATGCCCTATTGGCCAAAGTTCATAGCATTACGGTTAAGTCTTCTGCCAGTAGTAGCAGTGGTCTGTACGGAGCCGAGGCGGCCGCCAATTTACGAGGGGAGCAACTTCGACAAATTTATCAGAGCTATGGGACTCCCACAGGTTTGAGTCCGACCACCTTATCGGCTTGCTTGGACGATGATAATACCAACAATGGTAGTGGAGACCTGGGGTGCCAGATCATTAGTTTTGAGCAGACTAACCAATCCCTGGCCGGCATTCAAGCGGCGAGTTTTGTCGTCACCAAGAACGATGGACAAGCGGCGGAAGGAGCTGTTCCCTCTGGGGAGGCGTTTCAGGGATTAAATATGCTCGAATATAGCTATGCCGTTAATGTGGTCAGTAAAAAGCAAGGAGCCCCCGCCGATCAGGTCACGACGATGAATGAGTTGGGAATTAAAGCGCGTCTGATCCCGATGTTCCAGTTTGCGGCGTTTTATCTCAATGATTTAGAAATTTTACCGGGGCAACCGATGACCCTAGGGGGGCCAGTGCATACGAATGGCAGTCTTTACCTCGGCAGTGATAGCACCTCAAATCCCTTCAGGATTAGCAGTCAAATTACCCTGGTGGGCAGTATTTACAATGCCCGTAAAAATAATAATGATACCTACCCGAATGGGGCTGTGCAAATTGCCAATGGTGCAGGCACTTTTTTGAATCTTTTACAATATGGAACCGGTAGTACAAGTCAAACTCGTACAGCAATGAGTGAAACGCTCCTGGCCAGTAATTGGGGGACACAGATCAAAACCGGGGTGGAAGCGTTATCTATTCCCAGTGCTTCGGTGTTGTCTGCTAGTGGCGATTTTGCCCAGAAAGCGGATTTACAGATTGTCTATACTCCTGCGGCTACCAGTACTGCCGCCAATACCGCCTCACCACCACCGACCACCGTACCGTTCCAAATTACCTCGGTGAATCGGGCGGGAACCACCCCAGTCTCAACGGTTTTGACCGAGGGAGAATTGCGTAGTCTGCGGCAACCGGTCTTGCTACCCAGTACACTATCGGGGACGAATATCGCCGATACCAACTATCGTTTCTGTGATGTGCCGACGGCGGTTAGTCCGGGAGTGACCCTCACCTCAGCCCAACGGACGGCGATCGCCAATGCCCTTTATGTGGCGATTGTTTCTCAGGCAACGCCCTTGGCCTTCAACAGCAGTAATCCGGCTTTTTCCGCTATTAATGAAACCATTACAACCGCGACACTAACGACCTTTAATACCCTGCTAGATAACGCCGGGCTGGGGCTTTCTTCGTCTAATTTAAGCACCCTAAAAACGAATTTGGGGAACTCGAATCCGGCGGCGATCGCGGCCCTAGATAGTCGCTGTTTTATCCCCGCACCGCTACAAGATATTGGCAAAAATGCAACCAGTCATAACTCCCCCTACCGTTTTTACAATGACCGGGAAGGGAGAGAGATGCGCCTCCTGCAAATCAACCTGGAAAGTCTGACGGCTTGGAACGGGCATGGACGTTATGTCGTCTTTAATAGTGGTACAGTCAGCGATGACAACGGTGGCCAAGGCTATAACGCGGCCCAACGACTCTTTGCAACGACGACGGCTGATGCCAGTGCGCCCACCGGCTCTTTTCAAAATCTGGGACTGGCGGCCAGTGATACCAGTGAAGGCGGGCTAGTCTTCCACGCCACAATTGATAGAACCACTTATCCCTCTGCGAATGGCAGTACCAGCCCCTACGGTTTTGCCCTGGTGCAAGGACAACAGTTGCCAGGCTTAAGTATTACTAACAACAACTCCGATCCCACGGGCTTAACCTTTGTCAGTGATCAAGCGGTCTATATGCAGGGGGATTATAACGGGATTAATGGGGCCTACAACACGGGAGAGTATGATCTGGCCACAGCGATTTGGTCTTGTCCCAGCAACTCTACCTCCTATAACTGTCGCAACTGGCAACCCGCCAGTATTTTAGCGGACTCTCTAAATGTTTTATCCAATGCCTGTCTGAATACGGATCGTGCGATTGACAAGGACACGGCCAAAAACTGCAATACAGGCAGTAGCCGAGGAAAAGTTGATGCGACGGCCACCACCGTCAATGTCGCCCTCTTATCGGGTACCGATATTACGACCAGTGGCAACTACAATGGAGGACTGGAAAACTATCCTCGCTTTTCAGAGCGGTGGACGAATATTTACTTCACCTATCGAGGCTCTTTTGTCAGTATCTCAACTCCCGTTCATGTCAATGGTTCCTGGAGTAACCAATTGTATGATCCCCCTCGCCGTAGTTGGACTTATGATACACGCTTTAATACGGCGGCCCAACTCCCCCCCCTAACTCCGCGCTTCCTGGCTTTGCGGCAGGAGTCTTTTAGTCGCCAGTTTGATCAGTGAGCCGTTGATCATGGTGATCGCTTCTGCTGGCCATAAAATTGCCTAAATGTTAGCAATACCTTCGCCAATTTTCCAACAATAGGTCTAAAACCCAGTAAAATCGTGACGAAGTTAATAGGGTTTCAGAATTTTGGCTAAGGTATTGTGTTAGAGCAAACTTTTTCCCCTTCCCAACATTTAATTATTTTTACCCGTTATCCCGAAATCGGTAAAACTAAGACCCGTTTAATCCCGGTTTTAGGGGCTGAAGGAGCCGCTCATTTACAGCAACAACTCACCGAGCAGACCGTTAACCTAGGGCGATCTCTGTTAGAAAACAAGGTGGCTCTACGGGTTTATTTTGCGGGGGGGAATATGGCTTTAATGCAAAACTGGTTAGGCTATGATTTGGCGTATTTTCCTCAACGTGGGGATGATTTAGGGCAAAGAATGGCGCAAGCCTTGGCCGCCTCCTTTGAGCAGGGAGCCAAACAAGTTGTCATCATTGGAACTGATTGTCCGGCATTAACTGCGTCCTTTATCCATCAGGCTTTTGGGCAGTTAACCCAGCGAGAGATTGTGATTGGCCCCGCAGAAGATGGGGGTTATTATCTCATCGGCTTAAGTCGTTTTTTACCGGCATTATTTCAGGGCATTGATTGGGGTAGCGATCGCGTTTTAGGTCAAACCCAAGTGATTATTCAGCACCATCATTACACCGTTGATTATTTACCCCAACTCTTTGACCTTGACCGTCCCAACGATTGGCAAAGATGGTTAGCCCTAAATCACCAGTGTCCGGAGAATTTTCTGCCATAACCACTGTTTTAATAAGACGGGTAGGCGATCGCGAAGACGAAAGACACAAAGAACGGTCAGCATCGTTAAGGCAAACATGAGAGGATGCGGATTCTGCCGAACCCATCGAAAATAAAAGATCAGACTCATTAACAAGAGACTCTCGCCCAAAACTTCTAAGAGAACTATCCAATAATTATTGAGCAAAGCTAATATTTTTTGAACATACCGGTTATTGTTTGGGACTTTCAGGTTTGCCATTAATAAATTCAGTAAACCCATGATTAGGACTAATAAATAATTGATAATAGTCTGTTGAATCCCTGGGGAACTAATCATTCCTAACACTAACGCGATTTGACTGACCCTAGCAGAAAGGTATTGCGGATAACGAATCTGTAACACGATTATGCCCACCATAATTATTATTAAAATTATTAAAGCCAATAAAATTATCACAAAATTATCCTGCTGAAAACCAAGACCTTGGATAATGCTCAATCCCCCGCAAAACGTCCCCCCCGCCAGAAAAATATGGTTACACCATCGTAACCAGTGACGAATTTTGCTATAAAAGACTCCTAAAATGTGGCGTACTAACCACCAATGACAGGTTAAACTATCTTGTAAACGAGGATATTCTAAACAATCTTTTAAAATTTGCTGGGACACATCTCCATCTAAACTAATTGAAGTCGCGGCGATCGCCTTTTCTTGAGACATTTGTTGATAATAAGTCACCAAAACTAAACCCGATAAGGCTATTAAATTACGCAATATCAACCGGGATAAATAGGGCGGAAATTGAATTGTCATTCTTTTCTGATAAGGAAGCCGGCTGAGTAACCCCTCAATTCGATCATTATCTAACAAAAAAATAAAATATCCCGAATCCTGCCAATAGGATACTTCATAGGCGATCGGAATCAATAAAGGAGGAAAACCGGGTGTTAAAATCGTTAGACACTGATCACGACTTTCCTGATTAAACATAAAATTAATAAAATTAATTACGGTTGTTTACGAACAAATTATTTCTTCATATCAAAAATTTTAGGAATTTGAGATAGCATATCAACAATTAAACGTAAAAGATCTTGCCAATTTTTTTGACCACTAGCTACCGCATCTCCATGAATTTGGAGCAAAAGATTACGCTGTTCTACACTATGTCCCTGCTCAAAAAGACGACGGTGAAAATAATTGATGACATCTCCATCTAACTGAATAATGGTTTGGGCATAAATATTGTCATAAATATTATCTTTATCATTAAAACTGGGCTTATTAATCAGAGAACGTACCTCGTTCAATTTGCGTAAAGTCACAATAAAACGTTTATTCTTCAAAAGTGTTTGAGCGTCTGGGCTACCCGGTTCAGGGAGAGTGGTCAGGCTTAGATCTCGGTTTTGATCTGGCTTCCGGAGTGCATCTTGAACGGCTCCCATTAAATTACGCTTAAGTTTAGCTTGGGTATTTTGAGTAAATTCCCCCTTCACTGAATCATAAACCTTATCTAGATTACAATCTACGTCTTTTAAGACATCGTACAAGGCCCGATAAGCATTTTTCGGATTGAATTTTAATCCATTGATTTCTGACACAATCATCGTATTCACTTCCAGTGCCGAAAGATCTCCGACCGCATCTTTAAAACTTTCCAGAAAACTATTAATAATTTCCTTAATTTTTTCTTCACGGGGGTTTGTTTTTTGATTCATCAGGGGGGTCCTCTTAGCGTCTCCTTGCTTGGGTTAAGCCACTTGTTGAGCAGGCATTTGCCCATTCGTTCCCTTAGCATCCCAAATATTTCCAGATTTCCGATAGTCCCGTTACAAAACTTAATCTTGTCGAAGCAAAAGCCCTAGTTTCTTGAGGTTTTGTTAAGTTTCCTTCCCAGGGCTTCCCGGCTTCCAACACCCAACGGTTTCCCCAATGTGATCGTTCAGCCACCTTAAAAAGGGGACTGGCCCTTGGAATGTCTCTAAAAGACTACAGTTCCTAAAAATGGACTTGGTTTACACTGAAATTAACCAATTTTGCTGGGTTCTATGACTACGGTATTATCCCCCCTTGTGGGTCAATCCCTGTCTCAACTGACCGATTGGGTGCAATCCCAGGGACAACCCGCCTATCGCGGTAAACAATTACATCAATGGCTTTATCAACGGGGGGCGCGATCGCTCACGGAAATTTCGATTTTTTCCAAGCAGTGGCGAGAAACCTTGGCGGATTATCCCCTAGGGCGATCGCAGGTGAATTTGTGTCGAGTCGCTAGGGACGGAACTCGCAAATATCTTCTCAAGTTAGCGGATGGGTTAATTATTGAGACGGTCGGTATTCCCAGTCGTAAACGCTTAACGGTTTGTGTGTCTTCCCAGGTGGGCTGTGCCATGGACTGTACTTTTTGTGCCACCGGCAAAGGCGGTTTTTTGCGCCATTTACAACCCTGGGAAATTGTGGATCAAGTGTTGACAGTGCAGGAGGATTTTCAGGAACGGGTCAGTCATGTGGTGTTTATGGGGATGGGGGAACCCCTAGCCAATTTAACCAATGTGATCGCCGCCCTGGGGTGTTTAAATCAAGATGTGGGCATCGGAGCGAGATCGCTGACCCTTTCCACCGTTGGACTGCCTCATAAAATTCGGGAACTGGCCCAATACCAACTACAAAGTACCCTAGCGGTGAGTCTGCACGCCCCCAATCAACCCTTGCGGGAACAACTCATTCCCCAGGCCAAACAATACCCCCTAGAGCGACTACTTAAAGACTGCCGGGAGTACGTCAAAATCACCGGACGGCGGATCAGTTTTGAGTATATTTTATTGGCCGGGGTCAACGATTTACCCGAACAGGCCAAGGAGTTAGCCCAGGCTCTACGGGGATTTCAGTGTCATGTGAATTTAATTCCCTACAATCCCATTGACGAAATGGATTATCAACGTCCCTCCGAGGAACGTATCCAAGCCTTTCAGGAGATTCTGACGGATTCAGCGATCGCCGTTTCCGTGCGTTACTCTAGGGGACTCGATGCCTCGGCCGCCTGTGGTCAACTCCGGGCCTCCCAGCAAAAATCTCAGCAAACGGTCTAACCTTACCAGGGATCAACAATGGATTTAAAGGGATGAACGATCGTCGCCTCATGATCCGTGTTTTCTTCGTCATCCTCCTCATCCTCCGGGCGAACGGGCGGTTGAGTATGCTCATGAAGAACAATGGTGGCCTCCTTGTCTTCCGGGCGGAGTTGACGTTTGCGGGGGGGACTAGCCGATAGCTCCTCAATATAGCCCTCTGTACCGATTAGAGTGCCAGAAATATCTGGGTAAGCTTCTGGGTCTTGGTCAGCCCTTGCCGCATAGAGATTTTCTAAGGCTAAGAGTTCCGGGGTGAGGTCATCAAACTCGGCAGAGGGGGGAACGGGGGCCGCCGGGGGCGCACAAACTTGTTTTAGCTCGTTGAAAGCCTGTTGCAGATCCTTTAACCGATTTTCTAGGGTTGTTAAGCGTTCTTGGAAACCCGCCGGTAAATGCCCAGGGAGAGGATTGGTTGCCAGGGTATCTACCGCTTCCGGAAAATAGCGAATTAATTCTTCTAGGGTGGTTTCTCCCTGTAAAACCCGACCCAGGGCATCCTGCACCAGAAACTTCATCCCCTCGGCCTGGGCGACTTGCCGAATTTGAGCGGGCGAGGCTTTTTTGCCAATAAACCGCCGCAGGTTGGGGGAAACCCGGAGCAGTTCATAAACTCCCACCTGGCCCTGATAGCCGGCCCCATTACACTGACGGCAGAGGCGGCCCTTCAGTTGAAATTGCTCCACTAATTCGACGCTGAGGGTATTGGCTCGATAAAATTGGGCACTCTGGACTTGGGCCGGTGTTAATCCGAGACTTTGAATTTCCTGGCGATCGGGGGAATGGAGTAAACGGCAGGTGGGACAAATCCGACGCAAATAACGCTGACTGACCACCGCTTGTAGGTTATCCGCTAAAAGATCCGCCTTAACCCATTCGTTCATCTGGGCGATCGCCGTGGCACAGTCCTTAGCCGTAATCCCCGCAAATACCAAATGACCTTGGTTGACCGTTTGGAGAATCGCTTGGGCCGTTTCCGCATCGGTGATATGATCCACCGCTAAGACTTCCAATCCTTGCCCCGACAATAGTTTCAAAGCTTGACTAGGGGACAGTCCATCCTCCAGATTCACCTCCATCTGGGTAATCCCATCAAAGGCTTGACGAATCGGATCTTCGACCGAACCCACTGTCATGCCCCGTTGTACCTGTTGCCCAATAAAGGTCATGAGGGTGGAGGTCAGGCTCTGGCCTCCCTGGGCCAATCCCGAAATGAGGACTAAACCGGCACTACTCGACACCAGATTTTGCAGTTGTTTTTGTCCCTGGCGATCAGTCGGTAAGTCGCTAAATTCCGGAAATTTCTCGACACTTTCGACAATACGAATAATCACCTTTTCGCCGTAGAATCCCGGCAAGGTATTAATAAAAAAATAGACTGGCCGACCACTATAGCTTTTCCGCAGACGGGCTTTTTGGGGAATTTGGGTTTGATGAATATCCAGGCCCGCCATGGATTTCAAACGCTTGAGAACCGGGGAGATCGCATTTTTCGGCAGAGCTTCCATCAACGGCTTGAGATTGCCCCCCTGACGTATTTTGACCGTCATCTTCGTTTCCTGGGGATCAAGATATAACTCCGTCGCCTTTTCCCGCAGTCCCATAATCAGGATTTTATTGACCAACGTCACAATGGGAGCCTCCTTGTCCGCCGGCGGACGATTCAACTCCTCTTCGGGGGGAGTCCCTAAAGCCTGCAATTGAGGCGGGGGCTCATCCATAATTTCAGTGACATTGACAATGGTGGCTTCGGGATCGGGAGTAAAGGGTTCCATAACAGATCTCAGATAGCGTTAAACAATGAGGGATTCGGTCGCGGTGGGGTAAGGCTTTCTCTGTCTATCACTTTAGCAATGGTTCGAGATTCTGGAAGCAGGCGATCGC
>JACCDQ012148421.1_pt1 | contig 10421 bp, 4 predicted proteins | sample 7446031 | NCBI WGS metagenome assembly JACCDQ01 (sample SAMN15323442, study PRJNA562643) | freshwater metagenome | isolation source: river surface water | place: USA:Blue River Watershed | collected 2017-08-17
CTGCAGATAGGCACCATACGCGCACAGGCGCACAGCTGTGCGGGCTTTACGGGAACGGGCCTTTCCGGCGCCAACGTATCGTACACTACCAGTGGCAGCAAGGTAATAGGCACCTGGGAAGGCACCTTCGACAGCATGACCGTGCGCCAGGTGACGACACTGGACACCAATGCGCTGTTCTTCACGATGAAAGTGACCCTGATCAATACTGCATCGGTGGCCAAGAACAACATATACTACATGCGCAGCCTGGACCCGGACAATGACCAAAGCTGGACAGGCGGCTCCTTTGTGACGAAGAACAGGATCATATCGCAGATATCATCGGGCGGCAGCTCAACGGTAGTGACCGCAAAGGGCACCATGGACACTACGATGTACCTGTCGCTGGGCACGGCGGACAGCAACTCGAAGGCGCTGATCTACAGCACTTGGCCTATCTCATCGACCACGGACCTTGCTACCGTACATGCAGGCAGCCTTTCCGGCGCATTGTATGCCGTGGGCGCCAATAATATCATGGATGTGGCTATCGGCCTTACTTTCTACGTGCCACACATAGCACCGGTAGACAGCGCGACGGACAGCATAGGTTACAGATCGGCCATAGGCCCGCACACACATCCTGCGAACCAGGCCAGTTTCTCGTATTTCTACTCCTTCAGCCCGGATGCAACGGACTCAGCCATTGCCTATATCCGGAACGATACGAATGTATACAGCGTTGCACCGCCCACGACGGCTGTGGCCAATGTGAACACCAGCCAGGAAGTGCGTGTATATCCGAACCCGGCCAGGACCACGCTGAACATAGCCGGCCTGACGGCTACGGACCAGCTGGAACTGTATGACCTGATGGGACACCTGGTATACACCGGCTGGATAGCGAGCGACAATGCCGTGAACACCTACTCCATTAACGAGGTGCCAGCAGGTAACTACCTGGTGATCGTGAAGGACGCAATGGGTAATGCCCGTGCGCAGGTTCCGCTGAGGAAGCAATAAAGAGATCATAACAATAGAACAGGTAAAGGCCCGTACGCTGCGTATGGGCCTTTGCTTTTGGCGTTGAGGAGCAACAGTTTAAAAAGATCTTTAACATTGCTTTTCATAGCATTTAAGGCGGTTTGGAACTATTTTTGTAGCGATCGGATAATATATAATATACCTACTGAAGCGGGCCTTAAAAATATCGGGATACATATTAGCAAGCATCTTCCTGCTGCTGCTGGTCGTCGTTGCACTGGTGAACTACTCACCGGTGCAATCTTATATTGCAAAAAGGGCAGCCGGTGTCCTGTCGGAAAAGCTGGGTACGAAGGTGGATGTGGCCCATGTGCGCATCGGGTTGCTGAACAGCCTGAACGTAGAGGGTGTGTACATAGAGGACCAGTCGAAGGACACCCTGCTGTATGCCGGGCAGATACAGGTGCGGATAACAGACTGGTTCATTTTCAAGGATAAGCCAGTGCTCCATTATGTGGGGTTGAAGAATAGCTACGTTCACCTGTACAGGGGGGCTACATCCAAAACATGGAACTATGATTTCATCGCGGACGCATTCAGCAGTCCGAAAAAGAAGAAGAAAGATACAAGTAATGCCCAGATAGAGATAGACCTGAAAAAGGTGGAGCTGGACCATGTGCGCTTTCACATGGATGATGCATGGATAGGCGAGGATATGGACTATGATGTGGGCTATGTGCTGGTGAACACCCGTGATGTGAACACGCGCAAGAAGATCATAGACATCAAGGGGATAGAGATCCGCAATACATCTATACTGCTGAACGAATATACAGGAGGGCGCCCTGCACACCTGAAGCCGAAACGCGACAGCACATTCGACACGACGCCCTTTAACCCGGATATGTGGGCGGTGTGGGTGAAGGACCTGTCATTGGAAGGATGCGCCTTCAGGCTGCAGGCTGACGGGAGGCAGCCAGTGGCCTGCCACTTCGACGAAAGCCACCTGGACATACAACGGATAGACCTGGCTGCAGAGAACATCTCGATAACGGGCGATACGATACATGGCTCCATCACCAACCTGACCGCACTGGACCGGTGCGGACTGTCCATCAAGAAGATGCGCAGCAGGGTGACGGTATCGCCTATCGCATCGATATGCGAGGACCTGTATATGGAGACCAACCATAGCGTGATAAGGGACTATTACGCGATGCACTACAAGCACTTTCCCAACTTCAACCACTACATAGACAGCGTGACCATGGTGGCACGCCTGAAAGACTCGAAGATAGACAAGCGCGACATTGAGTACTTTGCGCCGGAGCTGGAGGACTTCCCCGACATGGAGCTGAAGGTGAGCGGCAAGGCGCGGGGAACGGTGTCGAACATAGTGGCCAAGAACCTGAACATCTCTGACGGCAACATATCTCTGAAGGGCGACCTGACAATGGCGGGCTTGCCAGACATCTACACCACGTACATCACCTACACCAATGGCGAGATACTGACGACGGGACGCGGCATAGAGCACTATGCACCGGCGCTGAAGAACAACCCGGATATAGCAGCAGACAGTATCACCTATGCCTACTACATGGGCAGCTACGAGGGATATATAGAGGACTTCAGGGTAAAGGGGACCATCAAGACGAACATGGGCGCCCTGGCCACGGATATGAAGATGAAGCTGCCCGGCTTTGACCCGGCAGTGGCGACCTATGATGGCACCATCAATGCGGAAGGGCTGCAACTGGGCCGACTGCTGCGCCAGGACATAGTGGGCGACATATCGCTGAATGAAAAAATAAGCGGACACTCCTTTGACCCTGAACTGATACAACTGAACATGGACGGCACCATACGCGAGATGGGGCTGAACGGCTATACCTATCACAACATCACCACACACGGTATGCTGGCCAAAAAGCAATTTGACGGTGAGCTGCTGGTGGACGACCCCAACCTGGCGCTGAGCTTCAACGGGCGACTCAACTATGCTGATAAGCTGGTGAAAGTGAATGCTAAGGCCAACCTGCTGGGCAGCGACCTGAAGGCCATGAAGCTGACGCATGACCACATAACGATATCCGGCGACTTTGACCTGAACTGCACGGGCAGCAGCATCGATAACTTCTCGGGCTATGCGAAGCTCTTCAACCTGGACATAAAGAAGGATCAGCACCGGCTGGGGATAGACTCTGTGTATGTGCTGTCGGCCGGTGATAGCAACCAGCGCAAGCTGGACATACAGAGCGATGCATTCACCGCCAGCATCAATGGTAACTACCGGCTGAGCAAACTGCCTGCGTCGATACAATACTACCTGTCGCGATACATACCTAACTACATCAAGGCGCCGGCACAGGTGGCGCCGGTGCAGGACCTTTCGTTCCGCATAGCTACGGTGGCGGTGGACAGCCTACTGGCGCTGACCGTACCGATGCTGCGTGGCTTTGACCAGTCTGTTGTGACCGGCTCGCTGAATACATCGCAAAAGAAACTGACACTGAATGCCAGCATACCCTACTGCAGCATCAGCAACATAGAGTTCCGCAACACGACGATCACAGGGGATGGCGACTACAGTACGCTTGCGCTGAACACATCGGTGGGCAATGTATCGATAGCGGATAGCCTGCTGAGCGGTACGCTGAGCCTAACGACGACGGTGGGCAATGACTCGGTACTCTTCACCCTAGCTACTGTGGCACCGAACAGGGAAAGCTCGCTATCACTGAATGGCCGCATTACCGCCAACAACGATACACTACAGCTGAACGTGCTGCCATCGGAATTCTACATGGACAAGGCGCGCTGGACGATAGCCGGCGGCAGCAATGTGACCTATAGCGGCAAGTACCTGGATGCCCGAGGCATATTGCTCACATCTGGCCTGCAACGCATCAGCGTGAACAGCATTGACGGCAGTACGCAGTCGATATCGCTGAAGGCGGAGAATATAGATGTGGCGCAGATGGAGAACTGGACGGGATTCTCGGACTATGACCCAGAAGGACGCGTGAGCGGTATCATAACTGTAGACAGTATCTTCAGCAAGCTGTCTGTGACCGCCAACGTGGTGGCGAGCGGGCTGAAACTGGCAGGGGATACCATTGGCACCATTACTCTTGACGGCCACTATGACGGCGCTAAAGAGATGCTGTACATCAATCCCAAGACAGGCATACACCGCGACAATGCATGGATAAAAGCCTATGGCACGCTGGCGCTGGATAGTGCATCGAAACGCAAGCTGCAGGGAGAGATACAGTTCAATGACGCACGCGTAGCCTGGGCCACGCCGTTCCTTGCAGGTGTGATGAGCAACCTATCGGGCAGGGTGAATGGCAAGGTGGCCGTGACGGGGTCATCGGACAAGCCACACATAGACGGCGCACTGCAACTGCAGGATGCGGGTTTCAAACTGGACTATATGGGCTGCACTTATTCCATACCCAATGCGAATGTGAGCGTGAACAATGAGCGCATAGAACTGGGGCGCATAACGATCTATGACAGCTACCGGAACACGGCTACACTATCGGGCGTTTTCACACATGACCTGTTCGACAAGATGCGGATGCGCCTGAAGGTAACCACGCCTAAGTTCGAAGTGATGAACCTGGGACCGAAAGAAAACGATATCTTCTATGGCAAGCTGATAGCCAGCATGGACTCCTTCACCATACGCGGGCCGTTCAACAACATCCGGTTCAATATGTATAATGGTGCACCGGCTGCGAAATCGACCATCTATATACCTGTGAGCTATGGTGGGTACACGGGCACTTACAACTACGTTTCGTTCAAGAGCTATGGTAAGGAACAGACCACGGCCGTGAAACGCACCAAGGACAAGATACACATCAACATAGACGCCAACCTGAACCCACTGCTGCAGATGCACATAGTGATGGACCCTACGACGGAGGATGAGATAGTGGCGCGCGGTACGGGCAACATACAGATAGACATACCACCGAACAACGACATGAAGATCAACGGTATCTATACCGTTACGGAGGGCACCTATACACTGACGTTCCAGCAGTTCGCGATCCACCGTATGTTCCGTCTGAACTCGGGCAGCACCATCACATTCAACGGGCCCTTCGATGAGACAACACTGGCTGTGGATGCCGTTTATGCAGCACGCGTGCGCATGTACGACATCCTGTCGGAACAGGAGAAACAGTCAATAGCCGGAACGCCAGAGGCGCGCGATGCACAGACACCACAGTGGGTGAATGTGATACTGCACATGAATGGACCTATCTACAATTCGAAACTGGGCTTTGACCTGGGAACGGAAAGCTCGCACTCGCAGGCATCCATCGCCTACCGCAAGCTGCAGATCATCAACAGCAATGACCAGCAGAAATTTGACCAGGTGGCGGCGCTGCTGCTGCTGAACCAGTTCATTCCACCTGAAACAACAGGTGGCGGCGCAGTGCGCTCGGGAACCATCAATAATGTAAGCCAGATACTATCGAGCACAGCGTCATCGGCGCTTACGAAGGGTTTGAACAAACTCCTGGGCAACCGGAATGTGAACGTGAACTTTAAGTACAACACCTATAACTACACCAATGAGCAGTCGCCGGGCAGCGTGAACCGCAACCAATTGAAGCTGGGTGTGACGAAGAACTACCTGGATGACCGGCTGACCATATCTGTGGGCAGTGTATCGGACTGGGGACGGCCGGGCAGCAGCTCACAGCAAACAAATGCGGTAAATGTGGCGGGTGACTTCAGGATGGAGTATATGCTGTCGCAGAAGAGCGGTCTGCGTGTGAGCGCCTTCCATACGAGCGACTATGACCTGACGATCAACCAGAACATCCAGCGTACGGGTGCGGGCCTTAGCTGGCGTAAGTCGTTCGACAACCTGGGCGACCTGTTCGGTGGCAAAGAGAAGCGGGATGAGCGGGAGCGCAAGATGCAAAAGGCGATGCAACCTATCGCAGACTCTACCGCGAAACCGGAAGCACCTAAAGGCAAGGGACGCAGGAATAAGAAGTAGTGCTATGCTGACGCCAGCTTCTTGTAGTATTTCACCAGGCCGTCCATCGGGCTTCTCTGTATCTCTCCCATTTCCAGTTCGTACTGATCGCAGAGGCTCTGCAGCACATCGCTGAAACTGTGTGCTACGGCCCCGGAAAAGTATATGGGCAGGCTCCAGCTTTTGCGGTATTTGAGGATGCTGTGGTGAAAGAAATCGTTGAGGCAATCTTCTATGATGTTCTCTACCATGTAGTGGCCGCGGGTATCGACCAGCATGGGAACGAAGGATGCGAGGTAACGGTTGGGATATGGCTCGCTGTAGAGCTTGTTGATGATGGCGCGGACGTCATTGCCGTAGCGCAGCTCGAAGCCCGTTCTCAGCTCTGCATCGAATGTGCCGTAGGCATAGTACTGCAGTATGCGCTTGCCCATGTAGTTGCCGCTTCCTTCATCACCTGCGAGGTAGCCGAGCGAAGGCTGCTGTTCTTTTATCTTCTTACCATCGTAGTAGCAGGAGGAACTGCCAGTGCCGAGGATGCATACTATGCCCTTCTTGTCGCCACAGAGGGCTGTGGCGGCGGCCATAAGGTCGCTCTGAACGGTGACTTTGCCGGCGGAAAAGTGTTTTTTGAGGATGCCCTGCAGCAGTTTCTGGTTGGTGGCGGAGGCAGCGCCAGCACCGTAGTAGCAAATATTGTCGACGCGTGGTTTTTTGCCGTCCCATGGCAGTTCCTGCTGCAGCATAGCGGCTATAGCGGGGCCGTTCTGCACATAAGGGTTGATGCCTTGTGTCTTGAACCAGGCCGGCTTGCTGCCCTTCTTCAGCAGGCACCAATCCGTTTTTGTTGAGCCGCTATCTACTATGAGGTAGGATGCCATAAGCGAGATGTGTTATACAAATATGCGAATTATGTTATGATATTCCTAGTGGTTAAAAAAGTTTAATGGCCGCGGGTGCAAATACCCATGGTGCGTAGTACATTCATGGTAGCATTGACCGGCAAACTTCAGACAAGATCATTCCGTATATCTCAGGGCATGGCAAGAAAATGGATCACAGCATGGCTGCTTATGGCGCTGGTACAACAGGCAAATGCGCAGATGATGAATACCTTATCCTCATTCCGGAACATAGCGAGCGACGCTTATGTGCGGCTGAGCTACGACAATGACTTTTTTTCGGCCAAGGACCAGTATTACACGCAAGGTATTGACCTGGAACTGGTTATGCGGCGACTGAAGGACTTCCCGGTGCGTTACCTGCTGATCAACCCTAAATTTGGCTATACGCGGTATGGCGTGGGTGTGCAGCACAATGGGTTCACCCCGTCGAGCATCAGCAGTAATGTGATCCTGTATAACGACCGGCCTTTTGCCGGCACCCTGGTGGCCAAGGCTTTCCTGATAGGGATAGATACTGCCCGCAGACAACGTTTCACCTCGTCAGTGGTGCTGGGTGTGATAGGGCCGGCTGCCAGCACCAAGCAGATGCAGGAGGTGATACACAAGAGCCTTAATAACCTGATGCCCCACGGCTGGGAGTACCAGATACACAACGATATTGCGGCCAACTACGAGGTAGGTTATGAGAAGCAGCTCTTCTCGCTGGGCAACTACCTGATGATGAGCGGCGATGGCCGGCTGCGCCTGGGCACGCTAGACTGCAGGGCGGTAGTAGGCGCTACGCTGATGGCAGGTTACTTCTTCTCGCCATTCGATAATAAGACGACCACGGACAACAGCCTGCGGATATATGGTTATTGCCATCCTGATGTGAGCTTCAACGGATATGATGCAACGCTACAGGGGGGAATGCTCAACCGGACGAGCCCCTACACACTGTTCTCGAAGGAAATAGAGGGTGTGACCTTCCATAACCGTGCGGGTGTAGCTGCTTCGTATGGCAGGTTCTTCGTCGAGTATTTCACTTCGTTCTCCACGCGCGACTTCGTTTATGGTCGCGACTACTCGTATGGCGGGATACAGGTAGCTATGGGGTTGTAATTGAGCGGAATGGTTTAATTTTGGCAGAAATATTTTCATCCATTGCAGGCGCTGGTATACTATCTCGTTATCCCGTTCATCTACCTGTTGTCGCTGCTGCCGTTCCCGCTGCTGTACCTGTTCTCGGACCTTGTGTTCTTCCTGCTGTACCACGTTATCGGGTACAGGAAAGATGTGGTGATGGAGAACCTGCGCAACTCTTTCCCGGAGAAGAGCGAAAAGGAATTGCTGGCCATCCGCAAAGCCTTTTTCCGTTTCCTATGCGATCTATTCATTGAGACCTTCAAGACACTGACCATCAGCAAGGCCTCGATGCTGCGCCACTGCAGTATGACACCACGGGGCCAGGCACTGCTGGACAAACTAGCCGACGAAAAAAAGACCGTGATACTGGTGATGGGCCACTATGGCAATTGGGAGTGGGGTGGCAATACCTTCAGCCTGCAGTGCAAGCAACAGCTGTATGTGATCTACCACCCGCTGAGTAACAAATACTTTGATGGGCTGATGTACAGGATGCGCACCCGCTTCGGGACACGGCTGATAGCGATGCGCAACACCTTTAAGGAGATGCTGGCCAAGAAAACGGACACGGAACATGTGGCGGCCACTGCCTTCATTGCCGACCAAACACCACAACCTGAGAATGCCCACTGGATGACCTTCCTGAACCAGGATACGCCGGTATTCAAGGGCACAGAGATCATATCGCGAAAACTGGGGCTGCCTATAGTATACGTGAGCATACGCCGGGTGAAGCGCGGCTATTACCAGATGGATGCGGAGATGCTGCTGGAAGACCCAACGGGCACGCCCGATGGTTACATATCTGAGCTGCACACCCAGCGACTGGAGCAGGACATCATAGCGCAGCCGGAAATATGGCTATGGTCGCACAGGAGATGGAAGCATAAGCGGCCAGTAGCGCAGGACGCCCAGATCTAAGTACAGAAATATCCGTACCGCTATTGCACGGGATGTAAAATGGGGCTACTTTTGACCGCCCCGATAGGTATACCAGCACATAGTGAACTGGAAATGAGGCGTTTGGGTCGAGTATTCTCTTGTGGCCCACGAACCCGAAACTTTCATCTCAAATATATCATCATGCAAAACCACTTAAAAATGTGGGCAGCGTTGTGTTGCCTGTTCTTGTTCTTTTCCCGCGCCCAGGCGCAGTATTACCCGATAAAGCTGGTCAACAATACGGCGGCGAAGACCAACAATGTGACCAAGACGTATGTCATCTTCACCTGCCAGGACTTTACTGCCAAAGCGAACTTCTGTGTACTGAAACTTAGCTACGACAGCACCCGGAAGGCACAGGTAGCATCGACGGTCATCATTCAGAACAACACAGACGCTGAGAGATACTCTTACCAACTGGACAAGTTGAAAGGGTATGACAGTGCGAGCCGTTCTGTGATGATCTATCTGCCGGAAGTGCAGAGCGGAAGGTGCATGGTATCGCTCAATTACCCGCTATCGCTGCCGGTGATCGCGACCGATGCAGGCGATACGGCATTTACATTCCAGGCGCCGAGCATCTCTAACCCTGCTGACGATAACTACCAGGTCGTCTTCGACAAGTTCGAATTCACATTCAACCAGTCTGCGACCCTCTATATAGACCCTACTGCAGTAGATTTCTTTTCGATACCCATCAGCCTGCGCGATAGGAACGGAAATGCTTCCGGCCCTGGGCGGAAGGCCAACAGGGACACCATCCTGAAGACGATACGCCGTGTATTGAACAAGAGCAACGACTCTGCAAGATGGAGCAAACTGCTGGTAACGTATCCGAACGATGCAAAGTCTATCATCCGTATCGATGCGCCATCGGACGCACCTTACTTCGACAGCAACTACCTGAACCGTGCGTCGATCAATTATATCGATTCATTAATAAAATACTATAAAAAGAACAGCCTGCGCATCAACTGCTATGAGCTGAACACTGCCAATGGCCAGGTATTCCAGACCTACGGACAAACACCGCAGCAGGACTCCGGCGCTTACCAGTTCACAGGAAAGATAGATGCGAACGGGTATTGGATATTCACCAATAAGCCCGACAGCATGACCGCAATAACGGATACGATCAATATGAACGAGGTGACTTCCAACGACTTCTTCGGGCCGGGCAATGGGGTATTTACCACACCCAACTTTACGGTACACAGCATACTGGTGGAGCATATCACCGCAGCTTTCACCGTAGGGTTGCTGCCAGCAAAGAACAAACAACTGCTGGATAGCGCCTACATGCAGAACAGCAAGAAGTACTACAAGACCAATAAATACCTGAACCTACCCGATAGCACAGGGCCGTGGTATAATCTATACACACAGGCCGTACACAAAGCGATACCGGAGATCTATGCTTTTGCCTTCGACGATCTGCTGGGCCAGAGCGGCACCCTGCAAAGCAGCGATACCAC
>JACCDQ010149815.1_pt1 | contig 10419 bp, 4 predicted proteins | sample 7446031 | NCBI WGS metagenome assembly JACCDQ01 (sample SAMN15323442, study PRJNA562643) | freshwater metagenome | isolation source: river surface water | place: USA:Blue River Watershed | collected 2017-08-17
CGACGCCCTGACCCTTGCGGTCCGGAAAGAGCATTTCGAATCCCTGCAGGTCGGCGACCGCCACCTCGCCAAGCTCAACGCCCTGCCCTCCGTGCCCGCGGGCAACCTCCCGGCGGGGGCGGACGAGGGTTTCCGGCGCGTCCAGGCCTTCCACCTCAAGGTCGACCATGCGGCCACGCACGGCGCGCCGCATTTCCGGCGGCTGATCACGGCGACCGTGGGCCTGCACGTGACCGCGACGGCGCTGGCCGCGGCCAGTCTCGCTTTCCACCTCCACCATGCCGCCATGCCGTGGGGCAAACTGCTCTGCCTCTTCGGCGCGCTCGGCGTGGCGCTGGTGGTGCGCCACCACCGGCACCAGCACGATTGGGTCCGCAGCCGCCTCGCGGCGGAGATCACTCGCAGCGCCCTCGCCACCTGGGGCCTGCCCCGGGCCGTCCGGCTCTTCGACGACTTCGACTGGGCCGGCCTCGAACCCCTGCGGCGTTCGCTCGACGTGCTGCAGCGCCGTTCCGCGCGCTCCCGGCCGGCGCCTTTCGACGAATTCAAGCAACGCTACCTGCGCGAACGCATCGACGGCCAGCGCGCCTACTTCGCGCGCCAGGAATCCAAAGCCGTGCCGCAGCTCGCGCGCCTGCGGCTCGGCTTCACGATCAGTTCCGTCCTCGCGATCGTGTTCACCGCCGTCTACGCGCTGCACAGCACGCTCGCGCACCCGATCGCGCCGCCCTGGGTGGAGATGGGAATCTTCGGCTTCGGTCCGATCGTGCTGCCCGTGCTCGCGGCCGGCTTCATCTCGCTGATCTCGATCAACGACCTGCACCGCCGCGTCGCCCGCTACCGCGAAATGCACATCCGCCTCGAGGCGGCCCGCAAGGAAGCCGCTTTCGTCCAGACCTGGGGCGCGCTCGAGCGCGTGATCGCCAAAGCCGAACGCGCCCTGCTCCAGGAAGTGTTCGAGTGGCACTCGATCACCAGCTTCTCCGAGACGCACTGAGGCGCTCCCCGCGGGGGCGCCGCGCAACGCGGGCTACTTCCCGAGTTTCTTCAGCGCCTTGTTGATCTTCTCCAGGTCGCAGACCTCGGGATGGTAGTCCGGCCCGAGCCACTCGAGCCACTCGCGGCCGAGCTCCGTATGCGGCTCCTTGATACAGGCCAGCATGTCGTGGAACGCCTCGAGCCCGCCGCAGTCCTCGGGCGGCCCGGCCCGCTCGCCGGCGAGGCAAACCGGATAGGTGGCGCCCTTCTCGGGGGCCGAGGCCTTCTCCACCTTGATCTCGACCTGCCAGCCCTCGCCGAAGTGGTAGCCGTAGGTCACCCGCTCGCGGTGCTCGAGATCGAGATCGCCGAGCGTGACGTCGCGGTCGTCCTCGATCGTGAGCTCGTCGCGCTTCAGCGGGTTGCCGTACCGCTGGTTGTCGAGGTTGAACGCGTGCGTCTGGTAGTCGAACCAGTCGAAGGCGATCTGGATGCTGTCGTGCAGGCGCGAGAGCCACATCGATTCCCGCACCGCGAAGCGCCGCCAGATCCGCGGCTGGCAGCCGGTCACGGCCAGCCGCAGGGTCAGCACCCGCTCGGGCTGCTTCTTGACCTTCGGGCCCTTGCCTTCGTGCAGCGAAATCATGAAGGGCCGACGAAAACGCACCGGCCCCGACTCCGCAAGCGGGAGCTTGCCGCCGCCGCGTTCAGAAACGCCGGGCCAACGTCACGCCGACCTGCCGCGGATCCGCCCGCGTGGTGTAGCGGGTCGGCACGTAATCGGGGTCCTCGTTGCCGAAAAAGAACACCCGCTTGTCGTAAACGCGGTCGGTCAGGTTGCGGGCCCAGACGGTGAGCGTCCACGGCCCTTGCCGGTAGCCGGCGGAGGCGTGGAGCACGTCGAAGGCGCGGCGCGCCTCGTCCTGGTTGTTGGAATCGAATTGCTCGGCCCGGCCCACCCACTCCGCCTGCGCGAAAAACCCCGCCGCCGGCCGGTAGCGCAGCGCCAGCGTGTGCCCGCGCGGCGGCGTGTTGGCGAGGCGCCGGCCGCCGCCGCGGTTGCCGTTGCCCAGCGTGAACGGCGCCAGCTCGGAATCCATCAGACCGAGCGACCCGTGCAGCGACCAGTCGCGCGCGAACGTCCAGGTCCCGGCCGCCTCGAGCCCGGACACCCGCGCCCGGTCCGCGTTGGCGGTGAAGAACCGGTAGTTGCCCCCGAAACCCGCGGAGTCGCGGACCTGCGCGGCGCGGCGCTCCAGCAGGAATGCGGTCACTTCGCCGGTCACGCGGCCGTCGTGCCAATGGCCGCGGAGCCCGGCCTCCCAGTTCCACAGCGTCTCCGTGCCGTAGACGAGCGGGTCCGCGGGCGGGTTGATGCGCGCGTCGACGTTCACCCCGCCGCCCTTGTATCCGCGCGTCAGGGACACGAAGCCGAGGTGCCGTTCCGTGAGCAGGTGCTCGAGGGCCAGCTTGCCGCCGACCAGGGTGTCGTCGAACCGCGGCGCGAACGAAACGACGGGATCGAAGGTGCCGCGGCTCTTCCGGAAACGCGTGCGCGTGCCGGCGCCCGTCACGTCCAACGACTCCCAGCGCAGGCCCGCGGTCAGGCGCGTGCGCGGGGAGAAATCGTGCGCCGCCTGGCCGTAGGCCGCGACGTTCCGCGCGGCGTAGTCGGTGACGAGGCCGCGGAGGTTCGACGGATCCTCGTTGGTGTAGCGGGTGGCCTCGTCGGTGCGCGCCGCAAAGAGGCCCAGCGTCCAGCGGTCGACCGGCCCGGCCGCGGCCCGGGCGGCGGCGGAATCGAGCCGAAGTTCCTGGCTCGCGCCGTCGCGCTCGCGCCGCAGGTCGCTGAACCCGTCGTACGAGGCCGCCGTCCAGTCGTCGTCGTAGCTGTAGCGCGATTTCGTGCCGTTCGCGGCGGTGATGCTGGTGAGGCGCAGCTCCGGCCACCCGGTGAACGTGCCGCGGAGGCTGCCGGCCAGCGACTGCTGCTCGTCGCGGCCCGGGCGGTTGCTGAACGTGCGGCGGCCGTTGTTGTCCAGGGCGAACTCGTCGTAGCCGTTGTCCGCCTCGGCATAGAGCAGCGCCGCTTCCCAGCGCCACGCGGGCGCCGGGTTGAGCGTGACGCGCAGGCGGGCGGAAAGCTCGTCGCGGGCATTCGTGTCGGCGCCGAGGGTGACGTTGCGGCGGAAGCCGTCGGCCGAGCTGCGGTACAAGGCGAGACGCGCCATCAAGCGGTCCGGCCGGGCTCGGTCGAGCGGCCCGCCCAGCGCGAATCCGCCGGCGCGCAGTCCGTCGCCGCCCGCCGTGGCTTCCACCTGGCCGGTCCAGAACGGCGTGGGCGCCGCGGTGACGAGGCGCACGACGCCGCCCGCCGCGTTCGCACCGAAGGCGCCGGCCTGGGGTCCGCGCAGCACTTCGGTCTGCTCGAGATCGAAGGTCGCGCCGACGGTGCCGAGCCCCGTGAAATCAAGGTCGTCGATCAGAAAACGAACGGTCGAGTCCGGCGTTTCGCCCTCGTACTGGGAGTTCTCGCCCACGCCGCGGATCTGGAAATACCGCGGCCGCGAGGTGCCGCCGCTCCAGGTGAAATTCGGGATCCCATCGACAAGATCGCCGAAGTGCCGCCCCGCCCCGCCTTCCAAAGCGGGCCCGGAGAAAACACTGACACTGGCCGGAATCCGCACGAGCGGCGATTCCCAGAGGTCGGCCGTCACGCGCAGCGGCGCCAGCGCGACGGGAGGCACCGGCTGGGCACACAGCGGCGCGATGGCCGCGGCGAGCGCGGCAAGGATGGGCAGGAATGAATTCTTGGACGTCATGTGGATGCTGCCCGCAACCCGGCCAAACGTCCGTCGGAGGGGCGCCGCGCGCCCCGATGGCGCTCCTGCGGCGCCTGCTGTTTCCTTCGTCGGCATGATCCGTCCAGGTTCGAAGGGTCGAGCGGCCGGTCGCACCGCAATCTCAGTCCTCCGCGGAGGACACCCCTACAGGCAACGCGGACGAAAACCCGCGCGCGCCGCGGCGCAAGGTCATTCTGCGTCCGGCGCGCCAAACCGCGCGGCCGTCACCGCAGCCTTTCCGCACTTACGGCAGATCGTAGACCTCGAGCAACGTGGAGCCCGGGGAACCGTCGCCGCTCTTCACCCGCACCGTGTAGGCACCGGGGCTCAGCGAAAGCGAAAGCGCCGCATCGTGGCTGGATTCGTCGATCAGGCGGAACGCTCCCGCCCGGTCGAACGCCGCCGTGAGCCGCACGGCCGCGCCGTCGGCGGCGCGGTTCGCGGCATCGAGGGCCCAACCGGAGTTGGCGGCGACGAGGTCCTCGCCGCGGTACACCGCCAGCTGCGGGAATTTCATCGCGTCCGCCACGCCGAACGACGCCAGCGTCGGGCCGACAGCCCGGATCAGCACATTGCGGTTGGCGCTGCCCGAGATCACGAAACCGCTCACGAGGGAATCGTCGGCCGACGTCACTTTCGCGAGCGTGGAAATGTTGACCAGCGCCTGCTCGGAACCGGGCGCGTAGGCGGAGCTGCTGAAGATATGGGTCAGCTTCGGGCCTTCGCCGACGCGGATCCCGAGGAAACGGCAAGCGACGCTCGGGCCGCCGTTGTCGTAGACTTCGAGGATGCCGTACTGCTTGTTGCCCGGCAGCGCGCCACCGGAATACGGGCCGCCCTTCACCGAACCGTCGCTGCTCAGCGCCGCCGCATGCAGGACCGTGAGCGGGGCGCCGCCGCCCGTCGCGTAATCGGAATTCGTGCCGTCGTCGAACGCGAGGCCGTGCATGTCGCCGGAGAGCATCACGACGTTGGAAATGCGGTTGTCGCGGATGAAGTTCGCGATCTCCACGCGCTCGGTGGCATGCCCGCCCCACGTGTCCGAGCCGAGTTCGGGCGGCGAAATCCAAGGATCGGGATTCACCCACAGGACGAGCGGGAAGCCGCTGTCGCGCGCATTGATGAGCTCCTGCTTGAACCACGCCTTCTGGCCTGTGCCTAAGCGCGACTTCGAAGCCGATTCCTTGGTCGCGGCCGGAGAGGAACCGCTGCGCAGGTCCGACATGATCACCCGGACGCGGCCGATGGAGAACGCCTGGGCAATCGTGCCGCCCGCCGAACCGATCGGATAATGAGGAACCCGTTCGCGGTACACGCTGCGGGCCGTGTCGCGACCGATCGCGGTCGAGTCGGCATCGTTGCCGCAGTAATCGTGGTCGTCCCACATGTAGGCGACGGGCAGCCCGCGGTACATCGCGCCTTGGTTGAGATGCCCCAGCACCTGATCGTAGTTGGCGCGGTAGTCGTCCGCATTGGTGCTGTTGGTATCGCTGTAATGCAGGTCACCCATGTGGATGAACAGCAGCGGGCGCTCGCGCAGAATCGCGTCGAAGGCGGACTGCTCGGGGTGCCGGTAGTCGCCGCAGGAACCGAATGCGATTTTGAAGGAGCCGCGGCCGAGCGGGAAGGTACGGAAGCGGCCGCGCGATTCGGTTTCCGCCCGCAAGACTCCCGCGACTTCCACACCGTAGTAATAATCGGTGTCCGGCTTCAGGCCTTGGACCGTCAGCTTCACGGCGTTGCCGGACGCGGCCGCCGTGGTGACGGCGGAGGAATAAACCGCCGGCAACAGATTGGGATTCACGCTGACCACGAGGCGGGCCCGCAGGCCGGTCGCCGTGAGGCGCGTCGCCACCGTCGCACTGGTCGGCGTCACGTTACCGCTCCACACCCCGCCAATGAACGGAGAAGTCCCTTGGGCGAACAACGCCCCGGACAGGGCCAGCCAGAGCAGGGTAACTCGAATCAACATAAACCGAGGGGGATAGGGTTAAGCTCGGCCCGCATTCCGGAGGCGCAAGGGAAAATTTCCGCAATGAGCCGGGCTACTTGCACGTAGTGGCGTCAACCCCGGGTAAAAGTTCCAACCGGACTGCGGCTCGGGACGAAATTACCTCGGCTTCTGTTCCCGAGTGCCGCGCATTCTTCCCCGTACATTTACCCAAATGTTTCTTAACCCGGACGGCAGATGCGGCGTCATGGGGTTTCGCCAACGCATTCCATGATTCCTCGGTCCTCCTTCAACCTTCTCCGCCCGCTGTGGCTGGCGCTCGTCTTCGTGGCGAGCTTCCCGCTCACCCGCGCGGAACCGTTGATCAGCGAATTCATGGCCGCCAATTCGCGGACGCTTTCGGACAGCGACGGCGCATATTCGGATTGGATCGAAATCCACAATCCCGACGCCGTCACGGTCGACCTAACCGGCTGGTATCTATCCGATTCCGCTTCCAACAAGACCAAGTGGCAATTCCCCGCCATCAGCCTGCCGCCGGGGGGATACGTGGTCGTTTTCGCCTCGAGCAAGAATCGCCGCGACCCGCTCGCTCCGCTCCATACCAATTTCTCTCTCAGCGCTTCCGGCGAGTACCTCGGTTTGACCAAACCCGACGGCGTGACCGTGGTTTCGGAGTTCGCCCCGAGCTATCCGCCTCAGGCCGATGATGTTTCGTATGGTTTCGCCCCCAAACAGGGCGGCGGCTTCTTTCCCGCGGCGGTGCTCGCGCAGGCAACCCCGGGAACAGAAAACGCAGCGTCCTCCAGCCTGATCCTCAGCGAAACCGTCACGTTTTCCCGCGCCTCCGGCCCATTCCGCAACACCTTCAGCCTCAATCTCTCCGGCGCTAGCCAAGATCAGGACATCCGCTACGTGCTCGCCCTCGGCCCCCAAGCAGCCACCGCCCCGGAGCCGACCTTTGACTCCCCTATCTTCAATGCGGCCCTGCCGATCAGTCAGTCGACCTTGATTCGCGCGGCCGTCTTCAGCCGTGACGGTTCCCGCCGCGGCCCCGTCGCTACCGCCTACTTCGCCCACGTTAATTCAAGTCTCGCAACGTTTTCCAGCCAACTCCCGATTCTGGTCGTCGATAGCCTTGGCTCGGGCCCGTTGGCCAAAGACGGCGTCGATCATCCTTCCTGGATCTTCCAGTACGCGCCGCGCCAATCCGGCCAACCCAGCCTGAACGGGACACCGGAGATGGTGAGCACGCTGACGTCCACGGTCCGCGGCTCTTCCTCCGCCGAATTCCCCAAGAAGGGCTACAATCTGAAGTTTACCGACCCCAACGGCAGCAAACGCGAGCAGTCGTTGCTCGATCTGCCGGCCTACGAAAAATGGGCGCTGGTCGCGCCGTGGTCTTTCGATCTTTCCTACGTCAACAATGCCTTCGTCTACTCCCTCTCCAACCAGATGGGCCGCTGGGCGCCGCGGACCCGGATGGTCGAAGTGTTCCTCAACGCCGGCGGCGACGACATCGACCAATCCGACTACGCGGGCATCTACGTCGTCACCGATCGCATCGAAATCGCCAAAGGCCGGGTCGATCTCGAAACGATGTTGCCGGGCGATGTCAGCGGCAAAGCGTTGACCGGCGGCTACATCCTGAAGCTCGATACCCAGGATCCCGACGAGATCGGCTGGAAGACGCAGCGCAATCTCCCCGACGATCCCCATTCCTCCGTGGTCTTGGTTTCGCCCAAGGCGGAGGATATCGCCCCGGCCCAACTCGACTACATCCGCAACTACGTGCAGCGCATGGAGGATGCCTTGGTACGCGACCGCGACTCCGGCTGGGGCCAACGCACCTACCTCGACTACATCGACCGCGCCTCGTGGGTCGACCATCACCTGCTCAACACGTTCGTGTGCAACCCGGACGCCTTGGTCCGGAGCGCTTACTTCAACAAGCCCCGCGGCGGACGCCTCGCGGCCGGCCCGGTTTGGGATTTCGACCGCGCCCTCGGCTCCTACTGGGACGAACGCTCTTTCCGCTGGGATGTCTGGTCCGGCCTCGGCGCCACCGATGTCTGGCGCAATGGCTGGTGGGGAATCTTGGTCCAGGATCCGGAATTCATGCAGGATTGGGTGGATCGCTGGCAGTCCCTGCGCCGCAACGAACTCTCCCGGTCCGGCCTGCTCACCTTGGTCGACTCCTTGACCCAAAATCTCGTTTCGGCCGCCGCCGACCGCGACGCCGCGAAGTGGCCCGACAACCGCAGTCCGCGCGGCAGCTACGCGGAACAGATCGAGGAAATGCGCCGCTGGGTCACCCGCCGCGCCGAATGGATCGACGCCCAATTCCTCGCCGCGCCCGCCATCGCCGCTTCCGGCGCCACCCTGACCTTTACGGCCCCGGCCGGAGCCCAACTCGTTTACACGCTCGACGGCTCGGATCCGCGTTCGCTCGGGGGCGAAATCGCGCCCAACGCCATCATCACCTCCGCCCCGCTCACCGTCCCGGCCGACGCCAACGTCCACGTGCGCAGCTACCGCGCCGATCTGAAAAACGTGTTCCCCGGCAGCCCTTGGAGCTCCGCCGTCGGCGGCGAAACCTCCTCGCCCCTCGCCCCGGTCGCCCGCTTGGTCAACATCTCCACTCGCGCCCTCGTCGGTTCCGGCGAAAACGCGCTCATCGCCGGCGTCGTGGTGGCCGACACCGAAGGCAAACGCTTCCTTTCCCGCGCCGTCGGCCCCGCCCTCGCCGCTTTCGGCGCCAGCGGCTACGTCCCGGATCCGCAACTCAGCATCTTCTCTCCGTCCGGCAGCGAACTTTTCCGCAACAACAGCTGGGAAACGGGCCCCGACGCCGTCGCCCTTCCCGCCCTCGCCCGATCCGTCGGCGCCTTCCCGTTGCCCGCCGGCAGCAACGATTCCGCCCTCGCCAGCCCCGTCTCCGCCGGCGCCTACACGCTTCAAATCAGCTCCCCGTCCGGTCAGAACGGCATCGGCCTCGCGGAATTGTACGACATCGACGGCTACGGCCGCACCGTGAACCTCTCCGCCCGCGGCATGGTCCGCAGCGGCGACGGCGTGATGATCGGCGGCTTCGTGATTTCCGGACCCGCCTACAAGCGCATGCTGATCCGTGCCGTCGGCCCGACGCTCTCGGCCTTCGGCCTGACGGACGCCCTCGCGGATCCGGTCGTAACGATCTACTCAGGCAGCAAAGTAGTCGCGACCAACGATCGCTGGGAAAACTCCGAGTTGGTCGCCGCGATGACGGCCGCCAGCAAGAACGCCGGCGCCTTCGCCTTGGCCTCAGGCAGCGAGGACGCGGCCCTGTTCATCACCCTCCCGCCCGGCGCCTACACCGTCGAGGTCAAGGGCAAGAACGGCGCCGAGGGTATCGCGCTCCTCGAGATCTACGAAGTGCCCTGAGCCGGGATCGGTCCGGCGGCCGCAATCCTCGTCGGCGAATCCGGCAACAGGCGGCCGCGGCCGTCGTTTCCCGCCGGTCGCGAGGTCCGGACACACAAGAGCCGCTCCCTGAACGAGGAGCGGCCCATGTGACCATAACACCAAGCAAACCTTTGAACATTCAAGTGCCTGCCGTTGCCGACAGCACTGACTACAACGGATAGACGGGCCCGCGCGCGAAACGCTCAAAATTTCCGAAAGAATTTTCGTTCGCCCAAAAGAAATCTCCGGGCGCCGAAAACTCCCGGTCGATCTCCCGGCGATCAAGCGCCGGTAACCCGCACCGCCTGCACCGCTCCGGCCACGCCATCGACGGCCGCAACGGCCGGCAGCGGCTTCGCCCGCAACGGATACCGGAACGTCTGGCCCTCGTAGTTCTTCAGGACGACTTCGTCCTCGTTGAGGGTCTCGATGTAGTCGGGATTGATCGGCACCTTGCCGCCGCCGCCGGGGGCATCGATCACGTACTGCGGCACGGCGTAGCCGGTCGTGTGTCCGCGCAGGGCCTGGATGATCTCGATGCCCTTGCGCACATCGACTTTGAAGTGCGCGCCGCCCGTGATCAGGTCCATCTGGTAAAGGTAATACGGCCGCACGCGCATGCGCAGCAGGCGGTGGACGAGCGCCTTCATGACGTCGGCGTCGTCGTTCACGCCCTTCAGCAGCACGCTCTGGTTGCCCAGCGGCACGCCGGCAAACGACAACCGCTCGCAGGCCGCTTTGAGCTCCGCCGTGGCCTCCTTCGGGTGGTTCACGTGGATGATCATCCAGATCGGGCCGTACTTGCGGAAAATCTCCGCCAGCTCCGGCGTGATGCGCTGGGGCAGGAAAACCGGAATCCGCGAACCGATACGGATGAATTCCACGTGCTTGATCGCGCGCAACCGCGCCAGCAGGTGCTCCAGTTTCTTGTCCGAAAGGAGCAAGGGGTCGCCGCCGGACAGCAGCACGTGGCGGATCTCCGGGTGTGCCTCGATGTACCGCAGGCCCTGCTCGTACTCCGGATGGAAATTGTAGTCCTGGGCGTTGGAAACCAGCCGGCTCCGCGTGCAATAGCGGCAATAGGCCGCGCAGCGGTCCGTGACCAAGAACAACACCCGATCCGGATACCGGTGGACCAAACCCGCCACCGGCGAGTGTTCGTCTTCGCCGAGGGAATCGAGCATTTCGCCCTCGGAAATCACC
>JACCDQ010716511.1_pt1 | contig 10418 bp, 10 predicted proteins | sample 7446031 | NCBI WGS metagenome assembly JACCDQ01 (sample SAMN15323442, study PRJNA562643) | freshwater metagenome | isolation source: river surface water | place: USA:Blue River Watershed | collected 2017-08-17
GGCCCATGCCGTCGAGCACGCCCTTGCGGCGGGTCATTTCGCGGGCCTTGCGGGCGGCCTCGCGGGCACGGGCGGCTTCGACGATCTTGCCGACGATGGTCTTGGCGTCGTTGGGACGCTCCTGCAGGTAGTCGTTCAGCTTGGTGGCGACGATGTCTTCCACCGGGCCGCGCACTTCGGACGAGACCAGCTTGTCCTTGGTCTGGCTGGAGAACTTGGGCTCGGGCACCTTGACCGACAGCACGCAGGTCAGGCCTTCGCGCATGTCGTCACCGGAGATCTCGACCTTGGCCTTCTTGGCCAGCTCGTTCTCCTCGATGTACTTGTTGATGACGCGGGTCATCGCCGCGCGCAGGCCGGTCAGGTGGGTGCCGCCGTCACGCTGCGGAATGTTGTTGGTGAAGCACAGGACCTGCTCGTTGTAGCCGCTGTTCCACTGCATGGCCACTTCGACGGTGATGTTGGTGCCCTGGTCGCTCAGCTTCTCGCCGGTGGCGATGAAGGCGTTGGGATGCAGGACCTGCTTGCCCTTGTTGATGAAGTCCACGAAGCCCTTGACGCCACCAGCGCCGGAGAAGTCGTCGTGCTTGCCCGAGCGCTCGTCGATGAGCTTGATGTTCACCCCGTTGTTCAGGAACGAGAGTTCGCGCAGGCGCTTGGACAGGATCTCGTAGTGGAAGTCGTGGTTCTCGCGGAAGATGTCGGTGTCCGGCAGGAAGTGCACCTCGGTGCCACGCTTGTCGGTGTCGCCGATGATCTTCATCGGGCGCACGATGGCCTTTTCGCCATTGGGTCCGGTCTGCTCGCCGACCTCGCCGCTTTGCACCACGAAGCCCTTGCTGAACTCGATGGTGTGGACCTTGCCGTCGCGGCGCACGGTCAGGCGCAGGAACTTGGACAGCGCGTTCACGCAGGACACGCCCACGCCGTGCAGGCCGCCCGAGACCTTGTAGCTGTTCTGGTTGAACTTGCCGCCGGCGTGCAACTCGGTCAGCGCGATTTCGGCAGCCGATCGCTTGGGCTCGTGCTTGTCGTCCCACTTGATGCCGGTGGGAATACCGCGGCCGTTGTCGGTCACGCTGATCGAGTTGTCGGTGTGGATGGTCACCACGATGTCGTCGCAGTGGCCGGCCAGGGCCTCGTCGATCGAGTTGTCGACCACCTCGAACACCAGGTGGTGCAGGCCGGTGCCGTCCGAGGTGTCGCCGATGTACATGCCGGGGCGCTTGCGCACCGCCTCCAGGCCCTCGAGGATCTGGATGGCGCTCTCGCCGTAGCCCTCGGGGGGCGCGGAGTTCTGGCCTTCGGGCAAGTTCTGTTCGGACATAAGCAGGGTTTTCGCGGTCTCTGTAAGAGCCGAACCCGCCAGGGGAGGCGGGTCCGGAATTCGGTCTTGGTGCTCGGCGCCGGGCGTGAAATACGCCGCAACGCCATTGGCAAACAGCGGTCCTTCAGATGCGCATCGGCATCACGACGTACTTGAAGGCGTTGTTCTCGGGGTTGGTGACGAGCGCGGAGCTGTTGGCGTCCTGCAGCTCGATCTTGACCATGTCCTGCGACATGTTGGCCAAGGCGTCGATCAGGTAGGTGACGTTGAAGCCGATCTCGATGCTGTCACCGCCGTAGTCGATGTCGAGTTCGTCGACCGCCTCTTCCTGCTCGGCGTTGTTGCTCGCCACGCGCAGCACGCCGGGTTCGACGTTGAGGCGCACGCCCTTGAACTTCTCGCTGGTCAGGATGGCGGTGCGCTGCAGGCTCTTGAGGAGCGGCTCGCGGCCCAGGGTGACGTGGTTGCGATGGTTCTTGGGGATGACGCGGTTGTAGTCGGGGAACTTGCCCTCGACCAGCTTGGTCACGAACTCCATGCCGTCGAAGGAGAACTTGGCCTGGTTGCTGGCGAACTGCATCTCGATCGCGCCCTCGGCGTCGGACAGGAGGCGCTGCAGCTCGAGCACCGTCTTGCGCGGGAGGATCACTTCCTGGCGCGGCACTTCCACGTCGAGGGTGGCGCTGGCATAGGCCAGACGGTGGCCGTCGGTGGCCACCAGCGACAGCTGCTTGCCTTCGGCGACGAAGAGGATGCCGTTGAGGTAGTAGCGGATGTCGTGCACCGCCATCGCGAAGGACACCTGATTGAGCAGGTCCTTGAGCGTCTTCTGCGGCACGCTGAAGGCGGGACCGAAGCTGGGCGCTTCCTGCACGAGCGGGAAGTCCTCGGCGGGCAGGGTCTGCAGGGTGAAGCGGCTCTTGCCGCCCTTGAGCGTGAGCTTGTTCTGCGCGGACTCGAGGCTCACCGTCTGGTCCGAAGGCATGGTGCGCAGGATGTCGATCAACTTGCGCGCGCCCACCGTGGTGGTGAAGTTGCCGGCGTCGCCACCGAGTTCGGCGGTGGTGCGGATCTGGATCTCCAGGTCGCTGGTGGTCAGTTGCACCGAGCTGCCGGTCTTGCGAATCAGGACGTTGGCCAGAACGGGCAGGGTATGCCGACGCTCGACGATGCCCGCCACCGATTGCAGGACGGACAGCACCTTGTCTTGCGTTGCCTTCAGGACGATCATGAATTCCTCTTCTCTTAGGGGGTCTCGGCCGGTCGCCGCAGGGTGGGCGCCCGGTTCCGGACGATCTCCGCCATTTTCCCCTGTTTCGGGCCCCATTTCGGGCCGCTGGGCAATGACTTTTCGGGTTTTGCGTTCCGGCCCTCAGGGGGCCGGCGCCGCGCGCCCTTGTGCCCTCCTGGAGGCGGCCGCAGGGCCGCCGGAAGGACGCCGCAAAAAAAACGCCGGAGGATGCGGGCGCGCCGGGGTCTCTGGGGTTCTTCTTATAGGTATTCTTTTTTAAAGATAGTAGTAGCTAGTAGAGGGTCGGGCCCTTCTGTGGAAAACGTGTTTTTTCCCTGCCGGCTCAAGCACTTGGCCTCGCCGCCATGCTGTGGGTGACCCCGGTCGCGTGCTGTCTCGCCAACGGGGACAAGATGGGCTTTCTGCGGTGGCTTGTGGATAAGCATGCACTTGTGCCGGAACTATCCCCAGGCTTGTCCCGCGTCCCTGCCTTCGCCCTTGCCTTCGACGCATGCCAGGCCGGCGCGGCAAAAGAAAAGGCCGGACCCCTTTCGGAGTCCGGCCTCTATGCCTTTTGGGTGATTTGGAGCGGCGATCCGGCTGAAACCAGGCGATGAGCGCGCCCGAATCCGGGTCCCTGGGCCTCAGCCCTTGAGCGTCTGCTCCAGCACGTGCAGCTGCTGATTGAGCTCGGTGAGCTGCTGGCGCTCGCCGGCGATCTTGCGCACCGCGTGCAGCACGGTGGTGTGGTCGCGGCCCCCGAACAGCTCGCCGATCTCGGGCAGGCTTTTCTGGGTCAGCTCCTTGGCCAGGTACATCGCGATCTGGCGCGGCCGGGCGATCGAGGCCGGCCGCTTTTTGCTGTACATGTCGGCGACCTTGATCTTGTAATAGTCGGCCACCGTCTTCTGGATGTTCTCGACGCTGATCTGCCGGTTCTGGATGGACAGCAGGTCGCGCAGCGCCTCGCGGGCCAGCTGGATCGAGATTTCCTTCTGGTTGAAGCGCGAGTAGGCCAGGATCTTGCGCAGCGCGCCTTCGAGCTCGCGCACGTTGGAGCGCACGTTCTTGGCGACGAAGAAGGCCACTTCCTCGGGCATCTCGGCGCCCTCGGAGCGCGCCTTGTTGATCAGGATGGCCACCCGCATCTCGAGCTCGGGTGGCTCGATGGCCACGGTGAGCCCGGCGTCGAAGCGGGAAATCAGCCGCTCGTGGATGTCCGCCAGGCCCTTGGGATAGGTGTCCGAGGTCATCACGATGTGCGACTTCTTGGCCAGCAGGGCTTCGAAGGCGTTGAAGAATTCTTCCTGGGTGCGGTCCTTGTTGGCAAAGAACTGCACATCGTCGATCAGGAGCAGGTCCAGCGAGTGGTACTTTTCCTTGAACTGGTCGAAGGTCTTGCGCTGGTAGGCCTTGACCACATCCGAGACGAATTGCTCCGCATGGATGTAGAGAACCTTGGCGTTGGGGCGGTCGGCCAGCAGCCGGTTGCCCACCGCATGGACCAGGTGGGTCTTGCCCAGGCCCACGCCCCCGTAGATGAAGAGCGGGTTGTAGAGCTGACCCGGCGAACTGGCCACGTGCAGGGCCGCGGCGCGGGCCATGCGGTTGGCGCTACCCTCCACCAGGGTGTCGAAGGTGAGCGCGGTGTTGAGGCGGTTCTTGAAGCCGCCCTGGGCCGGGTCGTCCGCCAGGTCGGTGGGTTCGGAGGCGGCCGGGGTTTCTGCCGGCGTGGCCGGCATCGCAACACGGGCGGGGGCTTCACGGTGAGCAAGCGCCAACTCCAGAGCGACCGGCTGGCCGTAGAGGCGCTCGAGCAGGGCCGAGATCCGGCCCGCGTACTGGGCCCGGATCCAGTCCAGCTTGAAGCGGTTGGCGACGAAGAGGGTGACCTTGGAAAAGTCCTCGCTGACCTGCGCGGCCAGCGGCTTGATCCAGGTGACGAACTGCTGTTCGGGCAGTTCCTGGGCCAGCTGCTCGACGCAGGTTTGCCACAGGCTGTCGCCTGCGCCGAGGGTGTTTTCGGGCTCTCCGGGCAGGGAGTCTTGACGGGAATCCAGGGTCATTGCCGGGAGCGGGAGTTGTGGATAGCTGGCATGGGCGAAAGCGGCGGAGTCTAGTTTATTCAGAACTTGTCCACAAGCCGGGTTTGCGGGGACTTTGCAGCCGGAAACCGGGCATCCTTGCTGGATTGACAGATTTCCGCGATAATGTCGGGTTCCCCGGACGCAACCGTCCGATCCCTATCCTCATCTTGGTCAAGAGATCATGAAACGTACCTACCAACCTTCCAAAGTGCGCCGCGCCCGCACCCACGGCTTCCTGGTCCGCATGAAGACCCGCGGTGGCCGCGCTGTCATCAACGCGCGCCGCGCCAAGGGCCGCAAGCGTCTGGCCGTCTAAGGGTCGCCGGGCCCTTGCAGCGGCTCCAGCAGCGAAAGCAGTTCGAGGCCGTCCTGGCAGGTGCCACAGTGGCCCGCACGGCGCATTTCGCTCTGCACCGCTGCGCGCTGGACATCACAGGGCCTGGGTCCGATGGACCGCAGGCCCTGTTTGCCGTCCGGGCGCCGTGGATCGGGGCCATGGTCCCCAAGCGCTGGGCCAAGCGGGCCGTCACCCGCAACACGATCAAACGCCAGATCTACGCCGTGGCCCGGGAATGCGCCAGCCTGCCGGAAGCCGCCCACGTGGTGCGGCTGCGCCATGGCTTCGACCGCCAGCACTTTCCCAGCGCCACCTCTGTCGCCCTGAAGCAGGCGGTGCGCGCGGAACTGCAGGCCCTGTTCGCGGGAGTGCGCAAATGATCCGTGCCCTCCTCGTCGGCCTGGTCAAGGGCTACCGCCTGCTGCTGTCTCCCTGGCTGGGCTCGTCCTGCCGCTTCACGCCGACCTGCTCGGTCTATGCCCTCGAGGCATTGGACCGGCATGGCGCGCTCGTGGGCAGCTCCCTGGCCGCGGCCCGCATCGCCCGTTGCCATCCCTGGTGCGCTGGCGGCGCCGACCCGGTGCCGTCCGAACCTCCCCGTCTGTTCACCCGCCTGGGCCTGGGGGCCCGTGTCGAGCAGTCCTTTCCTTCTCCTCGCAAGAAGACCTCATGAACGACATTCGTCGCACCATCCTCTGGGTGGTTTTCGGTTTTTCCATGGTGCTGCTGTGGGACCAGTGGCAGGTCTACAACGGCCGCCCTGCCACCTTCTTCCCCAACCCCGCCGCCACGGCCGCCAAGGCGCCTGCCGGTGCGGCCTCGGGCGCAGCCCCTGCGGGCGGAGCCTCCGTCCCGGGCGCCACCGCCAGCACCTCGGCCGGCCCGGCCGCCGTGCCGGCGGGCGCCGAAGCGGCTGCCGCCCATGAACAGGTCACGGTCACGACCGACACCCAGCGCCTCGTCTTCGACACCGAAGGCGGCTCGCTGGTGCGCGCCGAGTTCCTCAAGTACGCCGCGGACAATACCGCCGGCCGCAAGGAGGACCCGCGCTTTGTGCTGCTGCAGCAATCGCCCCAGCACACCTACGTGGCCCAGAGCGGCCTGATCGGCGTCGACTTCCCCAACCACAAGACGGTGATGACCCTGGTGCCCGGCCCGCGCGAGCTGGCCGAGGGCAGCAACGAGCTCACGCTGCGCTTCGAGTCGCCGGAGAAGAACGGCCTCAAGCTGGTCAAGACCTTCACCCTCAAGCGCGGCGCCTACGACATCGCGGTCAAGCACGAGATCGTCAACACCGGCAGCCAGCCCGCCACCGCGCAGGTCTACCTGCAGCTGGTGCGTGACGGCAGCAAGTCGGGCGAGGACTCCGCCTTCTATTCGACCTTCACCGGCCCGGCCGCCTACACCGAGGAGAAGAAGTACCAGAAGGTCGAGTTCTCGGACATCGACAAGGGCAAGGCCGACTTCCAGACCAAGTCCACCGCCGGCTACATGGCGATGGTGCAGCACTACTTCGCCAGCGCCTGGATCCTGCCCCAGGGCCAGTCGCGCGACCTGTTCGTGCGCAAGATCGAGAACAACCTCTACGCCGCCGGCCTGATCAGCGCGCCGCAGACCGTCGCCCCCGGCGCCACCGTCGCCGTGCCCGCCACCTTCTTCGCCGGCCCGCAGGAAGAGAAGATGCTGGAGCAAGTCGCCCCCGGCCTGGACCTGGTGAAGGACTACGGCTGGCTCACCATCCTGGCCAAGCCGCTGTACTGGCTGCTGGACAAGCTGCACGGCTTCATCGGCAACTGGGGCTGGTCCATCATGGCCCTGGTCTTGTTGATCAAGATCGCCTTTTTCTGGTTCCAGGCCAAGGGCTACGAGAGCATGGCCAAGATGAAGGCCATCAACCCGCGCGTCATGCAGCTGCGCGAACGCTACAAGGACAACCCGCAGCAGATGCAGCAGGAGATGATGCGCATCTACCGCGAGGAGAAGGTCAACCCGCTGGGTGGCTGCCTGCCGATGATCATTCAGATCCCGGTGTTCATCGCGCTGTACTGGGTGCTGCTGTCCTCGATCGAGATGCGCCAGGCGCCCTGGATCGGCTGGATCCACGACCTGTCGACCAAGGACCCGTACTACATCCTGCCGGTCATCATGACCCTGTCCACCCTGCTGCAGACGGCGCTCAACCCCGCGCCGCCGGACCCGATGCAGGCCAAGATGATGTGGATCATGCCGCTCGTCTTCTCGGTGATGTTCTTCGTCTTCCCGGCCGGCCTGGTGCTGTACTGGATCACGAACAACCTGCTGTCGATCGCCCAGCAATGGGTCATCAACAAGCGCATGGGGGTCCCGCCCTCCTTCAACCTGCCGAGCTTCAAGTAAGCAAAAAAGGGCCGCGCTGCGGCCCTTTTCAATGAGGCGGCAACGTCGCCTCTTCTTGCCCTCATCGCCCATGCTCGCCGACCGCAACGCACCGATCGCCGCCATCGCCACCGCCCCTGGCCGGGGCGCGGTGGGCATCGTGCGCGTGTCCGGCCGGGGTCTCGCCTCGCTCGTGCAGGCGCTGTGCGGGCGCGCGCTGAAGGCCCGCGAGGCGACCTACGGCGCCTTCCTCGCGCAAGACGGCAGCGCCATCGACCACGGACTGGCCCTGTTCTTCCCCGGCCCGAACTCCTTCACCGGCGAGGACGTGCTCGAGCTGCAGGCCCACGGCGGGCCGGTGGTGCTGCAGCTGCTGCTGGCGCGCTGCCTCGAGGCCGCGGCTGAGACCGACGCCGCCACCGGCCGCCCGCGTCTGACGGGCCTGCGGGTGGCCGAGCCCGGCGAGTTCACCCAGCGCGCTTTCCTCAACGACAAGATCGACCTGGCCCAGGCCGAAGCGATTGCCGACCTGATCGACGCCAGCACCGAGGCGGCCGCGCGCAGCGCCAGCCGCTCGCTCGCCGGCGAGTTCTCGCGCGAGGTGGAAGGCCTGCGCGACGGCCTGATCCATTTGCGCATGCTGGTCGAAGCGACCCTCGATTTCCCGGAAGAAGAGATCGACTTCCTCCAGCAGTCCGACGCCCAGGGCCAGCTCGATCGGCTGCAGACGCGCCTGGCTGAAGTGCTGGCGCGCACCCGCCAGGGCGCGCTCCTGCGCGAGGGCATCACCGTGGTCATCGCCGGCCAGCCCAATGCCGGCAAGAGCTCGCTGCTCAATGCGCTGGCAGGCGCGGAGCTGGCCATCGTCACCCCGATCGCCGGCACCACCCGTGACGTGGTGAGCCAGTCCATCCAGATCGAGGGCGTGCCGCTGCATGTGGTCGACACCGCCGGCCTGCGCGAAAGCGAGGACCCGGTGGAGCGCATCGGCATCGAGCGCGCCTGGGCGCGCATCGCCGGCGCCGACGCGGTGCTGTTCCTGCATGACCTCTCGCGCCTGGGCGATGCCGACTACCGGGCCGCCGACGCGCTGATTCGCGCCACGCTCGCCGAGCGCCTGCTCGCGCAGGTGCCGGTGATCGAGGTGTTCAACAAGCAGGACCTGGCCCCCGGGGCCCTGCCCGAGGGGGGCCTCGCGATATCCGCGCGCACCGGCGAGGGCCTGGCGGCCCTGCGCCAGCGGCTGCTGGACGTGGCCGGCTGGCAGTCCGCGCCCGAGGGTGTGTGGCTGGCGCGCGAGCGCCATGTGCAGGCCCTCAAGCGCGTGGGCGAGCACCTCGAAGCAGCCCAGGCCTTCCTCTCGCCCGAGGCCCTGGCCCTGGACCTGCTCGCCGAAGAACTGCGCCTGGGCCAGAACGCGCTGGGCGAGATCACCGGCGAGTTCTCGGCCGACGACCTGCTGGGCGTGATCTTTTCCAAGTTCTGCATTGGAAAATGAAGGCCCGGCGGACCGGGCTGGCCCTGCGGCCGGCCGCTGTCCCCAAGCCGACTCTTTCGCTGGGTTTCCCGTGGACGCGCTGAAACCCTTGACCTAGAATTTGTTGCGTTTCGAATGAGAAACTGCGTTTCATACATGAAACTCACATCGACACCAGAGGGCGCATGAACATCCAGGGCATCGACGAAATCACCTTTGGCGCGACCGACCTCGCGAAGTGCCGCCAGTTCTTCCAGGACTGGGGCCTCACCCTGGTGGCCGAAGCGCCCCAGGAGCTGGTGTTCGAAAGCCTCAACGGCTGCCGCGTCCTCGTGGCCCACTCGGACAAGCCCGGCCTGCCCGCCGGCCTCGAGCCCGACCCGACGCTGCGTGAAGTGGTCTGGTGCGTGGACAGCGCCGAGGCCCTCGCCCATTTCCGCGCCCGCCTGCAAGACCAGCCCGGCTTCGTCGACGACGGCGCGCGCATCGGCTGCACCGACCCCAATGGCCTGGCGATCCGGGTGCAGGTCACGCGCAAGCGGCCGGTGCAACTCGAAGCGGCCAAGACCAACACCTGGACCGAGCGCGCCCGCGTCAACCAGCCCGCCCCGGCCTATGACCGCGCGACGCCGGTGGAAGTGGGCCATGTGGTCCTCTTCGTCCCCGACCTCGCCACCGCGACCCGCTTCTACGAAGAGAAGATGGGCTTCGTCCTGTCCGATCGCTACCCCGGCCGCGGCAGCTTCCTGCGCTGCGCGCCCGAGGCCGGCCATCACGACCTGTTCATGCTCCAGACGCCCGAGGCGCGCAAGGGCCTGAACCACGTCGCCTTCACCGTGCGTGACCTGCACGAGGTGGTGGGCGGCGGCCTGCACATGTCCCGCTGCGGCTGGGAGACCGAACTCGGCCCGGGCCGCCACCCGATTTCCTCGGCGATGTTCTGGTACTTCGTGAGCCCCGCCGGCGCGCTGGTGGAGTACTACACCGACGAGGACGAACTCACCGGCGACTGGCAGCCGCGCGACTTCACCCCCGGCCCCACGGTGTTTGCCGAGTGGGCGGTCAAGGGCGGCATCGACGGCAAGACCCGCCGCCAGGTCAACGCCGAGGCGCCCTCGGGCCGCTTCATGACCGACAAGCCCAAGGGCTGATGAACAGGGCTGAGATCAAGGAGAACACCATGGCCGAACACAAGCTCTATAACGACACCCACCAGAACCGCAGCGCCGCGCCCACTGCCTACGAGAGCCTGCTGGGCGACTCGATCGAGCGCGCCTTCGGCCAGGGCATCCACGACCTCGAAGGCCTGGTGGCCTACCTGAACCAGGCGGGTCCCGCCGGCCCCAACGGCCAGGCCTGGACCTCCGAGAGCTACCAGCGCGAGATCGCGCGCCTGGCCGCGGCCTGAGCCTGCGGCCGTCCCCCGACTTCCGACCCGAACCGGAGACCGAGATGAACATGGTGAACATGGCTCATGCCCCCGTGAACTTCCAGCAGGACCCGATCGACGCTGCCCTCGAGGTCGGCCTCAAGGACCTGTGGTTCCCCGTCTGCCCCTCGCACTTCGTGAAGGAGCAGCCCGTCTCCCTGCGCCGCCTGGGCTA
>JACCDQ010752006.1_pt1 | contig 10418 bp, 3 predicted proteins | sample 7446031 | NCBI WGS metagenome assembly JACCDQ01 (sample SAMN15323442, study PRJNA562643) | freshwater metagenome | isolation source: river surface water | place: USA:Blue River Watershed | collected 2017-08-17
ACTTGGGCTTCTAATGGTAAGACTTTAGCCGTAAAATTGCCTTTTCCTGTGTTTTCAAAATAGGTGCTTGCCAAGGTATAAACATCTTTGGTATGGCTCTGGGCGAGTTGTTCGGACGAAAGTAAATCTTTTAGTTGAGCTTGAGCATAATCATGATATTTTAAAAACTTCTTCCGAACCCAAGGCATTTGATTTGCCAATTCGTCTAAAGAAGCCATCTGGTAGCTTTTTCCCTGAATGTAATAGCAAATCAAAGGGTCGATGGTTTCGTTTTGGTCGAAATCGCCGTAGCAAATTTGCAATGGTTCTTGCAGACTTGCCCGCAGTTGGGTATTCAGACCTGCGTTTCCTGCTACTATATCGAAATCGCCGTCGTTGTCAAAGTCTTCTACCAAAATTTTTGCCCATAAACCATTGCTTTGCTGTAAACCATATTTTTCGGTTACATTACTTAATTGTCCTTGTTGATTTTCAAATATCATAATAGGCATCCATTCGCCTGCCACAATCAAATCAGGCCAGCCATCTCGATTAAGGTCTTGCCAAGTGGCAGTTGTCACCATGCCCAGCGATTGCATGATTTGGCTTTGAGACACGACAAAACGGACATTTCCTGCCTTACTTTCATTTTTCAAGATATAACTCTCATCGGCTTCTGGAAACTGATTCGGTTTTGAACGCCCTCCAACAAACAAATCAAGGTCGCCATCTTTGTCGTAGTCGGCTACTGCAACACAACTACCATTGCTTTGTAAATTTGGTAAAGCTTGTAATGCCTGTACAAAATTGCCTTTCCCATCATTCAAAAACAATACATCTTGCAAAACCGCTGCGGTACTTACGGCAGCACCGCTTCCTCTGGCGATGAACAAATCTAGGTCTTGGTCTTGGTCGGCATCAAACAGCACCACACCCATATCCTGTGTAGCGTTGGCGTATTGCCAAGGTTGGGTTGCCGCAAGACGAAACGAGCCATTGGATTGTTGCAAATACAATGCCCCTTTTTTCTGGCTATTTCCTCCTATAAAAATATCTGTCAGCCCGTCGGCATTGACATCTCCTTGTGTCACAAAAGGCCCTTGTTTTGAAACTTGATAAGGCAAGAGCGATTGCTGTTTGAAATCGACGTAAGGAATGGCTTCGTGTTGCCAAGAAAGCTGTGAAGCAAGGGTAAAATCCTCAAAAATAGCAGCGTTATGCTCTGCAACATAGCTTCCTTCTTGGGCTTGTTGGGCTATTACGTCTAGCGTTTGGTTCGCAGGAATTTGTTTTACGACAGTCTTTTTGTTGTTTGTCCAATAAATTTCTACCGACTGTACAAGCGAATCTTGCCCTAAGCCAAAATGCAAAATCGGTTCTACACTACTTTGAAAACCTTGTGTGGGGTACATTTCTTGCATTTGTTGGTGATGTTGGGTACGCACAATTACCTTTGCTCCAATGCCATAGGTATTGGCGGTGTTTTCGTGTAAACGCAAGCGGAGGTAATGCTGTGGTTTTTGTTGTTGGCTACGATTTTCGTACATCATAGCAGGCTGATTGGTATTATTGACAATGAGGTCTAAGTCGCCATCATTGTCTAAATCGGCGTAAGCTGCTCCTGTACTGACGGTTGGCTCGGTCAATCCCCATTTTTCAGTAGTATTTTCAAACCGAACACTGGTATTTTCTCCTACATTTCTAAAGCCATAATTACTGGTTTTGGTACTTGGCATTTGTTGTATCAATTGCCAAGTGTTCAGGTTTTGTCCTAAACTTTGGGCTTTATTCACTTCTTCTTGATAGGTATATTTCAAGAAGTCCATATTGGTAAAATCTCGGAGAAAACCATTGGTAACAAACAAATCCTTTCGTGCATCGTTATCGAAATCGCCTGCCAGTGGAGTCCAGCTCCAATCGGTATTAGAAATGCCTGCCAATTGCCCAATTTCGCTAAACACAGGCACACCTGCGGTAGTATTTCCTTGGTTGATTTGCAACATATTGCGGGTATTTTGGTGATGAAAACCACTGTCAACCAAGAGTTGATACGTATCATATTCGTCTGGCCCTTTGAGCAGTTTTTGTCTATCGTTTGATTCGGGAAGCATATCCAAACTTACTACGTCGGTACGTTGGTCATTGTTAAAATCAACCATACTCGACCCCATCGAGTTTTTAGAAATATGCCCCATGCTTTCTTTCAAAACTTCTTTGAATGTGCCGTTTTGTTGGTTGAGGTACAAGAAATCTTGTTCATTGTAATCATTGGCTACGTACAAATCTGCCCAGCCGTCGTTGTTGGCATCTCCTACCGATACGCTCAAGCCAAAGTTGAGTCCACTGCCATGAATCCCTGCTTTTTCGCTAATTTCTGTAAAATAGCCTTGGTCGTTGCGGTACAAGCGATTACCAAATTTAGGATGCCGTGTTTTTCGTAAACGTTCGGTATTAAAAAAGGCATTGTAAAACATATCGGCATGGTTTGCCATAAAGCAATCGAGGTCGCCGTCTTTGTCCATGTCAAAAAATGCTACTTGCGTCGTGTAAGTTCCCGTGGCTTCGAGTCCGTAGCGAGCCGCTTCTTCGGTAAAAGTAGGAATGCCATTTTTTACACCTTGGTTGATGTAAAGCTCGTTGCTCCGTTCTTCGTCTGTACCTGGGCCCGAATAACACACATAAATATCGAGTTTGCCATCGGCATTAATATCGACCATCGAAACGCCTGTTTTCCATTGTTTTCGTCCTTTTATTCCTGCGATGGCGGTAATATCTTCAAAACGAAAAGGAGTATTGGCATCTTTTCCTTTGTTGAGATACAATTTGTTTTCGACCATATTTCCCGAAAAATAAACATCCGCCAAGCCATCGCCATTGACATCACCCACGGCAACGCCTCCGCCGTTATACATATACTGGTATTTGAGCAAATTCAATGTTTCGTTTTCTTCAACCAAATTATTGAACGAAACGCCCGAAGCTTCGGGCTTAACGAGTTTGAATAGGGTTTCGTCGGATGCCGATTGACAAGCCAGTAAAAAAAAGCAGGAAAGCAAAGGTAAAAGTTTGTACATAAATCTGTGGGTTAGGGCTTTAGGAAGATTTATTCTGATGGCGGATGGCGTTTTTTTGAATAAAGCTATTTCATCCGATAAACCAAAGTCGTTACTGAGCGAGCAGCCAACTCAACAGTTGTGCTGTTAATTACCGAAGGCCTTAGTTTATCTGATTCAGACGTAGTATAAGCCGTGGCTTTGTTGTGGGTTTTGAAACCTGACAATTGGAAACTACGCTTTTCATTCGTTGGATTGATACACACCACAATGATTTGTTTGCGTTGCACATCTTTGTACGCCGATACCAACAAAGGTATATCAAGCGTTGTTTCTACGGCTATTCTTTCAGCACCTGGCCTGATAAAGCGGCTAAAATTGCCCAACGCCCAAAGTATTTTACTGTCTTCAAAAACGCCGTCTGTTTTGTTTTTATCAATGTAAATCAACCCATCTTTGTACTGATAAGCCGAAATGGCTGTCCACCAATGCCAAGCGGTGGCTTGTCCGTTTACCAAATCATTATGGATAGTTTTGGCGACATACAAAGCGGCGTTGATGCCCGTGTCTTTGCCATTGCCTTCTATTTCGCCAGCATTATCGCCCAAAATACAATACTCTGTCATCCAATAACGAAGCCCTTGTATGGTAGCAACTTCTTGGGCTAATGCTATCCGTTTTTGGGCGGCATCGGCATAAGGCGACGTAGTAAAATAACTGTGTCCGCCAATGCTTTTACTAAGATTAGGCAAATTGCCTAGATACAAAGGACTTTCAGGCTGAAAAAACTGCTTGATTTGATTTCCTCGTGCAGGTTTGTTGAAAGGCGTGTACAAATAATCTAACTGTCCTGCTTCGGCAATAGAAATTTGCGTTGACAACTGTGCTTTTTGTAATTCAGCACTTAATTGTTTGGTAATATCGGCAATGTGTTGATTATCGAAAGGCGTTCCTTCTTGTCCGCCGTCGCTCCAATCCCATTGCGGTTCATTCACTGGACTAATAAAATCGAAGGTAATACCTGTTTTATTTTTTACCCCACGGATTACTTCTGTTAAAAATTGAGCGAAATTTTGGTATTGCGCTGGAGCTAAATTGGGTTTTCCTGCTGTGGCAAAAGCTTGGTGGTTACTGGTAAATTGTACAGGAGGCGAATTGGTGAATGCCAAAAAACGGTCAACTTTATGTTTTTTAGCGGCTTCCAAAAACCAAAGTTGCCCTGCTTGTTTGTGCCAATTATACGAACCATCTGCATTCATAAACGACTCGGCACGTCGCCATTCGTCTTTGATACCACTGTCTTTGCCTTTTTCGGCACTCCCCGCACCAATATTGAAACGCCAAAGCGACAAGCCAATGCCTTTCGGTTGTCCGTTTTTGTTATTTTTTTGACTAAAAAGTAATTCGGCGATAGCATTTTTTTTAGCTATTGGCCAATTGCCTACAAACTGACAAGCCCAAGCATCAGATGCCCCAAAATGTTCGATGGTTTGGTAGGTCTTTGTGGGGTTGATAAGTACTTGTAAGGGGACTTCCTGAGCCACGGCACTCAAGGCTACACACAAGAGTAATAGACCCGTTTGGAAGTATTTTTTTATATCAATATGATTCATTTCAAAAGTAAAGCAATGTTTTAAAGCGGATTAAAATTTAAAAAAGGCACAAGAAACATTCACATAATATATCAGTTATGGATGTACGAATACTGCATTAGGCGTACTGATTTTTGAATATAAAATGCTATTTTTCAGAAATTTACACTAATTCACAATTCTACATAATTACTTATTTTGTTAAAAAATCCAGCGTTAAAGCCCCCAGCCATAGCGGATTCTATTCACCCCCGACTGATTGACCGTCACAAGCGACATCGCCGTGCCACTTCCTTCTCTACGCAATAAGCTATAACTATCGCCATCACGCAGGCCTGGCCAGTACAAACTTGCCACTTTATCGTTGCGAAACACATTAGAAGAAGCAATCATATAAGCAATTTCATTATCTGTTTGATTGCCCCCGATATAATCTTTACCAGTACTCATGGCAACGCCAAATTCGGTGACAACCGTGCGGTTGGCGTATTTGCCCATTCTTCTTCGCCAATCGCTTTCCCAATCGGCAAGGCTGCGGGTTGTCCAGAACGCATAATTGTGTAAAGCTAACAAACAATCGCTGAAACGAGTATCAGCTCCTACGTTGGTTACATCTTCGGAATAGCCCGTTCCAGATAAAATAATTCGCTTGCGGGCGAGGTTAGGAAAACGAGTTAAAAATTGGGCATAAATATCAGTTAGGTCGGCTAAAGCATAGCCATGAGGTTCGTTGAAAACTTCAAAATACACCAAGGGATTATCGCCATAGTCGCTCACTACTTTTGTCCACATTTGCCAAAAATCGTTGGTATTATCAACACGACCATCTTTGGAAGAAGCCCCTTCCCAGCAGCAAAGAATCACCCGTATTTTTTTGCTCAGGGCTTTATCAATTGCACCTTTGTAGCGACTCCACCAGACATCTGCCACCGAAGGCGGATTAATCGGCAAGCGAATGGCATTGAGGCTTGGCACATTTTTTTGAAATCCTGTTAAAATAATCTCGGTTTTAGCAGATACAGCAGCGTATTCGTCGCCTGCCTCTAGCCCCGACGGAATCACCCATCCATCTACAAAATTATCTCTGCCATCGGCCCAGTTTACCCCTGCAAGACTATCTATTCCTACAGGTTTGGTATTGGTTGGGGTATTCGTATTGGTATTGTCGGCAGGAAGGGCTTGTTCTTTGCTACAAGCCACGACCAAAACCAACAAACCGATAAAGACAATTGAGGTTTTAAACATAAGTTTAGTTAATTTAAAAGTTGTCATACTGCGTTGTGTGTACTACAAGAGAACTGAGAGTTGTGAATAATTTCTCTCATTCGCAACTCTCAATTCAGCACTCATACTTAGTATCCTGCGTTTTGTTGGAGTTTATTACCCGAAGCCAAAATTTCGGCACGAGGAATAGGCAAGAAATAATGTTTATCTTCAAAACGTCTTCCCGACAAAGCCTCTTTGCGTGTATAAGTGAAGTTATTGCCATTTTTCGTTACTTCGATACCATAGGCAGGTACATTTTCGGTAACGTTAGCAATTTTCCAACGACGTACATCATAGAAACGATGCTCTTCAAATGCCAATTCTACTTGGCGTTCTTTACGAATGGCTTCACGCATTTGGCTTTGTGTTAGTCCTGTAGGCAATGCAGGCATATTTACACCCGCTCTTTTTCTGATGGCATTTACGGCATCATAAACGGTTTGGTCAGGACCCGCCGCTTCGTTTTGTGCTTCGGCATAGTTCAACAAAATTTCGGCATATCTGAAATAAATCCAAGGCTGCGTACCTGCAATGTCCCAAGGGTTATCAATCGGTAAATTATCGTTCAAGAATTTTTTCAAGTAATACCCTGTTTTAGAAGTATTCCAGTTTGATGGGCCATCTTTGCTGTCTTTACCACCAGGCAAATAACTCTGGATAGTTCCTCCACGGTAACTTGCTCCGTTGTACAAAATAGTCATATAAAAACGAGGGTCTCTGTTTTTGTATGGGTCTTGTGGGTCGTATCCAGAACTTGCATCATCAATGTTTTTACCATTGTTCATTTGGTAAGCATCCACAAAGTTTTGCAAAGGCACATTACCACCCCAGCCGCCAAAGCCGTTCGATGAGTTGGAGATTTCTAAACATACGTGGCGAGCTCCACGGGTGTAAAGTCTTTCAAAAATAATCTCAGGGTTGTTTTCTGGCGTTAAAAATAGTTTGTCATACCCATTGGTAAAGAGCGAGTATTTACCCATGTTCATTACATCTTTGGCTGCGGTAGCGGCTGCTTGCCAAGTACCTGCGTTATACAATGGACTAGCGGCATACAATAAAACTCTTGATTTCAGTGCCAACGCTGCTCCTTTGGTTGCTCTACCGAGTTTCCAAGCATTGTCGTTGTTGACAGGCAAATATTTACTGGCTTCGTCTAATTCAGCTACGATATACGCCATCACATCTTTGATTGATGATTTGGTATAAATGCCTGCGTTCGTAAAGTCATCGCCTAATTCATATACTTTATCATTCATCAATCCTACTTCGCCGTAGTTACGTACCAAATCTTGGTAGCGGAAAGCTCTCAAAAAACGAAGTTCTGCCGAAAGTCGATTTTTTTGCGCTGCACTCATATTTACTTTAGGAATATTTGTAAGTGCGTAGTTGATTTCACGAATACTACGGTAACTTCTTCCCCAAATTGTACCTGCAATCCCTGTGTTTTCGGGAGCTAATTGTCCTCTTTGAACAAGCCAAGTATTATCGTCGTTGTTATACATCGACTCGTCGGTAAGCGACGACCAAAAAGCATATTCAAAACCTCTACCAAAGCCAGGAGGTGTACCCTCGGCTTCTTTGTCGGTTAATCTTACACCCATATAACGATTAATTACATACGATTCAAAAAGAGAGGAGTCTGTCAAAATCGAGCTATCCGAAACCCTGTCTGTTGGTACAACATCCAAAAAGTCGGAGGTACAAGCAAAGGCAGACAACAATATTCCGATGAATGACGATGATATAGCAATATATTTTTTAGCTTTCATTGTGATATTTTTTGATATTAAAACTTAACATTAACACCTAAGTTGATGATGCGTTGTTGTGGGTAGAATTGGCCACTGCCGCTGTTACCTTCTGGGTCATAATCTTTCACTCCTGTAAATGTGAGCAAGTTGAAAGCATTAGTATAAACACGAAGTTGTTTGATTTTGAGCGTTTTCAACAAGTTACTAGGAAGTGTATAACCAAATTCTAAGTTTTTCAAACGTACAAACGAAGCATCATTCAACCAGAAATTGTTCGGATACAAACCGCCGTTTACAGAAGAAGAAGAACGAGTATCTACACGAGGATATGTACCATTTGGATTGGTAGGACTCCAACGGTTATCAGCCCAACTGCTGTAGAAGTTTCCGATTTGTCCTGATTCTGGTAGCACATATTGGCTTACTTGTGCTTGACCTGCCCATACCATCGAGAAGTCGAAATTTTTGTATCCTGCATTAAACACAAGCCCAAAAGTCATTTGTGGAATATTGCCGTAGTCACTTCTTACTTGGTCGTCGGCTGAGATTTTGCCGTCTTTGTTATAATCTTCTAAAATCAAATCGCCTAAACGAGCACCATTCAAATGTGGATATTTGTCTAAATCGGCTTGACTTTTGAATATTCCCAAAGTTCTATACAACAAATACGTATTGAGCGGATGTCCCGTTTGGCTTTGGTAGCTCAATGTACCAGCGGCTTCGTCGATAAATTCGATTTTGCTTTTAGCATAAGTAAAGTTTGCTGCAATATTATACCTAAAATCTCCTACGTGGTTATAACCAATGCTTGTTTCGATACCACTGTTGCTTACTTTTCCGATGTTTTGGTCTGGCACTAATGCTCCTGAACCATAAGGGTTTACAATACCTGACACATACGGAATAGAGGCATTACGAGCAGCTAAAATATCGGAGCGATTTTGTTGGAAATAAATCAATTCCCATGTGAATTTTTTGAATAAAACAGCATTCAAACCGATGTCCATTTTCTTGGCAACTTCCCAAGTAATGTTTGGGTTTGCTAGTTTTGTAAGGTCGATACCTGCGTGAACAATGTCTGTACCAATTACATACGTGTTATTGAACGAATAGTTGTTGTAATATTGGAATTGTCCTACGTTGTCGTTTCCTAAAGAACCATACGAAGCCCTGATTTTTAGGTCGTCAACCATCGTAACTTTTTGCTTAAACCAAGGTTCTTCCGAAATTCTCCAACCAGCCGAGAAAGAAGGGAAGAAACCATATTGCTTACCCGAAGGGAAGGTAGATGAGCCATCTACACGCATTTGTACTTCTGCCAAATATTTTTCGTTGAAATTATACGCTACTCTACTGATATAACTTCTACGGGTAAAATTGTAGCTACTTCCCCAGTTGTTTTTGTCTGTGGCAGCAGCTCCACCTTGCGATAACTCTGGTGTTGCTACGGTTGGGTAATTAAGACGTGAAGCACCAAAAGTTTCTGAGCGATTTTGGCTTTGTTCAAACGCTACAAAAGCATTGACGTTATGCTTGCCTGTTGCCAAATTGTAATTCAATTTGATGTTTTGAATCATCAACGAAGCATTGGTTTGGGCCTCAGATAACGTAGCCGCTCCTGCCGAACCACCCGTAATAACTTGGTCGTAGGCATTTGTACCTTTGTTGTACGAATACAATGGGTAAGGCGTACTGAATGATTTTGAGAAATTGTACGATTTATCAACCGACAAGAAACCATCAATACTCAACCCTTTGGCAAAAGGTAAATTATAGCTACCTCTTAAAATCCCATTGAATACCGTGTTAGGGTTTTTGTTGATACCTCCCATCGCTGTGCCTAATACAATAGGGTTGTTGTTTTCGACACCTGTAGAAGGCAAACCATTGGGATACGTTGCCACTACGGTTGGATAAGCTCTGTAAATAGAACGGAAAGTATTGCCTGCACTACTGATAGGATATTGACGGTCTTCTTGACGACCCGAAAGCGAGAGGCTCACTTTCAAATCTGATGTAATATTAGCATCAATATTTGAGCGGAAATTGTATTGGTTGTATTGCGTAACACCATTTTTCAATAATCCATCTTGGCTAATCATCCCAATTGATAAGAAATACTTGGTGTTGTCTGTACCGCCATTCACAGTAAGGCTGTGTTGATTTTGCAAGGTTACACTTCTAAGAGCCTCTTTTTGCCAGTTGGTATTAGGGTAATTAACGGGGTCTGAGCCATTGCCAAACTTAGCGATTTCGTCAGCGGTATAGTGTTGATTCATGCCGCCAGCAGGGTTGTTGTAATAGTCGATTTCATTCAAAATTGTAGCATACGTAGCGGCATCGGCCAGTTTAGGCAAGCGAGTTGGCGAGCTAAAGCCTTGGTTGAAACTGTAGGAAATGGTTGGCTTGCCTGTTGTACCACGCTTGGTTGTTACGAGAATTACCCCGTTGGCTGCTCTACTTCCATACACGGCAGCAGAGGCATCTTTCAATACCGAAATACTTTCGATGTCGTTGGGGTCGAGACGCTCCAACCCTCCGATTTGTCCCGGAATGCCATCTACTACAATCAATACATCGTTGTTGCCTGTCGATGCCAACCCACGAATGGTATAGCTCGAACCATCGTAGCCCGGTTCGCCTCCACGGTTGTTGGCAATAAAACCAGAAAAACGTCCTGCTAATGAGTTTGATAAGTTGGGCTGAGGGCTTTTTACTATTTCGCTACCTTTTACATCAGATACCGACCCTGTCAAGGTAACTTTTTTCTGTGTACC
>JACCDQ010898296.1_pt1 | contig 10418 bp, 10 predicted proteins | sample 7446031 | NCBI WGS metagenome assembly JACCDQ01 (sample SAMN15323442, study PRJNA562643) | freshwater metagenome | isolation source: river surface water | place: USA:Blue River Watershed | collected 2017-08-17
AAATGAACCTACTGTTGTTTGGCTAGTCCAGTTGTCTGTTGCTGTCGGCGCGTAAATATTGGTTGTAATTGTTTGTGTTGATCCTGTGTTTTGATAAAGCCAAAAAGACACAGTAGCATTTTCTGCGGCTAAGTCTTTTGTGTTTGCAGCTTCAATTCGTTGACCAATGTTTGCGTTTGTATTGCCTGCTGCTCCAGCAACTTGCAAAACGCTAGTAATGCCAGAACCAAAATTTGCGCCTATATATTGATTAACTGTTACGGCTGCACCAGTTGCATACACAAACATTCTGTCAACAGTGTAGGTAATAACGCCAACGCCGCTACTCAAACCTGAAATTCCACGTTGATTTAAAGTCATCGCACCATTGATAATGCGGTTCTTGAAGCCCAAACTATTTCCGTTTGCATAAGATGCCAATGTAGAGCTATACGCTTGCACATCAGTTCCAATAGCCAAACCAAGGTTTGTGCGAGCGTCAGATGCAGTCGTTGCATTTGTACCGCCAGAAGCAATAGGCCATTTATCGCCGCTTGTACCAGCATACAAGTCTTTAATCTGCTTCATCAATGTACGAATGGCGTTGTTAATGCCACTTGGCGCACAGCCTTCGTCAATGTTAATGCCAGCAATGTCCGTGTTGGAGTTTGCTGTTGCGCTGTAATCGCTGATTTTGTCTTTTGACATAGCTTTCCTTGTTTAAATGTTTAAGGCTGATATTTAAGAGATTCTTCAACCATCTTCTTCAATGCCTTTTGTTGCAATGATTCTTCTGCGTACTTAGTAGCAGAACCAACAACAGGAATCTTAGAAAGTGGTGATGCGTTGATACGCTCCAAACCTCTTAACAAAGCACTTGCAGTGTTTGATGTGTTTACAGTACCAGACACAGGACTGTAAACGTCAACCATCACATCACGCAATTCTCGAATTTCCTCTGCACCTTTCTTGCCAAAGATGTAATCTAACTTACCGTCAGAATCCAAATCACGAATGACTTTATTCATCGCAGCAGCAGATGGAATCGGCCTGCCAGCAGCATCACGCTGAATGTTCTTAGTAGCTTGCTCACGGATGTACTCAAGAGTTTGACCTTGAAGTTCTTTCCATGCCTGCTGACCTTCTTCACCACCCTTTTTGAGCAACACAGCGATGTTGCGAGTATCGTCAAAACTGCCCTTCAAGATTGAGTGTTCAAACACATCCTCAAAGGCAACAGCGCGATCGGTAGTGCCAGGTTTGTTACGCAACAACTTGTCAACAGCAGCAGCGTTCTCAAACTGTCGTGCATATTGCACACGCTTTTGACGGGCTTCTTTGTAAAGATCACCGCCAGCGCCTTCTGTTGCTTGGTTAATCAAGTTCTTCAATTCTTTGCCTTGCACAGAATTTGGTGTGCCTTCTTGGGCATTTCTGTTGATGAACTGATAAACATCCTCAAGCGCATCAATCGTCACAGCGCCAGTGCCTTGTGGGTCATTCTTACGCAATTGATCTTCAACAGCTCCAAGAATAGGAGCCAACTTGTCTTTAACTGTTGGGCCTTGTTCATTGATGTATGTCAATAAACCATCGTAAGGAACAAGCTCCTTAGTTTCGCCAGCAGCGCGAGCATTTTTATATGCGTCATCAACTTCTTTCATTGCCGCTTTTGCTTGTTTAACTAAGGCAGCGTCGACAATCTTGCCAACAGGTCGCAAATTGCCTGACATTTCAGCGCCAGTTGCAGTTGTGTAAGCATCAAAGTTGCTGAGAATCTTTTGATTCGTGTCAATCTGACGCTGAATCAAAGGCTTTCCAACACCTTCAGGGTATGTCTTCATTGTCTCAACTTCAAAGCCTTGAACGCCTGGTGCGCGTGTCGCTTGACCTTTTGTCAGATCAACAGGCACACGCAAACCTTGTGCGCGTGTCTGACGCTCCAACGCTTTAGCAGTATCAGCAGCTCCCATGCCAATCATTGTTGGAGCAGGTTCTTGACCTTTGATTGCGCCAATCACATCAGACAGCATCACAGGAGCTTTTGCAGCTTGAGCTGTCACAGCTTCTTGTGCTTGCGTTGCTATGCCAACAGGTCTAGAGCCAGCAACTTGAGGAATGAAAGGAATATAAGGCGGCAATCCTGAAGCAGCCTTACCAATGCTCTCAAGAACGTTTTGAGCCATTTGTGTTCTTGGCTGATACTGAATATTCTCAGCGACAGAACGCTGAAACTCAGGGCCACCAGCACCAGACAGATAAACCGCTGGGCCAGAAACAAGGTTTGCGGCAACAGCAGCAGGCGTTTCAACGATGCCACGAATAATGTCAGCCATTGACATTTCTGGCTCTGCCTTAGATGTTGATACTTGACCTGGGATTTGTGTCGCATCAGGCGTAATAGCTTTAGCAACACGCTTCAAGTCAACAACTTCTTTGCCAGCGAAGTCTTGTGATGCTCTTGCGATCACATCATCTTGAGTCGCAGAATCAGGCGCATTTTTGTAAATGTGCGAAGTTCCATCAGCGAATTTAACTGTAATGTCAGCCATTTACCACCCCGATGAGGTTACGCCAGTTTGACCACCAATGAACTTAGCGCCTGGGCCAGCTTGCAACTTCATTGCCTTGATAGCCATGTCACGCGCTTCTTGCTTCTGTTTCACGACTGTTTCAGAATCGCCAGGAGCAGGGAAATAGTTTTTCTCTGCTGTTGCAAATTCAGTTGGCGAGATAGAAGCGCCAGATTCTTTACGCAAAACAGCAGTAATGAAGTTCACGCGAGCTTGTATAGTCTTTTGTTGATCTTCATTCAGACCGCCTAAGACTGTTGGCAATGTGTTGAAAATGTTGTCAGAACCACGCGCCAAAGCCTCACCAATCAGAGGAGTTGCACCAAGCGTTCCGCTAACACCAGATCGAATCAAGCCAGTATCTTTCAGGCCAGCTTTTTCAAGCGGTTTTAGAATAGCATCAGCTTGAGCCATGCGCATACCATAAGCAGTTGCGTTGCCTTGGCTTTCTGTAAGGTTTCCGGCGCCTTTGCCCATAACAGGCTTGCCACCAGCCATAACTGGCGAAATTGCGCCTGTTCTTGGGTTGAACTGCATGATCCCTTGGTCTGTTTCAATAGTTTGCATTGAGACAGGGCCAGATGGTGCAGCGCCTTTAGCCATGCGACCTACTTCTTTGCCGCTTGCATCCAAAGCAACAACCACGTTCCCAAGGTCTTGATAAGTCAGTTTTTGACTACCAGCAACAGTGCTAATTCCTGTCAATGGAGAAATCTCAACCAATTGTCCGTTTACCTCTTTGTACTCAGGTTTATATCTGGCGTAAGTCTCAGGAGAAACCAAAGCCAAACGAGACAGAGCTTCACGGTTAATAGTCGATGGAGCTTGCTGAGTTGGAATTGCGCCAGTTTGGAAATACTGACCGATTTGTTCAGGAGCGCCAGACCAGTTTTGCTCAACAGCGCCAGGCTGGATTAGGCTCGGCAAGAACTTACGCACTGCCTCTGCTTCTTGCTGTTTACGAACCAACTCACCAACTTGCATTGCGGCCATCTTCTCTTGAAGACCTTGGTTCAAAGCAGATTTGTAGAGTTGTTGACCAGCTTGCAAGCCTTCAGCAATAGCCAAAGCGCCACCAGTAGGAGTGCGACTAGGAGCGCCAGCCTTGAGCAACGCAGCAGCCATACCAAGATTGGATTGACCTTGCGCTTGTTCTTGCAGTCGGCGCAGCTCATCAGAGCCAAGCAAACCACTTAGATAAGCAGGTGTTTCACCGTAAAAAGAGTCTAAGAGTGCCATATTAGCCTTTACGCAGGAGTGCTGCCCCAATTTGACAACCAGTTGTAGGCATTTTGCAACCCACCGATCTTGTTCTCGCCTGTTCCAGTTGCGCCCAACTTATCCAATCCACTCAGCAATTGAACGCCAAGCAAACCAGTACCCAAAGCCGTAGCCGTTGGGTTAGTGAAATATGGGGTTTGCGCAGTAGTAGTTTGACCTTTTGGAACCAAACCAATGTTCGACAGATAGTTTGTCAGTTGAGTTTGTGGCAATTGTTGCTCATAGCCATAACGAGCCATGTCAGCAGTCAATGCTTGCTGTTTGTAGCCTTCACCCAATTGACCAGCCGCCAACATCTTATTGATGTCAGCATAGTCGGCTTCAGCCAAAGCTGGCGCACCGAACATTGCTTGCTGTTGGCGAGCGCGTTCGTTTGCATAATTCTCATAGGCAAGCTGTCCAGCAGTGCCAGTGAGTTTCTGTGCGAGTTGACCAGCGGCAGCGCCTTGCAGGTTTGTCATAGCACCAGAGCCATAACGACCAGCCTTAGATGCAGCCGATGTAATGTCACCGATTGCTTTGTTGAACTCGGTAGTTGCAGCTTGTGCAGCAGGTTGGAAAGCGCCAGAGAAGAATGGATTGCCACCAAGATAGTCGCCTTGGATAGTGCCAAGCAATTGCTGTTGTGCTGCGCCTGTCAGTGGGCTACCAGCAGCAGCGCGAGCCTGCAATGCTTGCAAACCAGTTTGCGTTGCCTCAGATGGGCTGACGTAGGTTTGACCTTGATAGTATTGTGGGCCACCAGCTTGGTACAGACGTTGAGCCTCTTGCAGTCCATAAGTCAAATATGGCTGAATTGTTGGGTCAATCTGTGTGGTTTGTGTGGATGTTGTAGTTCCGACTGCCATAAAAGCACCTTTCTTTTCAAAGGACTCCGAGGCGGGTCATCCACGAAGTCATTATATACATTTATCCGACTATCACATAGTCATAAGTTTTGTTTGCCGTTGAGTTGGCAAAATGCGTCAAAGTCGCAGAGCCTTTGGCTTTTGCGCTCACATAGACGTTTGACGTAGACGATGGCGCAACATATTGCACAGTGGCAATAATTGATGCCGCAGCAGGTCTTGTTGGGCTTGTAGCCGTAGGCAGTGAGATCATTGAAACCTGAGTGCTTGAGGCTTGCCACATCAATTGAACGTAGTCACCAGCGTTTAGCTCAATAAAGTAGTTCCACGCTGGCAAGATATGCCCATCAACGCCACCATGACTGTTTGGAATTGAAATCTGCCCTTTAGATAAAGCAACATTCGTACCGTTTTTCGACAACCAAATGTCAACGTCATGGATTTGTGTGTCTGTGTTTGCAAACTGACCACTAAACTGAATGTTGTAGATCCCGTAATTCGCTACCGTAATCCGAGAATTGCTAACAACACTGACCCCATTGGAGTAGTCAGTAGTGTTAAACGTCATCGGATACGCTGTCGTAGTCGATGCAATCGTCTGCGTTGTGGTGTCTTGAAAAGCACCATAAGGCGATGAATCAGCATAAGCGGCAGCAGATGCAGGGATCAGCAAGATTTTTGAGTCATAGCCAATGCGTTCATCTGTGATTGTGGTCGTCAATGCGCCACCTGTCGCCAATGTCACAGAACCGTGATTATTGGTCTTTCCGTTCATTATCCCGTTGACGATCTCAGCAACAGCGCGTTGGTCGCCACCGAAAGGCGGTAACAGGCGAAACATCAGCGCACCCCACTTCCAACAATGTCAATATCCACAGCAACAGCAGATTTCCAGCGGTCGCCAGTTGGATTGACTTGGATTCGATGGTATTTGCCAGAGCTTCGCAAACCAACTCGGTTATCGCTGTCAGCGGCAGAAGCAGTGTTAAACGTCACGTTTTCGCTCAACAATCGGCGTGAAGCCACAGCCACAGTCGCAGAGCCTTGGTCGACTTGTGGCCTAGCCAAAGTCACCAAAGATTGACCACCAGCCTCAATATCACCCGTCTCGATTCGAGCTGTCATCGGTGTACCTGTGTAGGTCATCACCTTTGTGGCGTAAGTTCCACCTAAGAAATACTTACCACCAGCAAACAAAATCGAGTCAAGAGGCGTGTCCAAAGCGTCAATTGATGCGCTCAGAGTGTCCAATTCCTCAAGCGTAGATGAGGCAGTAGACGCATCAGAAATGTAGTCTGTGCCTGCGTCTGTGTAAGTCCACTTCTTTGTTGAGAAGTTGTAGACGATCAACTTGCGGCTTCCGTCTTTACTCTTGTAGTTCCACAAAACAAGTTTGCGAACTGGGTCAACTGCTGCTGACATAGTTGCATAGTCTGCTTCGCTTACGTCATCCAAGAACCAACGATCAACCTTCTCTGAGCCAATAGGCAGCACTTGCTGACCATCGCACATATAGAAACCATCGTCAGACAAGAAGAACGTCACTCCTTGGAGTTGAGCAATCGAACCTGAAACCATACAGCCTTTGTTTCGGCTGATATTGTCAAACTGGAAAATGAACGGCGTTCCAACGTAACTCATACGGTGGATGCTTCGCTCCAACAAGACAAGCCCGAACTCACCACCACGGATGCCCATAATCTGACCGCCATCGGCAATGTCTTGGAAATCAGATTGATTGGTTGATGAAGGTGTCCAATCTGTCTCATCGTTGAAACCAGACCAGCGCACTCGGTATTGCTGTTGTGCAGCGCTTTCGTAGGTGTTAGCCACCACAACGAAATCACGAACCACAGTGATGTACTTAGCCACAGGCGCAGCAGCGTCAAGGTCAGCAAAAGCAGACGATGAGCCTAGAACCCAAGATTGCAGTTTCTCAGAATTATTTGTTGCGATGATCGTGTCACCAAACTGAGTGAAGCGGAATCGCTCCGTTGCGGCTGTCGTATAGCCTGAGTTTTCCTCAGTCAAAACACCAACACCAGAAACGGTGTAAATCTTTGTGCGACCAGCAGCGAACAATTTGGTAACACCATCAGGCTGTTTACTAGCGAAAAGACTCGTTAAATTCTCACTAGCAGCCTCAGAAAACTCAACAGATTGAGGAAATGGGCCATAGCCAACAGCTTGAGAAACGCAGTTCTTTGCATCTGTCAGAGCGCCAGTGATGCCAGGCTGATCTGGCAACCACTCGCTGAATTGGATTCTTTGTGTTGGCATACTATCCCTGTCTTAACCATGTGTTTGAACTGGCTGATTGCGTTGTCCATGTACTCGTAGAAACAGACGCATCTGACCATTCATTTGAATTTGCACTCACCTGTGTCCAAGTGTTCTCGTTTTGCGATACATCAGACCAAGCGTTTGAAGTATCGGCAATGTCAGACCAATTATCGCCCAGACGATTCCCACTACAAACAACAATAGCATCGCAGGATATATTGCCAGAGAAGTCAAAAACCGCATAAGCGTTAGCCTCACAAGTTGCCTCACACTCAACACTTGCCACACCATCAGCGGTAATACCACCAAGAGCAGAAACCGTAGCAGAGCATGAAACTGAGGCGTCAGCTTGACGCACTCGAACAGAATCAGCGGTAACCGTAGCGGCAGACGTTACAGACGCAACACCATCTAGGATTAGCCCACCCATTGCTTCGACTGTTGCCGAGCATGAAATGTCAGCAGAAGCGATAGCAATACGCTGACCAGCCGCAGAAACGCTTGCAGAAGCGCTTATATCTGCACTGGCAATAGCAACCCTAATCCCGTCACAAAAAACGCTTGCAGAGGCGCTTACAGATGCGTCACCAAGAGCAACCCTGATTGCCTGACAAGAAACAGTCGCAGAGCAGCTGACTGCACCAGCGCCAGCAAATGTGACGCTTGAATCTGACGATACGGTAGCAGTCGCATTGACAGAACCGTAAGCATCCCACAGAGTAACAGACGTTGTGTATAACTCGCTGTCAAGAGACAGGGTTAAGTCGTCAAGACTAGCCTTGAGATTATCTAGGCTGTCAATTGTCCACGGTGGGAGCAGGTCAGCCATATCACGCCAATGTCACGCTCAATGAACCAGAGGCGATGCGGAAAACGTCACCAGTGGCAATTGTTTTAGAAGCATCCAAAGCTGTGTGGTACAGCAAGTTGCCAGCGGTAGACGCATCACGGATGCCAACGTGGGTAACAGTACCCCAAGAGCCACCAGCTTGAGGAAACTCAATGGCTGCGCTGTTTGTTGTCACACCGTTAGAAGGAGAGCCGAAAGTGATCGACTGACGGGCGTAAGAAGTACCAGAGACTTCTGTGCCTGAGTCTGCATCTGTTGGGTCGCTTGTGTAGAGAGCCAAATAAACAGTGGTTGGAGTTGTGTAGCTCGTATTACGCAGCGTGGCGTTAATCAGAGCGTTCTCAAGATAGTTTGACATTTCAGCCATGATTTACCTCGTTGCTGTTGACATTGAAAGTGGAACACCCGAATACTGAGCTGATTCGTCAGACTTAGTAAGGGTAGAGATTGCGCGGTCGTACATAGTTCCCCATGTATTGATACGCTGATCGTTCATTAGATAAGGCTCTGCTTCAATCAAAGAAGCATATAGCAAAGCGTCAGGCGCGTTAGCGATAAACGCATTGCTTGAATTTGTGTCGCTCAAGAACTCAGGAGCAGCGTAGTACAGCATTTTTACTGTGTAGGCTGAATCAGGAATAGGAGCAAACTGAAACTCAGACGCAAGAATAGTGTAATCAAGCGGTTTGCCGCTTTCTGTCACACGCGCATTGCGGCTGAAAATAGAAGGGCTTGAGTAAGTCAACGGTTGAACTGGGTTTGTTGACAAAATCAGATCACGGATTTCAATGAAGTCTGAAGGCAGCGCCACGGTAGACGTACCAGATACAGTTGAAGTGGTCACAGACTTGAGCATCTGGCGAATACGCAACTCACGGCGCAGACGCAACTCAGCAAAACGGATGAAATCAGAGATTTGATCTGTCAGATCAGTACGAGCCAAATAATTGGCTACCGTAGTCTTTAAATCAGAGTAAGTGGCAATGGTCATACATCATCCCAACCGTATTCGTACGTTCCAATGTGGCGAATGTGCTTCGATAGATCATGGTCTACAACAGTCTTGAAACCAGAATCAAACGCTTTTGCACAGAAATAAATGTCTTCGCCTATTGTCCCACCTTTGTCGGTCTGTTCAAACCAAAACCAAGGTTTTTGTGTCTTTTGGAAAACTTCTTTTCTGATAAGAACCATCCCAAAACCAACACCCATGACTTGCTCAAGACCTGTTTTGTCCTTGCTCGTAACTTTGACCAGATCATTATTTTCGTGGTCAATGTCCAAAGCAGTAGGCAAACAAGGAAAACGGCGAGTGGTCGCATTAACGCCAACAATCGGCAACTTACGAGACAAAAGAATCTGAAGCGCATCTTTAGGGAAACGCATATCAGAATCAATCCAAAGGATAGCGTCAGCGCCATCCTTGAGAGCTTGTTCGGCAAGTCGTTCACGCTGATTGAAGATCAAAGTGCCAGGCACTTGATAGATCATCAACGAACCGCCTTTAGCGCATCGAGTAACACCCTCATACGCGCACAGTTTCGCTAAGTCAAAAGCAAACCCTGTCATGACAGTATCACGGCAGGGAACGCAGATAGCTACCTTCATAGTTGTCCTGGTCTTGTTCTAAAGAACCGATTATCAGGGTCATTCAAGAAGGCGCGAAACCTTTTTTCATCAATCACAGCAAAACCGCGCATGATTCCCTTTTTGTTTAGGTCATCAATGACCGCATTAGGAATACTTGCGACCTTTGTCCATTCACCCCACTTCGCTTTCTCATCAATGGCATTAAATTGAGCCTTGTTGCTCTCAATAATCCCAGAAATGTCCTGCTTAGTTTCGATGAAATACTTTCCATCGAGATCATGGAAATTGGATGTTTTACCGTCTTGTGAGAATATGTGGCGCATAAGAAAAGGGGGGTGATTAGCCCCCCAATGTTATCAAGAAGTCGACAAGTCAGCGGCGATGCCGTGAGCTGCTTCGTTACGCATTTCGAGTGTCAACTCAGCCAAAATCTGAGTCTTCTCGCTGTCGCCAGCCTTAGCCAATTCGTTGGTTTGGAATGGGCGCAGGTAAGCCACTGCTGCGTATTCTGGATCGAGAACCAGAGCGTCACGGGTACGCATGAAGCGTGAAGGAACAACGCTCACAGTACCAAAGTCGCTCATGTAAACGTCAGCAGCGCCGATGATGGTTGTGGGGCCATCAGAAGGAGCCATGAAACGTTGTGCAGCGATACCAGCGAAAGCCGACACAGCTTGCTTCTGGAATGGGCCAACCATCAAGATCTTGGGGTTGCCACCAGAGCTGTAAACCTTCTGAATCACATCCTTCAAGATGGTTTCAGTGAAAGCGCGTTGAGTGCCATCAGTACGGGTAGAAGTACCAGCAGTTGTTGGGTCAACACCAGCAGTAGTGCCAGAAGACTTGTTTGTGTTGGTCTTGATCCAAGACAACATTGCGCCCAACTTACGAGCGTCAGAAGCTGTACCAGCGTCACGGCCTTGGTTGGCAGTCAAGATGGTTTCAATGTCGCGCTTGAGTTCGGCAGATGCCTTGCTCAATTGGTAAGCCTTTTCGCTCTTACGACCAGCTTTG
>JACCDQ010846208.1_pt1 | contig 10416 bp, 8 predicted proteins | sample 7446031 | NCBI WGS metagenome assembly JACCDQ01 (sample SAMN15323442, study PRJNA562643) | freshwater metagenome | isolation source: river surface water | place: USA:Blue River Watershed | collected 2017-08-17
ACTAAAGTCCGTTAAAATGTTTCTTTATTGAATATCTTCGACCGAAAGAGCGTGGAATGATTGAGCTGCAGGCAAGCCTGATGGCGATCGGCGGGGTGATCGTGGTAGGGGTGATCGCCTATAACAAGTGGCAGGAATGGCGGGCGAAGAAGTCAGTAGAACGCGCGTTCTCTACCGTTCAGGACGATGTGCTGATGTCCGACGGCACGCCGAGCGTGCGCCAGGAGCCAGTGCTTGATCCGTTCGAGGGACCGGATCTCGTCGCCACTACGCATGACGATGTCGCCGTGGAACTGGCCGACGAGCCGGGTGCTGACGTCGAGCAGCCGGTTGTGCCGCCTTCGCCGCGTGTGGCGCAGGCAGCACCGAGCCGCTCGCCGCTGGAGCCGCTGCTCGATTGCATCGTTCCCGTGATGCTCGAAGCACCGCTGCGCGGCGAAAAAGTGGTGCAGGCCTTCCAGAAGCTTCATCTCGTCGGTAGCAAGCCGGTTCGCGTCGTGGGGCTGAACGAGGCCGGCGACTGGGAAGCGGTCGCGGTCGGCGGCGTGTACAGCGAACTGCAGGTCGGTGTGCAGATGGCGACCCGCAGCGGCGCCTTGACCGAACTGGAATTTTCCGAGCTGGCGTCGCGGCTGGATCAGATCGCCGAGGAGCTGGGCGGCAGCCCGCAGCTGCCGGACATGGCCGACACGATGGCCAAGGCGCGCTCGCTGCACCAGCGCGTGCACGAGTTCGACGCGCAGCTGTCGATCAATGTGCGGGCCGGTTCCCAGCCCTGGCCGGTGGCGACACTCAAGCCCGCACTGCAGCGGCAAGGCATGGAACTGCGGCCTGACGGCCGGCTGGTGATGCCCGACGGCGAGGGCGGCATGTTGTTCTCGGCCAGCATCAATGCGAATCCCGCCGATGAAAGCAGCCGGCAGATCACGTTGCTGCTGCCGGTGGCGATGGTTGCGCCGGATCGGCAAGGATTCAAGGCGATGACGGCGTTTGCGAAATCGCTGGCCAGCCGTCTGTCCGGCACGGTGGTCGATGACGAAGGTTCGCAGCTGCCCGATTTCGCCCTCGCGCAGATCGCCGAGCAGGTCGGCGATTTCTATCGCGACATGGAAAAGGCCGGGATGCCGGCCGGCTCCCCGCTGGTGCAGCGCCTGTTCGCCTGATGGCACAGCAGCAGTTGTTCGGCGGCGCTGCGCCGGCCGGGCCGGATCCGCAGGACTGGCAGGCGCGCAGCGACTGGCTGCGCGGCGAACTGAACCGCCACGCGCATGCGTATTACGTGCTCGATGCGCCCAGCATCCCCGATGCCGAATACGACGCGCTGTTCCGCGAACTGCAGCAGCTGGAACACGCGCATCCCCAACTGGTGACGCCGGACTCGCCGACGCAGCGGGTCGGCGGCGCGCCGCTGCCCGAGTTTGCGCAGGTCGCACATGACGTGCCGATGCTGTCCATTAACAACGGCTTTGCCGACGAAGACATCCGCGCGTTCGACCGCCGCGTGCGCGAGGGGCTGGCTTCGCTGCATGAAGTCGACTATGCGTGCGAACTGAAATTCGACGGGCTGGCGATCAACCTGCGCTATGTGGATGGCGTGCTGCAGCAGGCGGCGACGCGTGGCGACGGCAGTACCGGCGAGGATGTCACTGCGAACATCCGCACCGTACGTTCGATTCCGCTGCGCCTGCGCACCGACAATCCGCCCGCACTCATCGACGTGCGCGGCGAGGTGCTGATGTTCAAGGCGGATTTCGCCCGGCTTAACCAGCGGCAGCGCGACGCCGGCCAGAAGGAATTTGCGAACCCGCGCAATGCGGCGGCCGGCAGCCTGCGGCAGCTCGATCCGCGCATTACCGCACAGCGCAGCCTGCGCTTCTTCGCGTATGGTATCGGCCGCCTTGACGGCGCTGATTTGCCGGACACGCATTCCGCGCTGCTCGACTGGTATCAATCGCTCGGCATCCCGGTCTGCAGCGAGCGCGCCCTGGTCAGCGGCGCCGATGGCCTGCTCGGCTTTTTCTCCGGCATTGCCGCGAAGCGTCCGGCGCTCGCCTATGACATCGACGGCGTGGTCTACAAGGTGAACCGCGTCGAGCAGCAGCGTGCGCTCGGTTTCGTGTCGCGCGCGCCGCGCTTTGCGCTGGCGCACAAGTTTCCTGCCGAGGAGGCGACCACCACCGTGCTCGACATCGCGGTGCAGGTCGGACGCACGGGGGCGATCACGCCGGTTGCAAGGCTGGCGCCGGTGTCGGTCGGCGGCGTGACGGTGACCAACGCCACGCTGCACAACGAAGATGAAGTGCGGCGCAAGGACATACGGATTGGCGACAGCGTGATCGTGCGCCGCGCCGGCGACGTGATCCCCGAGGTGGTCGCGAACGTGTCTGAACGCCGGCCGGCCGATGCACGCGAATTCGTGATGCCGTCGGCCTGCCCGGTCTGCGGCTCGGCCATCGTGCGGCCCGAGGAGGAAGCGGTGGCTCGCTGCTCCGGCGGCTGGATCAAATGCGCGGCACAGCGCAAGGGCGGGCTGCTGCATTTCGTGGCGCGCCGCGCGATGGATATCGAAGGCCTCGGCGAACAGCTGGTCGAGCAACTGGTCGATCGCGCGCTGGTGACTACGCCGGCTGATTTCTATCGTCTCGAACTGCCGACGCTGGCCGGGCTCGACCGGATGGCGCAGAAATCCGCGCAGAACGTGCTCGATGCGCTCGAGCGCTCGAAGTCAACCACGCTCGCGCGCTTCATCTACGCGCTGGGCATCCGCCACGTCGGCGAGTCGACGGCGAAATCGCTGGCACGCCATTTCGGCTCGCTCGACGCGCTGCTCGCTGCCAGCGAAGCGCATGTGCTCGAGGTGGACGACATCGGCCCGGTGGTGGCGCAGTCGATCATGGCTTTCTTTTCGGATCCGCTGAACCGCGAACTGGTCGAACAGTTGCGTGCGGCCGGCATCCATTGGGAAGAAGGTGCGCCGGAGCGCCGCCCGACGCCGCTGGCGGGCAAGACCTTTGTTTTGACCGGCACGCTGCCGACGCTCAAGCGCGACGAGGCTCAGGCACTGATCGAGGCGGCCGGGGGCAAGGTGTCGGGATCCGTATCAAAGAAAACCAGCTATCTGGTTGCCGGCGAGGAGGCCGGCAGCAAGCTGGCCAAGGCCGAGGAACTGGGCATTCCGGTCCTCGATGAGGCGGCATTGATGGCGCTACTGGAGAGCAAGGAATGAATCAACCGATCAGGAAGGCCGTGTTTCCGGTCGCGGGACTGGGCAGCCGTTTCCTCCCGGCGACCAAGGCGCAGCCCAAGGAAATGCTGCCGATCGTCGACAAACCGCTGATCCAGTATGCGGTAGAGGAAGCGGTCGAGGCCGGCATCACCGAAATGATCTTCATCACCGGGCGCAACAAGCGCGCGATCGAAGACCACTTCGACAAGGCCTATGAACTCGAGGCGGAGCTGGAAGCGGCGGGTAAGCAGAAGCTGCTGGAGGCCATCCGCGAGGTGGTTCCGAAAAGCGTGAACTGCATGTACATCCGGCAGACGCAGGCGCTGGGCCTCGGCCATGCGGTGCTGTGCGCGCGGCCCATCGTCGGCGATGATCCGTTCGCCGTGCTGCTGGCCGACGACTTCATGCAGGGCGACCCCGGCGGCCCGGGCGTGATGGCGCAGATGGCCAAGGAGTTCGAGCGCGAACAGGCGAGCCTGCTCGGCGTGCAGGACGTACCGCGCGAGCACACGCGGCAGTACGGCATCGTCAGCACCGAGCCCTTCGGCGACCGGCTGGAAAAGGTGAGGGGCATCATCGAGAAGCCGGCGCCGGAAAACGCGCCGTCGACGCTGGCGGTGGTCGGGCGCTACGTGCTGACAAATCGCATATTTTCCTGCCTCGAAAAGCTGGGCAAGGGCGCCGGCGGCGAGATACAGCTGACCGACGGCATTGCCGCGCTAATGCAGTACGAGACGGTGCTTGCGTACCGCTACCACGGGCGTCGCTTCGACTGCGGTTCCAAGCTCGGCTACCTGCAGGCCTCGGTCGAGATCGGCCTTCAGCATGAGGAGACCAGCGCGGCGTTCTCCGAATGGCTGAAGCAGCGCGGGTAAGCCCGCACGGAGAACGCCATGGCTATCCGCGACATCCTGAAGATGGGCGACCCGCGCCTGCTGCGCGTGGCCGAGCCCGTCACCGAATTCGACACGCCGGAACTGCATGCGCTGATTGCCGACATGTTCGACACCATGCATGCAGCCAATGGTGCCGGGCTGGCAGCGCCTCAGATCGGCGTGAACCTGCAGCTGGTGATCTTCGGCTTCAACCGCAACGAGCGCTATCCCGACGCGCCGGCGGTGCCGGAAACGGTGCTGCTCAATCCGGTGCTGAAGCCGCTGTCGGACGAGATGGAGGACGGTTGGGAAGGATGTTTGTCGGTGCCCGGCCTGCGCGGCGTCGTGCCACGGCATGCAAGGCTGCATTACAGCGGCGTCGACCAGTATGGAAAACAAATCAGTCGCGATGTCGACGGCTTCCATGCGCGGGTGGTGCAGCACGAGTGCGACCACCTGATCGGTGTGCTCTATCCGATGCGGATACGCGATTTCTCGAAGTTCGGTTTCACTGAAATCCTGTTTCCCGGCATGGACCCGGGAGCTGACGACTGAACGCTTAGTCGTTCAGAAGCGCTCGTCGTCTCGCAGGTAACGCCATTGCCCGACCGGCAGGTTGCCGAGCTTGACCTGGCCGATCCGCACGCGCTTGAGTCCAATCACGCGCAATCCGACCAGTTCGCACATGCGGCGGATCTGGCGTTTCTTCCCCTCGCGCAGCACGAAGCGCAATTGATCCTCGTTCTGCCAGCTGACCTTGGCCGGCAGCAGGGGTTTGCCATCGAGCGACAGCCCGTGGTTCAGGCGCTTCAGCTCGGACTCGGGCAGGCGGCCCGGCTTCAGATATTTCACTCGAACCAAGTATTCCTTTTCGATGCTGGTGTCTTCGCCGATCAGCTGCTTTGCGATGCGGCCGTCCTGCGTCAGTACCAGCAACCCGACCGAATCGATGTCGAGGCGGCCGGCCGGCACCAGGCTCTTCAGTTGCGCGGCGGTGAACTGCGTCGGGGAGGTGTCTTCGGCCCAGCGGGACTCTGCACGCACCAGCGTGAACGCCGGCTGGTAGCCGTCTTCGGCCTGCCCGCTCACATAACCCATCGGCTTGTTCAGCAGGACCGTCACGCGCTTGGCCTGCTGTGCCTGCGCCTGCTTTTCGATCGTGATCTTCTGGTGCGGCAGTACCTTGCTGCCGAGTTCGGAAATGATCTCTCCATCGACACGTACCCAGCCTTTGGCGATCCACTCATCGGCCTCGCGGCGCGAGCAGAGGCCGAGTTCGGACATGCGTTTGGAGAGGCGTAGGGGTTCAGTCATTGGAAAGCAATCGGGTAAACGAGTAAACGACGTGGGAACAGCTTATTTGTAAACGGGCTTGCAGCCGACATGGTTGGCTGCTCAAACCCGCAATGCATCCAGCAAATCCGACTCCAGCGCAATCTGCGTGCGCGCGTTCGACAGCACCGGACCGTCGACGAGGAACACGTCTTCGACGCGCTCGCCGAGCGTGGTGATCTTCGCGGTGTGCAGGTTCACCTTGTAGCGCGCCAGCACGCTGGCGATCGAGAACAGCAGGCCGGTGCGGTCGTTTGCCGAGATCGACAGCAGGTGGTACTGGCCGCGCTCGTCGGGCTGCAGGTGCACGGTCGGCGTGATCGGGAAGGTACGCGACAGCCGCGACAGGCGCGGCTTCTCCGGCATGGGCAGCGCGTTTTCGTCCTGCAGCCAGCGCGCGAGGTCATGCTCGATCAGTGTGATCAGTTCGCGGTAGTTGTCGGCGAAGGTCGGCTCGCTGACCAGGAAGGTGTCGAGCGCATAACCATTGCGCGTGGTCTGGATCTTCGCATCGAGAATGCTGAAGTTGCGGCGGTCGAAATAGCCGCAGATGCGCGCAAACAGGTCCGGGCGGTCGCGCAGGTAGACCACCACCTGCAGGCCTTCGCCGATCGGCCCGAGGCGGCAGCGCACGATAGGCTTGTCGCTCTCGAAGTGGGGCGACAGCACGCGCGTCTGCCACGCGATCTCGGCGGCGTCGTGGCGCAGGAAGTAGCCGACGTCGAGTGTCTTCCACAGCGCCTCGTGCGTGTTGGAGGGCAGTCCGAACAGGCGCAGCGTCGCCAGTGCCTCTTCTTGCCGGTTGCGCAGTTCACGGTCGGTCGACGGCGCTTCGCCACCGAGGACACGCAAGCTCATCCGGTACAGGTCTTCCAGCAGTTTGCCCTTCCACGCATTCCACACCTTCGGGCTGGTGCCGCGGATGTCGGCTACTGTCAACAGATAGAGCGCGGTCAGGTGGCGCTCGTCTTTCACGGTCTTCACGAACGCGCGCACCACGTCGGGGTCGGACAAGTCCTGCTTCTGCGCGACCTGCGACATCAGCAGGTGATGCTCGACGAGGAACACGACCAGTTCGGTCTCTTCCTTCGACAGGCCATGGCTGCGGCAGAAGCGCAGCGCGTCGGTCTTGCCGAGCACCGAGTGGTCGCCGCCGCGGCCCTTCGCGATGTCATGGAACAGCGCGGCGATGTAGATCAGCCAGGGCTGCGGGAAATTCGCGATCAGCTGGCTGCAGAACGGATACTCGTGCGAATGCTCCGGTACTGCGAAGCGGCGCACATTGCGCACTACCATCAGGATGTGCTGGTCGACCGTGTACACATGGAACAGGTCATGCTGCATCTGCCCGATGATGCGGCGGAAATTCGGCAGGTAGCGTCCGAGGATGGACAGCTGGTTCATCGCGCGCAGCGCCCGCGTGACGCCTTTCGGCGATTGCAGTATTTGCAGGAACAGGGCGCGATGCTGGGGATCGTTCCGGAAATTTGCATCGATGCCGAAGCGCGCATGCCACAGCGCGCGCTGCGTGCGCGCAGTCATGCCCTTCAGCTCGCCGTGACGCTCCATCAACAGGAAAATCTCCAGCATCGCCGACGGCGTTTGCTCGAACAGTCCGTCGTGTGCCATGTCGACCATGCCGTTCACTTCGTTAAAGCGCTCGTTGATCTGGCGCGGCACGGCCGGTTGCGGGAACAGGTGCGCTTCGATGTTCTGCAGCAGGATCGAGTTCAGCTGGGTGACCGCTTTCGCGGCCCAGTAGTAGCGCTGCATCAGCACTTCGCTCGCGCGGCGGTCGGCGCTGGCGGTGAAACCGAAGGTCTCGGCAATCGGACCCTGCAGGTCGAACACCAGCCTGTCTTCGCGGCGTTTTGCCAGCAGGTGCAGGCGAATGCGGATGTCCTTGAATGCGCGCTCCTTGGACGCCAGCTGGCGCGCCTCGGTCGCGGTGATCATGTTGCTGGCGGCCAGTTCGCGCCAGGAGTTGCCGAGGCCGGCGGCCTTTGCCACCCACAGGATCACCTGCAGGTCGCGCAGTCCTCCTGGACTCTCCTTGCAGTTCGGCTCCAGGCTGTACGGCGTGTTCTCGTACTTCACATGGCGCTGCCGCAGCTCGAGCACTTTGTCCTGGAAGAATGCACGCGCATCCATCGCGGCGACGCAGCGCTGGCGAAGCTCGGCAAACAGCTGGCGATTGCCGAAAATCAGGCGCGCTTCGAGCAGGCTGGTTTGCACGGTGATGTCGTTGGCCGACTCGCTCAGGCATTCATCGACAGTGCGAATGCTGTGTCCGACTTCGAGGCCGAGGTCCCAGAACAGCTGCACCAGCTGCTCGAGCTTGTCGCGCAACGCGGCGTCGGGTGCCTGCGGCAGCAGGATCAGCAGGTCGATGTCGGAGCAGGGGAACAGTTCGCCGCGGCCGTAGCCGCCGACGGCCACCAGCGCTGCAGTGGCGGGCATGTCCAGCGTCTGCCAGGCGTGCGTCATCACCTGGTCGGCGTTTTGCGCCATCCGCTTCAGCAGCCGCTCGGGCCGGTGGTCCTGCTCGTAGTCGGCTGCGATGGCCTGTCGTCCGCTCTTCAGCTGTTCCCGCAGCGACAGTGACAGCGCGGCCATGTCAGGTCACATTGGCTGCGCCGGCAGCCTGCTGCTCCGTGATGAAGGCGGGCGGCGGTGGCGAGCCGGCCGACACGGTCAGCACTTCATAGCCGGTCTCGGTCACCAGTACGGTGTGCTCCCATTGTGCCGACAGGCTGCGGTCGCGCGTCTTGATGGTCCAGCCGTCACCCATCTCGCGAATCTCGCGGCGGCCGGCGTTGATCATGGGCTCGACGGTGAAGATCATGCCGGGCACGAGTTGCTCCAGTGTGCCCGGGCGGCCGTAGTGCAGCACTTGCGGCTCCTCGTGGAAAACCTTGCCGATGCCATGGCCGCAGAATTCGCGCACCACGGAGAAGCCCGCTTTCTCCGCATACTGCTGGATCACGAAGCCGATGTCGCCGAGGTAGGCGCCCGGACGGATCTTCGAGATGCCCAGCCACATGCATTCATAGGTCACGTCGCCGAGGCGTTTCGCGAGGATGGAAGGTTCGCCGACGTAGAACATGCGGCTGGTATCACCGTGGTAGCCGTCCTTGATGACGGTGATGTCGAGGTTGATCACGTCGCCGTTCTTCAGCACCTTGTCGCCCGGGATGCCATGGCAGACCACATCATTGACCGAGGTGCAGATCGATTTCGGGTACGGGGTGTAGCCGGGCGGGCAATAATTCAGCGGCGCCGGTATGGTGCCCTGGACGTTCACCATGTAATCGTGGCACAGGCGGTCGAGTTCGCCAGTGGTCGCGCCAGCCTTCACATGCGGTGTGATGAAGTCGAGGACTTCCGACGCGAGGCGGCCGGCGATGCGCATGCCAGCAATGTCGTCCGGCGTCTTGATGGTGATGTTGCCCATGATGGAGGTGCTGGCAGGCCGTCATCGGAGGGTGGCGGCCATGATGTCGATAAAGACAAAATTATAGTCGAGTAGGGCGTTTGCCGCCCCAGCGCCCATCCTCGAGCATGCTCATGGTTGCAAGAATTGTCTTTCCCGTCGGTTTTCGAGTAGAATTGCGGGTTAGCTTGTTCCCTGTCGCAAAGCGGCGGGTTTCGGCTAATAATTTTTTTATTTGTAACTCGCGAGCCTCGCCGTAAAGGGTGCCTGCCGCCGGACAATCCGGCCAGGTTGCTGGCCCGGCTCAAGACCCAACCCTGGAGAAATCATGTCCGTTACCATGCGCGAAATGCTGGAAGCTGGTGTCCATTTCGGTCACCAAACCCGTTTCTGGAACCCGAAGATGGCCCCGTTCATCTTTGGTCATCGCAACAAGATCCATATCGTTAACCTGGAAAAGACCATGGTCAATTTCCAGGAAGCGATGAAGTACATCCGCCAGCTGTCCGCTAACCGCGGCACCATCCTGATGGTGGGCACGAAGCGCCAGGCGCGCGACATCATCGCAGCCGAGGCGCAGCGCGCCGGCGTTCCGTACGTCGACCAGCGCTGGCTCGGCGGCACGCTGACCAACTTCAAGACCATCAAGACCTCGATCAAGCGCCTGAAGGACATGGAAGCGGCAATCGCTGACGGTTCCGTCGAGAAGATGTCGAAGAAAGAAGCGCTGATGTTCAGCCGCGAGATGGACAAGCTGCAGAAGTCGATCGGCGGCATCAAGGACATGAACGGCGTGCCGGACGCAATCTTCGTGATCGACGTCGGCTACCACAAGGGCGCGATCACCGAGGCTGCAAAGCTCGGCATCCCGGTCGTCGGCGTGGTCGATACCAACCACTCGCCGAACGGCATCACCTATGTGATCCCGGGCAACGACGATTCGTCGAAGGCAATCACGCTGTATGCACGCGCTGTTGCCGATGCGATCCTCGAAGGTCGTGCGAACTCGGTCGCCGAGATCGTGCAGGCTGCGAAGGGCGACGAATTCGTCGAGGTCAGCGACCAGGCCTGATGCAAGCGGGCGGCCCGCCGAGCGGTGCCCGCCCGGCAGGCGATGCCTGCGCAAACAAGGGGCAACGCGTGTTCGCCCCTTTTTTTCGGGCAGTTCACGGGCAAATGGTCCGTTTGCTGTTCGAAACAAGACAGGAATTTGATTCTGGCTGCCCGCGGGCGGCAATGATTAGGAGATGACAATGGCGGCAATTACTGCAGCAATGGTGGGCGAACTGCGCGCGAAGACCGATGCGCCGATGATGGAGTGCAAGAAGGCACTGACCGAGGCCGATGGTGACATGGCGAAGGCGGAAGAAATCCTGCGCGTCAAGCTGGGCAGCAAGGCGTCGAAGGCCGCTTCGCGCGTGACCGCTGAAGGCGTAGTCGCGGCGCACATCGCCGGCGGCGTCGGCGCACTGGTCGAGATCAACTGCGAAACCGACTTCGTGTCGAAGAACGACGACTTCCTGAAGTTTTCGAAGGACATCGCCCAGCTG
>JACCDQ011018239.1_pt1 | contig 10415 bp, 8 predicted proteins | sample 7446031 | NCBI WGS metagenome assembly JACCDQ01 (sample SAMN15323442, study PRJNA562643) | freshwater metagenome | isolation source: river surface water | place: USA:Blue River Watershed | collected 2017-08-17
CTGGGCCTGCAGAACGAACGCGAGTGGGCGGCCTTCTGCGAACAGGTGCTGCAGCGGCCGGACGTCGCGCGCGACCCGCGCTACGACGCCAACCCGAAACGCAGCGCTGCCCGCGACGCGCTGCGCGCGCTGATCGTCGAGGTGTTCGCCGGCCTGACGACCGCGCAGGTGCTGGCGCGGCTCGATGCCGCGCAGATCGCCAACGCCCGCGTCAACACCATGGCCGAGGTCTGGGACCACCCGCAGCTGCGCGCGCGTCAGCGCTGGCGCGAGGTCGGCACACCCGCCGGCCCGGTGCCCGCGCTGTTGCCGCCCGGCAGCTGGCGCGATGCAGACGGCCGCCCGTCCGATCCGCGCATGGACCCGGTGCCCGCGCTGGGCGAACACACCGAGGCGGTGCTGCGCGAACTGGGCCTGGACGCCGACGCCATCGCCACGCTGCGGGCGGACGGGGCCATCTGAAGACGAAGCCGAGCCCAAGGCCATGGCAATGCCCCAGGCCGATCAACCACCACGAACACAGGAGGAGCCCACCATGGCCGCCAGCATCATCGACTCGCAGATCTTCCAGGGCATCTTCGGCACCGAGGCCATGCGCCAGGTCTGGTCCGACGAGAACCGCACCGCGCAGTACGTCGCCATCGAGCGCGCGCTGGCCATCGTGCAGGGCCGGCTCGGGCTGATCCCGCAGGAGGCGGCCGACGAGATCGTCAGCCACTGCGAGATCGGCCAGATCGACATGGCCCGGCTGCGCGAGCAGACCGAGCGCATCGGCTACCCGATCCTGGGCGTGGTCACGCAGATCAACCAGCTCTGCCGCGACGGCCTGGGCGAATACGTCCACTGGGGCGCGACCACGCAGGACATCACCGACACCGCCACGGTGCTGCAGATCCGCCAGGCGCTGACGCTGGTCGATGACGAGCTGGCCGCCATCGCGCAGGCCATGGCGAAGCTGGCCCGTGAACACCGCCTCACGCCGATGATCGGCCGCAGCAACCTGCAGCAGGCCATTCCCGTGACCTTCGGCTACAAGGTCGCCGGCCTGCTGTCGGCCGTGCTGCGCCACCGCGAGCGCATCGCGCAGCTGCGCGAACGGGTGCTGGTGGGCGAGTTCGCCGGTGCGGCCGGCACGCTCGCATCGCTGCAGACCGGCGCGATGGAGACGCAGGCCGCGCTGTGCGCCGAACTCGGCCTGGGCCAGCCGGTGATCGCCTGGCACACCATCCGCGACAACATCGCCGAGGTCGGCGCGGTGCTGGGCCTGATCGGCGGCACGCTGGGCAAGCTCAGCATGGACGTCAAGCTGATGATGCAGACGGAGGTCGGCGAGGTCTACGAGCCCTACCACCACGGCCGCGGCTCCAGCAGCACGATGCCGCAGAAGCGCAACCCGATCAGCAGCTGCTACATCCACGCCGCGATCAGCGTGGTGCGCCAGCATGCGGCTGCCCTGATGGACGCGATGGTGGCCGACCACGAACGCAGCACCGGCCCGTGGGAGATCGAGTGGATCGTGCTGCCCGAGGCCTTCTGCCTGCTGGCCGGCGCGCTCAGGCAGTCACGCGCCGTGCTCGAAGGCCTGGAGGTCGACCCGGCCGCGATGCGCCGCAACATCGACCTGACCGGCGGCCTGGTGATGAGCGAGGCCGTGATGATGGGCCTGGGCCACCACCTCGGCCGCGAGCACGCGCACGACCTGGTCTACGACCTCTGCCGCGAATCGCTCGCCCGCCGCGTGCCGCTGCTGGACCTGCTGGCCGAGCACCCCGAAATCAAGCCCCACGTCGACCGTGCCGGACTGGCGCGCATGCTCGATCCGGCCAACTACCTTGGGCAGTCGGGGGTGATGGTGGATCGGGTGCTGGCGCGGATGGGGTGACGGGCCGCCCGCCTTACTTCGCGCCGCGCAGCTTGGCCAGCGCGGCCTGGGTCTCGGTCCACAGGTCGTTGCCGACGTTGGCCGCGATCGAGGCGTTGACGCTGGCGAGCTTCTCGCGCATCCGGGCCGACTCGCTGGCCGGCAGCTCGTTGATCTGCATGCCCTTGGCCTTCAGCTCGGCCAGCGCCTTGGCGGCCTCGTCGCGGGTGTCCTTGCGCTCGAAGTCGCGCGCGACGATGGCCGCGTCCTGCAGGATCTTCTGCTCGTCCTTGCTCAGGCCGTCCCACCACTTCTTGCTGACCGTGACGATCCACGGGCTGTAGACGTGGTTGGTGACCGACAGGTACTTCTGCACCTCGTAGAACTTGCTCGACAGGATCGTGTTGTACGGGTTCTCCTGGCCGTCGACGGTCTTGGTCTCCAGGGCGCTGAACAGCTCCGAGAACGGCATCGGCACCGCGTTGGCGCCGAGCAGCTTGAAGCTGTCGAGGTAGACGTTGTTCTGCATGACGCGCAGCTTGATGCCGTCGAGGTCCTCAAGCCTGGTCACCGGGCGCTTGGTGTTGGTCAGGTTGCGGAAGCCGTTCTCCCAGTAGGCCAGGCCGACCAGGCCCTTGTCCTGCAGCTTGTCCATCACCTTCTGGCCGATCGGGCCGTCCAGCACGGCATCGGCCTCGCGGGCGTTGTTGAACAGGAAGGGCGTGTCCCACAGCGCCATTTCCTTGCTGATGCCCACCAGCGTGGCGGTCGAGCCGACCATCATTTCCTGGGCGCCGCCGATCAGTGCCTGCTGCATCTGGGTGTCCGGGCCGAGGGCGGCCGCACCGATGGCGCGCACCTTCATCTTGCCGCCGCTGGCCTTGTCGACCGCGTCGGCGAAGACCTTGACCGCACGGCCCTGGTTGGACTGCTCGTTCAGGCCATAGCCGAAACGGATCAGGCGCGGCTTGATGTCTTGCGCATGGCTGAGGCTGGGAGCCAGCAGCGCGGCCGAGGCGACGGCAGCAGCAGCGGTGGCGACGAAGGTGCGGCGAAGCATGGACATGGAAGTCTCCAGGGTCTGGGTTGGTGGGGTCAGGAAAGGGATCGGAACGGATCGGATCGCAGCGGATCGGCGCAGGCAAGGCGCTCAGCGCAGCCACACCACCGGCGCGGTCACGATCTGCGGGAAGACGACGAACAGCGCGAGGATGAGCACGTAGGTCAGCAGGAACGGGTTCACGCCCTTGATGACCTGGTGCAGCGACAGCCGGCCCACGCTGGCCACGACGTTGAGCACCGTGCCCACGGGCGGGGTGATCAGGCCGATCGCGCCGTTGAGCACGAACATCAGCCCGAAGTACACCGGGTCGATGCCGGCCTTGACCGCGATGGGCAGCATCACGGGCGCGAAGATCAGGATGGTGGGCGTCAGGTCCAGCGCGGTGCCGATCAGCACGAGCACGATCATCATCACGGCCATCAGCAGGCGCGGGTTGTCGACCAGCGGGCCGAGCCAGCCGGTCAGGGTGGCGGGCAGGTCGGCCAGCGTGATCATGTAGCTGGCCACGGCCGCACCGGCGCACAGGAACATCACGATCGACGTCGTGCGGGCCGCGCGCACCAGCACGCCGGTGATCTCGGCCAGCTGCATCTCGCGGTGCACGAACAGCGCGATCACCAGTGCGTAGAAGGCGGCCACCACGGCGGCCTCGGTGGGCGTGAAGATGCCGGTCTTCATGCCGCCGATGATGATCACCGGCATCAGCAGGGCCCAGAAGGCCTGCCCGGTCTTGCGCAGCCGCTCGACCATCGGCACGGCCGGCGTGTCGCTCACGGCCATGCCGCGCAGCACCAGTCGCCACGCGACGATCAGGCCGGCGCCCATGATCAGGCCGGGCACGATGCCCGAGACGAACAGCGCCGAGATCGACGTGTTGGTCGTCACCCCGTAGATCACGAAGGGCATGCTCGGCGGGATGATGGGCGCGATGATCCCGCCCGATGCCAGCAGCCCGGCCGACGTGTGCATGGGGTAGCCGTGCTGCTTCATCATCGGCAGCAGGATGGTTGCCAGCGCCGCCGTGTCGGCCAGTGCCGAGCCGCTCATGCTGGCCATCAGCACGGCCGCACCGATGGCCACATAGCCGAGTCCGCCGTGGATGTGGCCGACCCAGGCCTGGGACATCGCGATGATCCGGCGGCTGATGCCGCCCGAGTTCATCAGCTCGCCGGCCAGGATGAAGAAGGGCACGGCCAGCAGCGGGAAGCTGTCCACGCCGGCCACCATGTTCTGCGCCAGCAGCTGGGTGTCCCAGAAGCCCAGCGTCCAGGCCATGCCGGCACCGGTCAGCAGCAGCGCGAAGGCCATGTTCATGCCGATGCCCATCAGCACCAGCATGCCCAGCGAGAAGACGACGAAGGCACTGGCCTCGGGTGTCATGCCGAACATCGTGATCACTCCACCTCGGCGCCGTGGCCGAGATCCAGGGGTTGGTTGCGCACCAGCTCGACCAGCGCCATCGCGCCGATCGCCAGTGAACACAGCAGCGCCGGCAGCGGCAGCAGCGCGGTCGGGTAGCCCAGCACGACCGACCGACTGCCCAGGCCGACGATCACCTGCTGCCAGGCGCCCCAGCCCATCAGCACGCAGGCCAGGAGCACCAGCAGGCGAATCAGCGCGGTCATCGCCAGCATCGGCAGTCGACGCGACTTCAGCAGGCCCACCAGGCTGGTGAAGGCCATGTGCTCACCGGCGGGATAGGCGGCGGTCGCGCCGATGAAGACCATCCAGACGAACAGCAGGCGCGACAGCTCCTCGCTGGCCGCGATGCCGCTGCCGAAGCCGTAACGCAGCACGACGTTGACGAACACCGCCAGGGCCATGACGCCCAGGCAGCACGCCATCAAGGTCTGCGCGATGCGCTGGAAGCGTCCGGCCGGTGGCTCGGGCGCATGGATCGACGTGGTCATGTCGGCTCCTGGTTTCGGGTCGTGGGGGACGGGACATCGGTCGCCACGGCATCCGCCAGTTCGGCCAGCGGCCGCGTGGCGTCAAGCCTCAGCACGCCGGGCTCGCCGATCGGTGGCTCCAGCGCCTCGAACTGGCTGGTCACCAGCGTGGGCGAGAAGAAGTGCGCGTTGCGCGCCGAGACCCGCGCCTGCGCCGTCGGCAGGTCGAGTTCAAGGTAGGCGAAGCGCAGCCCCGGTGCGGCCGCGCGCAGCCGGTCGCGGTAGCTGCGCTTGAGGGCAGAGCAGGTCAGCACCGCGCCGTCCGGGTGGCGCTGCAGTTCTTCGCCGAGCCGGTCGAGCCAGCCGATGCGGTCGGCGTCGACCAGCGGCTGGCCGGTGGCCATCTTGGTCTTGTTGGCCGGCGGGTGGAAATCGTCGCCCTCGATCAGCGTCCAGCCCAGCCGCCGGGCCACGGCCTCGCCCAGGCTGGACTTGCCGCATCCCGAGACACCCATGACGACCAGCGCGGCCATGTCAGCAGGCCTCCGGGGCGGGTTGATCGGACCGGGACAGCGCTATCATTGTTGGGCAGAAAAAATGCCGGCGAGAATCCGGCCTTGAGGGGATGCGCATGAGGAAGAAGATCGGGTGGGAGAGGCCGGAAATCGGCTGCTCCTGTGTTCGGACAGCGCTATCCTAAACACCTCCAAGTCATCATGAACCAGGGAAAACCCGAGTCCATCGACAAGCCGCGCCGTTCGCGCGCCACGGGTCGCGTCACGCTGGATGCGGTGGCCGAAGCCGCCGGGGTGAGCCCGATCACGGTCTCGCGGGCCTTGCGGGGCGAGCGCAGCGTCTCGGCCGATCTGGTCGAGCGGGTCCGCGCCGCCGCCGACCGGCTGGGCTACGTGCCCGATCCGGCCGCCCGCGCGCTGGCCTCGCAGCGCAGCGCCAACGTCGCGGTGCTCGTGCCGCTGCTGTCCAACGCGCTGTTCGTCGACCTGCTGGAGGCCGCCCAGCGCACGCTGCAGCCGGCCGGCTTCCAGACCCTGATCGGCGTGACCCACTACGACCCGGTCGAGGAGGGCCAGCTGCTGCAGGGCTACCTGGCACATCGCCCGGCCGGCCTGATCGTCACCGGCTTCGACCGCAGCGAGGCCAGCCGCCAGCTGATCGCCAGCAGCGGCGTGCCCTGCGTGCACCTGATGGAGACCACCTCGGCGCCGGGCGTGCACTGGGTCGGCTTCTCGCAGGTCGATGCCGGCCATGCGATCACCGCGCATCTGGTGGCACGCGGGCGACGGCGCATCGCCTTCGTCGCCGCCCAGCTCGATCCGCGCGTGCTGCAGCGCGCCGAGGGCTACCGCCGCTGTCTGCGCGAGGCGGGGCTCTACGACCCGCGGCTGGAGCTGTTGCACCCGCAGAGCTCGTCAATGGCGTTGGGCGCGAGCCTGTTCGAGGAACTGCTGCGCACCCGGCCGGACGTCGACGCCGTCTTCTTCTGCAACGACGACCTGGCCCAGGGCGGTCTGCTGGCGGCCTTGCGCCTGGGGGTGCCGGTGCCGGCGCAGGTGGCGGTGGCCGGCTTCAACGACCTGGCCGGCAGCGACCAGATGATCCCGCCGCTGACCACCGTGCACACCCCGCGCGCCGAGATCGGCGTGGCCGCCGCGCGCATGCTGCTCGCGCTGATGCGCAAGGAGCCGGTCTCGCCGGCCGGCGTCGACGTGGGCTACCGGATCGTCGTGCGCGGCAGCACCTGAGCGGCACCCCGCCCCAACGTCCCCGACGGCAGCTCGCCGAACTGCTGGCGGTAGTCGGCCGCGAAGGCGCCGAGGTGCCAGAAGCCCCAGCGGGCGGCGAGGTCGGCGACCGTGGCGGCGGGTGTTCCGGTGTCGGCCGTGAGCTGGGCCTGCTGGCGCAGCAGGCGCCGCACGCCGTTCAGGCGGGCCACCTTCAGGTAGCGCGCCGGGGTGGTGTCCAGCACGTCGCGGAAGGCCAGGTCGAGCTGGCGCGGGCTGGCCGCCACGTGCTGGCAGACCTGCAGCAGCGACAGCGCCTGGTCGGGTGCGCCCAGCACGAGTTCGCAGGCCCGGTCGACCAGCCGGCGGCGGGCCTGCAGGGTGCGCAGGTCGGTGATCTCGACCCGCTCGGGGATGGCCTCGATCCACGCCAGCAGCACCGCGTCGCGCAGCAGGCGCATGGCCTTCGGGTCCTGCAGCAGGGCCGTGTCGGCGACGACGCGGTTCAGCGCGGCGAGGTGCAGCGCGCGCACATGGTCGGCCATGCCGGGCCGCGCCGGCACGGCCAGCTTGTGGTCCAGGAACGGTGACCATGGCTTCTGGTAGAGGTCCTGCCAGAGCCGGCCCAGCAGCGTCGCGTCGATCAGCACGGCGATCAGCTGGTGGGTGTCGGTGGTGACCAGGTCCAGCTCGTCGCCGCGGCCGATCATCAGCGTGTCGTCGGCCAGGCGCTGGCCGTGGAACAGCCCCGCGCGGCCCGGCCTGGACGACAGCCCCAGCGCGATGCCGATGTGCTGCGCATCGAGCCGGCCGCGCTGGCGCACCGCGTGGCTGCTGCACTCCAGCACCAGCTGGATGCCGTCGAGCCCGACCTGCCGGACCGATCCGGCGTAGCGCCCGCCGCTGAGCTGGGCGTAGTCCAGCCGCCAGTCGACCTGCGCGCCGGCCAGCTCGTCGACATCGCGGGCGTGGAACTCGCGCAGCCAGCCGGTGCCGGCCGCAGCGACGGGCTGCGGCAGGTCGGGCAGGGGACGTGCAGGCGTGGCAGACATGGCGCGCCGATCATGCCCGCAGGCCCGGCCGCGACCCAGCCGGTCCACGCCCGGGATAACCCGATCCGCGCATGTCGGTTTCCTGATCACGCGCCTTGATCTCGCGCAAATACCGTTCGCTCCGTGGTCGACGACCCCTTGCCGACGATGCCCCGGATGTCCCGACGGGCGACGGCGACGGGCGCAGGCCGATGGAGCCGAGATGTCCTATCCCACCCTGGCCCTGCATGTCGCGGGACGCTGGCTGACCCGCGCCAGCGGCGGCGAGCGGGCCGTGCACGACCCCGCCACCGGCGCGGTCCTGGCCATGCTGCCGCTGGCCGGCGTCGACGAGTTGCAGCAGGCCGCCGAGTCGTCGCGGCGGGGCTTTGCGGCCTGGCGTCGCTTGCGTCCGGACGAACGTGCCGCCGTGCTGCACCGCGCCGCCGACCGGATGCGTGAACAGGCCGCCGCCATCGCCCATGTGCTGACGCTGGAACAGGGCAAGCCGACCGCCGAGGCGCTGCGCGAGGTCCGCCTGAGCGCCGACATCCTGGCGGTGCAGGCCGAGGAAGGCCGGCGCGTCTACGGCCGCACCGTCGCGCCGCGTGTCGAGGGCATCCTGTCGCACGCGGTGGTGCGTCAGCCGGTCGGCCCGGTGGCGGCCTTCACGCCGTGGAACTTCCCGGCCAACCTGCCGATCCGCAAGATCGCCAGCGCGCTGGCCGCCGGCTGCAGCGTGGTCATCAAGCCCGACGAGGAGACGCCCGGCACCTGCCAGCTGCTGGTGCAGATCTTCCTGGACGCGGGCGTGCCGGCCGATGCGCTGAACATGGTCTGCGGCGATCCGGCGCAGGTGTCGTCCGTGCTGATCGCGCATCCGGACATCGCCAAGGTCTCGCTGACCGGCTCGGTCGCGGTCGGCCGGCTGCTGGGCGAACAGGCCGCCCGTCACCTCAAGAAGTTCACCGGCGAACTCGGCGGCCACGCGCCGGTGATCGTCTGCGAGGACGCCGACCCGATGCAGGCGCTGAAGGCCTCGGTGGCGGCCAAGTTCCGCAACGCCGGGCAGGTCTGCGCCGCGCCGATCCGCTTCCTGGTCGCGCGCCGCCATCACGCGCAGTTCCTGGAGCAGTTCACCGAGGCCGCGCGGTCGCTGCGCATCGGCCCGGGGCTGGACCCCGCCACGCAGATGGGCCCGCTGACGCACGCGCGCCGGCTCGACGACATGGCCCGCTTCGTCGACGACGCGCGCGACCAAGGGGCCCGCGTGCTGTGTGGCGGTTCGATGCTGGACCGGCCGGGGTATTTCTTCGCGCCGACCGTCATCGCCGATGCGCCCGACAGCGCCCGCGTGATGCGCGACGAGCCCTTCGGCCCGATTGCCGTGGTGCGGCCCTACGACACGCTGGACGAGGCCATCGCCACCGCCAACGCGCTGCCCTACGGCCTGGGCGCCTATGCCTGGACGCGCGACCTGCACGTCGCCCACCGGCTCGGCGAGGAACTGGAGGCCGGCATGGTCGGCATCAACCACTACGGCGTGTCGCAGCCCGAGCTGCCCTTCGGCGGCTGGAAGCACAGCGGCGTCGGCCAGGAACTCGGCCCCGAAGGCCTGCTGGCTTACACCGAACTCAAGACCATCACCGTCGGCCTGCCGGGCTGAGCTGGAGACCCCCATGAACGACCTGCAACCGCCCGTGCGCGACATCGATGCGGACGCCCTTCGGCGCGACAACGCGCGCTACCTCTGGCACCCGATGGCCCATCCCGGCGCGATGAAGAAGAACGCGCCCGACATCGTCCATCGCGGCGAAGGCTGCTGGATCTGGGACGTCGACGGCCACCGCATGCTCGACGGTGTCGGCGGCCTGTGGAGCAGCAACCTCGGTCACAGCAACCGCCGCGTGCGCGACGCGGTCGTGGCCCAGCTCGACGAGCTGCCCTTCTACAACGTGTTCCGCGGCACCACCCATGTCCGGGCGATCGAGCTGTCGAGCCGGCTGGTCCGGCTGATGGCGCCGGAGAACGTCGCGGCGGTGCTGTTCTCGAACGGCGGCAGCGACGCGGTCGAAGGCGCGCTGAAGATCGCCCGCCAGTACTGGAAGCTGCGCGGCCAGGCCGACCGGACCAAGTTCATCAGCCTGCGCCAGGGCTATCACGGCGTGCACTTCGGCGGCATGAGCGTCAACGGCAACAGCAACTTCCGCCGGCCCTACGAGCCGCTGCTGCCGGGCTGCTTCCACGTCGACACGCCGTGGCTCTATCACAACCCCTACACGCAGGACCCGGACGAGCTGGCCCGCATCTGCGCCGAGCTGCTCGAACGCGAGATCGTGTTCCAGGGCCCCGACACCGTGGCCGCCTTCATCGCCGAGCCGGTGCAGGGCGCTGGCGGGGTGATCGTGCCGCCGGCCAGCTACTGGCCGCGCATCCGCGAGGTCTGCGACCGCCACGGCGTGCTGCTGATCGCCGACGAGGTGGTGACCGGCTTCGGCCGCACCGGCGAGATGTTCGGCACCCGGCTGTGGGGCGTCAACGCGGACCTGTGGTGCCTGGCCAAGGGCATCAGCTCGGGCTACGTGCCGCTGGGCGCCACGGCGATCGGCCAGCGCGTGGCCGAGGTCTTCGATGCGGACGTGAGCGGCGCGGCATCGGTCTCGCACGGCTACACCTACAGCGCCCATCCGGTGGCCGCTGCCGCCGCGCTGGCCACGCTGGACCTGCTCGAAGAGCTCGATGTGCCCGGCCACGCGGGCCGCGTCGGGGCCCATCTGCAGCAGCGCCTGGCCGACTTCACCGAACGTTTCGACTGCGTCGGCGACGTGC
>JACCDQ012224031.1_pt1 | contig 10412 bp, 11 predicted proteins | sample 7446031 | NCBI WGS metagenome assembly JACCDQ01 (sample SAMN15323442, study PRJNA562643) | freshwater metagenome | isolation source: river surface water | place: USA:Blue River Watershed | collected 2017-08-17
ACCTGCCACGAAGAAGTGCCCGAGGAATGGCCGGTGCGCCTGCGGCAGGTGCAGCGCTGGGCACGTGGCCACCACCAGGTGATGCTGCGCCAGAGCCTGGCGCTGCTGCGCAGTCCCTCGGTCACCTGGCAGGAGCGGCTCGATGGCCTGCTGCTGCTGGGCATCTTCCTCAACCAGCCGCTCATGCTGCTGGGCTGGTGTCTGGTGCTGTCGCTGTATTACCTGCACGGGTTTGAGGCGGTCGGGCAGTGGGTGCCGGCCTCTGCGCTGGTGTTGCATGCCTGCCTGGGCACTTTTGCAGTGTTCATGCACACCACCTTCGCGGTCTTGCTTGACGGACACCGCGAGCGCTTGCGGCTGCTGCCGCTGCAGGGGGCAGGGTTTCTGGCCAGCCTGCCGGTGATGACACACGCCCTGCTCGGCGCCGTGCTGGACCAGCTCACGCGCCGCGAAGTGGTCTGGGCCAAAACACGCCGTTACACCACCAAGGTGACCCTATGAACGACCTGCTGCCCTGGAGCCTCTTGCTGCTCATCGTGAGCACCACCCTGCTGGCCCTGCCTTTCTATCCGGCCTGGTCCGAGTGGCGCCGGCCACGCGATCGCCAGACCCAGCCGGCAGACCTGAACTCCCCGTCCGCCGAGGGCCTGCGCACGCTGCAGCTGGCCCCGGGGGCCTGCTTTGGGACCGTGCACGCCCGCCAGCTGCTGCTGGGCAGCGGCCCGATGCCAACTGCGCCCGATCTGCCCGCACTGCACCGCTGGCAGCCGCCTCTGGGCGCCCGCCCCTGGGGCGCGCATGGCTGGCACATCGGACATCACCTGGACATTCCTGCTGACCAGCTGGTGCCCTGCTCACTGGTGGTGCGTGGCCAGCTCACGACGCAGGGCCCCGGGCGCATCGAAGGCGACCTCAAGGCGCGCGACGGCCTGCACCTGGGGCCTGGCACCAGCGTGCGCGGGAACCTGTTTTGCGAAGGCGACGTCTGGCTCGATGCAGGCTGCCACGTCAGCGGCCTCGTCATGGCCGAAGGCTCGCTGCATCTGGCCACCGGTGTGGTGATCGGAACGCCAGACCTGCCGGTGAGCGTGTGTGCCGATGTGATCGAAGTGCGTGGCCCGGTGCTGGTGCACGGCAGCGTACAGGCACGCATCGGCGGCAGCGTCGCCTGCACCTGATCCCTCCTGAATTCCCTCCACCCCCTCAAGGAACTGACATGACTGCTTACCTTGCCTGTCTGGGCACCCGCCCGGAAATCATCAAGATGGCGCCGCTGTACCGGGTGCTGCGCGCACGCGGCCACCAGGTGCGTGTGCTGCACACCGGGCAGCACACTGATGTGGCCGAAGCGCTTTACGCCTTTTTCGGCATGCCCCCGGACGCCCGGGTCGATCTGCAAAGGCAGACCCCCCGGCTGTCCCACCTCACGGCCGAACTGCTGACCCAGGTGGATGAACAGATGCAGCGGCTTGCGCCCGATGCGGTGCTGGTCCAGGGCGACACCTCCACCGCGCTGGCCGGTGCGCTGGCTGCCTACTACCAGGATGTGCCGGTCGCCCACATCGAAGCGGGCTTGCGCACAGGCGAGCGAGATCCGTTTCCCGAAGAAATGAACCGCTGCCTGATCGGGCGTCTGGCGCAATGGCATTTCCCCCCGACAGCGCAGGCGACGCAAAACCTGCTGCACGAAGGCATCGATGGTGCGCGCATCCACCAGGTGGGCAACACCGTGATCGATGCAGCGCTGTGGGCGCGAGAGAACATGCACCACCTCAGCACTCGCGAACGGCTGCCCGCTGTCCTCGCAGACTTCATGGAACGGCAGCCACAAGGTCCGATGCTGCTGGTCACTGCCCACCGCCGGGAAAACTGGGGGCTGCCCATGCAGCGCATCGCCGCTGCCGTGGGGGGGCTGCTGCAACTGCATCCACAGCTGACCGTGGTCTGGCCGCTGCATCCCAACCCGAAAGTTCGCGCCGATGTGCACATGGGACTGGCCAGCGTGCCGGCCCTGGCACGCGAGCGGCTGTGCCTGACCGAATCGCTGCAGTACCCGTCATTGATTGCCGCACTTGAGCGCTGCAGCTTCACACTGACGGATTCGGGTGGCATTCAGGAAGAAGCCTCGGCATTGCAAAAACCGGTGCTGATCCTGCGCGAAAGCACAGAACGCCAGGAGCTCGTGCAAGCCGGTGGCGCCCGACTGGTGGGCACCCAGGTGCACCAGATCATCGAGCACAGCAGCGAATTGCTGCAAGATGCGATGCTGCTCACCGCCATGCAACTGCAAACCTCCCCCTTCGGTGACGGACTGGCGGCACAGCGCATCGCCGATGTGCTTTGTCGTGAAGTCCTGCCCACCGTGCATTGCGAAAGGCTGGCCGCATGATCCCGAACCCTTCCATGGCCGCGGCGGTTCTGGCGCTGGCCTTGCTGGGCAGCCTGCCCCGCCCCGCCAAGGCCCAATCCGACGAACCTGCAGATCAAGGCATGCGCATGCTCGAAGTGGCCGCTGGCCACCACAACCTCAGCAGCGGCTATGCCGCCTGGCAGGAGGCATCCGTGCGTGGCCTGTACCGGCAAGGCAACCACCTCTGGGGCATGGAGCTGATGCATGCCGACCGCTTTGGCGAACGCGGTACCTTTGTCGGCCTGCAAGACAGAGTGCATCTGGCTCCCCGCTGGGACATGTCGCTCGCCTACGGTGTGGGCGATGGCGCACCCTGGTTGCCGCGCGACCGGGTCGATGGCTTTGTCCACCACACCTGGGGAGAACACCTCAACTGGGTCACCAATGTCGGCATGGGCTACTACAAGGCGCCCGACGAACACCGTGACCGCTGGGGCAGCATCGGCCTGACCGCCTGGCTGGAGCCCCACCTCAAGGGCCCCTGGATCGCACAGGGCGAGGTACGCTGGAGCCAGAGCAATCCCGGCTCGGTCAATACACGCCAGTACTTCATGGCCCTGACATGGGGGCGCCATGGCCAGACGCAGATCACAGGTCGGCACGGCTGGGGGCGCGAAGGCTGGCAATCCCTGGGCGATGCCCGCAGCATCGTGGACTTTGCCAGCCGTCAGGACACCCTGATCGTGCAGCACTGGATGGCACCCGACTGGGGCATCAAAGTGGTGGCCGACCACTACCGCAACGACCAGTACCGCCGCTCGGGCGTGAACGTCGCCTGGTTCAAGGAGTGGCGCTGATGATCACTCACACCCACACCACCAGCCACCTGGCCGCCTGGAGATGGCGTGATGGTTTATGGGGACTGCTGCTGGGCGCGGGCTCGAGCCTGGCCCTGTGGACACTGCAGCCCCAACTGCTGCAACTCTGGCATGACATGGTGAACCTGTGGAGCCAGCCGCTGGGGCTGGAGACGGCGCTCAGTCCCTTGACCCAGGACGCCGCGCCGCCCTCTGAAACCTTGCTGCTGACCACCACACTCATGGTCGCCCTGCTCTATGGGGTGGCCGGACACTGGCACGAACGCTACCAGCCGCTGCGTGTGGTGGTGCGGGCCGTGTGTCTGGTGCAGGGCAGTGCCTGCCTGTTCTTTGCCATGGTGCCCGCAAGGTTTCCCTATGCCGTGCACCAGCACCTCAACGGCCTGCTGCAGATGGGCGCGGATTTCCTGATGACGGTGCCCCTCATGCTCGCGCTGGGCTGGGGGGTGCTGAACCTGCCGTGGCGGCTCAAGCTGCTGGGCCCCTTGCTGGTGCTGTCGTACTTCGTGGTCTGGCTGCCGCACCAGGTGCTGCTGCATGCCTGGGTGCTCCAGCAGGGCTCGGTCCTGTTCATGCCGGTGCTGCTGCTGTGCCTGGGCCCGCTGCTCAATGGCTGGATTTTCGTGGCGTTGTACGCCTGGCTGGCCAGCCTGACCCCTCGTGCAGCGGTCAGTGTCCACACACCCTGACCCGGACTTTCCAACCGGAGGATCACCCATGGTCTGGAGACCCACTCTTCCCTCCGCAACGCTCTGGTCGCGCTGGGCGGTCTGGCTGGTGCTGCTGTGCAGCCTGCCACTGCTGTGGTCGGAGCGCAATGCCCTGATGGTCTGGGCAGCAGCCCGACCGCACGGTGTGGTGCTGCTCGTCCCCGACGAGACGGCGCTCACCCATCCCGTCACACAGGCCTGGCTTGATGCCGCACAGGAGGAAGGCCTGCCGGTCACCCCCATGACCAGTGACCGCTTCGTGCATGCGGTGGCCAGGCAGGAACCAGTGGCCGGCGTACTGGTGCCCGACACGGTGCACCGCCATGCGTCCGATGTGTGGGTGCAGGCCCTGGAAACCCATGTGCGGCGTGGCGGCCATGCACTGCTGAGCTTTGATGCAGCCCTTTTTGGCCTGCACCAGGAGCGCTACGCCGCGCCCGCATCGCGTCTGTCGCGGCTGGCGGGTTTCCGATATGCCCTGTACGACGCCCTGCAGCAGGACACCACCGCGCTGACGCCGGTGCTTGTGCAGTGCGAAGCGGTGCAGCGGCTGGCCATTCAGCCGGGCAAAGTCGATTTCGAGACCACAGCAGCCCGCTTGCTTTCGCCCGAGGGTGACTGGGGCGAGCTGACCACCTACGGCTATCCGCACCTGCTCTACCCGCATTTCCGTGCCGAGGCTGCGCAGGATAGCCAGGTCTGGATCCGCTCGCCGCAAGGCGATCCCATCCTGAGCCAGCGTCAGCATGGCCAGGGCAACGTGCTGTTTGCCAATTTGCCGCTGGGCTACCTCAAGACCCGCACCGATGGCTACCTGCTGCATCGCCTGCTGTCGTATTTCGCACGCGATGTGCTGGAGTTACCTGTTCTCAGCGCGGTGCCGGACGGCATCGGGGGCCTGGTGCTGAACCTGCATGTGGACTCCAATGCCGCCGAACGGCCGATGCTCGCGCTGGAGCAGGCGGGCTGGTTCGAGCAAGGGCCGTTTTCGATCCATGTCACCGCCGGCCCCGACACCTTCCACGAAGGCGACCGCCTGGGCCTGGACATGCCGCACAACCCGCGCATGCAAGGCCTGCTCAATCGGTTGCGGGCGCAGGGGCACGAGATCGGCAACCACGGTGGCTGGGTGCACAACGTCTTTGGCGAGCAGGCTGCAGACGACAATGCCGACCGTTTCACGCCATGGCTGGCGCTCAACCAGAAGACGCTCTCGACTATCGTCGGTCAGCGGCTGGTGAGCTATTCGGCACCGATGGGCAACCACCCGGACTGGGTGACCGGCTGGCTGCGAGAACACGACTTTCGCGCCTACTACACCGCAGGCGACAGCGGACTGGGGCCGACCCGCGCCTACCGCCAGGGCCAGCCGCCTGCGCCGGGCACGCCCTGGGCCTTTCCGATTTCCAACCTGCAGCGGATCGCCACGCTCGACGAACTGCCGCAGCTCGATGCCCCCGAATCACTGATGGCCGATTTCATGCGGGATCTGGTTCGCCATGTCAGCGCGCAGGGCATTGTGCGGCTGTTCTATTTCCACCCGGCCAGCGCCCCCGACTACCCCCACAGCCTAGGGGTGTTGCGGGACACGACGCAGGCGCTGCGCCAGCAGGGGCGATTTAGGTGGTACAGCATGCAGCAGATGGCCGATTTTCTGGACCGGCGTCTGGCCGCGCAGTGGGAAATGCAGGCACCTGCCGATGGCGACATGGCCCGGCTGCATGCACAGAGTCCACAGAGCCTGCAAGGCATGACCTGGGTTTTCCCAAAAGGCCGCGTCCAGGGCCTGCACCTGAGTGTGGGTCAGGCCCAGATCATCGAAGACCCGCAGCAATGGCGCGTGATCGCAGGCGATGTGCACCAGATCACGCTGCACTGGCAACAACGACAGGAGTGAACCGATGCCCACCTCCACCCCATCCAGCCAAAACCCCGACCCCGTCCTGCGCATCGTGGCCGAACACCTGCATCACGCCCAGCGGTCGCACGAACTGGCACTGCGACTGCAAGCCGAGGGCGAAACCGAGGCGGCGCGCCAGCAAAGCCGCATGACCCGCGTGTTCCTGCACAACGCACTGCACCGCATCGACCGGCACGCCCCTCCTGTGTAGGCGTCACTGCACCAGGCTGGGCGGCTGCAGCACCCCGTAGTTGGGACCTGCGCCACCGGCCATCGAGGAACTGCAACGGTTGCTCATTTCGGCCATCACGTACTTCTGGCCGCTGTTGGCATCCAGAATGTGCAGGCAGGCAAACCCGGTGATCGGCGACAGGGCATGGTTGTCGGTCTGGGTGACGGTGGGCACCACCACATACTCGCAGCTGCGGTCGCCGGCCACGCTGCAGTTCTGGACCGTCTGGTAAAGCGAGGACTTGCTGCCCGGTTCGATCCAGATGTTCTGCCCCAGCTCCAGAGAGACCGGGTTGCCCTGCGCGATCAGCTGACGAATGGTCCCCACATCGTTGGCATCGTTGAGCAAGGACGTCCACTCGCCCGAGGAACAGACGCCGTAGTGGTAGCCCGAACCAATCTTGAAGACATAGGGCTTGCCGGTGGCCGGATCGATGCGGGGACGCGGCGGGTACACGCTGCGGTCCCAGTAGGTGTCGTACATGCATTGCGCCATGGCCAGCGGGAACATGCCGCCCGGCTGCATCAGACCCGGGCTACTCGGTGCGGCAATGGCGGTCACCTGCTGCTCAATGCCCAGAATGCTCCAGAAACGGGCAAAGAAGGTGGGCACCGCGCCCTGATTCTGCCCCGCGGCCTTGCGCACGGTCACTGCCACCGCCGGGGCATCCCAGACCGTCGGCACCAGCGATGTCGACTGCAGACCCGAGGGCTTGCCGGTGAGGTTCCAGTAACCGGTCTGCACCTGCGCGTCGCTCAGTCGCTGCCCTGCTGCTTGGTTCAGCGCGACGGACTGTTGCGCCTGCGCCGTGGCATCGGCCCAGCGGACCACGCCGGAGCTGGCATCCACCAGGGCATGGGCGCCAGCCAGTGCCGCCGCATCGGCATCGTTTTGCAGTTCATTGCGCACCACATGCACATAGGCCAGATCGATGGCAAAGGCCGCCGAGCCGATCAGCACCGGCAGCATGAGTGCCATGAAAGGTGCCACGGCGCCGCGCTGCCGAAGAGGTGTCTTTTTCATGAAAGGCTCCCTGCTGCTGTCATTCATGGACCATCACTGTGCTGGCATGGATCACCCATGAGCTGCCGAGTGCCTGCATGAGGGTACCGATCACGAAGCCCTTGAAGGTGTACTGGGCGCTGACCTGCAGCGTATTGGGCCAGGCCGCCGGCGAAGACTGCAGCACCGTGACCTGCGGCGCATCCGCCGGCAACAGGCTGATCAGACTGGTCTGCGATTTCTGCAACACCACGCTGGTGATCTCGTTCACCGTGGGCTTGGGGTTGCGCAGCACGATGCCGGCGCGCGCGCCCTCACGGGTGGCGTTGGTCAGCACCGCCTTGTCGTAGAGGATCAGCCCCATCTCCAGGGCACCCATGAGCATCGCCATCAACACGGGCAGGAGCAACGCGAACTCCACCGCGGCGGCGCCACGCTGATGCCTCGTCCTCCTTGAACCCCGACCCACCCACAGTGCGCGCACGCCCGAAACGCAATACACAGCCGACTCTGCCATCAACACACCTCCTCGCTGGAATGGACCGAGCTTATGCAGGCCCTGCCGGTCGCTCGGTGTGACGCCGCACCTTCTCCTGCGTACCGGCCAGCCACTGTGTCTGCCAACCCACGGAAGCGTCTGCCCCCTTTGCCTAGAGTGCAACCGTGCCTTTCGCATTTCGGGTGGCGAGGCACTGCAGGGGATACCCGAAGAACACACACACCCTCACCACTGGAGTCTTTTCATGAAAAAACTGATGAACCAATGGCGTGCATTTGCACGCGACGAATCGGGTGCCGCTGCCGTCGAATACGGACTGCTGGCCGGTCTGATTGCGGTGGTGATCGTGGGCAGCGTGACCACGCTGGGCACCACACTCAAAGGCATCTTCGACACCATCGCCACGAAGATCTGAGCCCGGCCCAGCCCCTGGTGCATTGCTCATGAGCCTGCCTGCCCTGCCTGTCTGGAACTGGACGACCCTGTCGTTGCTGTTGCTGCTGGCCGTCTGGCAGGACCTGGCGCACCGGCGCATTCCCAACCCCCTGCTCCTGTGCACCGCATCGGTTGCCCTGGTACTGGCCGTCATGCCGCAGGGCACCGGCCTGGTCTCGGCGCTGGCAGCGGCGCTGGTGGCAGGCGGCGCCTTCCTGCCGCTGTATCTGCTCGGTCAGATGGGGGCTGGGGACATCAAGCTGATGGCCACCGCCGGCCTGTTGGTGGGCATGCCCCGCGCGCTCGCGCTGTGCCTGTCTGTTGCCATGGCCGGCGGCCTGCTCGCCCTCGGGTGGGCTTGCCACACCCGAAGGTCAGCGCCTGCCTCTGCCCGCACCGTCAACCGCATGCCGTACGCCGTGGCCGTAGCCATGGGTAGCGTATGGCATGGCCTGCTGACCTTGCCGTTTCCCTGATCCCGCCTCTCTTTTCCCCGGAATAGCCATGAGAAAACTGCGTCCTTTCGTGATGATCCTGATGTCCCTGGGCATCGGGCTGGCCGCCATGACGGTGGCCGCCCAATGGCTTCGTGATCGCAGCCTGCAGCAAACCCGACCGGTGCTGGTCGCTGCGCACGATGTGGCAGCGGGTATCCGGCTGGACCGATCCATGCTGGAAGTGGTCCACTGGCCCAGCGACGCTGTGCTGGCACCCGCCATGGTCAGCCTGGAAGAGGCCGAGGGCCGCATCACCAACAGCGCATTGCTGCGCGGCGAGCCTTTGCTGCAGTCCAAACTGGCCGCCAAGGGTGAGACCGGCGGTCTTTCGGCCATGCTGACCGAGGGCCGCCGGGCGGTCACCGTCAAGGTCAATGAAATCGTCGGGGTGGCTGGTTTCGCACTGCCCGGCAACTACGTCGATGTGATGGTGCACACCACCGACCCGCAGAACCAGCCGGTCTCGCGCATAGTGCTCGAACGCATCCGCGTCATGGCCCTGGCGCAGGAAACCGGACCGCAGGAAAACAAACCCCGGGTGGTCAACGCCGTCACCCTCGAAGTCACCCCGCAGGAGGCCGAACGCATGGACCTGGCCCGCAGCGTGGGCACGCTCTCGCTGGTGCTGCGCAGCCAGAGTGATACAGCACCGGTGGTCACGCAGGGGGCGCGCAAGCGCGATGTGTTGCTGGCCGAAGTCCAGACGCCAGAGAGCCCCAAGGTACGCCATGCCTCAGCCCCGATAGAGCGCGAGGTGCGCATCGAGGTGCTGCGCGGCATCAAGGCCAGTGCCCAGTGACGGTCGCTGACCTGACCCGTGCCCTGCGAGATGCATGCCCTGGCTGCGGTCTACTGCTGTGACCGCTTTCCGATTTCCCCACTCCTGCGAGACAACATGACGCTGCCCCTGAACCGCCCCTGTCCCATCCGCGGCCTGGCCCTGGGCCTGGCCCTGCTCACCCCAGCGCTGACTGCCGTTCAACCCGCGCTGGCCCAAGGCACGATCGCCGCTGCAACGAGCGCTCCTGCCTCGAATGCTTCCCCCACAGCCAAAGTCATCCCGCCCGAACAGGCACCCGGCGCGGCGCCGCGCACACCACGCCCGCCGGCGGCCTCGGCGTTGCCGCCCGGCCCGGTCGAGCGCGGCCAGCTGCTGCACCTGATGGCCGGCAAATCCATCTTGCTGAATCTGCCGCACGACATCGTGCGCATCTCGGTGGGCAACCCCGACGTGGCCGATGTGGTGCTCACCCACCCTCGCGAGGTCTATCTGCTGGGCAAGAAAAGCGGCCAGACCAACCTGATGCTCTGGGGCAAGGGCAGCGTCACGCGGCTGCACGACATCACCGTGAGCACCGACACCGACACCCTCAAGAGCAAACTCCAGGAATGGGTGCCTGGCATCGACGAGCTCAAGGTCGAGTCGCTGGGCGACCACATCCTCGTGAGCGGCCTGGCCCAGGATGCCGTCAAGGTCCAGCGGGCCATGCACATGGCCGAGGCTTTTGGTGGCGAGAAGAAGGTCATCAACCTGCTGCGCATCGGCAGCGCCCAGCAGGTGATGCTCGAGGTCAAGGTGGCCGAGGTCTCGCGCAACCTGCTCGACGAGCTGGGTGTGGACCTGACCATGACCCGTGTGGCCGGCGACACCACCCTCAAACTCCTGACCCAGCTGGTCACGACAAGCGTGGGCACCGGGCCGAACCAGAGTCCCGGCGGCTCGCTCAATGCGCGCACGGCCAACGGCAAAACCGATGGCACGCTCACCGGCCGCGCCGACAAGGACCTGGTCAAGATCCTGGCCGAACCGACCATCACCGCCATCCATGGCCAGGAAGGCTCTTTTCTGGCCGGCGGGCGCATCTACATTCCGGTGCCGCAGACCAGCAGCTCGGGCGCGACCACCATC
>JACCDQ011334167.1_pt1 | contig 10411 bp, 4 predicted proteins | sample 7446031 | NCBI WGS metagenome assembly JACCDQ01 (sample SAMN15323442, study PRJNA562643) | freshwater metagenome | isolation source: river surface water | place: USA:Blue River Watershed | collected 2017-08-17
AGCGTAGGTAACTCTGGTTATGACATCAATGGTTCAAACTCAGGAATCGTACCTGGATACTACCGTTCTCGTATCGGTAACCCAGATGCAAAATGGGAAACTTCGGTTACTAAAAACATCGGTTTTGATGGTTCATTCTTGAGAGGTAAATTAGATGTTATCGTTGATTTGTGGCAAAAAGATACAAAAGATTTGTTGTATCAATTGCCAATTACAGCTACTGCAGGTTTCCAAGCGTCACCTCCATCTGTAAACGTAGGTCAAATGGTTAACAAAGGTATTGACATCCAAGTTATCAACCGTGGTAAAATTACTTCTGATTTAGGTTATGACTTAAATGTAACGGGTAGTTTCTTGAAAAACGAAATTACTAAAATCGCTGATGGTCAAACATATTTGACTAACGTAAACCCTGGTTTCCGTGGTATCAACCCTATTCGTAACCAATTGGGTTATGGCTTGTCATCTTTCTATGGTTTCCAAGTTGTAGGATTATTCCAGAACAAAGCTGAGGTAGATGCAGCTCCTGCTCAAGACGGTAAAGGTGTAGGTCGTTTCCGTTATGCTGATTTGAATAACGATGGTAAAATTGATGCAAATGACCGTACTTATTTGGGAAGTCCAATCCCTAAATTTACAGGTGGTGTTACTTTGACATTGACATATAAAGGATTTGATTTGTCTGCTTACTTATATACTTCAATTGGAAACAAAATCTTCAATGTATCTAAGTGGTTTACAGACTTCTATCCTTCATTCTCTGGAGCAGCTATCTCTGAGCGTGTGAAAGATTCTTGGTCTCCAAGCAATACAGGTGCAACTATTCCAATCTTTGAAACAGCTTCTAACTTCAGTACAAACACTCAATCTAACTCATTCTATGTTGAGAATGGTTCTTATTTGAGATTCCAAAACTTATCAATTGGATACAATGTACCTAAGAGTGTTTTAGAAAAAGCTAAGATTTCAAGATTACGCCTATTTGCTTCAACTAACAACATCTTTACTATCACTAAATACCAAGGTTTAGATCCTCAAGTAGGTGGTAACGCAGATACTAACTTCGGTATCGACGTAGGTAACTATCCTATCACGAAGAGCTTTAACGTTGGTCTTAACTTAGGATTCTAATTAGGTGAAAGTTGATGGAGTTTAGCCTGATTTTTATAATGAAGGCTGAATTTCACAAGAAATTCTTAAACTTTTAAACTCATTCATTATTAAAATGAAAAAATATATTTTTAACAAATTAACTTTGGCAGTATCGCTACTTACTTTGGTAGGGTACTCATGTAAGGAAGATTTCCTTACTGTATTGCCGACAGGTGCAATTGCAAAAAGCCAGTTGACTTCTAAAAAAGGTTTGGAAGGGGCAGTAATTGCGGCTTATGGTCAAATGAGTGGATATGGTACTCGTATGGTGAACCCACAAAACTGGGTTTGGGGATCAATTCGTGGGGGTGATGCTAATAAAGGTACTGACCCAGGTGACTTCTCGGATATCAATCCTATCCAACGTTTTGAGTATATGTCAACACAAGGTGTAATCAACGATAACTATCGTGGATTATACGAAGGTATTGCTCGTGCCAATAGCGTGTTAGCATTATTGAAAGATGCTCAAGCAGATGTAACTGCTGATGATAAGAAACGTTTAGAAGCAGAAGCTAAATTCTTGAGAGCTCACTTCTACTTTCAATTGAAGAGAAACTACAATAACACTCCTTATGTTGACGAAACAGTTGATGTAGGTGCTGGAATTGAAAAAGTTAAAAACGATCAAGATTTGTATCCTAAAATTGAAGCAGATTTCAAATTTGCAATGGATAATCTTGCTGAAGTTCCTGGTTCTGCTGGTCGTGCAAACAAATGGGCTGCTGCAGCGTATTTAGCAAAAACTTACATGGCTCAAAAGAAATATTCTGCTGCAAAGCCATTGTTTGATGATATCATCGCAAATGGTAAAACTGCAAACGGTAAGAAATATGCTTTGGTTGCTAGCTTCCCTGATTTGTTCAAAGCTTCAAATGACAATAACTCTGAGTCTGTTTTTGCTCTTCAAGCTGCTGCTAATACTGGTAGTGTTGCGAATGCAAATGCTGATGGTGACCTTAACTGGCCTTACAACACTGGTCCCAATGGTCCTGGTAACTGTTGTGGATTCTTCCAGCCAAGTTTTGAGTTAGCAAACTCTTACAGAACTAAAAATGGTTTACCTTTATTAGATGGTTCTTATAATTCTGGAGATAACCAATTGAAAACGGATATGGGCGTACAATCAAGTGTTGCCTTCACTCCTGACCAAGGTGAGTTAGATCCTCGTCTTGACCATACTATCGGTCGTCGTGGTATCATGTTCTTAGATTGGCAAAAACACCCAGGATTTGACTGGATTCGTAACCAAGCAAATGGGGGTCCTTACTCTCCTAAGAAATATTCTTACTACAAATCAGAACAAGGTTCATTGCAAGATAATAGCTCTTGGACTCCTGGTTATACTGCATTAAACTACCCAATCATCCGTTTCGCAGACGTTTTATTGATGGCTGCTGAGTGTGAAGTTGAAGCAAATAATTTGGAAAAAGCTCGTGAATATGTAAATATGGTACGTACTCGTGCGGCAAATCCTGCTTCTTTTGTACAACAAGACGGTGGTGTAGCTGCTAATTATGTTATCAGTACTTATAACGATGCTTGGACTGATCAAGCAGTAGCTCGTAAGGCGGTTCGTTTTGAGCGTAAATTGGAATTGGCTATGGAAGGTCACCGTTTCTACGACTTAGTTCGTTGGGGTGAAGATCAGAAAGAAATCAATGCTTACTTGGATTATGAAAGCAAATTCTTGCCAAATACGCTTCCTAAAGGTGGTGCATACCAAGCAAAACATGCTTTGTTGCCACTTCCTCAAGGTCAAATCGACTTGTTAGGTGCTGATGTATTGAAGCAAAATCCTGGATATTAATATATCCTCCTAATTCAATAAAAAGAGGCTCGTTAAACCATTTTTATTGATTAAAGATTATAAAAACGTCATGCAGAATTTAATCTGCATGACGTTTTTGTTTATATTTGCTATTAGAAACATTCCTATTGAAATGAAAAAATTATTGTTATTTTTCTCGATTATTAGTTTGATTTATCTCTCTTCGTGTAAAGAAAAAACGCTCTTCACAGAAATTGAAGCGGAGGATTCTGGAGTTACATTCTCCAACAGAATAGATGAAAATGATACGCTAAATATCTTGACTTTTGAGTATGTATATAATGGTGGTGGCGTGGCGATGGGGGATTTTAATAATGATAGTTTGGTTGATATTTATTTTACCGCAAATACCAGACCTAATAAATTATATTTGAATCGAACCAAAAAAGGTGAAAAGCTTCACTTTGAAGATGTCACTGAAAAAGCAAATGTAAATGGACAGGGTAGGTGGTCGTCTGGAATCGCTTTGGTGGATATCAATAATGATAATTTATTGGATATTTATGTTTGTGCAACGGCTAGAAAAACAGTTCAACAACGAACAAATATTCTTTATGTAAATCAGGGAATAGGAAAAGATGGTGTACCAATCTTCAAAGATATGGCGAAAGAATATGGTATAGCCGATACCACTCACACAACCAATGCTGCTTTCTTTGATTATGATAATGATGGGGATTTGGATTTATACCTTGTCGTCAATGAAATGGATGATGATAAATTACCTAATAAATTCCAAGAAAAAGATGCCATTAAGGAGTCAAAACGGACCGATAGATTGTATAAAAACTTTAATAAAGAAGAGGGTAAAATCAGATTTGCTGATGTAAGTAAAGAAGCTGGAATTTTTGATGATGCTTTTGGACTTGGAATTAATATCACTGATATCAATCAAGATGGTTGGAAAGATATTTATGTGACGAATGATTTTCTGACCAATGATTTGTTGTATATCAATAATCAAAATGGGACATTCTCTGAAAAAGCAATAGATTATTTTAAACATACTTCGTATTCTGCCATGGGAAATGATATCGAAGACATCAATAATGATGGGTTGGTGGATATTATTGCTCTTGATATGATGCCAGAAAGTAATTACCGAAAAAAGATGATGACTCCTGCAAATAGCTATGTAACGTATCAAAATAATGATAAATTTGGCTATTTGTATCAATATCCAAGAAATACATTGCAGCTGAATCGGGGAAAAAATCCGAATACTGGGCAGACGATGTTTAGTGAAATCAGTCTTTTGGCGGGTGTCGCTCAAACAGACTGGAGTTGGACTCCGATGGTGACTGATTTTGATAATGATGGATTTAGGGATATTATCATTACCAATGGATTTCCGAGGGATATTACAGATTTAGATTTTCTTGCATACAGAAATGAGGTTAACTCCCTCATGTCTAAGTCTATGTTGCTGGATTTTGTTCCAAAAGTAAAACTGAAAAATTATGCTTACAAGAACATCGGAAAAAACAATGCCATTCAATTTGAAGATGTTACAGAAAAATGGGGAATCGAGAATCCCACTTCGGCAAATGGTGCAGCGTATGCCGATTTGGACAATGATGGTGATTTAGATTATGTGGTCAATAATATCAATGATTCGGCCTCTGTTTATCAAAATAATTTAACTAAAATCAAACCTGAAGAAAGCAATTATTTATCCATTAAACTAAAAGGAAGTCAATATAATATTAATAGCATAGGTGCTTGGATAGAAATAACTTATGGCAATAACCTAAAGCAAGTCTATGAAAACAACCCATATAGAGGTTATTTATCTTCAATTGAACCCAAAGCCCATTTTGGATTGGGTAAATACAATCGTGTAAAACAAGTTAGAGTTATTTGGCAGGGAGGAAAATCACTCATCCTAAATGACGTAAAAGCAAATCAAACTTTGATTTTGGATGAAAATAGTGCCAAATTACCATTGCCAGAAGTAAACCTACCAAAAAATAATACATTTTTTGAGGAGATTACGCAAAAAGTGAAGCTGGATTATAAGCACCAAGAAGAGGATTACATAGATTTCAATGTTCAGAAACTATTGCCACATAAATTTTCTCAATTTGGTCCGTCATTGGCTGTGGGTGATATAAATGCCGATGGAATGGAAGATGTATTTGTGGGTGGCTCTAAAAATCATAAAGGGAAATTTTTGACTCAGCAAAAAAATGGTTCTTTTCAAATTTCGGACTTGCTACCAGGGAAAGATGGTTCAGAAAAGCTGTCTGAAGATATGGGAACTTTATTATTTGATGCAGACAAAGATGGTGATTTGGATTTGTATGTCGTGAGCGGAAGCAATGAGTCAGCCTCTAATTCGCCTGAATATCAAGATAAATTGTATCTAAATGATGGAAAAGGGCATTTTTCAGAGAGTATCAACGCTTTGCCTCGGTTTTTGAAAAGTGGCTCTTGTGTGAAAGCTGCCGATTTTGATAAAGATGGTGATTTGGATTTATTCATCGGTGGGCGTGTTGAACCGAACAATTATCCGACACCTGTCAATAGCTATATTTTGTTGAATGATAAAGGAATATTTAGAGAAGTAACGGCCCAATTTGCTCCAATATTGAGAAATATTGGAATGATTTGTGATGTTTCTTGGTCTGATTTTGATAATGATGGATGGATGGATTTGGTGGTTGCCGGGGAGTTTATGCCCATTACTTTTTTAAAAAATAATCAAGGAAAATCTTTTAATTTACATCAAACACAAGAAATACAATCGAAAGTAGGGTGGTGGAATAGTGTTGCATCAGGTGATTTTGATAACGACGGAGACATGGATTATATAGTTGGTAATAATGGACTAAATACTTTATTAAAAGCCTCTGAAAAACAGCCCGTTAGTATTTATGCGAAGGATTTTAATAACGATGGTTTTTTTGATGCCATTCCAACAGTTTATTACAAGGATATGGAGGGTAAAAGAAAAGAGTTTCCATTCAACACACGTGATGATTTGGCAAAACAATTCATTCAAACTCGTCAAAGGTTTCAAAATTATGCGAAGTATTCACAGGCAGGAATCAAGGAAATATTAAAACCCGAAGAGCTGAAGGATGCTATTGTGCTTCGTGCAACATTTTTTGAAAGTAGTTATATAGAAAATCTTGGAAGTGGGAAATTTCAAATAAAAGCTCTTCCGATTGAAGCTCAATTAGCTCCTGTTTTTGGCATCATCACGCAGGATTTCGACCAAGATGGTAATTTAGATGTTTTGTTGGCTGGCAATGATTATGGGATAGAAGTTTCTGTAGGACGCAATGATGCTTTCCAAGGTTTGATGCTGAAAGGGGATGGAAAAGGGGATTTTTCAGCTGTAAATATGCAAAAAAGCGGTTTTTGTGCCGAAGGTGATGCCAAAGGAATGGTGAAGATTATCAAGGCTGATGGAAAGTTGATGACTTTGGTGTCGCAAAATAGAAATTATCTTCGTTTGTTTGAGTATCGATATCCAACTAAAAATATCCCTCTTCAGATGAATGATGTATTTGCTTGGGTTACTCTAAAAAATGGAAAAAAACGTAAGGAAGAGTTTTCTTTTGGAAATTCGTTTTTTTCTCAATCGGGGAGAAATTTGATTATCAGTTCAAATGTAAAATCGGTCGAAATTATCGACATAAAGGGTGCTAAACGGCTCATTCCATAAATAATGAAAATATCTGAAGTCTTTCGTTTTTTGTTTGTTTTATTGCTTTGCTATCAGGCTGTTGCTCAGGGAAATTCTTGGAAAATGGAGGGGAAAGTATTGGAAAAAAACAATATGCCTATTCCTTTTGCCAATGTTTTTATCAATAATTCTTCGATAGGAACTTCCACCGATGAAAATGGGAATTTTAGATTAAATATACCCAATCGGATGGTTAAGGTAGAGTTGGTGGTGAGTTTTATTGGTTATGAGTCCGTAAAACAATTATTTCAAAAAAATGTGAACGGATATAAAAATCTGACCTTGGTTTTGTCAAATTCGATTCAATTGAATGAAGTCAAGGTTTATGCCAAGCATGATGCCGAATGGCGAAAGAAATGGAAAATTTTCTATAATGGATTGATGGGGGAGTCGGAATATCTGAAAAATTGTCAAATTTTAAATCCTGAAGTTATTCATTTGGAGCGTACCCAAGATAAAAAAGTGGTAGCAAAGGCACGTGAACCCATCATTATTGTTAATAAGGCTTTGGGCTTGAAAATACGTTTTAATATGGAAAAATTCGAGTCTGATGGGGACAAAACATATTATTCTGGAACTAAATTTTTTGAAAAATTGGATTCTGTTTCTGTGGATTTGGAAAAAAAATGGACGAAAAATCAAAATACTTCGTACAATTATTCTTTTAGAAATTTTTTGGTTTCATTGGCAGCAAATAAAGTCACAGAAAATGGTTTTGAGATTTTCAAAATTGTACAACCCAAACGAATGTATTTTGGTCGAACAACCGTTGCGAGTGAAATCGAAAAAGGGGCGTTGAAACCATGTACAGCTGAAGAAATTTGTTATTATGATAAAAAAACATCAGAATTTGTTCTGATTTCTGAATATCCTTTGATGGTTTTTGTCACGAATAAATACAACCCAATGAAGCTATTTTTTGATTATCCTTATTATTTTTCGGTAGTGAATGTCGTTAATCTAAAAACATATTTCAGTGAGAATGGATGGCTTACAAGGCCAAATGGATTGTTAATTCAGGAATTTTGGGGGAGAGAGGGGTTTTCAAATTTATTGCCTGAAAACTATTTGCCTAAAAATAAACAGCTAAGTTTGCCCGATTCTTTGCCATTGATACAACCCAAAAATGAACTTGCGGAACAAAGTTCGTTGAAGATTGTGCCTCCGAAAGAAGTAGTTTTTAATCGAAAAACGGGCATCGCATTGGAAGAAAAAGACAAAAATATGGCATTGGTTTCCGCTGATATTCATGTGAAAATTACTGAATATGATTATCGATTGACTATATTTGATTTATTGAGAAGGATTCCTGGGCTAGTAGTGGCGAATAATCAAGGAACGTATCAAATCTATTTTAGAGGAACTCGCACATTTACGATGGATGCACCGATTAATCCTGGATTGGTATATAATGGGGTATTTCTAGACCAAGAAGATATGATAATGAATATTTTAAATACTTTAAGTGTCAGTGAAATACAAGATTTAGGTGCTATAAAGTATGGCAATGCCGCTGCTTACGGAGCAAGAGGAGCCAATGGCGTGATTGTAATTAACACAAAAAAGTAAATTTTATTTTTTGATTAGTCGGTACAAATAGGGGGCTTTGTTCGGAGCTCCCGTCATTTTTTTTTCAATTCTTTCCAATATCCCTAAATTGAGCATTTTTCTCTGAAAATTCGAACGTACCATTTTTTCATCAAGAATGGTTTCGTATAGGGCTTGAAGCTCATTCATGGTAAAGGTTTCTGGCAACAAATTAAAGCCAATAAGCTTGAAATCAAGGGTGCTTCGGAGAGAATTCAGGGCTTTTTTTACAATGTCTGAATGGTCAAATGCCATGGTTGGAAGCATATTCAAATCATACCAATTACATGATTCCGAAAGCTCATCTGGGCTTGGATTTGCCTTCGAAAAATCAATTAATGCGTAGTAACCAACCGAAACAAATCTATTGAGTAAAAAATGGTTTTCTGAAACAGAATATCCATTATTTTCAAAAATGATTCGCTGAGTACTAGCAAATTGTCTGTTTTTGCCTCCAAAAGTTGCAAATTGCTCTAAATAAATATCCGATAAACCTGTACGCTCTTCCAATACACGTAGAGCGGCTTCTTCCAAATCTTCATTTTTTCTTATAAATCCTCCGGGTAAAGAATGTAAATTACTGCCGTTGTATTTTAGGAGAAGCACTTTTAGCTGTCTTTGATAAAATCCTAAAATGACACAATCGATTGAAATATTTGGCAATAAATCTTCACTACGAGTAAGCGTACTGACGAAATTATATCTACTTTGCTGCATTCCACTTATTTATTAAGTATTTTTTGTGTGTTGGGTAATAAAAGTGGCAAAATACAAAAAAATATTATTATAATTAAATTATTGTTCATAAGAAGTACTAAAATTTATTTCTTCAAGCTCTAAAATGCTTCTTTTGGTGTTCTATCTGAATGGAACGATGCCTACTTATATGATATTTTGACTAAACAATCGCCTCCAACATTAAAAAATAAGTGTTTTATCGGGTATCCAAATCAGTAAAAAATATAAAGAAATCTTGAAAAATTGGAATAGCTATTGAAAAATATGAGCAGAATCATTTTTAAAGTTTAATAATTTATATTAAATTTATATTAAAATTTAGTTAATAAACTGATTATTAAGCAAATACATTAGCCACAAAAATTACTATTGCTATGGATACCCAAAAAAAATTAGGGAAAACTCTACTTTTATCTCTTGTTTTGTTCGCTTTTTCTTGTGAAAAATATGCAGAACCGATGACAGAATCATCGGTTGAAACAACCGCAGCTCTAAGTGTCAGAAGTTCTGCTCGAACCACCGTTGGAGACGTTGTCCCGAACCAATTGCTTGTTAAATTTAAGTCAGGAACAAGCCCTGTTAAGATGTCACAAATCCTTCAAAAAATTCAGGGAAAAGTGAATGAAAAAATTGAAACAAAGCAGATGGTACGTGTAGGTAATTCTGGGGAATTGTATTTGATAGATGTTCCTTTAGCGACTTTTGATGCCATCTCGAAGGTCAAGGGAAGTGCTGAAATACTATATGCTGAACCCAATTATATTTATTATCACAGTGCAACAGCAAATGATGTATATTTTGCCAATAATTCTCTTTGGGGAATGTATGGCACTTCTACAAATCCAGCCAATCAGTATGGAAGTCAAGCCGCAGCGGCATGGGCCAACGGAAAGACGGGTTCAGGAACTGTTTACGTAGGAATTATTGATGAAGGATATATGTATGCCCATGAAGATTTAATTGCTAACTCTGGTACTAATCCAGGAGAAATAGCAGGAAATAGAAAAGATGATGACGGAAACGGCTACATTGATGATGTGTATGGTTGGGATTTTGATGGTAAGAATAATACAACTTTCGATGGCGTTAATGACGACCATGGCACCCACGTAGCAGGAACAATCGGGGCTGTGGGAGGTAATAGCAAGGGCGTTGCGGGTGTTTGCTGGAATGTAAAACTTCTTAATGCTAAGTTTTTGGGTACGAGAGGGGGGACAACAGCCAATGCAATCAAAGCCATTGATTATTTTACGGATTTGAAATTGAGACATAAAATTAATTTGGTGGCAACCAATAATTCTTGGGGAGGAGGAGGTTTCTCGCAAGCTTTACAAGATGCCATCACTCGTGCAAACAATGCTGGAATCCTATTCATAGCGGCGGCAGGAAATAATAGTAGTAATAATGAC
>JACCDQ011785702.1_pt1 | contig 10411 bp, 7 predicted proteins | sample 7446031 | NCBI WGS metagenome assembly JACCDQ01 (sample SAMN15323442, study PRJNA562643) | freshwater metagenome | isolation source: river surface water | place: USA:Blue River Watershed | collected 2017-08-17
CCCGAACCCCCAAAACCGCAGATATCATCGGAAGGTGCAACGGCATCTACTAGGGTTTTTGGTAAAATTCTTACGGAGCAGGGAGAGCCCCGCCCAGGTATTACGATAACAATTGTTAATGCGCAAGGGAATTCCGTAGTAAAAACCACGAAAACCAATAGGTCGGGAGAATTTAACGCTTTTATACCTAAGGGAACTTATGTTGCTTTGGCGTCTCTGGAAGGTAATCAGCAGAAATACAAGTCTTTTCAGGTTCTAGCAGGTGCTAAGGAGCTGGAAATTTCCATTATCTGAGGCTGCTAATACTTATGACTCTGGTATGAGGAGGGCATATGGCCAGAGGAAATCAATATTTAGTATATTCTGATATTTACGCTCTGGATAAAATTGTCCAAAATAGTGGTATTATGTTTGGGCGTAACCTGCTTATCGATACCCTCCGCGAAATATTCGCCAGGGATCGGGAGTATAAATTTGTTAGGGATGAGTTTGGGTTCCCTAAAACCCCCGACCATAAGGGTTTGGATGCTAATGCGGGGTTGGCTGATGATGCAACCACCCGCTTATTCATAGGTAGTTCCTACCGATACGATGTGTCTTATTTGCCAGGTATTACCGTTAGACAAACCAGCACTTCTTATAAACCAATCAGTTTTAACTCCAACATCTGGGATTTAGAATACGAATTCCGAAAAACAGTGGATGGTTATGGTACGGTAACTTACTCCAGGGTTCCAGTGTCCTATAATTATGCGGGGGCTTGGGAGCAGACATTTGAGGTTAAGGTTACGTCGAAAAGCCTAGATGATACTATAAATATAGTAGATGTTATTATGGTATCACTCCAAAATACTTACAGGAACATACTTACTAATAATGGCCTATTTATTAAGCATGTACGTGCTTCGGGTGAAGGGACGGAGACCATAGGGTCTAATGATCCTCTTTATGTTATGACCGTCACTCTGGAGACTTACTCGGAATGGCGCCGCTCAATACCTGTATCAAACGTGATTGAGCGTATAACCGCCTGCTTTGACTTTGATATTACTGAGTCTGATCCCCCTGCAAACTCTTTGGTGGCTAAAGTAGACCTAACTTAGCATAACTACTCATATGTCAGTAGGATTTAATTCTACTAATGAAAACCTTATAGTTAAGGTTTAAACTGAGTGCTCATTTTGTGAGGGGAATATGGCTAATAACATTGCTGGCATTAATCGTCGAGTACAACCTAACGTTTTTACTCGAGTAAGAACTCGACAGCGCGTGAATGCCGCTAGCGGTGGAACTCGAGTGGCTTGCATTATTGGTGAGGGCGAGACTGAGGAGACTTTGGTTATCTCTGCTTTGGGTGGCGGGGAAGATGGTGTAAATGCCGATTTCTCTGGTTCTGATGATCCTGATGGTCGTCATTTTCAATTCAGTGCGGCAAATCTGGTTTCAGGTCGTGTTTCCGTTCTCAAGAATGGCTTGCCCCTTTCTGTTTTAGAAGACTCCATTTCAGTAGACCCTTTCGATGCCCGCTACGGCTGCAGAGTGGATATTACTAATGGTCGTTTGGAACTCCAACCAAGTCACCTAGTTGATTTCGGTGGTTCTGGTAGCACCAGCCAATATTACAAAGCAGGCGTGAATAACTGGGGCAATGGTATTGTCGACATTACGACTGCTTCTTTGCTAGATTTGAGCGCCCCTTCTGAAGTCTGGACTGCTCGGGTCGTTTTGGTTGTTACAGATGGGGATGGCGAGACCGTTCGAGGTAAAGCAGTTATCTCGGTTTCTGGTACCGTTAGCGGCGTATTAAAAGACGTTAATGGCAATGCCGTGCGCTGGAAGTCCGATGGCGTGGCTGTCTCGAATGATGTTTTAGATATCTCCTTCTCTGAAGGTGTAGTTCCATTTAAGGTGGGTGATAAGTTCACTATTGAGGTAAGCTCGGGAGTTCTAGTTAAGGGTGATGAATTAACCGTTAGCTATATCCCAGAAGCAAACTTGAATGATGCCGAATTATTTACTAGCCCCCAAGCACTCTTTCAGAAGCATGGTCAGCCTAGCTCAGAAAACACCCTTTCTTTGGGTGCCGCTATGGCATTCGAGAATGGTGCGAGCTCAGTATATGCAATTCAAGCAAAACCTTCGGTTCCTAAGAAGACTTGTGTTACATTATTAACTGCAGATAACCCATTGACCACCACTGTTACAGGTGCCACTGGTGATGCCAATCTGACTGATACCATTTTCCCTCTGCCTTTCGGCGCTCTGCCTGATGCGGATTCGAGGGTTGTGGTTTACGTGACTTCTCCTAATGGCACTGAAGAGCAAGTGACTTTGAGCAAGGTAGATTTCTACAATACCTCTTGGACCACTACTGCTGCAGCTTATTCGGATTTCGTGACTGGTTCTTACTCGGAATCATATACTATGATCTCGGCCCCTCAGGTTGAGCAATCGGGTGATGACGGTTACTTCTTGGTTACTGGTGTTAGCACTGCGAACTTTAACTCTCCTACCATTTCATTCTCCGCAGACCGTTTGGTCTCTGCTGAGTCGGATCTGAGCAAGAAGATTCTTAAATTCGTGGCTGGTAGCTTGGTGGCTACTTATAGCATTGATTCGGTTGGTGATGGTTACGGTAACTTGACCAAGGCAACCTTGACTCTCGATAGCGGTACCAATGCCACTGGCACAGCTAGCTGGCAAATGGTTGATCCAGCGGATCTCGGCATTTACTTTGCTTTGACTGATGATGTCGTGTTGAATTACATGACTGAAGGTAAAGGTCTTCGTGTATGCTATGTTGATCAGAAAGATGCTACATTCTTCGATACCAACTGGTTGGAAGCTTACGGTGCTGCTGAGTTAGTTGATTGCAACTTTATCGTTCCTTTGCCTAAGGCTACCATTAGTAATGTGTTTGCCGCTGGTAAGGCTCACGTTGAAGAACAGTCGAATATCCTGAATAAGCACGAACGCATGCTCTTGATTGGTGCGATTACGGGCCTGGATCCTGATGATCTGGTTGGTCGTACTTTGGCTGCCGTTGAAGATATCGGTATCTTGGAAGGTATTCAAGGTGATGATGCTTCTGAAGTTCTGGGTGGTGAGATTGAGGACTTAGCAAATTATGATGTGACTGTTGCTTTTGGCGACGTCTATCGTACTATCTATATGACTCCTGACGAAATCATTCGGAATGTCAATGGTACCAATATTTCGCTCCACGGGTTTTATCAAGCAGCAGCCTTGGCTGGTTTCTTGAGCGCTCAAACTAATGTGGCAGAACCCCCAACTTACAAGACTCTCGTGGGCTATACCATCCCTCGCAGCAAGACTTATAAGAATGCGGTGCTGGATGAATTGGCGGATGCTGGTGTTCTGGTTACTCAGCCAGTTGCTGGTGGTGCTCGGATGTTGCATGGTCTTACAACCACTCAATCGGGTGCGCCAGAGGAAGAAGAAATCTCCATTATTGGTGTGCGCGATCAAGTTGCAAGAACTTTGCGTGCGGTATTGCTGCCATTCGTTGGCAAGATTGGAAGTCCCACTTTGATTTCCGAAGTAAGCAATGGCGTATTTAATGTGTTAAGCTCTATGGTAACGCAGGGTCTATTAAGCGGATTTGGTACTATTACGGTAAATCGTGATGCCCTTGAAGCAAGACAGCTTGATATTACGGTTGAAATTGCTCCTGCATCACCGATTAACTGGATTTATGTAGACTTAACTGTCTCCATTTAATGCGGTAGGATGAAAAAGAGACTTGGTTATGCTAATACAATTGATTTGTTTAGCGGCCCAAGTCTCTTTTTTATTTTCGGAGTGGGTTAGAGTGAGTGCAGAAGTTGGCAGTCACTTTTTTAAGTAATAAATTTAAGGAGTGATTTATGGCGTATCCATATACAGGTACAAATCTAGATGCAGCAACTCGGACGGGTCTATCTACTCAGATTATTATCAAGATTGATGGTGTTGCAGTTGGTGCAATGCAAACATTGACCGCTGCCCAACGTCGTCAGAATAAGCGTGTGCACGAAATTGGCACTGACGGTGTAATTGAAATTACGCCTGAGCAGGCAGCTTCGGTGACGCTAGATGTAAATCGAATCGTCTTTAATAAGAAGTCTCTCCCAGAGGCAATGGGTCGTGCATTTGCGAACATTCATGCTCAGCGAGTGCCCTTTGATATTTACGTGTATGACTTTTCTGGTGTAAATCAAGCTGCTACAGATTCTAGCTTTGATGTTGCTGATAACATGGCTGGTGTAAAAACCACTGTTTACGAACAATGCTGGTTTAATAGTCTTTCAGTAACTTATTCTGCTGAAAATTATATTATCTCTCAGACTGCAAATCTTGACGTAACCTCTGTTAAGACTTATTTGGATGGCAATCCATTGACTAGCGCATCATTGATTTCTGATTACTCGGATTTAGATGGTGGTGGTAACAATGTTGCTGCAGCAGTTGAGCGTGTCGCTGATATCGGTCGTCGTGGCTCTATGGATGCCCGTGGCCTAATTTCGACTCAAGGATTGTTCTAGTAGCTGTAAATGCTTAATTGAGACATGTCCCATCATTATTTGGTGGGGTTTTAGATTAAGCGGAGTAAGTTATGAGTAATTCTAAGTTTAGCAAAAAGGTCGGGCAGGTTGCCCCCGCCCCTCCAACCCCTGTTTATACAGTGGGCGACGAGGAAGATTTTCAGCCAGAGCAGGAAGTGGCTTTCGAAGCTCCAGAGCCGACCCCAGCTACAGATGAGTTGGTGGATCGAGAATTAAAGAAGCAATTGCTAATGGAAAAGTTGCTATTCTTGAAAAAGCCCATCCTGAAAACTTATAGCATTGGGGAGTTTGAGGTAACCTTTAAGTTACCCCGAACTCAGGATAATGCGAATATATTGCGGGTCGTACAGTCTTTGCCCGAAGAAGAGCAGGCTAAGAAGATTGCTTTAGCTGTGCTTGCTGATGCGGTGGTTGATATTGGTGGGATCTCCCTGTTAGATTTGTATGAGGGCGAGGGAGCTGTTAAAGAGCCTTTATTGCGAAAGTATGAGGTTCTTAATGCTTGGCCAACAGCGCTTACAGATTCCATGAAGATTGCACTAGACACTTTCCTGAAAGAATCGGCGGCACAATATAGCGTTAATCTTCTAAAAAAGTAGCAAAGGACCCGTCTCATCGCTTGAGGTGGAAACTGTGCAAGATCTATAAAAGGCTCCCGTCGGATGATTTTTTTAAGAATATAATTCCTGAAGAGATGATGTGGTTGGATGCTATGGTTGCTGAAGATGAGGAAGAAGAATTTTCTAGAGAGAAAGCTTTTACCGAATACTTGGCTTACTTTATAGATCCTGCTGCAGTTAAGAGAGTCAAGGATAGCGAGAAAAACACTGTTAGTGTCAGTAATGAAGATTTCATTAAGACGATTGAACAGATGGAAGGACGGGTTCTTAGCAAAGAAGAGAGAGCGTCTATTTTGAACGGGGGTTGATAAATGGCAGATGATGATTCAATAGTCACCCCGATATTAGAAGCGGTATCAAAAAGTATCGCTGATAAGATGGGACCTCTGGGCACTTCTGCCGCCCAGATGTTCTTTGATCACTTTAAAAGTTCATTGGGTGGATTTACGGCGGGCTCGAGCCCCTCTGCGCCTGGGGCTAATGCGACCGCTCCTACTACATCACCTCCTACGACTACAGAAAGAGTAGAAAAGACCAAGGTTGAAGTCGACTCTTCTGGGTTTGCTGCTTTGGAAAAAACACTGTCTGGCAGTTCTGCTGGATTGAAGGGCTTTTATGATCAGATGACAGGGATGGTTGGCAATACAGATGGATTATCTGACAGTTTCACTCATCTAACTGCTCAGTTAAAGAGTCCTGATTTTCTTATGGCTGTTGGTATCCAGGCCACAGCAAATAAGGTGTTGGAGGCCAGGAAGAGCGTGCTGGAGTTTGCTAGCACCGTTGAGAAGCCACTTAGTTTTGATAAGTCGGCATTAGATGCATTTGGGGGATTTAGTCAAGAATTTGGTCAGACTTCTAAGGTTGTGACACAATTTCGAACGGAATTAGAAAATGCTGGAAAGATGGGGTTTTCCACGGAGAGAAGTGTTGCCGAGCTAAAGCAATTATCAAGTGCGACGGGATTATCAATTGGTGCGATTGCAACGCTAGGTACATCTCTTACCAGGACGGGCGATGCAGTTCCCGATGGCGCTTTCACTGGGTTTGCAGGCTTGGAGCGTATGATTGCGGCAACTGGTATAGAGGGTGCAAAAGCTATGGATCTTATGCGAATGCAGATGAAAGCATTCCATACTGAGTCGGATCAAGCGTTAGATGTGATTGCAGAGTTAGATAAAATAGTTCAAGGCACAAATGTTTCGATGGATGAAGCAGCAACTGTGGTGTCATCCAATGCTCAGAAGTTTACCATGTTGGGTGGTAATATTAAAGGCGTGGAATTAGTTTACAAGCAATTTTTGAATGGACTGGATAAAGGTCAGGAAGCGATAGCTGGGGTCTTAACGGATAAGACTCTTGGTTCGTTGGCGGGCTTAAATACGGAAATGAAAGCCTTCATTGGCATGACGAGTAATCTTGGTCAAGGTGGGGGGTCTCTTGAATCGGCGCTACGAGTTGAAGAGGCTTTGGCATCTGGTGAGGGCCTTCAAGAAGTTATGGATGGTATCTTTGCCCAAGCAGAGAAAATTTCTGGAACACCTCTTTTAACCAGAAAGGAAGCGCTTGAGACAGGTCAGGCTCAACAATATTATACTCAAAAAGCAACGGTTAATCAAATGCTTGGGGGGAATTATTCTGATGTTGAGTTAGAGAAGATGTTCGAAGCGAGACAGAAAAGCGGCAGTACTACACTTGAAAGTATACAAGGCACCAGTGCTGCAGAGCTTAAAGGAAGATCTGAAAGAAATTTAGATATTGAAATTGGGCCATTGACTAGACAAATAGAGAAAATTAGCTCCGCTATCGAAATTGGTGGTTCAGCAAAAGCTTCTGAGCAATTAATAAATTTGGGTGAGAATTCTGGAAAGGCTGCAGACAGCTTGTTGAGATTTTCAAAAGGATTGGGAGATGCATTTGATGCTGCGATTTCTGGTTTAAAGGGAGGGGGGTCTGCGGAAATGGTAGATTCTGCTAGTATGGTATTTGGCAAGAATCTGAGGCCGCCAACAGCTGAAGAGGCTCTTGGAGGTGCTTCTGCCGAAGCTGCTAATTCGGCATCTTCCCTAATGAAAGCAGGAGTAAGGCCAATCGATGCAAGTTCCTTAGCAATACCGCCACCCGTTGAGACGGGAGTTGTGTCTCTTCCTTCGATGAGTAAGGCGTACGATTGGTCTGCTGGTCTCGATTTCACTAAGATGTCAGGAAGTGAGAAGAAAATATTAATGCCTCAGGTCGAAATGGAGCGTAGTCCTTCTAACTTTAATAAAGATTCTGTTGAAAAAGCTTTCGATGCTTTTCTTTCCAAAATTAAAGAAACTAAAGAGATTCCCGTAAAATTGAATGTTACTGTGGGCTCTAATAATACTTTGAAGGTGTCAGTTGATCAACCTGAGCGTTCCTCTGCAATAAGCGAGTAAAAAATGGCTGCGAATAAAAATATAACCCCCACCCCCGAAACTATACAGGCAGACACCCCTCAGTCCTCTAGCGTTGCGGGATTTTATTCTTCAGCCAATACCAAGAATTTGGTGGCGCCTCCCGCAGATACGGGTGCTTTCCGTCGAAGGATGTTAACCTGGAGAACCCCTCATCTGGGCTATGTTAAAATGTACGTAAATCCAGATTTGATGAAGATATCAGATAAGAAGAATATTAATTCCATGCGTACCAAAGGCGGATATGTTATTCAGTACGCAGGTGAAGCGCTAACCCTAATTACTATTAGTGGATCCACAGGCTCCTCTGGTATCGAAGGAATTAATGTCCTACACGCTATTTATCGCTCAGAGCAAGATGCATTCACGGGTATTGCTCAAGATTTAGAAACCAAAGCCGATCAATTAAAATTAGATTCCCTTACGCAAAACAATTTGCTGTCAGGAGAGTTCTCTACGGGTTTTGTGGAAAATGCAGTAAAAGAAGCTATCTTTAATAACTTTGATCAGCCAATTCCTACTCTTGCTTCCCTCGCAGCCAGTGTAGAACTTTTTTTCCAAGGTGTATTGTATCGGGGGTATTTTACTGAGTTTTCCGTAGATGAGAAATCTGCAAGCCCAGGCCTATTTGATTATAGCATTTCTTTTACCGCCTTCGCTAAGCAAGGAGTTCGCCGTAACTTCATGCCTTGGCACCGACAGCCATATAACCCAGCGGGCGGTATTATGAAGGGCGGTGCTACAGATACTAATCCCCTATCATTCTTGGGGACCTCGGAGCCAGTGAATGTCCTGGTGGAAACCCCACCAACACCTCCGCCTGGTCGAACTATTCCCGATTTTACTTTATCTGATGCCGCTCAGAAATCCTTGTCGAGGAATACTATAAAGGATTCTTTCTTTTCCCCCACCGACCAAGATGGTGTATCTATGGCAGGTACCGATTTCTTAAATAATCCACCAAGGAAGTAAATTCTTATGCCAGTTATAACGGGTTCTTTAAATTCTGCTTTTGTTAGCTTCTCTGATGAAAACTCCAATATCGGTAAGAGAATAAAAGATGCTGCTTCTGTAGTCAGCAAATACGTAAACGCAACCTCGAGCTTAATTCAAAGTATGGTTGCGGAGAATAGCTTTGTGGAAGATGGCGTATCTGAAATCCCTGGTACTTCGGGTTTCGATGGTGGTGTGTCCAATGCAAAACAGCCATCCCGTCGTTCGATGCTGAGCCAAGAAGCGACCCCCTCAATCTTCATTAAAAAGAAAATGTTCTCCTCCCTTAGGAATGGGTTTGACCCCAAAACCCTTTCTACCGAAGATCGATTATTTATTCGCGCTTCCAAGAATCTCTTTAGAAGGAAATGCGAAGAAATTGCATTCTACGAAAATCTTACCAAAATCGAAAAGATTACGGAGTCCCCAGGGCACCTAAGAGTAGACGGCTTTCTAAGCCAGTCACTAGATGCCTTCTTTGCATTATCCAGTACTACTTTCGGGCTGGTAGATCCATCAGCTATATTCTCTAGTAATCCCTGGCTTGCAGATCTATATAAGCTGAAAAAGATTAATGAGCGCTCTAAGCCCAGTGTATTTACTCGTTGGGTTTATGATACTACTACAGCAGACCTCTACGGCTTAGGCCCAGGTGCTGGGGTTATCGAGTTGTGTGTGGTTGCCGATTTTAACGTCCGTACGGGTGTAACCCCAGATTCTGGTTCGGGGTCGCTAACCATACAAGATCCCTATAAGATGATGAGCATCTCTGAGTTTGATATCGATTTCGCAGTGCGTCAAGCATTAATAGAGAACGATACCAGTGCCACCTTTAATTCATCCAGCGCTATTTTTTCCTTCGAACAAGCTATGGCTTTGGATAGAGAGTTAGGTGAGAGCAGGAGACGCCGAGGAAAGTGCGAGATCAATTTCGAGTACAACTTCAAGTTAAACACTACAATTGGAACTCTAGTTGGTATTGATGGAATTAATACCTTTGAAGATCAGACTATGGATTTCTTGCCTCAGGATCAACTGCTCAACGCAACAGAAAAAGTCCTGGCTATACAGATTATTTCTAGATTGAATGCTTACTATGCATTGAAAAATGCCCACGCGGGTATCGCTCAATCCTTCAGAAGGGAGTTCAATGCCCTGCGACAAAGAATGCGTAACGAATTTATTGGCGAGAATATGATTCAGCCGATGGACTCTGTTAGTATCTTTGTGAATTCTCGTACTTCAGATCTTTCCCCCGTTTACCAAGATGGGAGTGATTTAGCATTATCTGATCAAATAATTAAGTCATTCCAGGCTCGGTCTGATGTTATCAGTGATGACTTAATCTTTGCAGAATATGAGAATTTAAATATTACCTTACCTTATTTGATTTATCGTCCTCTTAGGGATGCGTCGGTTTGGCGCAGGGATGGTTCTCCAATTTTCACGGGACTAGTAAAATCTTGTAGTGAAAGCTACTCAGAAAATGGATTCTCTATTTCCGTAGAACTGATGAATAATATGCAGTATTTGAAGATGACCAGGGTTGATGTTTCCCCCAGCCTGGCTCAGCCCTATAAATTTACTTATGATCCACTCACCCCTTTTGATATAGATATTGATGGCGCTTCGGGCCTAATTAGAGGAATCCCCTCTCTATCCGATGAGAATATAAAGAGATTACCTTATTTGAGATTCGAAGATGGCTTCTATGAGGGTAAGACGGTAAAGGATTCTAAGATGTTGTTTCAGGACATCAATGTAGAAAAAACCAATTCTACTTTATTTATGAATC
>JACCDQ012102012.1_pt1 | contig 10411 bp, 10 predicted proteins | sample 7446031 | NCBI WGS metagenome assembly JACCDQ01 (sample SAMN15323442, study PRJNA562643) | freshwater metagenome | isolation source: river surface water | place: USA:Blue River Watershed | collected 2017-08-17
CTGGCAATGTGCCGACTACCAACCTGTGGAACAAAGGCGGCGGTGGCGGCGCTTTTCATATCCATGTGCGCAAGTCGCTCGGTTACATCTTTTCCATGCGTCTGCAATACATCTATGGCGTGGCTAAGAACCTGGACCTGCAGCCTACCGTGAGCTACGACGCACCCTACACGGCCTTCCCGCAGTATGTGCCGGTGCAGTTCACGGCAAGCGGCAGCGGCGCTGTGCAGGTATACAGGGCTACACGCATGGAATCATCGCAGCTGAACCTGGACCTGATGTTCAATGCCGGTAATATCAACTTCCACAAGGCGAAGAACACGATGGCATTCTTCGGTTACTTTGGCCTTGGCGCACTGGGCTATAAGACACGTGTGAATGCGCTGGACGACAAATACCAGCCTTATAAGTTCACTTCGATAGTGACAAATCCTGGCGACAAGCAAAAGGAGATACGGAAGAAGCTGAGAGAAGGTATGGATAAGTCTTACGAAAGTGTGGCCCCCAATACCGGCACCAAACATATACTGGACAAAAAGACCCTCGACTTCGCGCCCAGTGTGGGTGCAGGCGCACAGTTCAGGCTCAGCAAGAAGTTCAATGTGCAGGTAGAGGACCGCTTTACATTCGTGGTAGACCCATACCTCGATGGTACCCGTTTCGGACCCATGCTCAGCAATACTGTAAGTCAGGGGCGTTCATCAGATGCGCTCAACTATTTCTCTGTGGGTATCAACTACAACATTAGCGGCAACAAGAAGTGTGTGGAGCCACTGTATTGGGTGAATCCGCTCGATCATGGTTACAATGAGCTTTCTTACCCACGCCACATGATACTGCCCAATCCAGTGCTGCCTGATAAGGATGAGGACGGTGTGACCGACCAGTTCGATAAGTGCCCGAAGACACCCCAAGGTGTGCCTGTAGATGAGCGTGGCTGCCCGCTGGATAGTGATGGCGACGGCGTGCCTGACTATAAGGACAAACAACTGATTACCCCGACCGAGTGCCAGCCTGTAGATGCAGACGGTGTAGGCAACTGCCCCTGCCCCGATGGCTGCAAGGAAATGGTGAACAACAATAACAACAATAATAATAACGGCAAGAACCCCTGTGGCAACATTGGTGCAGGTACCCTGATGTTCCCAGAGACCTCTAACAAGATCAACAAGGGTATGGAGGTGCAGCTGGCTACCCTCGCCGCGCAGATGCAGGCCAATCCACTGTGCAAGGTGGTAATAGTAGGCGGCGGCGCCGGCAGCAAAGTGAAGGAGCAGCACTCATGGGAGCACGTGAATGCCGTGATCGAATACATGAGCGATAAGAACAGCATTGGCCGCGATCGCTTTATCTTTAAGTATGGCGAGGCAGGTGATGAGAACATCGTCACCTACCGCCCGGCAAATGTGGACGAGCAAGGCGACTCCAATGTGCCGCCGCCGCATCCGAATATCAAGTAGCTAATTCCCGTTGCCCCGCCTTAAGCGGGGCAACGTCTTTGATGGCCGATCTTTCGTACCTTCGGAAAAATGAACACTGCAGCAATTAAGACAGACCTGCTGAAGAAGATAGAATCCTTGAATGCCGGTCAACTCAAAAAACTTTACGGAGTATTTGAGAACTATTTTCACGCCAATGACGACACAGAGCTCTGGGATGAACTGACCGTCGCCCAGAAGAATGAGATCGGGAACAGCATGAAGGAGGCTGACCGCGATGAAGTGACGCCAGCAAAAGAAGTGATCGGGCGGCTGAGGAAAAAATACAGCCTCAATGGTTAGGGAGGTCGTACTTACTCATACGGCGGAAGTTCACCTCGAGTTGATACTGGACTATTTGCACAATAATTGGGGGCCGGATGTGAGTGCAAGATTCCTCGCCCGTTTCGATGAGGTTTGCGAACTGCTATCAATTCATGCAGACATCTATCCGCTGGTCCACCATAAAAAGAAGATACAGCGGTGTATACTTACGAAACAGAATACGCTTTTTTATCGCATCAAACGCCATCGGATAGAGATCCACGCTATTTTCGATATGCGTCAGGATCCGGATAAGTTGAGATACACTTTGTAGCTACCCCTGTTACTGCACCCACCCCTGCAATGCGTCCGCAATCTTACGGTCATTGCTCAGTCGGGGCACTTTGTTCTGCCCGCCCAGCTTACCTATGGAGCGCATGTATTCTATGAAGGTATTCTTCTTCATGGTGCGCACTTTCAGTGTTTGCAGAATATTGCCCGATATGAGGTCCTCGTAATAGATGTTCTTGCCGCGCAGGTGGTTGTTCAGCGATGTAGCGAATGCTTCCATATTGTCTGGCAGCGCTTCGAACTCTATGAACCATTCATGGTAGGGAAGTCCCTCCGATACCTGTATGGCAGGCGCGATGGTGAACTCTGTGATACGCGCATTGTGCTCGCGTGCGGCATGCAGCATGGCATACTCCACTTCTTCTCCTATCACGTGCTCGCCAAAGGCAGAGATAAAATGCTTGATGCGGCCCGTTACTACCAACCTGTATGGGTCAGTGCTGAGGAAACGCACCGTATCGCCAATGCTGTAGCCCCACAGGCCTGCATCAGTGTTCACAATGAGTGCGTAGTTCTCACCCACCTTCACCTCGCCCAGCGACAGGCGGGTCGGGTTCTCGGAGTGTATCTCACCGGCAGGTATGAATTCATAGAACATGCCGGCGTTCGTGTTCAGCAGCAGGCCTTCGCCACCTGCCCGGTCCTGGAAGGCAAAGAAGCCCTCTGATGCCGGGAAGGTCTCTATCATATCCACATGGCCGCCCAGGCTGTCCATCAGGCGCGCCTTATATGGTTCGAAGTTCACGCCGCCATGCACGATCACCTGCAGCCTTGGGAACAGCTCTTTGATCTTTTTACCGCCACTGCGCTCAGAGAGCCAGTCGAAGTACATCTGCATCCACGGTGGTATGCCGCTGATGAGCTCCATACTTTCGTTCATGGTCTCATTCACTATCTTATCCAGCTTCACTTCCCAATCCTCGATGCAATTAGTTTCGTATGACGGCATCTGGTTGCCACGCAGGTAGCGGGGCACATAGTGGTTCACAATGCCGCTGAGCCTGCCAGTAGGTATGCCGCCCACGCGCTCCAGTTCCGGCGATCCGGATAGGAAGATCATCTTGCCATCAGCGAACGCGGTATTGCCGCTCTCAGCCATATAGCACAGCAGCGCATTGCGTGCGCCATTGATATGGTTGGGGATGGATTCTTTCGATATCGGGATATACTTGACGCCGCTGGTAGTGCCGGAGGTCTTGGCAAAGTAGATGGGTTTGCCTTTCCATAGTATGTTCTGGCCGCCTGCCTTTATCTGGTCTATATAAGGTATGAAAGCTTCATAGTCCCGGATGGGCACGGCCTTCTTGAAGTCCTCATATGTTTTTACGTCCTGTAAGTTGTGGTCTTTGCCGAAGACGGTGCGGCTGCCATTTTTTAGTAGGTACTGCAGTATCGCCTGTTGGTCTGCTACCGCAGTTGCCATACCCTTGCGTATGCTTGAATGCACGATCGACGCATAGGGGCGCGCCAGGAGTGATTTGATCTTCATCAGCCGCTATTCGGCCTCAAATGTAATCATTAATTTTGCCGCGGTACATGATATTAATGATCCTGCGGAGCTAAAAAAATGAAAAAATAAACGAAAAATAAATTTTTTGTTGTTTGAAATGAAAAAGTGCATTACCTTTGCGAAAATATTTTCAGGTATATCATGTTTGCAATAGTTAATATAGCGGGGCAACAGTTCAAGGTAAAACAGAATGATGAATTGTTCGTGCATCGCCTGAGCGGCAACGCTGGCGATAAGGTTGAGTTCTCTGACGTGCTTATGGTAAGCAACGAAGGCAACATCACAGTAGGCAGCAACTCTAAAAAAGTATCTGCTGAGATCATTGACCACCTGCAGGGTGACAAAGTGATCGTGTTCAAGAAAAAGCGCAGGAAGGGCTACCAGAAAAAAAATGGTCACCGCCAGAGCCTGACCAAGATAAAGATCAACGAAATTGCTTAACTTTAACTCGTAATAGTTTTTAACCAATAAAGAATGGCACACAAAAAAGGGGAAGGCAGTGTAAGGAACGGCCGCGACTCGCATAGTAAACGACATGGTGTAAAGATATTCGGCGGCCAGCCGGCTATCTCGGGTAATATTATAGTTCGCCAGCGCGGTACTGTTTATCATCCCGGTAATAATGTGGGGCTTGGTAAGGACTTCACGATATTCGCCCTTGCGGATGGCGTAGTGGAATTCCGCAAAACAAGGACAAAGACACTGGTATCAGTAAATGCTGTAAATTAAGAGGATCGCCGAGGACTAACCCCCTACGGCGATCTTAGCTATAAAGAGTTTTGTTTAACCCTTAAATTTCACAATTATGGCAACAGCAAAAAAGGCGGCTCCTGCTAAGAAAGCAGCACCCGCAAAGAAGGCAGCTCCTGCGAAGAAGGCAGCTGCAAAGAAAGCAGCTCCTGCTAAGAAGGCAGCGGCCCCAAAGAAAGCAGCAGCTAAGAAAGCAGCTCCTGCTAAAAAAGCAGCAGCTCCTAAGAAGGTTGCAGCTAAAAAGAATGCTGGTCCTAAAAAGACAGCCGCTAAAAAGAAGAAGTAATTTGCTTTTAGCGAAAATTAAAAAAGAGGCTGTTTCATCACAGCCTCTTTTTTTGCGCCCATGCACCGCCTAGTATCTTTGTTCTATGCAATTACAACAGACATCCCGTAAGGCCGGCATTTACCTGCATATCCCCTTCTGCCGGCAGGCATGTGTGTATTGCAATTTTCACTTCTCTACATCACTCCGGGCAAAGGAGGATGTACTTCAGGCTATGCTGCAGGAGATAGCCATGCAACGCGACTACCTTCAGGATGCCGAGATAGAGACCATTTACTTTGGCGGTGGCACGCCATCACTGCTCTCGGCAGATGACATCAACAGGTTGTTCGATGCCATCCACACGAATTTTACGGTAGGACAACTGAAGGAATGCACACTGGAGGCAAACCCCGATGACCTGGACGAGCGCTACCTGTACTCGCTGAAGGGTACACCCGTCAGCCGGTTCAGCATAGGGATACAGTCTTTCCGCGAGCAGGACCTGCTGTATATGAAGCGCGCTCATAATGCACAGCAAGCCGACAGGGCCATAAAGGCAGCACAGGACATAGGATTCGAAAAGCTGAGCATAGACCTCATTTATGGTGTGCCGGGCATGGATGATGCTTCATGGCTGCAGAACCTGGCACAGGTAAAGGCCCTGCAGATACCCCATTTCTCAGCCTATGCCCTCACGGTAGAGGAGCGAACGGCCCTGCATCATGCCATAGCTCATAAGAAGGCTGCGCCCGTGGATGCCGCGCAGTCGGCTGCGCAGTTCGAGATACTGATGGAGACCGCCCCAGGAATGGGGTATGAGCATTATGAGATCTCCAATCTTGCCATCCCAGGACAGTATGCTATACACAACACCAATTACTGGCGTGGCTTGCCTTATCTCGGCATCGGCCCATCGGCCCACTCATTCGACGGCAGCACCCGCCGCAGGTGGAATGTGGCCAACAATGCAGTGTATACTAAGGCGATCCTGCAGGATCATCAACTGGCATATGAAGAGGAGGTCCTTTCACCCTTCGAACGGCTGAACGAATACATTATGACGTCGCTGCGGACCCAATGGGGCTGCAGCCTGGCATACATCACACAACATTGGGATGCCACTACCGCTACCCAGGTAGAAAAAAGCAGTCACCTCTTCCAGGAAAAGAAATGGGTGATACCGGAAGGCGATAAGCTGTTGCTCACGAACAAAGGGAAGCTCTTCGCAGACCGTATAGCAGGTGAGATGTTCGTTGTGGATGATGAAATATGATCAGCTTTTACACGAGGGGCTTTCTGTGCGTGTTGAATACGGCTATGACTATCACAGCATTTTCTACTATCTCATAGATGACCACGAATGGGAACTTGATTATTTTGATGTCCCTGAAATGGTGGTCGGGAGAGATAAAACTGTAGTACAAGGGATGTGCCACGATCTTGTCAAAGGCCATTTGCAATTCATCAAGGAATCTCTCGGAAAGACCTTCGTGTTGCGTTTCATAGTACACACAGGCATCGGCAACATTTTGTTCCGCAACAGATGTGATGATAAGGTGGTAGGCCACTACTTTCGGATCTGTTTTCTTATCCTATCCATTGACTCTTGCACTGGGTAGCCTTTCACTTTCCCGGAAGCATAGTCGTCACTTATTTTTCGGAATGCATCAAGCGTGGCTTCATCATATAACGCGCTACGGTCTTCTATTTCGTCCTGTACAAGCGTATAAATGGCCTGGATCTTTTTTTCATCCGCTTGCTCTATGTACTCGTGCAATTTCTCTCTTATCGATACCTGGGCCATTTCTGTAGCATTTGCTCTTTGTAAATTTACGGAAAGATCCCTAGAAATAACTTGAGAACCCAGCCTGGAACCCTGCGGTCCTGCTAGGGGGATTGCCCAGGAGGTCTTGCCGCAGGTTATAGCGATAGTTAAGGCGCACCACGGTCTGTGGTGTGGGGCGCCAGCTAATAGCTGGTACTATGCTCATCAGGTCATCAGCTATATCGCCGCCCGTTTGCGCGAAGGCGCCTACGTTCCAGTCCACATACTCCAGCCGGCAGGCTACATTCAGCACCGACCGCTCGAACCCTAGCATTGGCTTGCGGTACACAGGCTGCACAATGTCCATGAACCCACCCATTTGTTTTGTGCCATACTGCTGCGAATATGTATTGGGCACATCCACCATCACCCAAGCCCATTCCGCATTGATATAGGTATGCACGCGTGGCAGCGTGCTATTGGCATCAAGGGCTACCACATCTACCCGCCGGCGCGCATCTAGTGTGATACCGTCTTCCTCGAATTTGTTGTACACTCCACCCATATAGGATAGGCCCAACTCTGCTATCTTCTTATGGCGTGCAGCGATCTTTGTTGTCACCAGTGGCAGCCCGTTGAAGCTCTCCTCGAAACGGTCCGGGTTCAGTTTGCTGGCCGGTAATGAGGTGCGGCCGGTGTTATTGTTGATGATCTTGTCGTCGAATCCGTTGGTGAGGTAGGCCTCGTAGCCCATCACCCAGTTCCCCTCCGACTGCTTGCCATATATGCCGAAGCCTACATTGCTCCATGTGGCCGGTAGCATTTGTGTAGAAGATACCGGCCGGTCTATGAACTCCCACTTGGGTCCGTCATGGTTCTGGTTGAAGGCACCGATGGGATTCATCACCGCCCCGCCACGCACGTTCAGCAATGGGTGCAGCTCCAGGTCCAGCGCCGCGAATTCGATATTGATCTCCTTGGTGCCGTCTTCGAATTCTATTTCCGATAGGAACTTCAATCGTTGCGCAATGCCCGATGAAACGAACAGTGTCATCCTGCGCATCTGGAACTGGTGTCCTTCACTCACCCCATCTGTGCCCAGGTGCTGCCAGTTGGCCTCTGCATAACCGCCCAATGCTACCGGCAGCTTGCCTACGGACAGGAACGGCCTGTTGTATACCGCATCCATATTCATCTTAGCACCAGTGGTATCCACTGGCTTGCGGCGCAGCAGGGTAGGGTCTATCTGCGCATGCGCCACCATGGCCGTCATGCATACCAGGTAGAGTATCAGTGTTCTCATTTATGTTGTTTTGCTGCGTAGGTCAATGAATAGCATTCCATTCTGCATAGATACCGGGAAGGAGCGCAGTGGCTCGCTGGCCGGTGCTTGTATCATCTTGCCCCATTTGTCGAACTCGCTGCCATGCGCCGGGCAGGTCAGCATATCGCCCGATGCCTGCAATTCTGCTCCCTGGTGACTGCAGCGCATCAGCAGCGCGCTATATTGGTCGTCGTTGATGTGGTACACACAGATAGGATATTGCAAGTCGTTGTGCCGGATGACGATATAGGGTCGCTGTCCCTTACTGCTCTCAAATTCTTTTGGGTCTACCAGCATGCCATTGTCATTGAGCGTGCCTTTTGCATATTTCATGCCCACACAGCCCTGCAATATGGATGCGCCCATGGCCATGCCCAGGCAGGCGATACAACTGTTGATGATAAAATCTTTGCGTTCCACTTTGTTACAGGCTTTCCAGGAATTTGAGCAATTTCTTTTTGTCGGTCTCACCCATGGCTGCATATTTGTTACGGCTTGTAGCGGCCTCACCGCCATGCAGCAGTATGGCCTCTTCTATACTATGTGCCCTGCCATCGTGCAGCAGGAAGTAATTGCCTCCTTGTGAGTTGCACGACAGGCCCAGTCCCCAGAGGGCAGGCGTGCGCCATTCGCTGCTGAGTGCCACTCCTTCCGTGTAGCCATCATCCAGGCCGGGCCCCATATCGTGCAGCAGCAGGTCTGTGTAGGGATAGAATGTCTTGTGTGATAGCGCAGCTATGTCAGATGCGCCGGTCTTCAGTTCAGGCTTGTGGCACTTGCCACAGTCGGCCTGCAGGAAAAGCGCCTTACCCTGCACCACATCCGCATCGCCGGCATTGCGCTGTATCGGCGCTTTGAGCGACCTCAGGTAAAAGACCACATCCTGCAAGGTCTGCGCACTTACTTCAGGGTCTATCTCTTGTCCACTATAGGTATCATATGGTTCATAGACCGAGGTGATCCCCATATCCTGGTTATAAGCGCCTGCTGTTTGCTGCAGCAGGTCATACGCGCCGCCTTTCTTGCCAAATCGGCCGATGCATCTCCCATTGGTATATTCCGTACCGCCCCGTGCTGTGATGTAGCTTTTCATACGCACCCAGTTGGGCACGCCGCTGATGCCATCGCCATCGGCATCGTTGGGGTCTGCCATCGCCAGCAGGTCGGCATCGGTCACTGCATCCAGGTAGCCCATACCGGTATTGGCCGGTGGGGTAAATTTCGAGAAAGTAGCCCCTGCGGGTATCTTTTCCGGTTCGTATCCGGGAAGTGCCCGGTCCTGCAATTGCGGTGCACCATGTAGCATAAAGTCATTACCACTGCTATCTGCCTGCCCGAAACGGGTGAGGGTAGTGAAGGGGTGCCCCTTGCCGTCGCCTGCATGACAACCACCACATGATGCGGCTACGAACAATGGTCCCAATCCTGTTTCCTTGGTAAATATCTCGGCATTAAAAGCCCTGTCGCCACGCAGGAACATTTCCTTTTGCGCAGCCGTCAATCCTTCTAAGGGTCCATCCAGGATAGCATCATCGGCAGGAGCAGCAGGCTCCATTTTTCTGCAGGACATTACAGCCAGGTAGCTGAAGCCTGCAAGCAATACAAGAACACGTATCTTCTTCACGTTCGTTTTTATTATGCCACAAAATTATAAAATTAGGTTAACCTAAAAAATTAATTTTTGCTAGACAAATGAAAAGTGTGTTAGAAAGGTATCTCCCGACGACATCATTCAAAACCCTGGTGCGTTCACACAAACGTTATAATATCGTCAAAATGCCTATCTCTCATTCTCTTTTTGTTATTTTGCACATATTTCACTGCGCTTATGACTATATCTAAGGAGGTAAGGATCGGACTGTTGGTAGGGGCTGCAATAATCATTTTTTTCGCTGGTTTTTATTTTCTGAAGGGTTCTGACGTCCTGTCGAACGAGAAGGAATATTATTGTTATTATAATTCTGTAGATGGGTTGGCCGAGGCGTCGCTGGTGCAGATACGGGGTGTGAATGTTGGCCACGTGACCAAAATGGAGCTGGCTGCCGACAAAGGCGTAAAAGTGACACTTACCGTAAAGAATAAGGTGGACATACCAGTGGGTACCGTGGCCAGCCTGACGCAATCCGACCTCCTGGGTACCAAGGTCATAAGTCTGGATATGGGAGCCGGCCCGGGAATGGAGAAGGCCGGAGCAACATTGAAGTCGGCTAAATTGGGCGGCGCTATCGATAAGATATCCGGGCAATTATCGCCCAGACTGGAGGAACTGAAGGCGACCATTGCCGAGTTGAACAAGGCGCTGGCGAACATCAACGTAGTGGTAGGTGACGAGAACCAGAAAGCACTGGCCGCTACTATGGCCTCGCTGAAGACCACATCCGAGAACCTGGCAGTGCTCTCTAACACTTTGAGTAAGGAAAGTGGGCAGATCAGCAGCATCATCCGCAATGCGAACAGCATCACTGGTAACCTTGCCAAGAACAATGATACCGTGCAGCGCATACTGGCCAATACCAGCAAGCTTACTAACCAACTGGCCAATGCGCCCATCCAGAAGACAGTGGCCGACCTGCAGAAGACCGCTGGCGAGCTGCAGGGCATCCTGAACAAGATCAACAACAAAGAAGGTTCGCTGGGCTTGCTCGTTAATGACAAGGAGCTGTACAACAACATGAACAAGTCTATCAAGTCCATCAACAAC
>JACCDQ011870421.1_pt1 | contig 10410 bp, 8 predicted proteins | sample 7446031 | NCBI WGS metagenome assembly JACCDQ01 (sample SAMN15323442, study PRJNA562643) | freshwater metagenome | isolation source: river surface water | place: USA:Blue River Watershed | collected 2017-08-17
ATTGAAAATGTACTCATTATTGATTATTGTTATTTTGTTGTAAAATCTTAATATCCGAAATACGGTCTGCAAAGAAAGTAATTTTTTCTGGATATTTCAAAATTAATATTTCATAAGCTTGAATTGCCTTTTGATATTTTTTTTGTTCCAAGTAAACTTTGGCTAATGTTTCTGTCATTAACATAGAATGATCCTCTTTGTTTAAGTCAAAATTTATGTTAGAGGCGGTTGCTGTTTTGATAGCTGGTATCTTAGGATTAGTTTCTATAAATTTATCTATTAATTCTAATTTTTTCTTTTGTGCTTCGTTCAATGGAGCCGAAGTTTCTGTGCCTATTTTTTCTCTTACTATAGGTTGAATTCTTGAAAGTTGCAACCATTCTTGAAATGAATGCCTTTCATTTGCAGAAAAATCTAGAGGTTTTCCTAATTCGAGTTTGTCGGATACTGATTTAGAATTTATTTCTGCATGCTCAGTAGCAAAATGTATTGATGATTCGATCGAATCAATTTGTTTTTCGATTGGTTCAGGAGTAATAGTCTCGCTATCGATTACATTAATATCAAGGAGTTCTGCATTTTTTTTGTCGTAATAGCCTTTTTGGATTGCCGTAAAAGTATCCGAAGTGATAAAGTCAAAAAGAACCGTTCGATCTGTTGTGTGAGCAGCGGTAACTTTTAAAGCATAATTGTATTTGAAACTATTTTGATTGTACAAACCTTTTAAACGTAAGGCTCTTGCGCTTTGAAAATACGGAAACTCATCTAAAATATGACCTAAAGATTCTGTTTGCTTTTCGTTGATAGCATCAGGTTTGTTAATTAAAAATGTATAATCAGTTACGTTCATAAAGGTTATTAGTTTATTTGGGGGATTTGGTTATTTGTTTATGGTAAATTTAAATCTACGAATTTACAAATAAACAAATCTTTATTTTAGACTACCATTTGGCTAAAGATGCATTAAAAATATCTTGAGTAATCCTTTCAAATATTTCGCTTATCGCTTTATTCAATGTACTGCCGTTAAGTTGTGATGTGGCAGGATAGTCATGATAAAATTCAAATGTTTTTTCAAAATTATCTTTTTCAGTTTTTCTATTAGTGAATCGTACATTAACCCTTATTGTTAAACGGTTTTGAGACGCTTGTTGATCAGCAGTTGCAGTCATAGGGCTAATTCTGTACCCAATAATTTCTCCTTCATAAGTTAAATCGGCTCCATTTTTAACTAAGTTCAAATTAGTTTGATTTTGAATTAAATCTTGTAGTGCTAATGTGAAGGTACGGTCTATACCAGGTTCAATTAATTCAGCATTATTTTGAAAAAAATTAACCTGAAATGTTTTGGCATCAATTTTTCCTGTACCCGTAAAATTATAAATCGAACAACTTGAACTAAGTAATACAAGTACTATTATTATATATATGCAGTATGTTTTTTTCATTCTTTAATAGATTATTCAAAGGTAGCTAAAATCGATATACAGTTTTAAAGATTAAATTGTTTTATTTTTCGATATAATGTTCGTTCAGAGATGCCTAATTCGTCTGCAGCGGCTTTGCGTTTGCCTTTGTTTTTTTCTAACGAACGTTTAATCATTTCGATTTCTTTTTGCTCTAATTTTAGAATTTCTTCTTCGGCTTCAATGGTTTCTGCAAAAAGATAATTGTCTTCTGGCTCTTGATAAATTGTTTTATTGGCAGGAGTTGTGATGATTGCAGTTCGCGGAGTTTCTTCAAAATCAATTGCGGTGTCGTCTTCCTGAGAACCGTATATTTTTTTGATTAGACCTTGATTGGTTTCTTGAACTTTAGAGCTTCCATTTTTCATCAATTCTAAAGTTAATTTTTTAAGGTCGTGTAAATCACTTTTCATATCGAAAAGAACTTTGTATAAAATTTCTCTTTCGGTATTGAAATCACTTTCACTTTTTTTGTCGTTTATTATAGATGGTAAGTTATTCCCTTCTGCAGGTAGGTAGGATTGTAGTGTTACTGCATTGATATCACGGTTGGTTTCAAGAACAGAAAGTTGCTCGGCAACATTACGCAGTTGTCTTATATTACCGCTCCAACGAAATTTCTGCAATAATTGTATTGCATGTTCGTCTAATTTTAAAGGAGGCATTTTGTATTTGTGAGCAAAATCAGCTGCAAATTTTCTGAATAATAAATGAATATCCTCTTTGCGTTCACGAAGTGGAGGTAAACTAATGTCTACTGTACTCAAACGATAGTACAAGTCTTCTCTGAATTTTCCTTTTTCGATGGCATTAAATAAATTGACATTAGTCGCGGCAACAATTCTAACGTTGGTTTTTTGCACTTGTGAGGAACCTACTTTTATAAACTCACCATTTTCTAAAACGCGCAACAAACGAACTTGAGTGGTTAATGGTAATTCGCCAACTTCATCTAAAAATATGGTTCCGCCATTGGCTACTTCAAAATAGCCTTCACGTGTATTTGTGGCACCTGTAAAAGCTCCTTTTTCGTGACCGAAAAGCTCACTATCAATAGTTCCTTCAGGTATGGCTCCACAGTTTACAGCAATGTATTTACCGTGTTTTCTGTGAGAAAGGGAATGGATTATTTTTGGAATACTTTCTTTTCCGACACCACTTTCACCCACTACTAATACTGAAATATCAGTTGGAGCTACTTGAATTGCTTTTTCAATAGCGCGATTTAGTTTTGAGTCATTTCCTATAATTTCAAATCGTTGCTTTATTGATTGCACTGTTTCCATACTACCTTGATTGTGAATTTTTAATTCTCATTTTAATTCATTTCAGAATATCCCACCGCTTTTCCTATTAAAGTTCCGCTGGTGCAATTAGTAATTGTAACATTAACAAATTCTCCAACTGCATAATTTTCTTTAGGAAAAACTACCATAATATTTTGCGAGTTTCTACCAGCCCAATCGTTAGGGGATTTTTTAGATGATTTTTCTATTAATACTTCAACCGTTTTTCCTAAAAATGCTTCTGTTCGAATTCCACTATGAACGCGTTGTAAATCAACTATTTCTTGAAGACGTCTTAATTTTGTTGCCTCAGGAACATCATCTTCCATTTTACGACCAGCTAGTGTTCCAGGTCGTTCCGAGTACGCATACATGTATCCAAAATCATATTTTACATATTCCATTAGTGATAAAGTATCTTGATGATCTTGTTCAGTCTCAGTCGGGAATCCCGCAATGAGATCTTGGGTAATTGCGCATCCAGGAATAATCGTATTAATTTTGTCAATCAATCTCATGTATTCTTCTCGGGTGTGCAAACGGTTCATTTTAGTTAAAATTCGATTGCTTCCTGATTGAACAGGTAGGTGGATATGTTTGCAAATATTAGGGTATTTTGCAATAACATGCAATACTTCTTCATGCATATCTTGTGGATTAGACGTAGAGAAGCGAATTCTCATTTTAGGGAAAGTACTAGCTACAGTTTCTAAAAGTTGATCAAAGCTAACCGCCGTTGCTTTTTGTATTTCGCTAGCGTTTTCAAAGTCTTTTTTTAGTCCTCCACCATACCACAAGTAACTGTCTACATTTTGTCCTAATAATGTTATTTCTTTAAAACCATTGTTCCACAAATCTTGAATTTCTTTTAGAATACTTTGTGGTTCTCGGCTGCGTTCTCGGCCACGCGTAAAGGGAACCACGCAAAAGGTACACATATTGTCGCAACCTCGAGTTATAGATACAAACGCAGAGACACCATTTGAATTCAACCGAACAGGAGCAATATCTCCATAGGTTTCTTCTTTTGATAGGATAACATTAATGGCGTCTCTACCTTCTTCAACTTCGGCTAGTAAATTGGGTAAATCTTTGTAAGCGTCTGGGCCTACTACTAGATCTACTATTTTTTCTTCTTCTAAGAATTGGCTTTTTAAACGTTCAGCCATACAGCCTAAAACACCTACTTTCATTTTAGGGTTAGTCCGTTTTACAGCATTGTATTTTTCCAAACGTTTTCGTATGGTTTGTTCCGCTTTGTCTCGAATGGAACAAGTATTTACCAAGACTAAATCGGCTTCTTCAAGAGTTTGAGTAGTGTTAAAGCCATTTTCAGATAATATGGATGCAACAATTTCACTATCTGAAAAATTCATGGCGCAACCATAACTCTCTATAAAGAGTTTTTTTGTGTTTTCTTTTTTGTTTTCTAGAACAAGGGTTTCACCTTGCTTGCTTTCTTCTATGATCTTTTCCATTGCATTTTTTCAAAGTGCAAAGATACGTCAAATTAGATATATATGACAAGATGGCAGTTAAACTTTTAACAGTATTTTAAGTTCGGTTGAGTCTAAAAAAATGGTTTTTATTGGTAGGTGTTATTTCCTACTAAATTAATTTTAAAGATGTTGTTTTTTTATATAATATTAGGTATTGTAGGATATCGATAGAAATCGTTTTTCGTCGATAAAAATTATTTTTGAAATTTTAAAAACATAAAATTTAAAAAAATCATATACTTTTGCCAACACAAACAAACGGGATATGGCAAAGAATTTAGTTATAGTAGAATCACCTGCAAAGGCTAAAACAATCGAAAAATTTTTAGGAAGTGATTTTCAAGTGGAGTCCAGTTATGGACATATAGCAGATTTACCTTCTAAAGAAATTGGTGTAGATGTTGAAAATGGTTTCAAACCCAAATACGAAGTTTCTGCTGATAAAAAAGCATTAGTAACTAAACTTAAATCCCTATCAAAGCAAGCTGAAACGGTATGGTTGGCTTCCGATGAAGACCGTGAAGGAGAAGCGATATCTTGGCATTTGTCTGAAGAATTAAAACTTGATAAACAGAAAACGAAACGTATCGTTTTTCATGAAATCACCAAATCAGCAATTCTTAAAGCTATAGAAAATCCCCGCGAAATTGATTATAACTTGGTAAATGCACAACAAGCCCGTCGTGTATTAGATCGTTTAGTAGGATATGAGTTGTCACCTGTATTATGGAGAAAAGTGAAAGGAGGGCTTTCGGCAGGTCGTGTGCAATCAGTATCTGTTCGATTAATTGTAGAGCGGGAACGTGAAATACAGAGTTTTCAACCAGTTGCTAGTTATTCTGTTACAGCAGAGTTTGTGAATGAATCGGGTAAGGTTGTTAAAGCTAAATTGGCTAAAAATTTTGTTACTAAAAAAGAAGCAGAAGATTTTTTAAATCAAAATATAGGGACCACTTATAAAGTAGGAGAGTTAGAAACAAAACCTACTAAAAAATCGCCCACAGCACCATTTACCACCTCTACTTTGCAACAAGAAGCAGCTCGTAAATTGTATTTGCCGGTTGGAATTACCATGCAGTTAGCACAACGTTTGTATGAGGCAGGATTAATTACTTATATGAGAACGGATAGTGTCAACTTGTCTAAGGAAGCGATGGATGCTGCACAAGCTGAGATTATCAAATCCTATGGGAAAGAATTTTCTAAACCACGTACGTTTGCTAATAAAAGCAAAGGCGCTCAAGAAGCTCACGAGGCAATACGTCCTACAGACATGTCGCGTCACACAGTAAATATTGATAGAGATCAAGCACGTTTGTATGATTTGATTTGGAAAAGAACGTTGGCTTCGCAAATGAGTGATGCCGAGTTAGAACGTACCAATGTGAAAATCGAAGCCAATAACCATAGTGAAGTGTTTACGGCTTCGGGAGAAGTATTACTCTTTGAAGGTTTCTTGAAAGTGTATTTGGAAGGTAATGATGAGGATGAAGAAGAACAAGAAGGAATGTTGCCAGCATTAAAAGTTAACGAACTATTAGAGAATAATTACATTACTGCAACAGAAAGATATTCAAGACCTCCAGCACGATATACGGAAGCTTCTTTAGTGAAAAAATTAGAAGAATTAGGTATAGGTCGTCCTTCAACGTATGCACCAACAATTTCTACTATTATCAACAGAAACTATGTTGAAAAAGGGAATCTTGAAGGGCAGGAAAGAAAATACCATCAACTTAGTTTACAGTCTGGTAAAATCAATGAGAAAGTATTAAAAGAAAATACGGGTTCTGATAAAGGTAAATTAGTACCAACAGATATTGGAACAATTGTTACTGATTTCTTGGTGAAAAACTTCGGAGCTATTTTAGATTATAATTTCACAGCAAAAGTAGAACAAGATTTTGATGAAATTGCTGAAGGAAATATTGAATGGGCTACCATGATGCAGGAATTTTACGATAAGTTCCATCCGAATGTGAAAGATGTAGAAGCCAATGCAGATAGAGAGAGTGGAGAACGAATTTTAGGAATTGATCCAGCTACTGGTAAACCGGTTTTAGTTCGTTTAGGGAAATTTGGCCCTATGGCTCAAATTGGAGAAGCTGAAGATGAAGATAAGAAATTTGCAAGTCTAAGACCTGACCAAAATATTAGTAATGTTACTTTGGATGAGGTTTTGGGATTGTTTCTTTTACCTAAAAATTTAGGTCTATATAAAGGAGAGGAAGTAGAAGTAAGTAATGGACGATATGGACCTTATGTAAGACATGGTTCTTTGTTTATCTCATTACCAAAAGGAGAGGATCCTTTGGATGTAACCATGGATAGAGCTCAAGAATTAATTGATCAAAAAGCACAAGCCGATGCACCAATTGCCGTTTACAAAGGGTTAGGTGTGCAAAAAGGCGTGGGGCGTTTTGGTGCTTTTATAAAATGGGATGGTCTTTTTATCAATGTGAGTAAAAAATACGATTTTGATAACTTATCTCAAACTGATATTGAAGAATTGATTGAAGATAAATTGCAAAAAAATATTGATAAGGTAGTACATAACTGGCCTGAAGAAGGAATAGTTGTAGAAAAAGCACGCTGGGGGCGCTCCGTAATTATTAAAGGTAAAATCAAAATTGAATTGAATAAAGATGTTGATGCGAGTAAATTGACATTGAAAGAAGTTCAAGAACTGATTGAAAAGAAAACACCCGCAAAGAAGACACCTGCTAAAAAAACGACTGCTAAAAAGAAATAAAAAATGGAATTTGATTTTCTTTCTCCTTTAGATACTGAAATCCTTGAATATATTGACGGATTGTCTTCTCAACAATTGGGGAGTAAGGTGGTTTTGCATACCCCAAAGGCATTTCCAGAGGTAAGTATGGTAACTCTTGGGATTATTGGAGTGTTAGAAAATAGAGGTAATAAAAACGGTAATCCTGAGATTGATTTGGATGCTGTTCGAAGAGAATTGTATAGCTTGTATCCAGGGAATTGGGATGTGTCAATTGCTGATTTTGGCAATATAATAGCTGGGAATTCTATTGAAGATACTTATTTTGCATTAAAGAAGGTAGCTTCGCATTTGATTAAAAATAAAATACTTCCAATTGTTATAGGAGGCTCGCAAGATTTAACATTTGCGCTTTACAGAGCGTATGATGACTTGGAACAAATGGTCAATTTGGTGGCGATAGACAGTAAATTTGATTTTGGAAAAGAGAGTGATCCTATTTCTGCATCATCTTATCTAACAAAGATAGTGATTGAAGAGCCTAATAATTTGTTCAATTATTGCAATATTGGGTATCAAACCTATTATAATTCGCAAGAAGAAATCGATTTGATAGAAAAATTATTTTTTGATGCCTATCGATTAGGAGAAGTTGCTAATACGATAGCGATTGCTGAGCCTGTTTTTAGAGATGCGGATTTGGTTAGTGTTGATATGAATTCGGTAAAGACCTCTGACTCGGGTAATTTCGCTAATTTTATTCCTAATGGATTTAACGGTAAAGAAATTTGTGCTTTATCAAGATATGCAGGAATAAGTGATAAGGTTACTTCTTTTGGGGTATTCAATCATAATGACACCCCTCAAGAAGCGGTTTTGGTAGCCCAAATCATTTGGTATTTCATAGAGGGGTATCATTACCGGTCAAATGAATATCCTTTTGGAAGTAGAGAGAATTATTTAAAGTATATAGTGCCTTCAGAAGACGAAGAATTGATTTTTTATAAAAGTGATAAAACGGGCCGCTGGTGGATAGAAATTCCTTTTATAACTAATGGTAATAATAAATTAAAAAGAAACACGTTATTACCCTGTTCGTATGAAGAATATCTTACAGCATGTAATCAAGAATTACCCGAAAGATGGTGGAAAGCACAGCGCAAAAACAGTATTTAAAAAGGGTGATTTTGAAGTGAAAAAACAGGAAAATAAAAAAAATTGCTTTTTAGGAAAATATTAAATACGTTTACACCTTGAAAAATAAAGAAAATATAACGCAAAATTATATGAAGAATTTCATTGCATTTACAGCAATTTTGACACTATTAATTAGTTGTGGAAAGTCTGGAGATAAAGGAGAGTTAGTTGGGGTAAAAGGAGCCAAGTGGCATCCTGAAAAACCCTTCGGAATGTCTTTGGTTCCAGGAGGTTCCTTCATTATGGGTAAGTCAGATCAAGACCTTGCAGGTGTTGAAGATGCACCTACAAAAACAGTAACAGTTCCGTCTTTTTATATGGACGAAACAGAGATTACTAATAGCGAGTATCGTCAGTTTGTAGAATGGGTAAAAGATTCGACAATGCGTATGCGTCTCGCTATTTTGGCAGATCAAAATGGCCAAAAATCTGGTGATGGAAAAGGAAAAGGGAAAAATTCAGGCAGTATTGGTGATTTTGCATTTAACGATACTGACCCTGAAAAAATGAATGCTTACGATAAATACATGTATGATAATTATTATAGCTTAGGAACAGGCGATAATGAGTATGCGGGTAGAAAAATTAATAAGAAAGTCAAATTAATCAAAGACACTAAAAAATATCCAGATGAGTATTATTCGGAGGTAATGGATTCTATGTACTTGCCTTTAGAAGCCTCTTATAATGGTTTGAGAACGATTGATGTAAATAAATTGAAATTCCGTTATTCTTGGATGGATATTCAAGCAGCAGCAAAATCAAAAGGCGGTAAAAGACAAGATTTTATTAGAACAGAACAAGTAAAAGTATATCCAGACACCACAGTTTGGATTAAAGATTTTGCGTATTCTTATAATGAGCCGATGCACAATGATTATTTTTGGCATAAGGCTTATGGTGAATACCCAGTTGTAGGAGTAAAACATACCCAAGCAGTCGCTTTCTGTGAGTGGAGAACATTATACAAAAATTCGTATGTAAAATCGAAGAAAAAAGGGAGAGATTTAGTTAATAAATTCCGTTTGCCTTCGGAAGCAGAATGGGAATATGCTGCTAGAGGAGGATTACAATCAGCGACATATCCTTGGGGAGGTCCTTATACAAAAAATGATAGAGGTTGTTTCTTAGCTAATTTCAAACCCAATAGAGGAGATTATGCGGCAGACAATGCATTATATACAGTAGAAGCAAAATCATTTGATCCTAATGGTTACAATTTGTACAATATGGCGGGTAACGTAGCAGAATGGACAGCAACAGCGTATGATTCGGGCGCTTACGACTATGTGTCGACAATGAGTCCAAATATTCAAGACAATAAAAACAAAAGAAAAGTAGTTCGAGGTGGTTCTTGGAAAGATGTGGCTTATATGTTACAAGTATCGACTAGAGATTATGAGTATGCTGATTCAGCAAGAAGCTACATTGGTTTTAGAACCGTTCAAGATTATATGGGAACTCAAAAAATATCGACTAAAAAAACAACAAAAAAATAAAACGTAAATATCACTTATAAAATTAAATAACATGGCATTAATTAACAAAAAAGTAATGAATTTCGCTTACGGTATGGGAGCGGCAGTAGTAATTGTAGGGGCATTGTTCAAAATTCAACACTGGACAGGAGCAAGTCAATTATTAGTAATAGGTCTTTTAACAGAAGCGTTTATTTTTGCGTTATCAGCTTTTGATAAAGTAGAAGATGAATTGGACTGGACTTTAGTGTATCCAGAATTAGCAGGAGGCGAAGCCAAACCAAAATCTAAAAAAGCTGAAGATAGTGCAGATGCCAATGGATTACTTTCTCAAAAATTAGACGCAATGTTGAAAGAAGCTAAAATTGATGGAGAATTAATGGCTAGCTTAGGAAATAGTATTAAAAACTTTGAATCAGCAGCTAAAGGAATTGCTCCAACAGTGGATTCTTTGGCATCAACAAAAAAATACAGTGAAGAATTAACTAAAGCAGCAGCTCAAATGGAGTCATTGAATAGTTTGTACAAATTACAATTAGAAAGTGCAACAGTAAATGCAGAGGCTAACAAAGATATTGCTGAAAATGCTGCAATGTTAAAACAACAAATGCAATCGATGACGGCTAATATTGCTTCATTAAACGCAGTATATGGTGGAATGCTTTCTGCAATGAGTAACAAAGGATAATAATTAGTTTTAAACTAAATTACTTTACTAACTAATTATTTAAAATAAAATGGCAGGAGGAAAAT
>JACCDQ010805039.1_pt1 | contig 10406 bp, 6 predicted proteins | sample 7446031 | NCBI WGS metagenome assembly JACCDQ01 (sample SAMN15323442, study PRJNA562643) | freshwater metagenome | isolation source: river surface water | place: USA:Blue River Watershed | collected 2017-08-17
GGACATCCCGCTACCCGGCACGCTCGTGCCGACAAGGAGCATTCCATGTTTCGTTCCATCCATCCCCGCCAGCAGGCCGCGGCCATCGAGGCGTTCGTGCAGGCCCAGGGCGTCAAGCCCAAGCACGCCGACGTGCTCGAACTCGTCGCCCGCCTGAACGGGGCTTCGCACTACAACGCGCTCGTCGCATCGAACGGCAGCGGCCGTCCTGACGCGCTGACCAAGCGTATCAAGGGCTGGCTCGCCGCCCGCTTCGAGCGATTCCTGCCGGTCATCGAGGCCTGGCATCCGGGTTCTCGCGAACCGCAGGGCCGCGCGCTCGTCGAGGCGCTTGCCGGTCTCATGCACGAGGCGGGCAGTTCCGGTGCGACCGAGCGCGAGTCGAACCGGCTCATCGCCGAGGCGCTCACCGAAGCACGCCGCGTGCTCGGCGAGTTCGAGGACCTCGCCTACAAGGCGGCCGGCTTCAACCGCGAGTTCGCCGCACCGCAGGGCCACAAGCTCGTGAGCGTGCGGGCCTCGCTCGTGGACGAGGACGGCCAGGGCTACGAGTTCCTCGTGAACGGAGACCCGGTCGTGCTCGCCTTCGGTGATGACGAGGACGGCGATGCGCTTCTCGAGCGCGTCCTCGAGCGGTCTGCGCTCGCCGAGGCCATCGTGCACTACCCGCGCGCCGACCGCTACGGCGTGCCGCACGAGGCGACCCACGACGGCGCTCGCGATTGGGCCTGGGCGCAGGGCTTCGCGGTGACCCCCGACTTCGAAGGGTCCGCCGAGGACAGCCGCGATGACTCGCCCGCCTGGGTCGACCTCGGGCTGTGGCTGCATCCCGAGGACATCGAGGCGCTGAGCGCACGCATGGCGCGCTGAGCTTCCACGAGCGCGGCCTTCGTGCTGCGCTCCGGCCCTTCTTTCTTCCTTGCCGCCCCCGTACGAGTACGCGGGCGGCTTTTCATTGGGCGAAAAAGAAGCCGCCCGGCTCGAAGAGCACGGGCAGCAGAAGAAGGAACCAGGCCGGGTTCAGGGACTCAGGCCAGCGCGAGCGACAGGTTCCTGAAGGCGTTGGCGTCGCTGACGGGCCCGGTCTGGGTGACGACGAACTCGACCTTGTCCTTGGGCTGGGTGAGCCGCAGGATGGCTTCCTCGGTCAGGTTGAGAACCTGGATGCGGAACATGCCAGGGATGCCGTCCAGCAGCACCAGCGCGTTGCCGGGGCAGCCCGTCTGCAGCACGATGCGCTCGATGCGCCCGGTCACGAGCTGACCGGCTTTGGGCGCGGCCAGGAACGAGCTGCGTCCCACGTACTCGAGCTCGGCCTCCTCGAGGTCGTGCCGGCTGTCGTCCAGCAGCGGACGCAGCGCGTAGACCGTCTGGTCGCCGGTGTCGACCAGGCGCAGGCTCACCTTGCAGATGGTGCCTGCGGCCAGCTTGACCGAACCGTCGGGGTTGAGCACGTCGCGCCGGATGCGGACATGTTCGTCGGACTTGAAGCGCGGGTTGTAGAGCGAAGTCATGGGGGGCCTTTCTGTGGCAATAAGCGTGTGTCTGTGCGAGGTATAGCGCCCGGGGCCGGGCAGGCCCGGCACCCGGCGGGCCCAGCGGCACCGGTGGCCGGGACCGACGAGAAAAAGCCCGTGCGTCGGTGAACGCACGGGCTCGGGGTCAATCAGTCGGCGGGGATACCCGCGTTCCGTGTCAGCCTGCCAGGTAGGCGGCCGATTCCTTTTCCTGGGTCAGCAGGTCCAGCCTCTCGACGGCGTTGGCGCGGGCCTCCTCCTCGCTGTCGAACGAGTGCTCGCAGGCGTTGCCCTGGTCATCGAGCCAGTCCCACATGCCGCGGATTTCTTCCTCCTCCGCCTGCACGGTGCGAACCTCGTGGCGCTCGCAGAGCAGCCGATGCAGCAGCACCGGGCGGCACTGCGCGAGCCAGTCGAGCAGCTGCGGGCCGTCGACCTGGCACTCGAAGCCGGGCGGATTCTTCAGGCGGCTCTTCTGCACGGCACCGAGGTAGCCGAAGGCCTCCACGATGTCCGCATCGAGCTGCATGCGCTCGGCGTAGAGCGCGACCTCGTCGGTGCACTCGCTGCCCACGTAGCCCACGTTCACGATGGCCTCCAGCGCCTCGTCGCTTGCTTGCGCGAGGAAGGGGCGGGCATCGAAGAATACTTCGAACACATGGTCGTCGGTCCAGAACTTCGCACGCACCTCAGGGCCCATCGTCGCCGGCAGCTTGCGCTGCGCGAAGACCGAATCGGGCACGAGGCGCTCGAGCTGCTCGTAGGCCTGCTGTGCGCCGTGCGCCGTCAGGTACCAGCCAGCCTCTCCGTTGCAGGCCACCTCCACGCGCAGCGTGCCGCGCACGCCCGGCAACGACGCTTCGAAGGCGCCCCGGGCCGGGGTCTTCTCAGGCAGGAAGTCGCCGGCATCGACCGTGCACTGCACGGTCGCAAGGCTCGCCGGCACGTTCCAGCCACCCCAGCTCAGCAGGCCTGCGAGCGACTCTCCGCACGCCGCCCGAGCCCGGGCGAGCGTGTCCGCGCCGTCTTGCGTGAGCTCGACGGGGGTGCCCAGCGCATGGGCCAGGCGCACGAAGAATCGGGTCGAATCGCTGTAGCCTTTCAGCCAGGCGTAGACCGGATGGATGTCTTCAGCGGTCACGGGCTGCAGGGTCGCAGGCGTCCCTTCAGGGACTGTGGGGACTGCGGGGGCTGCGCCGAGCCCCGCCTTCAGGATGTGCCAGTCGCGCTTGTCGAGCGCGGCCGCCACGGCATGCAGCAGCACGCTGTGAGGCACGCCGTGGCCGGCGCGCTTGAGCGATGCGCCCATGGCTTTCGCCACGGCCTTCAGCTCGGCTTCGGTAGTGTTCACGGGGGTTTCCTTGGTAGCCATGTCGAATGTTCTCCATTCGCCAGGGCGGTTCAACTCGCGCAGGATGCGCGTTCGGGTAAAGGCGGTCGGATTGGCTTTCAGTTGAATCGCCCCGGCATGAATGCAGGAGGTTTTCGAACGAAGCTGCGTGTGGAAACGTACAGAGGATTTACCATGCGCCGCGATGGGCGCCCGACCGGTGGGCTGTCTCTGTGGCCTATGGATTAGTGTAGGAAGGCCCCCGGGCGTTCCTGCGCGGGGGCCTTCAGACGCGAGGGCTTGCGTCGGATGCGTCGAGTCGTGCTCAGCCCGCTCGACGCAGGCGCTGCGCGAGCCAGGCCTTCAGGGCCTCCACCCGGTCGTAGACGACCGGCACCACGAGCAGGCTGAGGAGCGTCGAGGTGATGAGCCCGCCGATGACCGCGGTGGCCATCGGCGAGCGAAACGCCTTGTCGCCGTTGTAGCCGAGCGCAATCGGCAGCATGCCGGCCACCATCGCGACCGTCGTCATCAGGATGGGGCGGGCGCGCTTGGAGCACGCATCGAGCATGGCCTCCAGCCGGCCCAGGCCCTGCTCGTGCTGCGCGACGATGGCGTATTCGACCAGCAGAATCGAGTTCTTCGTCACGATGCCCATCAGCATCAGCAGCCCGATGAGCACCGGCATCGACATCGAGTAGCCGAAAAGCGCCAGCAGACCGAACGCGCCACCCGCCGACAGCGGGAGCGCCGCCAGGATGGTGAGCGGCTGCGCGAAGCTGTGAAAGAGCAGCACAAGCACGACGTAGACGCACAGCACGCCCGCGCCCATCGCGAGCCCGAAGCTCGAGAAGAGGGACTTCATCCGCTCGAGGTCTCCGGAGGGCAGCAGTTTCACGTCAGGGGGCAGCTGGGCCAGCGCCGGCAGCTTCGCTGCCCTGGCCGCGACCTCTCCCAGCCGTGCGCCGTTCAGCTCCACCGAGACGTTCACGTACCGCTGGCGGTCCTTGCGGGCAATCTGGGCCGGACCACTGTCGATGCGCAGGTCAGCCACCGAGGAGAGCGCGACGCTCGAACCCGACGCGCTCGGCACGCGCAAGGCGGCGAGCGTCTCTAGGTCTTCTCGCACGTCGTCTTCGAGCCTGACCCGGATGGGCAGCTGGCGGGCACCGGCGTTCAGCTTGGACAGCCCCGTGTCGTAGTCGCCCGCGGTCGAGAGCCGCACGAGCTGCGAGAGGCTTTGCACGGTGACGCCGGCGCGTGCCGCCTCCTGTGCCCTGGGCGTGATGACGACTTCGGGGCGCAGCAGGCTGGCGCTGGACGACACCGCCCCCAGTCCCGGGAGGCTGCGCAGGTCGTCCTCGACCGCCTGGGCGGCCGCAGCCAGCTGCACCGGGTCTTCGCCTGCGAGCGTGACCGAGTACTTCTCGCCCGAGGCCCCATAGCCCAGCGTGATGCGCGCACCCGGCACATCGGCGAGTCGGCCCCGGATGTCGGATTCGACCTGGGCCTGGGTGCGTGCGCGTGCCTCCGGAGGCGGCAGCATCACGGTGAGCGTCGCCTGGCGGGCTTCGGGGGTGGCCGCGGCTTGGGCACCGCGACCGCCCAGGCCGCCCGCACCGACAGCGGTGTAGATGCGCTCGACCTCCGGCAGGGACGCGATGCGCTCTCGAACCGACTGGGCGAGTGCGGTGGTGTCCGCAAGCAGGCTGCCGGGCGGCAGCTCGACGTTCACGATGATGCGGCTCTGGTCGGAGGCGGGCATGAACTCGGTGGGCACGCGCGACATCAGCGCAACCGAGCCCGCCATGAAGAGCAGCGCCGCGCCCAGCGTGCGCCAGGGGTGCGCGATGCATGCCCGCACGGTGCGCAGGTAGGCGTCCGACAGCCGGCCGCCTTCCTTGTGCGCGGGGGGCGCTCCGAGCAGGTAGGCGGCCATCATCGGCGTGAGCATCCGTGCCACCAGCAGCGAGAAGAGCACCGACACCGCGGCGGTCCAGCCGAACTGCACGAAGAACTTGCCCGGAATGCCGCCCATGAAGGCGGTCGGCAGGAATACCGCGACCAGCGTCATCGTCGTGGCCACCACCGCGAGCCCGATTTCTTGGGCGGCCTCGCGGGCCGCGACGAGCGCGGACTTGCCCATGCGCTGGTGCCGCACGATGTTCTCGACCTCGACGATGGCATCGTCCACCAGGATGCCGACCACGAGCGTGAGCGCAAGCAGCGTGACGGTGTTCAGCGTGAAGCCGAACTGCTGCATCACCACGAAGGTCGGAATGACCGACAGCGGCAGGGCCACCGCGGAGACGACGGTTGCGCGCCAGTCTCGCAGGAAGAGCCACACCACGAGCACCGCGAGCACCGCGCCTTCGTAGAGGGTCTTCATCGAACCGGCATAGGAGCGGTTCACGCGCTCGACGTTGTCGGCGACTTCGGTGAGCGCGACATCCGGATGCCGCTCGCCGAGCGCCCGGACGGCCTCGCGCACTGCGCGGGCCACCTCGACGTCGCTTGCGCCTCGGGCGCGAAACACCTGGAAGCTCACCACCTCCTCGCCGTTCACGAAGGCCGCCTGGCTGCGAGGCGCGTGCCTGTCCTCGATGCGTGCGATGTCCGACAGCCGCACCGAGCGTCCGTCGCCCAAGGGGAGCACGAACTCGCGCAAGGACTGGACGTCCTGCACGCGGCCCACCGCGCGCAACGCCTGGCTCTGACCGCCCACTTCGGCGGCGCCGGCGGGAAGCTCCTGCTGTGCGGCGCGAAGCTGCTGGTTCACCTGGGCTGCGGTGAGGCCGTAGGCTCGCAGCCTCGTTTCATCGAGCGTCACCTGGATTTCGCGCTCCACGCCGCCCTGCCGGGTGACGTTGGCCACGTCCCTGACGGCAAGGAGCGCCTTCGAGACGTCGCTGTCCACGAACCAGGACAGGCCCTCGATGTCCCGGCTCGCGCTCTTCACCGAGTAGGTGAGCACCGGAAGCCCTCCGAAGGTGACCTTGGCCACCTGCGGTTCGCGCACGTCAGCGGGCAACTGCGTTCGGATGCGCCCGACCGCATCGCGCACTTCGTCCAGCGCCTCGCGGCCGTCCTTCTCGAGCGAGAATTCGATGAGCGTGCTTGAGGCGCCCTCGGTGAGGGTCGAGGTGATGTGCTCGACCTTGCCGAGCGAGGCCACGGCGTCTTCGACCTTGCGCGTGACCTCGGTCTCCAGCTGCGAGGGGGTGGCGCCAGGCAGGCTCACGGTGACCGTGACCGAGGGCAGCTCGATGTCGGGAAAGTCCTGCACCGCCAGGCGCTGGAAGCCCAGCAGGCCTGCCAGCGTCAGCAGCATGAAGAGCATGAGAGCGGGGACGGGCCGGTCGATGGCCCACGCCGAGACGTTCAGGCGCATGAGGTGCTCACTTTCCCGCGGGGGTGACGGGCCGCGCGCCGGATGTCGCAGCGGGGCTCACCCGGACCGCGTCGCCCGGCTTGAGGAACGCCGCACCCGTGGTGACGACTGGGGTGTGGGGCTCCAGGCCCGAGAGCACCTCCACGCGGTTGTCCCGGCTGCGTCCCGTCGTGACCTCGAGCGCCCGAACCTTGCCCGCGTCGTCGACCGTGAAGACGAGATTGCGGCCGTCGCGGGCCACGACCGCCGTACGCGGCACGGTGAGCGCCGTGCGCTCGCCGAGCTCGAAGCGGCCCCCGAGGTAGAGCCCTGCCTTCAGCCGGGCGCTTGCAGGCAGGTCCACGTAGGCGATGCCGTTGCGGCTTGCCGTGTCCACGCTTGCCGAAACCTGGCGCAGCGTGCCCTCTATGCGGCTGCCATCCGGGTGCCGGAGTGCGACCTTCATGCCGGGCTTGAGGCCCAGCAGGGCTTCGCCCTTCACTTCGGCGCGCCACTCCAGGCGGGCGCCCCGGATGAGCCGGAAGAGCTCGGTGCCGGCCTGCACGACCGCACCTTCGGTGGCGGTGCGCGAAGACACGAGGCCGTCATCAGGGGCCACGAGCGTCGTGTAGCCCAGGCGCAGCTGCTGGGCAGCGAGCTGCGCCCGCACGGCCTGCAACCGGGCCCGGGCCACGCGTTGCTGCGTTTGCTGCTGCAAGAGGTCCTGACGGCTCACGCCCCCGTCGGCAGCGAGCCGTTGCGACCGCTCCAGGGTCGCCTCGGCCTGCGCGAGCGTCGCCTCGGCCTCGCTCACCTGAGCCCGCACGAGCTCGAGGTCCACTTCGACGCCGGCGCGGTTCAGCCGGGCCAGCACCTGGCCGCGGCGCACCGTGTCCCCGGTGTTCACGAGCACTTTGTGGATGCGCAAGCCTCCGATTTCAGCGCCGATGATGCTCTCCTGCCAGGGCACGACGTTGCCGAAGGCTTCGAGGGCATCGGACCAGTCCGCCTGCATGGGCTGCTCGAGCGTGACTGCAAGCGCCGCTCGCGCGGCAGCCCCTGCGGCCGGCGCGGAAGCGGACGACGCGGACGATGCCGGCGCGGAGGAGGACGAGGACCCGCCGCAGCCGGCGAGCAGGAGCGCAAGCACCGCGCCCAGTAGAAGAGGTGTTTTCATGTCGATGGAAGACGGGTCAGCGCAACGTCCCGGAGGACGCGGCGGAGAGGGGCGAGCCGGAGGCAGAGGAGACGGAGGCGGTGGAAGCCGGCGAGAGGGCCCGGTCGCTCGCACTCTCCAGAGGGGCGGGGGCGGCCGATGCGGCGCTCGGCGCGTAGTCCGCGGCGCCGGCGCTTGCACGATGCAGCGCGCCCCAGGCCTGCAGCCGCTCGAGTCGCACGGCGAGCTCGGTCTGGCGCGCGAGCAGCCACACGCGACGGGCGTCTTCCAGCTCCAGCAGGCTCGCGGCGCCTTCCTTCCAGCGGGCCTGGGCACCCTCGAAGCTGCGTTCGTGTGCGCGTCGCGACGTCTGGGCGATGCGCAACCGTTCATCGGCGGCCGCGTAGCGGCTGAGCGCGTCTTCGAGCTCCTGCGTGGCGAGGCGCACCTGGCCGCGCCAGGCGGCGAAGGCCTCGTCGTACCGTGCGCGGGCCGAGTCCACGGCCGCGGCCCGACGGCCCCCGTCGAAGAGCGGCACGCTCAGGGCCGGCCCGAACGACCAGGTGCCGAAGGACAGCCGTGCGCCGGCGGCCGCAGTCTCCGAGTAGCCGAAGCTGCCCGACAGGCTCACGCGAGGCAGCCGGTCAGCCATCGCCACGCCGATGTCCGCGCTCGCAGCGACGAGCTGCCGCTCGGCTGCCCGGATGTCCGGGCGCATCGAGAGGGCCTGCACCGGAAGATAGACGCTTGTCGTGCGCGGGTCGGGCAGGCGGGCCTCACCGAGCGCGAGCCGTGTCTTCAGCTCGGTGTCCGCAAGGCCCGTGAGGCGTCCCAGCAGAAAACGCGTTCGTTCACACTGCAGGCGCGTGGCAAGGACCTGGCCCTGCGCGTCGGCCACCGACGCCTCGATGCGCTCGCCCAGATAGGGGGCGGTGAACCCCGCCTCGACGCTTGCGCGGGTGAGCCGGGCCGTCGTCTGTCGCGAGGCGAGGTCGTCCAGAGCGACGCGCAGCGCGAGCTCGCACTGTCGATGAAGGGCGTAGGCGTCGACGACATCGGCCGCCAGTGCCACCCGAACCTGTGCGAGCGAGGCCTCGGACGCCTGTGTCCGGGCGCGCGCCGCATCCCGCCCGCGGCTCGCGCCCCCGAAGAGGTCCAGCTCCCAGGCCGACTCGAGCGCGGCACCGCGCACGCCCAGGGCCAGCTGCGAGGCGCCGCCGGAGGTACGCTGCGCCTGCGCGCCGAGCGAAACCGAGGGAAAGGCGAGGGCTTCGAGCTGCTGCTGGGAGGCACGCACCTGGCGCACGCGCGCGGCGGCTGCGTCGAGCGATGGGCTATCGAGAAAGGCCGCCTCGACCAAACCCTCGAGCACCGGGTCCTGCAGCTGGCTCCACCAGGCCGCCGGGCGTTCAGCGAGTGAGCCCGGCTCGGGGGCCGCTTGCGCGGCGAGTCGGGGCAGGACCGGCACGGGCAGCGAGGGCGCATCGGGCCCGATGCGAGACCCTGCGCAACCGGCAAGCGCCAGCGCGAGGGGCACGAGCGCAGCGCGCGTGGCCAAGGAAAGGGAGCGGATTCTCATGTCGAGGGCAACCTGCCGGTCGGCGAGGGCCGGCTTCTTTCTTGGAGGGAAGTAGGTGCCCGCGTCACGGAGCGAAGCAGGCTCATTGCGGGTATAGGGACAACCCTGCCTGGACGCGAACGGTCGTGCGGCCCGTAGTCTGGAAGCGGGCAACCGCGGCCAGCCGCCCGTCGTTCCAAGGAAAAGCCCGCGACGGTGAGGTCGCGGGCTTCGGGGAATCACGGCTTGGAGGCCGCTTTCTCGGCGTGCGCGGGAGCGCCGCGCAGCGAGAGGTTATCGAAGGCGAGCACCGGCAGGACGCGCTGCTCGTTCAGCAGCGTCGTGACGCGCACGGTATCGCCTTCACGGGTCACCGACAGTTCCTCGGAACGGTTCTGGTCGGCCGAGTAGAGCTTGCTCTCCTGGCCTTGCAGCTGCACCGTGTACACGGTGTTGCCCTGGCGAACCTCCTGGCCGATGCGCAGCACCTTCGCGGTCATCGAGACTTCGTTCGGCCGGGAAGCCGAACCCATCTCGGTGCGCTCGAGGTTCTGCTTCGACTGGAAGGCCCGGATGGCGGCCGGCAGGGTGTCGGCCACCGCCACGCGCTGGTAGTCGCGGATGTCCACGACGCCATAGGCGCGAGCGATGCCGGTGCCGTCCCGCAGCGCCATCACATAGGCGGGAGAGTCACCCCCCACCATGAACGGCAGCGCGTTCGTCGCCTCGTACTTCTTCTCCGGATTCACGCCCTGGGCGGCGGCTTGCGCCACCGACTCGGTCACGCCCACCATCGAGAAGCGGGTGACTTCCTTGGTGCGGGTGTCGACCAGGAAGTAGCCCACGATGCCATTGTCGCGGCCCACCGAGGTGATGCCGGCATAGAAGTACGCCTTGCCGTCGACGCCATAGACCAGGTCCACGTCGCCCGAGAGCGCCAGCTTGTCCTTGTTGGAAGGATTCAGCCAGCCGTTCACGTACTCCAGGCGGTCCGACAGCTGCGTCTTCACGAAGCTTTCGGGCTGGATGCGGTCGACCCAGGCGGGGGCGTCGGCAACGGTGTAGTACTTGACGTCACCGCTTTGCACGTCCAGCACGACGACGCCCGTTGCATCGTCGCCGGAGGAGCCCACGCGACGCTCGAAGACCGTCACGACCATGTACGGACGACCTTCGTCGTCGACTTCGGCCGAGAAGTCCGCAAGACCCCGCGAGGCATAGCCACTCGAGCGCAGGTGCCGCTCCGGGTCGTCACCAAAGTAGGCCGACTCGATGTAGCGCAGCGCGAGCTTCTTGCCGGCGACTTCCGTCACCAGCTTCACGTCGCTCGGGTCATTGGCGCTCACCACCACGTAGCCCGGGGTGGTGCGCTGGCTGTTCCAGGAGAAGAGCCCCCGGTGTTCCAGGAAGCCCACCCAGACCAGCTCGTTGCCGACCTTCTGCTTGTGCAGCTCGCCGACCTTCGCCTGCGAGCC
>JACCDQ011205390.1_pt1 | contig 10406 bp, 9 predicted proteins | sample 7446031 | NCBI WGS metagenome assembly JACCDQ01 (sample SAMN15323442, study PRJNA562643) | freshwater metagenome | isolation source: river surface water | place: USA:Blue River Watershed | collected 2017-08-17
GAGTTAGACAAGAACATATTTCAGACGATAGAGAAAGAACGGGATGCAAGTGCTTATGTTTTTATTGGCCGTAAATTATATCTCAACAAAGAAGAAATAGATACCTTATTAAATTTTGCCAAGAGTGGAAAGCAGCTTGTATTGATTTCTGAAGTTATACCCGATACCTTGCTTGAGGCATTGAGTGGCAAAGATCAGGCTCCCAGCCTTGAGCAAATAGATGAGTCATCGGTGGGGTACAAATCTCTTAATAGTCATTCAGAATTTGACAGTTTTACCTGTTATAATTACAGCAGAGGGAAGAGAACAAGCGAATTAACAGACTGGCATTATTTAAAACAGGCAGAAAAATCTGGTTTTTACTTTGGAGATTGGAGTAACAGTCCTTTTTTGAAACTGGCGAGCATCAATGGTAAGCTTTGTGCCGTCAGGTTTAAACTTGGAAAAGGTAGTGTATTAGTTCATACAGTGCCAATGATACTCACCAATCAGATGATGTTGAATGATACAGGCTATCTGATAGCATCAGAGTTGATGAGTGAAGTAGATTTAAAGCATGTGGTTTATGATGTTTTTTCGAGAGAATATAAGCAGGATGCGGCACAATTCAGGCAGAATACAGATTCCCCATTAGGATATATATTAAAGCAAAAAGCATTCAGGTGGGCCTGGTATATTTTTCTTGGCTCGGTACTTTTGTTTTTTGTTTTCCGTGTAAAAAGAACACAGCGCATCATACCAGTGTTAGCGAAGAAAGGTAATTCTACACTAAGTTTTATCGATACATTAAGTGGCTTGTTTTACAACAATGCTAATCACAGACAGATGGCCAATAAGAAAATGCAGTTATTTTTGTTTTTTATCAGAAATACCTTTGGAATAACTACGCATGATATTAGTGAGAGAACAATAGAACTCATTAGTCTCAAATCTAAAGTTTCAGAAGATAAAGTGTCTGCCATTTTCAAGTACTATAACGGCTTGTCAGAAAAGACGATAAGTGCAGAGCAATTAATGGAATTAAATAATAGAATCAGTCAGTTTTATCAAATATATCACAGTAAAAAAAACCAGTAATATGAACGAACATAATATAGAACAGAATTTAAATTTGCAGCCTTCTGAGCTGGAGACTATCCATGCGCATGTGGAGGCCATTCGCAGTGAGCTACACAAGGTAGTTGTAGGGCAGGATGAGATGATTAATTTACTTCTGGCAGGCTTGTTTACAGGGGGACATGTATTAATAGAAGGAGTACCGGGTATTGCCAAAACCATGACAGTAAATTTGCTTGCCAAAACATTAAATCTCAATTTTAAGCGCATACAGTTTACGCCAGATTTAATGCCAGCAGATGTCACAGGCACTAATATTTTCAACATGAAAACTGGGGAGTTCGAATTCAGACATGGTCCAATTTTCGCCAATTTTGTATTAATAGATGAGATCAACCGATCGCCGGCAAAGACACAGGCAGCCTTATTTGAGGTGATGGAAGAACATCAGATAACAGTAGATGGTTATACCCATCAGATGCCCTCACCTTTTATGGTCATGGCAACACAAAATCCAATCGAGCAGGAGGGCACCTACAAGTTACCAGAGGCACAGCAAGACCGTTTTTTATTTAGAATAAAAATCACTTATCCAAGTTTAAGTGAAGAGCTTGAAATATTAAAACGATTTGAAGGTGATTTCAGTCAGAGCGCCATACAATCGGTAGTGCCGGTTATGGGTATACATGATATTGCATTGTGTAAATCGATTGTACAGAAAGTGCATATTAAAGAAGAGTTACTGAAGTATATCGCTGCCATAATTGATCACACCAGACATACGGGCGATTTATTCCTGGGAGCTTCACCAAGAGCCAGTTTAGCCATTGTTAAAACCTCTAAGGCTCTCGCTGCTATGCAGGGCAGAGCATTTGTAACGCCAGACGATATACAGCAGGCAGCGTATCCGGTATTAAACCATAGGATAGTATTATCACCAGATAAAGAGATGGAAGGTTTCGATGTCAGCGATATATTGACCGATATTTTTAAAAAGATAGAAGTTCCAAGATAAGATGGGAGTTTTGCGCAATATCTATTTAAGTGCCAGATTTTTTAAAATCTGTGGCGGTATCATTTTATGGTTTTGCGTATCATTTTTTGTGCCTTTTATGTTTGAGATAGGCATTGTGCTTTTGGCTATCTTTATTGTTCTGGCGATAGCCGATTTTATTTTTTTATTTTCTTCCCTCAGGCTGCTAACAGCTGTCAGGCATACTGGCAGCATGTGGTCGATGGGCGATCAGAATGTCGTTGAAATTAGGATAAGTAATTTAAGTACTCGCAAGTGGAAACTCGAAGTTATAGATGAATTGCCATTCGAGTTTCAGACACGCAATTTTTCCAGAAGTATTGTATTAAAGTCATTAGAGAAACACATACTCAATTATAAACTAACACCTTTAAGCAGGGGATTATATGAGTTTGGCAATTTGCAATTACTGGTAAGAACACAGCTCGATCTGGTAAGTCGCCGGCAAACCATTAAAGCTACCCAGACAGTTAAAGTTTATCCGAGTTTCATACAGATGAAGCAATATGAATTGTATTCATCTTCAAAAATTGCCAGACTGCATGGCATAAAGAAGATGAGACGGATTGGTTTGAGTTACGAGTTTGAGCAAATTAAATCATACGTTACAGGCGATGATATTCGGCAGATAAACTGGAAAGCAACAGGCAGGCATCAGCAGTTAATGACAAATCAGTTTGAGGACGAGAAGTCGCAACCAATTTATAGTATTATCGATAAGAGTCGCGTTATGTTGATGCCATTTAACGGCATGAGTTTAATGGATTATGCAATCAACACCAGTTTAAGCATTAGTAATATTGCTTTGCGCAAACATGATAAGGCAGGCTTATTAACTTTTTCAGACAAGATAGGTTCCGTTATAAAAGCTGATCGCAAGCACGGACAATTGCGAGAAATTACAGAAGCTTTATACAATCAGAAGGAGCGCAATACAGAGGCCAATTACGAACTGTTGTATCAGGCAGTCAAAAGATTAATAAGCACCAGAAGTCTGATTTTTTTATACAGTAATTTTGAGAGCATTTATGGTTTGAGGCGTGTATTGCCAATCTTGCAAAAAATCAATCAGCAGCATTTGTTGATAGTTGTATTTTTCGAGAACATAGAACTCGATACAATAACGCAGCAGAAAGCACAGGATTTGAGAGGTGTTTATACAACGATACTTGCAGAGCAGGCAGTGAATGATAAATTTGCGATTGTGCAGGAATTACAATCTTGTGGCATTCAAACCTTATTAAGCAGGCCAGAGCAATTGTCTATAAGCACTATCAATAAATACCTCGAAATTAAGTCGCGAGGACTAATATAAAAGGGTTTAAAGCTGTATAGTAAATCGTACAATGGAGAAAGGTCGCTTCAAGAATTAACATTGGATGAACTACCAGAAAGTAAAGTTATATAAGAATTAAGTGAATGAAGGTCATGTCAGATTGAAACAGACAATATCGAGGATATTCGTTTAGATAAAGTGCTCATATTAACAATGGCAGTCAAAGTACATTCATGGTAATTATTTTAACGGAATTGGGGGTCAATAAATAGCCAAATTGAGTAAAAAAACTTGTAAATTGCTGTTTTTGAGTTAGGTTTTGTTTAAACTTCCCATTATTAACATTTTGTAAACAATTTAAAAATCAATGAATTGTGTTTTATTTGATTAAGTTTTAGGACTTTTTAGTAAAAAACTTACACTATTTAGTATTAAATACTTAAAATTTTCTTCATCTTTGCAAACGGAAAAAATGCTAAAAATCACGTTGGGATATAAAAATTTAGTTCAAAAGTTCGCCAAGCGACAGACAGACATGTCTGCACAGATTGGTGGAGCAGCGGACGACATTTTTGTGCAGGACTTGCAATCCTTTAACGGCAGGGTTGCTCATTTTTTCCAGGCAAGAGCCGTGAACAGAAACAACACAAATACGCATAATTATGAAACCATCTACAATCCTTACTTACCAGGACAAAGCACAGACTGACCGCAGAAATTTCAGCATCGTTCGTCAAATCAACTTTATCATCGTTCATTTTCTCAATCACGCTTAAGGCGGGTCCTCGCAGCAGACACCGTTAACCGAGTTACGTAATGTTTAATGAGAAATTAAAAAAGCAGATCATTGAAGTATGGAACAGTTATGTTTCTACTATCAGGACTGAAAAAGATGAGGAGGGCAATCCCATCAATAATATTGATGACAGCAGGCTATATGCCATAGAGGTCGTCAAGATTATTATGCATAATTTTCTCAAAGGCGATTTCAATGTTCAGGAGTTTAAAAATGCACTTGACAGTTATAACAAGCACAACAATCTCTGGGGTTTTTCTGCGAAATTTGGTCAGTTGTATTTCAATCAGCTGATAAAGGCGAATGAGGGCAATATGGAGAAGCTGAACTTAATGTTAAAGGACCTGATTACAGAGCCTAAAAATTTAAGAGATGCCTTATCAAAAATAGATACATTAGAGAAGTATACTTTAAGTATTTATTCTAAATCGAAAGACAAGCACAACGCACCATATCCAGGTGCAGTGGGTTATTTTCTGTCGTATTTCTGGCAGATGTACAACCACCAGAAGTGGCCGATACTTTACAATACTTTATTAAGTTCTTTCAAGGAGCTCGGTGTATGGGAAGACTTTAAAACACAAAAGGAAACGTACGAGAACTATTACAGAGTTTACAATGAAATAAAAGACACTGTTGAGGATACATCTACCAAAATTATTACATTCTGGGAGATAGAGCATGCTTTCTGGAATTACAAGAGTCGTCCGGTGCACGAACCATATCTGGCACCAAAGAACGAACAGCAGCAAGCCCCTCAGGTGCAAACCAAGGTAGCGGTTGCAGAAGCGCCGGCAGAAACCATTATCACATCGGTAGCCGATCCAATAGACATTCGCGATTATGTGATGCCAAAGCTGAGCAGGTTCTTAGAACATCAGATGTCTGCAGAGCGCAGCAGTGATGGCAGTATGGATTTTGCGCAACTGGTGAGCGAAGCTTTTAAGCAATTAGATTTTGAGGTTGAAGTAATGGTACCTGGCGCATACGGTCCCTTTGCTGTGGCCAAGTTTAGAATAGAGAGCATTGCCTTTTTGATAGATGCCACTGAGTCGTCAGAATATTTCCAAAAAGACCGACGCATGGTGAAATCATATGTAGGTGATTTTTGCAACGACTTAAAGAAAGAAGGATACAAGAAGATAGGGTATTTTGTTGTCAGCAATCAGTTTGAGGGACAGCATCAGGATTTTATCTCCTATATACAGTGGAACACAGACATTAAAAAAATGACCTTAATAAGCACAGAAGCCTTGTTGTATCTGTTGGCTTATAAGATCAAACACCGAGTAGCATTGCCTGAGTTAATGGAAAAGTTAACAGGATTTCCGATGCTATTAAGTGCACAAAACATCGCATTAGAGTTAGAAAATTAAGGATACAGTAATTGGTAATTGACGCCACGCAGCAATGTGTGGCGTTTTTTTTTTGCTGTTTGCAGCAAATTAGTCTATTAGATTGTCTATATATTAGAGACCAAAATTTACCTGGTCGGACAATGTATCAAATCGGGGCAGTATCAGGCTGTCGCAGAACCATTTAACTGTTTTCAATTATGAGGAATTTAGTATTTAACATCGCAAACAAACTAGAACAAGGCTTAAAAAGAGGTTTACTATCAGGCATTTGTTTCGCGGTGATGTTATTGAGTTCTTGCGAGAGTGGGGCAGTAGCAGGAGAGGACATCCGACCACAAAAGGGCGTTTGTGCGGTAAGTTTACCAGTACAAAAAACCAAGAAAAAGCAAGTTCAGGCCCACAGGCGCAAGATAGAGCAGAAAGACAGCATCAAAGCCATTCAAGACAGCATCGATTTAAACCGCTCGCGCATGGTGTTTACTTTTGTGAGTTATGGGGGTTGAGGGGAATGAAAGTTTACCACATCTCACATCCTAAATAAATACTAATGTTCCAAAGTGTTGATGAAATCTCGACCAACAACAGACTTTAACCACTTTTCGTAAATAATGGCTTCTTCCTTAGTTGAGAACTCTTTCTGATAAATTAATCGCCATGGCAAGTATTTTCTTGTGTAGCCCTTTCCTGTTAATGAATTATGCGATTCAATTCTTGCTTCCAATCGGCTGGTATAGCCGGTGTAATGTTTGTCGAATTCATCTGAATACAAAACATACACGGTATATTGTTCAATCATTGTTGTAATATCTATAAAATAAAAAAGGAGTGATAATTCACTCCTTTTTTATTGTTAGTTGCGGGGACAGGACTCGAACCTGCGACCTTTGGGTTATGAGCCCAACGAGCTACCACTGCTCCACCCCGCGATTTTTAGGACTGCAAATATACAACTTTTTCTCTAACTTACAATTATTTAACTATAATTTTAAATGAATTAGCTAAAAACCAGAGGTAATTCATCCCCCATCACTTCTCCCTTTAGCGCTATTTAATCTCCAATTAGTTTTTAAATTTTAGTATTTTGCGCGACTTATAGGCGTGTTAATATTGAGCACTTAGAATGGATGCTAATCTTTAAACTACAATCAGCTAAAAGTGTTATTTAATTCACTGGAATATATCGTTTTTTTGCCTCTGGTGTTTCTGCTGTATTGGTTTGTGTTTCATAGGAAACTTAGCTGGCAGAATGCTCTGATATTAATTGCCAGTTATGTGTTCTATGCCTGGTGGAGTTGGAAGTTTTTGGGTTTACTGGTGCTCAGTACCTTGCTCGACTACAGTTATGGTTTCTGGGTGGCATCGCCTAATCGACGCAAGGCTAAGCTATTTTTATGGCTTAGTATTATTAATAATCTTGGTATTCTGGCCGTATTTAAATACTACAATTTCTTTGCCCTTCAACTGCAACAAGGCTTTGATTTATTGGGTTGGCATACACATCCGGTTCTGTTGGATCTGGCCTTACCTATAGGAATTTCTTTTTACACATTTCATGGTATGTCTTATGTGTTTGATATTTACAGAGGACAGCAACAACCAGTTAGGAATGTTATAGATTACGCCGTATTTGTGAGTTTTTTCCCACTGTTAGTTGCTGGTCCGATAGAAAGGGCTAATCACCTGCTGCCTCAAATACAAAAAACACGTGGTTTTAATTTTTCTCAAGCTAAAGAAGGCTGTCTCTTAATTCTCTGGGGTGTATTTAAAAAAGTGGTAATTGCCGACAGTCTGGCCGATACTGTTGATTTTATATTTGATGATTATACCCGACATAATGGTTTTGCTTTATTAATGGGAGCTTTAGCTTTTAGTTTTCAGATTTATGGCGACTTTAGTGGGTATTCAGATATAGCCCTTGGAACTGCTAAATTATTTGGATTTGAGCTCTTAAGCAATTTCAGGTTTCCTTATTTTTCTCGTGATATTGCCGAGTTTTGGAGGCGTTGGCATATATCACTTTCATCCTGGTTCAGAGATTATTTGTATATCCCATTAGGTGGGTCAAGACATGGTAAATTTAAAGCGGTTGTTAATACCTTTGTCATTTTTTTAGTGAGTGGATTTTGGCATGGTGCCAGCTGGAATTTCATAGTCTGGGGTGGCATACACGCCTGTGGCTTTTTGCCATTATTACTGCTTAATCGCAACAGGAAACATCTTACAGATGTGGTAGCCCAAAACAGTATTTTTCCGAGTATTAAGGAGCTTTGGCAAATGCTTTCGACCTTCACTTTTGTTACTTTTGCATGGATCTTTTTCAGGGCCAAAGACCTGAGTCAGGCTATGGGGTATATCAAACAAATTTTTGTTAGTATTTATCATCAACCTCAGCAATTATTATCAATTCCAACAGGTAAAAATGCCATTTTTTATATCGCAATGGTAGTTCTTGGAGATTGGTATTTAAGAAGAAACGAAAGACATTATAAATTTAATAACAAGATCTTAATTGTACTGATGGCTCTTGTTTGTTCTGTGTATTTTATCAAGCAGTTGTTAATGGGAACCAATTCATCATTTATCTATTTTCAGTTTTAATGCAAAAGTTTTTAAAAACCATCGTCATTTATCTGAGTGCCTTATTGGTGATGCTGACCTTGTACTTATGGCTTGTCAGCGAATATGTTCCGACCCATTTTAAGCATCAGCGCATAGCTTTAGAGTTGAAACAAACACAGGTCTTAGTTACTGGAAGCAGTCATACACTGATGGGAGTTAATCCTAAAAATTTGCAATTACCAAGCGCTAATATAGCCGAGATTAATAAACCAATCATTGTCGATTTAAAACTCGTTAAAAAGTACCATCAACTAATGCCGAATTTGCGTTATGTAGTTGTGCCTATCGACTATTTTACCTTGTTTTTTGATGGCGAGTCTGAACATTACAACAAACGTTACTGGCACCATTGGGGACTTGAAAAGGAGAGGATTTCAAAATTCCATTTTATGGATTGTTATATAGCGACTCCCTACGATCTGCTTACTGAAAAAAGGGAGCCTTTATCTAATTATTCTATTCAAACTGGTAACTGGTCGCGGTTCAGTGAGCGTGTTAAAACAAAATTTGCCCAGAAAAGGACAGGTATCTGGCACAAAAACTGGATGGACGAAAAAGCAGCTGTTGGCATTACCAAAGAAATTCAATTTTTTGTAGAGTTTTGTAAGAAGAACGATATACAAATTATACTGATTGAGATGCCAGTTCCATTAAAAATACAGACATTTTATGAGACAAAGTATACCAGTAAAACAAGAGATGTGATTAAGCACTTAGTATTACAATCAAATGTTACACATTTAAATTTCAACGACAGTCTGGTATTTAAAAACGACTCATTATTTGCAGATGCTGATCACTTAAATCAAAAGGGTGCAGTAATACTTAGCAAGATGCTCAACAATGCTTTGGAAAAACTAAACACTTCTTTGCAGGTTCCAAAAAAGGAGATCAGAGAACCTGAGCGGTTTTGAAAATATTTTGTTTTTCTGCGTACACCTGATTGAGTTGCTGGGTATAGTTTTCCATTTCTTCTGAAACCATTTTAATAAATCCGATATATTCTTTTAAGTCAATTTGATTAAGGTCTTCTTCTGTTTCAATCATGGCAGTGAGTCCGAGAAGCGTTGTAACAGGTTTGCGCAGCACGTGTGAGATATCGAAAGCAATGGTTTCAAGAGTAGATTGATAAGCTTTAAAATTGGTAATATTCTGGAAGGTTCCATAGCAAATAATATTGCCGTTTTCACCCAATTCAGTAGTAGCTTTTCCAACATGCCATTCAATGTCTCCTTCTGGAGCAACAACGCGGTATTCGACATACCAGGGTTCTTGTTGTAACATAGCTTTTTTCAAACTTTCACGAATAGGATTTTGGTCGTCGGGATGAATGATGCTGAAAGCCAGTCGCGGATCTTTTTTAATAGCCTCCTGATTGAGATGGGGATGCAGTTTGGAGATGCCTTTACTAATAAAAGGAAAAGACAATTGTCCCTGGGGATTCATTTCTAATTGAAAGATTACACCTGGTGCCTGATCGGTCAGTTTATTCAGTTTTTGAATATTGGTTTCTATGCTTTCTTTTTGAAGGATGATGAGTTTTCTGGCATTGATAAATTTCATCACTTGTCTGGCCAGATTTTGAAGGGCTGTTTGTTGAGCTTCGGTCAGACTTCTGGGTTGTTGATCGAGCACACAAATAGTACCCAAAACATTACCATCTGGAGATACCAGTGGTGCACCTGCATAAAATCGAACTTTGGGATCGTATACCACCAGCGGACTCTCAGAGAAACGTGTGTCGTTAAGTGGATTTTCTACCACCAAAAGTTCTTCCGGACGATTCAGGGTATGCTGACAAAATGAAACTTGTCTTGGCATATTATCAATCTCGTAACCATGAGCCGATTTGAACCATTGGCGTTCGCCATCGATAAAGCTGATGAGTCCGACAGGCGTGCCACAAACAACTGATGCAATCTGTGCGATTTCATCGAGTTCCTGTTCACGTGGAGTGTCCATGATGTAGTATGACATCAGATCATTCAATCGCGCTTCTTCATTAAATGTGTGCATGGATGACTTTGGTTGTTAGAGTATTAAACAATCGAATGTAACACTTGTTTTTAATAATTCCTAGCAAATTCATGCATTTTAACTTTTATGGTCATTCTACTTTAAAACATAAATTTCTGTATTTTTGCTATATGAAAACTCTCATTACTTTTTTGCTACTGACAATAGTTTCTATGACATCAAATGCTGAAATTTTGTCTAAGCCAAAGCCTTGTGGTAAATACAAGGGACATAACCTTTACAAAGGCGAAA
>JACCDQ010060501.1_pt1 | contig 10405 bp, 7 predicted proteins | sample 7446031 | NCBI WGS metagenome assembly JACCDQ01 (sample SAMN15323442, study PRJNA562643) | freshwater metagenome | isolation source: river surface water | place: USA:Blue River Watershed | collected 2017-08-17
ATCCCACCCAGTTCTTAATTAGCGCTAAACCTGCAGCTCCGGATTTTTCAGGATGAAATTGTGTCGCACTTACATAACCATCCTCTACCGCGGCTAAGAATTTCTCTCCATGCGTACTCCAAGCCTGAGACTTTCCAACTGCATTCTTGGCCGCATACGAGTGAACAAAATAAAATGATTCAGATTCAACGCCTTTAAACAAAGTTGATGCAGAATCACTTTCAACTGTGTTCCAACCCATGTGAGGCAAGATCGGTGCATCTAATTGGGAGACGATGCCATCCCAAACACCGATTCCGTTATGCGTACCGGTTTCAGAGTGTTCGGTTCCTTCACTAAACATGATCTGCATTCCAATGCAGATTCCTAAAGTTGGACGCTCTTTTGCAAGACGTTCACGAACTATCGAAGCGCCATCAATGGCGTTTAATCCATTCATGCACGCAGCAAAAGCTCCAACTCCAGGAACAACTAAACCCTCAGCTTCTAAAGCGATGGAGCGATCTGATGTAACAACGACATCTTTTCCTGCGGTTGCAAAAGCGCGCTCTGCAGATCGAAGATTTCCAGAGCCGTAATCAAGAATGGCTATCAAAGAGAACCTTTAGTCGATGGGATTCCTGCAACTCTTCCATCAAGAGAGACTGCATCACGCAATGCACGAGCAACCGCCTTGAACTGTGCTTCAAACACGTGGTGCGCGTTACGACCTTCCAAAACACGAATATGAAGTGCGATGCGTGCCTCTGCAACAATTGACTCCCAGATGTGCTTTCCTAGAGTTGTATCGAAGGTACCGATCAATTCAACGATCTCTGGTTGACGATGAACAAGGTATGGGCGACCTGAAAGATCAACCGCAGCCTGAACGAGAACCTCATCCAGTGGAACCATGGAATCTCCAAAGCGACGAATGCCGGCCTTGTCCCCCAACGCTTCCCGGAGAGCTTGGCCAAAAGCTAAAGATGTATCTTCAACTGTGTGATGTGAATCAACATCTACATCACCAGTTGTCTTAACGGTTAAATCAAACCCCGACTGCTTACCCAATTGGGACATCATGTGATCAAAGAAAGGAACACCCGTAGCGACATCGATAATGCCTTGGCCATCGAGATTGATCTCAACGAGTACATGCGACTCTTTAGTCTTTCTTTCGACGCGTGCTGTTCTCATGGGTATCTCCTTTAAATGTGCTTCTTGAGGGCTGAAATGAACAAATGATTCTCGGCTTCATTGCCAATTGTGACTCTTAAGTACCCTGATAATCCCACATCTCTAATCAGAACACCTTCTTCAAGCAGGCTGGCCCATAGTTGTGGCGCATCCTGCTTAAAACCTGAGAACAAAACAAAGTTCGCACTGCTTGGAATCGTTGTTAACCCCATCTGGTGCAGTTCCTTGACTATCAATTCACGAGCAGCGACCAAGGTTGAAACTCCACCCAATAACTCGGCTCGATGGTCTATGGCTACCTGTGCTGCCGCTTGGGTTAAAGCACTTAAGTGATACGGCAAACGAACCAGCATCATCGCATCCTTAACCGCTTGATCACTGACTAAGTAGCCAACACGAGCACCAGCAAAGGCAAATGCTTTACTCATGGTGCGAATAACAATTACATGCGGGTTGCTTGGGATCAATGTGACCGCAGAAATCTCTTGTGAGAACTCTGCATAAGCTTCATCGACCACCAGTAATCCGCCTACACTTTTTGCAGCATCAGCAAGTTGTTGTATTTCCTGGATCGTTACAGCTCCACCAGTTGGATTATTTGGTGTCGTGATAAAGGTTAGGGATGGCTTGTGTGCTGCTACTTCTGCAACTGCGGATTCGGCATTCAAGGAAAAATCAGCGTTTCGTTTTCCATCTATCCACTGCGCACCAGTTGTCTTGGCAATCAAAGGGTGCATTGAGTATGAAGGGGTAAATCCCAAAACGGGTCCCTGTGCGAAAGCAAGGAAGATCGATTGAATGATCTCATTTGAACCGTTAGCTGCCCAAATGTTTTCCACCGAAAAATCACTTCCATTTTGCTCATTAACATAGGTTGCAAGCTGGGTGCGAAGTTTTGTTGCATCACGATCTGGGTAGCGATTTAAATCCTTCGCGACATTTGCGATCGCATCAGTAATCGCCTTTTGCAAAGCAGCCGAAGGTGGATATGGATTCTCATTTGTATTGAGTGATGCACGTGCCGGAATTTGTGGCGCTCCATACGGTGACAATGGGCGCAAGGCATCACGCAGAGGTAGCCAACTTGGCCAACTCATCAGAGATTCTCCAAGCGCACAGTCATTGCTTCACCGTGAGCCGGTAGATCTTCAGAGTTTGCAAGGGTGACAACCGTGTCAACAATGTCAGTGAAAGCCTGTTGTCCATACTCAATAAAGTGCAATCCACGCAGGAAGGTCTGCACCGATAAACCACTTGAGTGGCATGCGCAACCACCCGTTGGAAGCACGTGGTTTGAACCTGCAGAGTAATCACCCAAAGAAACAGGAGAGAATCTTCCGATAAACACCGCTCCTGCATTACGAATCTTTTCAGCATCACTTCGGGAATTGCGTGTTTGAATTTCAAGGTGTTCTGCCGCATACGCATTAACAACATCTAAGCCTTGTGCGATGTCATCAACTAATGCGATCGCCGATTGAACCCCACTGAGCGCCGTCTTGATTCGATTTGAGTGCTTAGTTTTTGCAACTCGAATGGATAGTTCTGTCTCAACAGCTTTGGCCAACTCTGGTGAGTCGGTAACCAATACCGCTGCCGCAATTACATCGTGTTCTGCCTGACTGATGAGATCGGCTGCCACATCTGCAGCGATTGCTGAAGAGTCAGCAAGAACTGCGATCTCAGTTGGTCCAGCTTCAGAATCAATACCGATGATTCCTCGAAGTGCGCGCTTAGCGGCTGCAACATAAATATTTCCTGGCCCAGTTACTAAATCAGCTTTCTCGCAAACCCCATCCATGCCATAAGCAAAGAGTGCAACAGCTTGCGCTCCCCCAACGGCATATACCTCGGTGATTCCAAGCAAGGCACAGGTTGCAAGAATTGTTGGGTGTGGCAATCCATCAAAATCTTTTTGTGGAGGCGACGCGACGGCGATTGATTTCACCTTTGCAATTTGTGCAGGAATGACATTCATCATCACACTACTTGGGTAAACCGCACGGCCTCCTGGAACGTAAAGACCTACTCGATCAACTGGAATCCATTTCTCTGTAACTGTTCCACCATCGACAACGGTCGTAGTTTTCTCGCCACGTAATTGATCCTGGTGAACCTTTGTGATGCGAGAAATGGAAAGTTCTAGCGCTGAACGAATAGCTGGATCTAGCTGTGCTAGCGCGGTATCCAGAGCGGTTTGAGGTACTCGAATACTGGGTGGAGTTACGCCATCAAACTCTTGCGCCAAAGCTATGAGGTCTGCCTCTGTGCCCTTCCTAACTCTTTCCAGAATGGGCTCGATCAGCACCATTGCATCAGCGACATTGAGCGTTGCGCGAGGAAGTTCAGCGTTGTACTGGGCTTTAGACAGGGATCGTCCGCGAAGGTCTACGGTACGAATCATTGGGAAATTGTATCGGGAAGGCGGTGTTCTCCGCCCTTTAATTTATGCCAGACAGTTAGGTCCCAGAATTGATTTCAAGTCAGCGCTCAAACTTGGTGATGATGTGATTAACGCATCTACCTTCATAACGGTGCTGCTTCCATTATCTAGGAGCTGCAAATGAACTTCGCGTTTTCCAGGGTGGGAGCGCAAAATCTCTTTAATGCGATCAACCACTGGTGGGGTGCACTGTTGAATTGGAAGAGAAATAACCAGCGGACCTGTAGGTCCAGCGTTGATATCTGGCATCGACATTTCAAGTGCAGTAAATCGAAGAGCATCCTCGCGGCGATCGACTCGTCCTCTGATCGTGACGATACGGTCTTCGGTTAGTGACATCGAATACTGGTTGTAGGTATTTGCAAAGAAGAGAACTTCAAGCGCACCTTCTAGATCTTCAACGGTGACAACCGCCCACGATGCACCTTGACGCGAAACTTTACGGGTAACACTTGTGATTAAGCCACCGATAGTCACGATGGATTCGTGTTGAGCTCCATCATCCACAAGCTGACTGATGGACATGTCTGTGTTTGCGCGCAGAACATGCTCAACTCCAAGCAGCGGATGATCTGAAACATATAGACCCAACATTTCGCGTTCGTAGGAAAGCAGCATTGCCTTATCCCACTCCCCGGTTGGAACTTCTATATCTAAGCCAGAGACTGCGGTGACTGACTCCCCGCCAAAGAGATCAAACTGTCCAATAGCTTCAGCTCGCTTTGATTCAATTACCGAATCGATCGCTTCTAAGTGAATCGCAATCAAACCTTTTCGAGAAGATCCAAGAGACCCAAAAGCCCCCGCCTTGATCAAAGATTCAATGGTCTTCTTGTTGCACACTTGTGCATCAACTTTGGCTAAGAAATCGCCGAAGGATGTGAAACGCCCCTTGGTATCACGCGCATTCTTAATGGATGCAACAACACCTTCGCCCACATTTCTGATGGCAGCTAAACCAAATCGAATGTCGACACCACGAGGCGTGTACTCAGCATCTGATTCATTGACATCTGGTGGCAAAACATTGATACCCATTCGACGACACTCAGATAAATACAAGGCAGATTTGTCTTTGTCGTCACGTACCGAAGTGAGAAGTGCGGCCATGTATTCAGTCGGATAATTGGCTTTCAGATAAGCGGTCCAATACGAGACAACACCATAGCCCGCAGAGTGTGCACGGTTAAATGCGTAATCTGAGAATGGAATCAAGACTTCCCAGAGTCGCTTAATCGCCGCGGTTGAGAAACCATTTTCCTTCATGCCAGCTTCAAATGGCACATACTCTTTATCAAGAATCTCTTTATTCTTCTTACCCATCGCCTTACGCAAAAGATCTGCGCGTCCCAGAGTAAAGCCCGCAACCTTTTGGGCAATCGCCATTACTTGTTCTTGATAAACGATCAAGCCATAGGTATCGCCCAGGATCTCATTGAGAGGCTCTGAAAGTTCAGGGTGGATTGGCTCCACTGGCTTGCGACCATTTTTTCGGTCTGCATAGTTGTTGTGCGCGTTTTCACCCATCGGTCCTGGTCGATACAAAGCGATAACCGCTGAAATATCCTCGAATGAGTCAGGAATCATGCTCTTGAGTAGTGCGCGCATTGGTCCACCGTCGAGCTGGAAAACACCCAATGTATCTCCGCGACCCAATAACTCATATGTCTTTGGATCATCAAGAGTTAAATCTTCTAGTACTACATCAATTCCTTGATTTGCCTTGATGTTCAATAAGCAATCATCAAGAACCGAAAGATTTCGTAGCCCCAGAAAATCCATCTTTAGCAAGCCAGTTGCTTCGCATGCACCCATATCAAACTGCGTGATGATCGCACCATCGGCTTCACGACGATGAATCGGAATAACATCAAGCAATGGTTCACGAGAAAGAATTACACCTGCTGCGTGTACACCCCATTGACGCTTCAAACCTTCTAGACCACGCGCGGTATCAACTACCCGCTTTGAATCTGGATCTGCGTTATACAAAGCGCGGAACTCGCCCGCTTCTCCGTAACGATCATCCTTGGGATCAAATACACCGCCCAGTGAAATGTCTTTACCCATCACTGATGGTGGAAGTGCCTTTGTTAACTTTTCGCCAACAACATATGGATAGCCTAGAACGCGGGTTGAATCTTTAATCGCTTGCTTAGATTTGATTGTTCCGTAAGTAATGATCTGAGCAACTCGATCCTCACCATACTTGTTAGTTGCATAACGGATCATTTCGCTTCGGCGACGTTCATCGAAGTCAAGATCAATATCGGGCATGGAAATACGCTCTGGATTAAGGAAGCGCTCAAACAAGAGACCGTGCTCTAGTGGATCCAAACCGGTGATTCCAAGTGCGTAGGCAACTAATGAACCAGCTGCAGAACCACGTCCTGGACCAACTCGGATTCCCACCTTTTTGGCGTGACCTACAAGGTCAGCAACTACAAGGAAGTAACCAGGAAAGCCCATCTTCTCCATCACACCGAGCTCGTACTTAAGGCGTTCTTCATGAGCAGGAGTAATCCGATCGCCTAAACGCTCTTTAAGCCCACGCTCTGCCTCTTTTTTTAACCATGAATCTTCAGTCTCGCCAGCAGGTACCTCAAATTGTGGAAGTAGATTTTCTCCTTCTCGCAATGTGATGTTGCAACGTTCGGCGATGAGCAAGGTGTTGTCACAACTTTCAGGAATATCCTTAAAGAGTTCACGCATTTGTGCCGCGGTTTTTACATAGAAAGTGTCATTATCAAATTTAAATCTCTTCGGATCTGCCAAGGTTGATCCAGATTGAACGCACAGCAATGCTTCATGCGCACCTGCATCCTCTTGACGTGTGTAGTGGAGATCATTGGTTGCAAGTAGCGGAAGACCTAACTCCTTGCCCAGCTTCATTAGATCTGCCTTCACACGGGATTCAATTTCAATTCCATGATCCATGACTTCAAGAAAGAAGTTTTCTTTACCGAAAATATCGCGATATGCACTTGCTGCCTTTATCGCCTCTTTGTATGCACCCATTCGCAAACGAGTTTGGATTTCTCCACCTGGGCAACCTGTCGTTGCAATCAAACCCTTTGAATGCTGTGCCAATAGCTCGCGATCCATACGAGGCTTGTAGTAATACCCTTCGAGTGATGCAAGAGATGACAATCTAAAGAGATTACCTAAGCCTTCATTGTTCTCAGCAAGAATTGTCATGTGGGTATAAGCACCACCACCTGAAACATCATCCTCTCCACCATCTGCCCACTGGACTCGTTTCTTATCAAAACGAGACTCTGGTGCAACATAAGCTTCGATACCAATAATTGGCTTTACATCAGCTTTCTTTGCAGCTTTATAGAAATCAAAGGCTCCAAAAACATTGCCATGATCTGTCATCGCAATCGCCGGCATGCCCTGTGCCTTTACCTCGGACATTAAATCGCCAACACGAGCTGCGCCATCGAGCATCGAGTACTCGGTATGGACGTGCAGGTGGACGAAATTCTCTGTGGACATGATTGGCGAGATTAGTCGTTACGGCAGAACCGCGTCGGAAAGCAACGCCAAAGAGCGTGTGAGATCGGCTGGATATGGGGCATGGAAGTTAAGCGCGGCACCCGTAACTGGGTGCGCAAAGCTAAGTTCTGCAGCGTGAAGCCAAGGTCGAGACATCTGCAAACTCTTGGCCAATACGGGATCTGCACCATATGTTGTATCGCCAACCAATGGGTGATGTAGCGCAGAGAAGTGAACGCGGATCTGGTGAGTGCGACCGGTTTCTAATTCAATCTTGACCATTGATACGCCGCGATAAAACTCGATTACCTCGTAGTGCGTAATGGATTCTTTACCAGTAGCCATCACAGCAAAGCGATGATCCTCTTTTGGATGGCGATCAATCGGTGCATCAATTGTTCCCGTGGTTGGATCCATATGACCTTGAACCATGGCATGATAAATCTTGTCGACGGTGCGATTTCTAAATGCATCTTTGAGAACATGAAAAGCTTTATCGCTTTTTGCAACAATCATTAATCCACTTGTACCGACATCTAGTCGATGCACAATTCCTTGTCGTTCTGCCGGACCTGATGTTGAAATTGAATACCCAGCCGCCATTAATGCACCAACAACGGTTGGACCTGTCCATCCTGGACTTGGGTGCGCTGCACAACCGATTGGCTTATCGATAACAACAATGTCTTGATCATCGTAAACAATGGTCAATCCCTCTAGTGGTGTTAATGGAATTGGATCTGTATTAATAGGTGCCGGCATCAACACATCGATGATCTGTCCTGCAGTAACGCGATCTGATTTCGGCATCGCTTTTCCGCCAGTTGTGATGTCGCCATCTTCAAGAAGTTTGACTACCGCGGTTCTTGATAAGCCGAGCACGCGTGTAAGTGCGCTATCAATTCGCTCCCCCGCGACTCCTTCTGGCACCGACAAGGTGCGCATTTCGCGGTTACTCATGGTTGTGAGCCTACCTTTGTTATGGGTGGGATATTTCTTGCGGTCAAAACCATTGAAATCAGCGCCGCTGCCACGATTGCAGTATCTGCAATGTTGAAAACAGGCCAATTTGGCAGCTGTAACCAATCAATCACATGTCCGCGCAGTACGCCTGGTTCACGGAAAATGCGATCCACCATGTTTCCCAGAATTCCGCCCAGAACCAAGCCCAGAACAACCGCCCAGCCGCGCGATGTAATTTGGGGTGAGTAATAAAGAATTGCGGTCATTACGATCAAACCAAAGATCGAGAGAAAAATAGTTGCACCTGCTGCAAAGGAAAATGCGGCTCCTGGATTTCGCACAAAGGTAAGCTGAAAAAAATCTCCAATCACTTTGATATTGGATTTATAGGAAAGATTATTGACCGCCCAGATCTTGGTAGCTAAATCAACAATCCAAACCGCCCAGGCAACACCAAACAGTGTGCGCCATCTGCGCACCTTTAGCGCCGTTCTTCCTTCTGCTTGCACAGCATGCAGAGAGTTGCGCGAGGGAAAACTTGTAAACGAGCCTTACCAATAGGTGAACCGCACTCTTCGCAGTTTCCATATGTCTTGTTATCAATTCGCTCTAGAGCACGTTCAGTTTGCAAAACCATGTCACGAGCATTGATAACTAGTGACATCTCGTGCTCGCGCTCAAAAGTTTTTGTTCCAGCATCTGCCTGATCATCGCCAGCACCTTCACCAGATTCCTGAATCAATGCATCCATTTCAAGTTCAACGACTGCAAGCTCTTTACGAAGACGATCAAGCTCCTTTGAAATCTCGGTGCGAATCGCCTTGATTTCTGCTGCGGTCCATGGAGATTCATTTTCACTAACGACTACTGGCGTTGGAGCAACCTTGATTGGCTTGAGTGGTGCAACCTTCTTGCCGCTCTTAACTGGGCGCGGTGGTGGTGGCATAACTAAACGACGCTCTTCAACAACTGGAGCAACAACTGGTGCTGTTATTGTCGAAACTGAAACCGTTTGGGACTTTTCATCAACAGTAAGAGTTGTCTTTGATGGGAATGGCTTTCCTGGAGCTTTCTTCACTGGAATGCTCTTAACAGCGGCCTTCTTGGCAGGAGCTGCCTTTTTTACAGGAGCAGCTTTCTTTGCAACCGCTTTTTTCGCCGGTGCAGCTTTCTTGGCAACGGCCTTCTTGGCAGGAGCTGCCTTCTTCACTGCCTTTTTTACAGCAGCCTTCTTAACGGCTTTCTTTACCGCCGCTTTCTTAACTGGCTTCTTAGGCATGTCGCGAACCTTATGCCTTTGCGGCCACGCCTACCAACTTCGCCACGGACATTTTTTACCTAATCAATCACCTATACTTAAGGCCTCGCGTAAATGGCGTAGACGGGGCGATCACCTCACGAGCCAGCAGGAAGAAATGGACCCAGGTCCACGTAGAACCGGCACATGAGATTTCAAGTGGCACACCACGGTGTGCAAGGCGGGTGGTACCGCGAAAGCTGTGAATGCAGCGATCGTCCCTCCAGAGATTGTTTTCTGGAGGATTTTTTTATGTCATTTCGCGCCATCCCAGCAGCTGTTGATCTGCCTGCCGTCGAACACTCAATCTTGAAGTTCTGGCGCGAGAATTCAATCTTTGAAAAAACCGTAGCGGCCCGTGAAGGTGCACCTTCCTGGACTTTTTATGAAGGTCCCCCAACGGCAAATGGAATGCCTGGTACTCACCATATTGAGGCACGCGTATTTAAGGATTTGTTTCCACGCTTTCACACAATGAAAGGAAAGCAGGTAACACGCAAAGCTGGATGGGACTGCCACGGTTTACCTGTTGAAATCGCCGTCGAAAAAGAGTTGGGATTTTCAGGCAAGGGCGATATTGAAAAGTTTGGAATCGCACCATTTAATGACAAGTGCCGCGAATCTGTTCAACGTCACGTAAGTGCATTTACAGATATGACCGATCGAATGGGTTTCTGGGTTGATTTCGATGAAGCATATTGGACTATGTCCCCTGAGTATGTTGAATCGGTTTGGTGGTCACTTAAGGAGATCTGGAAAAAGGGATTGCTGGTGCAGGACCATCGCGTTGCTCCGTACTGCCCTCGATGTGGAACTGGATTATCAGATCACGAATTAGCTCAAGGATATGAAACGGTCACTGATCCATCTGTCTTTGTTCGTTTCCCTGTTACTTCAGGTGAACTCGCTGAATTAAAGGCGTCACTCTTGGTCTGGACAACCACGCCCTGGACATTAGTTTCTAACACCGCTGTAGCGGTACATCAAGAGGTTGAGTATGTGGCGATCGAAGTTACCGACGAAGA
>JACCDQ011190898.1_pt1 | contig 10405 bp, 10 predicted proteins | sample 7446031 | NCBI WGS metagenome assembly JACCDQ01 (sample SAMN15323442, study PRJNA562643) | freshwater metagenome | isolation source: river surface water | place: USA:Blue River Watershed | collected 2017-08-17
CCCGGGCCAGCCGGCCCGGGACGATCCTAACGACTCTCATGAAAATTCTCGACCATCTCGAAGAGTGGCTGATCGCGGCGCTGATGGCCGCCGCCACTCTTGTCGTCTTCGCGGCGGTGCTGCATCGGTATGCGTCCGGCCTGCCCATTCCTGGCCTGCAGGACTGGCTACTGACGCTGAACACCAGCTGGGCCCAGGAGCTGACGATTTATATGTTTGTCTGGATGGCGAAATTCGGCGCGGCCTATGGCGTGCGCACCGGCATCCATGTCGGGGTCGATGTGCTGGTGAACCGGCTTAACGAGCGTCGCCGGCGCGGCTTCATCCTGTTCGGCCTGCTGGCAGGTGCGCTGTTCACCGGCATCATTGCCGCGCTCGGCGCTGATTTTGTATACGAGCTGTCGGATACGTCCAGTACTTCTGAAGTGCTGGAGCTGCCGATCTGGATCGTGTATCTCGCCATTCCTGCCGGCTCGGCGCTGATGTGCTTCCGCTTCCTGCAGGTCGCGTGGCGCTTCGCGCGCGGCGGCGAGCTGCCGGTGCATGACCATGCGCATGTTGAAGGCCTGACGGAGGATGCGGCGGAGGGCCGGCAATGAACAGTCTCATTATTTTTGTATTGCTGATCGTGCTGATGCTGACTGGCATGCCGATCTCGATCGCGCTCGGCCTGACCGTGCTGACCTTCCTGTTCACGATGACGGAAGTGCCGGTGCAGGCCGTGGCGCTGAAGCTGTTCACCGGCATCGAGAAGTTCGAGATCATGGCCATACCGTTCTTTATTCTGGCCGGGAATTTCCTCACGCACGGCGGCGTCGCGCGCCGCATGATTGCGTTTGCCAGCTCGATGGTCGGGCACTGGCATGGCGGCCTGGCGCTGTCGGGCGTGCTGGCCTGTGCACTGTTTGCCGCGGTATCCGGCTCGTCGCCGGCCACGGTGGTGGCGATCGGCTCGATCCTGCTGCCGGCCATGGTGAAGCAGGGCTATCCGAAATCCTTCGGTGCCGGCGTGATCACGACCTCGGGCGCGCTCGGCATCCTGATCCCGCCGTCGATCGTGATGGTGATGTACTCGGTGTCGACCAATACCTCGGTCGGCAAGCTGTTCATCGCCGGTGTGGTGCCTGGCCTGCTGCTGGCGGCGCTGCTGGGACTGACGACCTGGGTACTGGCGCGCAAGCATGCCTATCCGCGCCTGCCGCGAGCGACGATGGGCGATCGCTGGCAGGCGTTCCGCAAGAGCGTGTGGGGACTGATGCTGATCGTCGTCGTCATCGGCGGCATCTACAGTGGCGCATTCACGCCGACCGAAGCGGCGGCGATGTCGGCCGTGTATGCCTTCGTGATCGCGCTGTTCGTGTACCGTGACATGGGCTGGAAGCAGGTGCCGAAGGTGCTGCTCGACTCAGCGGCAATGTCGGCGATGCTGCTGTATATCATCACCAATGCGGTACTGTTCTCTTTCCTGATGACCAGCGAAGGCATTCCGCAGGCGATGGCCGGATGGATGCTCGACAAGGGGCTCGGCCAGGTGGCCTTCCTGCTGGTGGTGAACGTGCTGCTGCTGTTGGCCGGCAATGTGATGGAGCCGTCGTCGATCGTGCTGATCATGGCGCCGATCCTGTTTCCGGTGGCGACCGCGCTGGGGGTGGACCCGGTCCATTTCGGCATCATCATGGTGGTCAACATGGAAATCGGCATGTGCCATCCGCCGGTCGGGCTGAACCTGTATGTCGCGTCCGGCATTGCCAAAATGGGCATTACCGAGCTGACCGTAGCGGTGATGCCGTGGCTGTTGACGATGGTCGGCTTCCTGCTGATGATTACCTACTTGCCGCAGATTTCGCTGTGGCTGCCACGCGCCGTGTTCGGCGACTAAGGAGGCAACATGGGCGTCATGACCAACCTGATGGCGATACCGGCCATGGGAGCCGATACCGGTCTTTTCAGCGCCGTGGTGGCCGCGCCTTTCGGCGGCATTGGCGTGCGCACCGAGGGCGATGAATTGCGCGAGCTGGTTTATTTGCCGCCGGAATTTGCACCGAAGGCCGCGCGCGACCCGCTGTCTAAGGAGGCGGTGGCGCAGGTGAAGGCCTATCTTGCCGATCCGGATTTTGTGTTTACGCTGCCGTTGCCGACGGTCGGTACCTCGCACCAGCGCAAGGTGTGGGACGCGATCAATGCGATCCCGCGCGGCGCGGTCCTGACTTATGGCGACGTCGCGCGCCGTGTCGGCTCGGCGCCGCGTGCGGTCGGGCAGGCCTGCGGCGCGAACTGGTATCCGCTGGTGATTCCCTGCCACCGCGTCACGGCCAGCGGCGGCATCGGCGGTTTTGCGCGTCACGATGGCGGCTTTCATCAGAACGTCAAGCGCTGGCTGCTGCGGCACGAACAGGTGCCGGGCTATTGTTGATGGCGACTGCCGGGACGCGCAGCGAACGCCCCGGGCAGGCCATCGTCGACGAGTTCTGCGATGCGCTGTGGCTCGAAGACGGACTCTCGAAAAACACGCTCGATGCTTATAAGCGCGACTTGCTGCTGTTTGCCGACTGGCTGCAAGCCGAGCGCGCGAAAGGACTGCATGATGCCGCTGCGGAAGACCTGAACGCTTACTTCGCTTTCCGCTATGCCGACAGCAAGGCCAGCTCGTCGAACCGGCGGCTGGCGGTGCTGAAGCGCTTCTATCAGCATGCATTGCGCCATCACCGGATCGCGGTCGATCCTTGTCTGAAACTGAAGTCAGCGAAGCAGCCGCCGCGCTTTCCCAAGACCTTGTCGGAGCAGAATGTCGAGTCGCTGCTGGCCGCGCCCGATGTGAACACGCCGCTTGGGCTGCGTGACCGCACGATGCTGGAGCTGATGTATGCGAGTGGCCTGCGCGTGTCCGAGCTGGTGCTCTTGAAGACGATCGAAGTCGGCATGAACGAAGGTGTGCTGCGCGTCACCGGCAAGGGCAACAAGACGCGGCTGGTGCCGTTTGGTGACGAGGCACGTGTCTGGATCGAGCGTTATCTCGCCAGCGCGCGTGCCGCGATCCTCGGCGGTCAGATCAGCGATGCGCTGTTCGTCACAGCGCTGGGCGGTCCGATGACGCGGCAGATGTTCTGGATGCTGGTCAAAAAATATGCGCTGCGCGCAGGCATTACGGCGCCGCTGTCACCGCATACGTTGCGGCATGCGTTTGCCACGCACTTACTGAACCATGGGGCCGATCTGCGCGTCGTGCAGTTGCTGCTCGGCCATGCGGACATTTCGACTACGCAGATCTACACGCATGTGGCACGTGAGCGGCTGAAGAAGATCCATGCGATGCATCATCCACGCGGGTGAGCAAGCGCATGCGTACTTAGCCAATCTTTCAGGGCATTGTCGATGCGGGTCTGCCAGCCTGGCCCGGTGGCTCGGAAAGCGGCAGAAACTTCGGGTGACAGCCGGATGGTGGTCGGTATTTTGGTCGGTGTTTTTTGCGGGCCACGCACCTTTAAGCCAAGGTCTCGCTGCAATTGTTCCGGTAACACCTGGTCTGCTGGCCTGAACTGCTGAATGTCGTCGGGTCCGAGTTCTCGGATCTCATTGTCGGCATCAATCAAAGGAGCGCGCTTTTTCATAGGCCATCCTTTCCCGTTGGTTCGCTTTTCTGAAACTGATCACTCGGATACCCCCGGTGATGTGCATAAAGCACAGCACATGCAAGCGTTCGCCCAGGTAGCCCAGGGCGACATAACGCGTTTCCGGGTAAGGGTTGCGAGCATCGACTTCATAATGCGCTGTGCTGAAATTAAATTGATGTGCCATCGAGAATGGCAGTCCACGGTCGTGCGCATTGCGCGCGCTCTTGGCGTCGTCATACTCGATGCGAATCGGCTTTATTGTACTAACAATATGATCTTGGGGGCCACCGGATTCGCGCAGATGAGTCGTTGTTGCCAGCCGTTGCTCGGTGCCAGATTTTTTCATCGCTTTGCCGCCACGGAAAAAGGTCGAACGCAGCGACGGAGCATCCGCGAGGAATGCGATGGTTCAAGGAATCTGCTCAGGACGAAGGGGGTTTTGTTGTCGGCGACGCGAATTACTCAGCGGCTGTTGCATAATGGCGCCCACTCAATAAGGACCTTGTCATGAATTCATTGCTGTTCGCTGTCGTTGCCTACCTGCTGGGTTCGGTGTCGTTTGCGATTGTCGTGAGCAAATTGTTCAGGCTGGAAGATCCGCGCACTTTCGGCTCGGGCAATCCGGGGGCGACCAATGTGCTCAGGACCGGCAACAAGAAGGCGGCCGCGCTGACCTTGCTCGGTGATTGCGTGAAGGGCTGGATTCCGGTCGCGCTGGCGGTGCAGTGGGACGAACGGCTGGGCCTGGGCGCCTCCGGCATCGCGCTGGTGGCGGTCGCCGTGTTTGCCGGCCATCTGTGGCCGGTGTTCTTTCGCTTCAAGGGCGGCAAGGGCGTGGCGACCGCGCTGGGCGTGCTGCTCGGATTGAATCCGCTGCTGGGCCTCGCGACGCTGGTGACCTGGGTCGTGGTCGCGTATGCGTTCCGCTATTCATCGCTGGCGGCGCTGGTGGCTGCGCTGTTCGCGCCGTTTTATTACACGCTGTTGTTTGGCGTCGGTGCAATCGGCCTCGCGGTGCTGCTGATGAGTGCGCTGCTGATCTGGCGGCACCGTAAGAACATCGGCAATCTGCTGGCCGGCAAAGAAAGCCGGATCGGCAAAAAATCGAAATAAAGCCTAGCCGCGCTGACCGTGCTTGCCGCGGCAATGCCGTGGCCGCTAATCACATCGCGTGGCATCAGCCGTCGATCGCGTCCAGCGGCCAGCGCGGCTTCACGTTGAAGCCATAATCGAAGTGCGCCGCTGACGGATTTTTTTGCAGCCGCAATGCGCCGGCAAAAGCGATCATCGCGCCGTTGTCGGTGCACAGCGCCAGCTCAGGATAGAACACCTCAAAACGCCGGCGCGCTGCCGCTGCATTCAGCCCGGCACGAAGCTGCGCGTTGGCGCCGACACCGCCCGCGATCACCAGGCGTTTCATGCCCGTCTGCTTCAGCGCGGCGACGCACTTCGCCACCAGCACCTCGACGATCGCATCCACAAAGGCGCGCGCGATGTTGGCCTTGTCCTGCTCGCACAGATTGGTCCGGTGGTTCTTTACCAGGGTCAGCACGGCCGTCTTCAAGCCGGAAAAGCTGAAATCGAGGTTCTTTGAATGCAGCATCGGCCGTGGCAATTGGTAGGCCGTCGGATCGCCGAACTCGGCCAGCCGCGAGATCGCCGGCCCGCCCGGATAGCCCAGGCCGAGCAGCTTGGCGGATTTGTCGAAGGCCTCGCCGGCAGCGTCATCGAGCGTCTCGCCCAGCAGCTGATATTGGCCGACACCATCGACGCGCATCAGCTGCGTATGTCCGCCCGACACCAGCAAGGCAACGAACGGAAACTTTGGCGGCTTCGCCGACAGCAGCGGCGACAGCAGATGGCCTTCCAGATGGTGCACACCCAGCACCGGCTTACCGAGCGCCAGTGCCAGGCCATTGGCGACCGAGGCGCCCACCAGCAGCGCGCCGGCCAGGCCGGGGCCTTGCGTGAAGGCGATCGCATCGACGTCCGGCAGCGGCACGCCGCTGTCGTGCAGCACCTGCTCCAATAGCGGTATCGCGCGGCGCACATGGTCACGCGAAGCCAGCTCGGGCACGACGCCGCCGTATTCCTCATGCATCGCAATCTGCGAATGCAAGGCATGCGCCAGCAGGCCGCGCTCGGTGTCATAGAGCGCGAGGCCGGTTTCGTCGCAGGAGGATTCGACGCCGAGGATGATCATGGGAGGCAGGGAGGAGGTGGCAAGCTTCTTGCAAAGCCGTATTGTAATTTAAGAGCAGGCGAGCCCATCGCCACCGAGGGGAGGAGTGCTACACCATGAATGATTCGAGGCGGCTCAAGATTGTCGTGGTCAACTCACTGGTCGCGCCGGATGGCGCCGACCAGGCTGCGATCGAACAGGCCGATCGCGCGCGTGCGCTGCGCATCGGCTTGCTGGAGAACGGCTATAACATCCTGGCCGCGCTGCCGCCCGGCGATGACCTGGCCGGACAGATCGCCAGGCTACAACCCGACCTGATCATCGTCGACGAACAATCCGACGCCGCGCTGCAGCGCGTGGTCGAGGCCACGGCGACGGCGCGGCGACCTATCGTCTGCTTCACCGAAGATGACGACCGCCAGAAGATGCATGCGGCGATCCGGGCCGGCGTGTCGGCCTATGTGGTGCAGGGCCTGTCGTCCGAACGCGTGAAGGCGGTGCTCGACGTCGCCATTACCCGTTTCCGGGTCGAGCAGGAATTGCGCGACGAACTGGAAGAAACGCGCAACAAGCTGGCCGAGCGCAAAGTGATCGAACGAGCGAAAGGCCTGCTGATGGAGCGCCAGCAGTGCAGCGAAGACGAGGCCTATTCGAAGCTGCGCCGCATGGCGATGGACAAGAACCTGAAGCTGGTCGACCTCGCGCAGCGCATGCTGGACGTCGCCGAGCTGCTGGGGTGAGCACGGCGGTGGCGCACGTGCGCTACGCTGGTGCGTGCGCACCGCATTGGCGCCCGTCACTGCGCCTTTCCGGTCAGCTGAGGGTTCAACGAACGGTTCAGCTCACGACCAGCAAATAGAGCAGCAGCAGGTTCAGCACCAGCGACACCGTGCAGACGAGCTTCCAGGTCGCTACCGTGTCGCGCTGCGCCAGCGGTGCCGGTGCGGGCGCCAGCACCGGCCGCGATGCGCCCCGTTCCAGCGCCAGCAGCATCTCTTCAGCGGTCTCGAAGCGGTCGGCCGGATTTTTTGCGACCGCCTTCAACAGCAGGTTCTCCAGCCAGAGCGGCAGGTCAGGGCGGTAGCGTGTCGGTGGCACCGGCTCGCCGAAGCGCGGGCGCTGGAACGGCTCGACTTCGCCATACGGATAATGCCGGGTCAGCGCGTAATACAGCGTCACGCCGGTGGAATACAGATCAGTCTGCGCGCCGGCCGGTTGACCGTCGAATTGCTCCGGCGCGAGGAAGGACGGTGTGCCGGCCTGCGGCGACAGGTCTTGCTGTTCCGATTCGACGCCGCTCTTGGCGACGCCAAGATCGAGCACGCGCAGTTCGCCGTCGTCGCCCAGGTGCACATTGTCCGGCTTGATGTCGCGATGAATAATGCTGCGCCGGTGCAGTGCGCCGACCGCCCTCACCAGCTTGCTCGCATGCGCGACCAGGTCGGGCACCGTCAAATGGCCACCGGCATCGAGCAACGCCTGCAGCGTATGGCCTTCATGCCAGGTGCACAGGTAGTACAGATAATTTTTGTCCTCTGCCGCGATCACCTGCGGAAAGAAGCGCGCGACTACGCGCCGTGCCAGCCACTCTTCATGGACAAAGGCGCTGATCTCATGCGGATCGTCGGCACGCTCGGGTGTCAGCGTCTTCAGCACCAGTTTGCGTTGCGTGCGCGGGTCGATCACCCGGTAGAGCAGAGTCGCGGCCGAACTGTGAATCAGTGTGTCGATCACATAGCCATCGAGCGTTTGTCCGGACTTCAGCCGTGGTGGCACCGGCAGCTGGCGCGCACCGGACAGCGCATCGCGCAGGTTTTCTGCCGGCAGCTGCTGCACGCGCACCACCAGTGCCGTGGCATTGTCGTTCGAGCCGGCCGCAAGCGCTGCAGCGACCAATTGTCGGGCAGCGAATTCGGTCTGCGCCGGATCGGCGGCCAGCGCCGATAAGTGCCACGCGATATCGGCCTGCGGCAGTGCGCTCCAGACGCCGTCGGTGGCTAGCAAAAAAATATCGTCTTGCTGCAGCTCGCCCATGCCATGGTCAATCGCTAACTGCGTATCGATGCCGATGGCGCGAGTCAGCACATGGCGCATTTCCGGTCGGTCCCACACATGGTCGCTGGTGAGCCGCTTGAGCACGCCGTCGCGCAGCAAATAGAGCCGGCTGTCGCCGACATGTGCGAAGTAATAATAATTGCCGCGCACGACCAGCGCCGTCAGCGTCGACGCCATGCCGCCGCGGTCGGCACGCACGCTGCCTTGCTTCTGCACCCAGCTGTTGATGGCCTTGATCACGCGGTCAAGCGCCTGGGTGACGGGCCAGGTGTCGGGCGTGGCGTAGTAGTCGGTCAGCAGACCCCGCACCGAGTATTCGGCCGCCTCGCGGCCGCCGTCGCTGCCGGATACGCCATCGGCCACTGCCGCCAGCATGCCCTTGGACGACAGCTCGGGTTCAGGTGGCGTGACCATGCCGACAAAATCTTCGTTGTGGTCGCGTGTGCCGGCATCGGTGTGATGCGCGGCGGAGAGAATGAGCGGCATGGGCGGCGAAAGTCTGACTGAGGGAACAAGGGGCTCCGTGGCGATGATGGCAGACGCCGGCGCCGGATGCAGCCCGGGTGCCGGCGTTAGTCGCCTGCGTGGAGCGCGCTCAGATTTTGGCCGAGGTCATCGCAGCGCTGCCCCAGGTGGTGCGCCAGCGCGTCTTCACCGACGACAGTCCTATCAGTGCGAGCACCGCCAGCGACGCAAAGATCGTCAGGCCCAACTGGTAGCTGCCGGTGAGCTGTTTCGAATAGCCCATGCTCGAGGCCAGATAAAAGCCGCCGACGCCGCCGGCCATGCCGACTAAGCCCGTCATCGTGCCGATCTCCTTGCGGAAGCGTTGCGGCACCAGTTGGAACACTGCGCCGTTACCCGTGCCCAGCGCCAGCATCGCGCAGACGAAGACGACCACGGCGCCGGAAGCCGACTGCAGTCCGGTGCTGGCAATGAACAGGAAGATCGCCGCCAGCAGGTACATCAGCGACAGCGTCTTGATGCCGCCGAAGCGATCGGCCAGCGTGCCGCCGACCGGGCGAACCAGTGAGCCGGCAAACACGCAGGCGGCCGTGAAGTAGCCGGCGGTGGTCGGCGCCAGGCCATATTGGGTGTTGAAGTAGATCGTCAGCGACGATGCCAGTCCGGAGAAGCCGCCAAAGGTCACTGCGTAGAAGAACATGAACCACCAGGCGTCTTTGTCCTTCAGGACCTTCAGATACTCGGCCAGCGATTTCGGCGGCGGCGCGGTGGGCGCATCCTTCGCGAAGATCAGGTAGACCGCGAGCGCGACGATGAGCGGAATCAGGCACAGCCCGAATACATTTTGCCAGCCGAAGGCTATCGCCAGGCCAGGCGCAAACAACGCAGCGATCGCCGTGCCGGAATTGCCGGCGCCGGCAATGCCGAGCGCGGTGCCCTGGTGCTCTGGCGGATACCAGCGCGAAGCCAGCGGCAGCGCTACTGCAAAGGCGGAGCCGGCCACGCCGAGCAGCACGCCCAGCGTCAGCAAATGATTGAACTGCGTCAGGTCGCCCATCCAGGCCCACAGCAGGCCCAGCAGAACGACCACCTGACCGATCAGGCCGGCCTTCTTAGGCTTGAGATGATCGACCAGCACACCCATCACGATGCGCAGCATCGCGCCCGCCAGCAGCGGCGTGGCGACCATCAGGCCCTTTTGTGCGGGCGTCAGATGCAGGTCGGCAGAGATCTGCACGGCGAGCGGGCCGAGCAGCACCCACACCATGAAGCTCAGGTCGAAATAGAAGAACGATGCGAGCAGCGTCGGTGCATGCCCGGCTTTCCAGAAGGATGATTTTTTCATGGCGTCGTTGCCGTCGGTGAGTGGAGCCCACGTCATTGCAAGCGCTGTGCCATGCGAATTGCGCCGGATTTTGCGCGGACGCAGTGCATTCGTCTGCAGCGCGTGCGCCGTTCGCTCACGCCGCACCTCAACAGTGCGCTGCTTCTGTGCGAAGCCTGCTTGCGGTGCGAATTCGCTACGGAATCCGTAGAAAACATCTGGCACTGCTCTTGCTAAACAGAGAGGGAATCTCATTCACGCGGCTTTAATGGCGAAGCCGATAACTGCAGGAGCTTTAATGAAGAAGCTGAAATTGGTCATGGTCGGCAATGGCATGGCCGGCGTCCGTACCCTCGAGGAGATCCTCAAGCTCGCGCCCGATGTGTATGACATCACGGTCTTTGGCGCCGAGCCTCATCCGAATTACAACCGCATCTTGTTGTCGCCGGTGCTGTCCGGCGAACAGACCGTGCAGGAGATCATCCTGAACGACTATGACTGGTATGCGGAGCACAACATCACTCTGCATGTCGGCAAGAAGGTCACGCAAATCGATCGCGCGAAGCGCGTCGTGATCGCCGACGACGGCACGACCGCAGAATATGACCGGCTGCTGCTGGCGACCGGGTCGACGCCATTTATGCTGCCGGTGCCGGGCAAGGACCTGAAGGGCGTAATTGGCTATCGTGATATCGCTGATACCTATGCGATGATCGATGCGGCACAGACGAAGAAACATGCGATCGTGATCGGCGGCGGCCTGCTCGG
>JACCDQ010381390.1_pt1 | contig 10404 bp, 9 predicted proteins | sample 7446031 | NCBI WGS metagenome assembly JACCDQ01 (sample SAMN15323442, study PRJNA562643) | freshwater metagenome | isolation source: river surface water | place: USA:Blue River Watershed | collected 2017-08-17
CAGATCGCCGAGCAAATCCAGCTGCGTGCCATGGAAACCGCCACGCACGTGCCGCTGGGCCAGTATTTCAACCCGGCTGCCCTGCGCAAAAACATCTCCGGCCTCGTGCCCGGCGGTGCGCAGGTGTACTGGAACATCAAGAAGAACTGAGACCTGACCTGAAAGGCGGCTGAAGTCCATGCTGCGCTTTTTGATGCAGCGCCTGCTGGCGCTGGTGCCCGTGCTGTTCACGGTGGCGGTGATCGTGTTCCTGATCCTGCGGCTCACGCCCGGTGATCCGGCGGCGGTCATCGCCGGCAACAACGCGACCAACGAAGACATCGACCGCATCCGCGAGCAGCTGGGTCTGACCAAGCCGCTCGTCGCTCAGTTCCTGATCTGGTTGAGCAATCTGGTGCAGGGTGACCTGGGCTATTCCTTCTACCTCAACAAGCCGGTCACCGAGCTGATCGCGCAGCGCATCGAACCCACGCTTTCGCTGGCAGCAGGCACCATGGTGTTGGCGGTTTTGGTGGCCGTGCCGCTGGGCACGCTGGCGGCCTGGCGCATGGGGGGCTGGTTGGATCGCATCTTGTCAGGCTTTGCCGTGGCCGGCTTCTCGGTGCCGGTATTTGTGATCGGCTACATCCTGATCTATGTGTTCGCCATTGAATTGCAGTGGCTGCCGGTGCAGGGTTACCGCCGCCTGTTCGGCGAGGCTTCACAGGGGGTGGCGGCTTGGGCCGCGCAACTGGTGTTGCCCTGGTGCACGCTGGCCATGATCTATGTGGCCCTGATTGCCCGTGTCACGCGTGCCAGCGTGTCCGAGGCGTTGACCGAAGATTACATCCGCACCGCCCGTGCCAAGGGCATCACCGAGCGGATGGTGCTGTTGCGCCATGCATTGGCCAATGCCGCTGTGCCCATCGTCACCGTGATCGGGATTGGCATCGCGCTGTTGATTGGCGGTGTGGTGGTGACCGAGACGGTCTATTCGATCCCAGGTTTGGGATCGCTCACGGTGGACGCGGTGCTCAACCGGGACTTCCCGGTCATCCAGGGCGTGGTACTTTTTTTCAGCGTTTTGTATGTGCTGATCAACCTGCTGGTGGACCTGAGCTACCTTTGGCTGGACCCCAGGATCCGTTACTGATGAAGTCTGTCGTTCGCAAATTGTGGGCGCACAGCGCCATCCGCTTCGGTGCCTCGGTGCTGGGCTTGCTGATCTTGGTGGCCTTGCTGGCCCCTTGGCTGGGCACGGTCGATCCTGCCGCCATGGACTCGGCCAACATCAACACCCTGGCCGGTACGCAAGGCACTTTTTCTTTGCTTGACGGCACCAGCCTGGCGCACACTTTTTGGATGGGGACCGACAACTTTGGGCGAGACATCTACAGCCGTGTGCTTTACGGTACGCGTGTGTCGTTGGTGGTGGGACTGCTGACGGCCATCGTGGCGCTGCTCGCGGGGGGGCTGATGGGCATGCTGGCGGGCTACTTCCGAACGCTCGATGCGGTGCTCATGCGCCTCATGGATGGCCTCATGGCAATCCCGGCCATTCTGTTGGCGATTGCGCTGGTGGCGGCCATGGGTGCCAAGCTCTGGACGGTGGTGGTGGCGATCGCGATTCCTGAAATTCCGCGTGTGACGCGCCTGGTGCGCTCGCTGGTTCTGACCTTGCGTGAAGAGCCCTTTGTGGAAGCCGCCAAGGCGTTGGCCACACCCACCCCCGTGATCCTGCTGCGCCACATCCTGCCCAACGCCATGGCGCCGCTCATCGTGCAGGGCACGTTCATCGCAGCCAGTGCGGTGTTAACCGAAGCAATCCTGAGTTTCCTGGGACTGGGTCTGCCGGCCGACATCCCGACCTGGGGCAACATCATGGCCGAAGGGCGCGTGCAGTTCACACAGTACCCGGGCAATGTGCTCTTCCCAGCGCTGTTTCTGGTGCCTACGGTGCTGGCCATCAACCTGTTGGGGGACGGGCTGCGCGACGTGCTCGATCCGAAGTTCGCGAAAAGGAGCGCTGCATGAGCCAGACAGTCCTTTCGATCCGGGGACTGTCGGTGGCTTTGCCTGCCGGCAGCGACCGGGCACATGCGATTCAAGGCGTGTCGCTGGACATTTCGGCCGGACAAACCTTGTGCGTGGTCGGTGAGTCTGGCTCCGGCAAGTCGGTCATGGCCACCACTGTCATGGGCTTGCTCGACAAGGCTTTGCGGCCCGATGCTGGACAAATCCTGCTCAAGGGTGAATCGCTGCTCGATGCCATGCCAGCGCGTTTGCGCCAGTTGCGTGGCCAAGCCATGGGCATGGTGTTCCAGGAACCCATGACGGCGCTCAACCCGGTCATGACCTGTGGCGACCAAGTTGATGAACTGCTGGCCACCCACACCGATTGGTCGGCGGCCCAGCGCCGTGCCGAGATCCTGCAGGTGTTCGAGCGGGTCAAGCTGCCCGATCCTGAGCGCATGCTGCGCAGTTACCCACACCAGCTCAGCGGCGGTCAACGTCAGCGCATCGTGATCGCGATGGCGGTGATCCTCAAGCCTGCACTCTTGATCTGCGACGAGCCGACCACGGCCCTGGACGTGACGACGCAAAAGGAAATCCTGCGCCTGATCGCCGAACTCCAGCGCGAGCAGGGCAGTGCGGTGCTGTTCATCACGCACGACATGGGCGTGGTGGCCGAGATCGCCGACCAGGTGTTGGTGATGCACCAGGGCCGTGCGGTGGAGACTGGCGCCAAAGACGAGGTGTTGCGCCGCCCGCGCGAGGCTTACACCCGCCAGCTCTTGGCCGCAGTGCCTGGCATGACGCCCCCTGCGCCGCGCGCCGAGCCAACAGGGCCAGCCCTGCTGTCAGGCCAAGGGGTAGGAAAAACGTACATTGCCCGCGATTGGCTGGGGCGGTCCCGACCCACACAGGCTTTGCGCGAAGCGGCTGTGGCTGTGCGCGCTGGCGAGACGGTGGGCATCGTGGGCGAGTCGGGTTCGGGCAAATCAACTTTTGCACGCTGTCTGATCCGTCTGATCGATCCGACCGAAGGACAGATCCACTGGGGCGGCGATGAAGTCGCCACCTTGCCCGAGAACCGGCTGCGTCCCTTGCGCGACCGCGTGCAGGTGGTGTTTCAGGACCCGAACCGCTCGCTCAACCCCCGCCGCACCGTGGGTCAGTCCATGGTCGAGGGGGCGATGAACTTTGGTGCCAGCCGCGCCGAGGCCGAAGCCTTGGCGATCGAGCTGATGGCCCAAGTGCGCCTGCCCGAGCAGGGGCTGCAGCGCTACCCCAGCCAGTTCAGTGGCGGGCAACGTCAGCGCTTGGCGATTGCGCGGGCGTTGGCTTGCAAGCCGCGGGTGCTGGTGGCCGATGAAGCCGTGAGCGCGCTCGATGTGAGCGTGCAGGCACAGATCCTCAAGGTGTTGCGCGAGGCGCAGGAAAGGCTTGGCTTGGGCCTGCTCTTCATCACCCACGACCTGCGCGTGGCAGCCCAACTGTGTGACCGCGTGGTCGTGATGCACCAGGGCCGCATCGTCGAGCAGGGGCTGACCGCCGAGCTTTACGTTCGTCCACAGCAAGACTACACCCGGCGCTTGTTTGACGCCGCACCGGCGGCTTTGCCGCCGATGGAAAACATCACAGCATGACCCGCATCCTGATCGCTGGTTACCAGCACGAGACCAACACGTTCGCCCCCAGCCTGGCCGACTGGGCTGCTTTCAACACGGGCGAAAGTTTTCCAGCCTACATGCGTGGTCAGCCCATGATCGACCAGCTCACAGGCGTCAATATCCCGGTGGGCGGCTTCATCGATGCGGCTCGGCGCGAGGGCTGGCAGCTTTTGCCCTCGGCTTGGGCCGGGGCCACGCCTTCCTCCTATGTGACGCGAGATGCTTTTGAACGCATCAGCACGGCTATCCTCGACGATGTCCGTGCCGCGATGGTGCAAGGGCTGGACGGTGTTTATCTGGACCTGCACGGTGCTGCCGTGGCCGAGCAAGCCGACGACAGCGAAGGCGAGCTGATGGCCCGCATCCGCGCTGTGGTGGGACCGCACATCCCTATCGTTGGCAGTTTGGATTTGCATGCCAATGTGACCCAACGCATGCTCGCGGTGTCCGATGGGCTGGTCAGTTACCGCACCTACCCGCACATTGACATGGCCGAAACCGGCGAGCGCGCAGCGCGTCTGCTGCGTGAACACCTGCGCCACGGGCGCAAAGCCGAGCTGCAAGCGCGACGTTTGCCGTTCCTGATTCCGCTCAATGCGCAGAGCACCTGGATGTCGCCAGCCCGCGAGATCTACGACGAGCTGGCCACCGTCGAGGCACGCACCGGCTGCATGCTGAGTTTTTGCATGGGCTTTCCGGCCTCGGACTTTGACGAATGTGGTCCCATGGTCTGGGGCCATGGCGGTGCGGCGCAACAGGCGGTGCAGCAGCTGTTTGAGCGCGTGGGTTCGCCGCAGCAGTGGCGCCCCGATTTTTTACCAGCGCATGAGGCTGTGCAACAGGCATTGGCCGTGGCTGCGCAACACAGCGCCCCGGTGGTGATCGCCGACACGCAGGACAACCCTGGTGCGGGTGGCGACAGCAACACCACCGGCATGCTGCACGCCTTGCTCGCCCAGGGAGCTGGCCGGCATTGGCCAGGCCAGGTTGCCTTGGGCTTGCTGTACGACCCCGAAGCTGCCCGCAAGGCGCACGACGCCGGTGTGGGGGCGGTGCTCGAGCTGGCGCTGGGCAAAGCAGTGCCTACCTTCACTGGCCAGCCGAGCGATGTACCCTTGCAAGGCCGTTTTGTGGTGCGCGCACTGGGCGAAGACGTGTGCGAGATCAAGGGGCCAATGATGACCGGTGTGAAGGTCCACATTGGTCCGTGTGCCTGTTTGGAAATCGACGGGGTGTTGATCGCTGTTGCCAGTGGCAAGATGCAGATGCTTGACCGCGAACTCTTCCGTTGCGTCGGCATCCAGCCCGAGCAAATGAAGATCCTGGTGGCCAAGAGCTCGAACCATTTCCGGGCCGACTTCACGCCGATTGCCAGCCGCGTGCTGGTGGCCAAGGCAGCGGGTCCGATGGCGGCCGATCCCGGTGATTTGCCCTGGAAAAAGCTGAGCCCTGGGACACGAACAAGACCCTGACACCCACCCACTGGAGCCGACATGCGCACCGACCTGACCCAATGCCCTGCACACGAACTGCTGGCCCTTTACCGCAGCGGACAGGCCAGTCCCGTCGAAGCCACGCAGGCGGTGTTGGCCCGCACAGAGCGGCTCAACCCGAAGCTCAATGCCTTCTGCCTGGTTGATGCCGATGCCGCACTGGCTGCGGCCCGTGCCAGCGAGGCGCGCTGGCAAGCCCACCGCAGCAGTGGTGCCTCGGTGGGCGAGCTCGATGGCGTGCCCACCTCCATCAAGGACTTGATCCTGACGCGTGGCTGGCCCACGCTGCGTGGCAGCCGCACGATTGACCCTCAGCAGACCTGGGACGTGGATGCACCCGCCACCGCACGCCTGCGTGAAGCCGGTGCGGTGCTGCTGGGCAAGACCACCACGCCCGAATTCGGCTGCAAGGGGGAGACCAATTCACCGGCCACGGGCATCACACGCAACCCCTGGAACACCGACCACACGCCTGGCGGTTCGTCGGGCGGTGCGGCCGCTGCGGTGGCGGCTGGCTTGGGGCCTCTGGCTGTGGGCACCGATGGTGCAGGCAGCGTGCGCATCCCAGCCGCCTTCTGCGGCAATGTGGGCCTCAAGCCCAGCTTTGGTCGGGTGCCGGCTTACCCGCTGTCGCCTTTTGGAACAGTGGCGCACCTGGGCCCGCACACCATGAGCGTGCGCGATGCGGCGCTGATGATGAACGTGCTCAAAAAACCGGACGCACGCGACTGGACCGCCCTGCCACCCGAGGCCACCGATTACACCGTGGGGCTGGAGGACGGCTTGCGTGGTCTGCGTGTGGCGTATTCGCCCACGTTGGGCTATGTGAAAAACGTTCACCCTGAAATCGCTGCGGCAGTAGATGTGGCCGTGCGGCAGCTGCAGATGCTGGGCGCCCACGTCGAACAGCTGGATCCGGGTTTTGAGGATCCGCTGGAGATCACCACCGGCCTGTGGTTCCTGGGCGCGCAAACGGTTTGGAGCAGCCTCACACCCGAGCAACAGGCCGTCACCGACCCGGACTTCCGGGCCGAGGCGGCGTTGGGGGCGCAGTTGTCTGCTGCGCAGGTTCAGCAACTCCACCAGCGCCGGGGTGTGCTGGGTTCTCACATGCGCCAGTTCATGCAGCGCTATGACTTGCTGGTCACGCCCAGCGTGTCGGTGCCAGCTTTTGAGGCGCGTCCTGCGGGTACGGTGCCGATGGACCCGCAGGCCATGCTGGGTTGGACGCCGTTCAGTTATCCCTTCAACCTCACCCAACAGCCAGCGATCACCGTCCCCTGTGGCCTCACCCAAGCCGGCTTGCCCATGGGTCTGCAGATCGTGGGGCCGATGTTCGGCGATGCGCTGGTGCTGCGTGCCGCGCGGGCTTACGAGTCGGTGCAGCCGGTCGCGCGTCCACGGCTGGACTGAAAGGGGGTTGTCCCCTCAGCCTTGGAGCCAGGCGGTGTCGATGGGTTCAAAGGCGCAACGGCTGGGCACATCGGGTGCAATCCACAGTGCGCGCGTGGCGGTGTTCATGACCACCCCCGCCACACTCTCGACCCGGCCTTCCGGTGGAAGTGCCGGATCCGGACTGCGGCAGATTGACAAGTGCCCATCCGATTCGTCCCGCAGAAAAGTCTGCAGCTTTTCCAGATCCAGCGGCGCGTTCTGTGCATGTTCCCTGGCTGTGTCCAGCCGCGGCTGGCTGGACAGCGCCTGGCCCATCGGCGCCTGCTCGGCCAGCAGGCTGTCACAAATGAAATGGTTGGTGTGCACGGCCACGCCACGCTCAGGACGCTGCTCCGCCCAGCCAGCGGGCGCCACTTCAAAGCAGGCCACATCGCCACTGGCATCGGCGCAGGGGATGTTGGATGCGGCACCAAAGCCAAGTGTGCGGCCGATGCGGTTCAGCTCCTGACGCACCGCAGCCACCGTCGGAAATCCCAGCAGGTGTCGCAGCAGCACATGCACCGGTACGCCAGGGCGGCGGCCATCGTCGTTGGAGCGCAGGATGTTCAGCCCCAATGCAAAGCCATGCTGGTTCATGCCGATTTTGGCCAGCATGCCGCCCTCTGTGAGGGTGATGAAGCGTGTCCCCTGGGCCGTGCCAGCTTGCAACAGCACCAAGGCCTGACGCTGTCGCCCCAGCCAGTCCCAGTTCTGTGCCAGCCAGGTTTGACCGGCATGGGCAGCAACCGGGCTCACCACCATGGCTGTGCATTCGCCAGCATCTGCTTGCGGGTCGAGCACGCGCTCTTCAAGCCAGTCGGGCAAGCCAGCGACGCGGTTGGTCTGCAGAGCCTGGCGGGCTTCGAGGTGGGTATCGCCCAGAAAACCGGGTGGCAGGATCTCGGTGCGACAGTTGAGTGCCAGGATCTCGGCTTGTTGCAGGCCACTGCCTTCGGCCAGGCCCTCGATTTCACGCATCAAGTCGGGATCCAGGGCTTCGATCACGGGTCGGTAAGCCAGCGCCCGCTCACAGGCTGTGGCCCAGTCAATGCCGCAATGTGCAAACAGGCGGGCATAGGTGTTGCGGCTGTGCAGGGCCTGAGCGCGGAGGGCCTGGCCCTGCCGCTGTCCCCGCTCTGCGCCCGCCAATCCAGTGGGGATGGGGATCAAGGCAAACATGCAGCCATTATGGGTATGGGCCAAGGCGCTGGGTGCCACCCAGGCGACCTCTGGCCGGCAGGTTCAGTTTTGTTGATTTTTAGTATTTTTCTGCGATTTAAGAAGAAATATCTTGTTATTTTGATTTTCCAGATAGGGAGATGTGTGGATGCCCAAACCGGAGTTCACCAGTAATATGAAACAAAGTTTTTCGGGAAATTTTCATGCAACTGATTTGGGTGTCCGGACCCACGGACCGCGTGGTGATGCTGTCGATCACCCGGCGCAAAGTGGTGGTGGCGGCCGTGTCCATGGCGGCTGCGTTTTTGTTGTTGGGCGGTTTGTTCCAAATGATCGGCCTGCGTGTGGCCGTCGAGCATGTGCCTGAGTTGGCCCAAAAAATCGGTGGTGTGGCGAGTCTGCAGGAGCAGCAACGCGTGGAGGCCGTCTACCAAGCTCAGCTCACACAGTTGCAGCAGCAGCTGGGGCAGACGGTGGAGCGTTTGCAGCAAATGGAGTCCAGCCGCCAAGCCTTTTTTGACCGGATGGGTCTGGGTGTTCTGGCCCAGCCAGCGGTCCACAGCGGTGACAAGCGGCAAGCTCGCGGGGGCCCCTTCAAAAGCCTGTCTTTTTGGCCCGCGTCCGGCGAGGCCTCCTTGCCCCATCGCTTGACCGAGGCCAGTGCCTGGCTGGAGGATGTGCGTCGCTCGGTCGACCAGTCCCATGTGGTCTGGGCGCGCCAGCAAGACCGCCTCGAGACCTTGCCCCTGGCTTTGCCCATCGAAAGCGAATTTCTCTTGTCGAGCACCTTCGGGGTGCGCTCAGACCCCATGACGCACCTGCCCAGCATGCACGAAGGTCTTGATTTCGTGGCGCCAGTGGGCACACCCATCGTGGCCACTGCGGCAGGTCGTGTGGTTCAAGCACGCCACAACGGTGCCTACGGCAACATGGTCGAGCTCGAGCATGCCGACGGGTTCGTTACCCGTTATGCCCACCTGCAGGCCATGCTGGTCCAGCCAGGCCAAATGTTGAAGGCCGGTGAGCGCCTGGGTCTGCTGGGCAACACGGGCCGATCGACGGGCCCACACCTGCATTACGAGGTCATTTTTCGCCATCAACCCATGCACCCGGTCAAAGCCATACAGCGCTGGTCCCGGTCCTGAAAAAGGAGCTCAACATGTTCGGCAAGAAAAAAAGCGCAGGCACACCTCTGGTGCTGCATCAGGAAAAGTTCGACACCTTGATTGGCCGGCATGCGGAGTTCGAAGGCAATCTGCGGCTCAATGAAAGTGTGCGCATTGATGGCCGGGTACTTGGCCATGTACAAAGCGTGGGTGATCAAGCGGTGTCGGTGGTGATCGGTCCGTCCGGTGAAGTGGTGGGAGATGTCGTGGCCCCGCGTGTGATCGTGGCCGGCAAGGTGTCGGGCAACATCCACGCGCAAGACAGGATTGAGCTGCACGCAGGTTGCTGCGTGCAAGGCGACCTCAAGTACGTGTCGATTGCCATCGAGCATGGTGCCCGCGTGCAGGGCTTGTTGCTGCAGGTGGATGCGGCTGACAGCCTGGTGCGCAACGACCGGGATGCCCAGGACGCCATTCGCAAAGCCCAGACCCTGGGGGGTGTCAGAGGCTGAGCTGGAGGCCCGATGTGCCGCTATCATGCGCGCATGAACCTCCTGGCCATCGACGTTGGCAACACCCGCCTGAAGTGGGCGCTGTATGACGGCGCCCATTCGCAAGCCACCTTGCTGGCCCATGGCGCAGAATTTCTTGAAAACATCGACCGCTTGAGCGAAGGGGCTTGGGCCGAATTGCCCGCACCCGATCGCATGATCGGCTGCATCGTGGCTGGCGATGCTGTGCGCCGTCGTGTGCAGGAGCAAATGGAGCTCTGGGATGTGACGCCGCAGTGGGTGTTGCCAGGGCAGGGGCAAGCCGAGGCCGGCCTCATCAATGGGTATGACCACCCCACGCGTCTTGGGGCTGACCGTTGGGTGGCCATGGTGGGGGCCCGCCAGCACATGCTGGCCCGGGGAGAAGCCCGCCCCCTGGTGGTGGTGATGGTGGGCACGGCAGTGACGGTCGAAGCCATTGACCAGCACGGAAAATTTCTGGGGGGGTTCATTCTCCCGGGGCACGGCATCATGCTCCGCGCACTGGAGTCTGGAACGGCGGGCCTGCAAGTGCCGACCGGCGAGGTGCGCATGTTCCCAACCAACACCAGCGATGCGTTGACCAGTGGAGGCACTTATGCGATTGCTGGGGCTTGCGAACGCATGGTGCAGCACCTGCGCAGCCACACCGGCATGGAACCCATGTGTGTCATGACCGGGGGGGCAGGCTGGAAGATGGCCCCCAGCATGTCGATCCAGTTCGAACTGGTTGAGAACTTGATCTTCGATGGGTTGCTGACGCTGGCCAGCCTGCGCTTTTCCTGAGCCTCAGCGCTCGGGCTGCCCATAGGCCGAGGTCAACGCAGCCAGGTGCTGCTGCAGTTGTGCGCTGCTCAGGTAGGGCATGAGCAGGCCCAGCACGTGTTGCGCGCCGCGTCCCATGGCGCTGCTGGCACTTTCTGGCTCCATCGCGTGGCGCGGGTCGCGCACGTATTCGTAGCTCAACCAGTACGTCACCACCACGGCCATGCCGGTCGACAGGGTCTCG